>Ga0310690_10004352_pt1 | contig 20160 bp, 16 predicted proteins | sample AusTroGonzalo_MG_2_FD_207661 | JGI IMG/M metagenome (GOLD analysis project Ga0310690, IMG submission 207661) | Bovine rumen microbial communities from tropical cattle in Woodstock, Queensland, Australia - Gonzalo_04 (v2) (version 2) | ecosystem: Host-associated > Mammals > Digestive system >...
CACCAAAGTTTTGAAATCAAGAAGATGCCTCCCCGACTCCTCATGGGGTATTAATTCGCATTTCTACGGGCTATCCCCCGACAGCGGGTGGGTTGCATACGCGTTACGCACCCGTGCGCCACTCTCACACCCCCGAAGGGGCGTTTACCGTTCGACTTGCATGTATTAGGCCTGCCGCTAGCGTTCATCCTGAGCCAGGATCAAACTCTTCATTGTATATTGTTGTACTTAATAAATCTTCTGTTGTCCTGGCGGATTCACCTGTTCGTAGTCTCTTGGAATTTTCAGTTTCCTTACCTTTCAGACTATGCTTTTTGTTGGCTCATTGCTTTCAAAGAACTTGCAATCTCGTTTCCTTAATTGCGGACTGCAAAGATACGGCGATTTTTATTTCTGTCAAGAAAAAAATGAAAAATTTTTAAAATATTTTTTGCACATTGATTGTCAGTGGGTTAGATTGGAAAATTTTTCAAAAAAGGCGCAATTTGGGCTGCGTAAACTCCGTTTCCAAGGCCCTCATTGCTGCCTTTTTTAAAAAAAATTACGCCAAATCGCCGGAAATGAAAAAAATCTTTTTGTCGGTCATCTCCATTTTGACCATTCCAATGAGTATAAAATTGACCAAAATGCGCTCGGCAGATTTCTTGTTTAGGTGGGATATCTCCATAAACTCCTCAAAACTGATTTTACCATGCTCATTTAGATAACGTAAAAGCAGCATTTCCTCATCAGTAAAGGTGATCCGGATGTTATTTTTGTCTTTTTCATGCTTCCACACCTTGATTAATATACTATTAGCGACAATATTTTCGTCTTTAACCCGTACATACACCTTATATATATTATTATGGTCTGGAGCTTTGTGTTTGTGATGCCTGCTTTTGGGAATAATAACTTCCAGAACTGTTTTTCCTTTTATATTCCATTCCTTGGCTGTATATTCGACTTCGGGGCGGCAATACAACTGGGCTGCAGTCTGTATCATATGTTTCTCCTCTTCGGATCTGATACCTGAAATTGAACCGTTATCTTTCACACCTATTAATAATCGTCCTCCGTCGGTGTTGGCGAAGGCAACTAAAGAGCGTGCGATTTTTTTGCTGTCGGATACTTCAAACTTGAAATCCAACATCTGATGTTCGCCTTCCGTTATCAACTTCTGAATGTGCCCAGACATCGTTTTGATTTTTTGCAAAAATAAGAAATTATTTCAATAAAATTGTCAATGCTTGAAAATTTTAATGGAAGAGGGTGGAGGCCTGAAAAGTCATTTTTAGGCGATTTGAGCGCACCAATTATTAGGGGTATATAAACTTGTTTTTGGCGTAAAAAAGTGTCTGATATCGAAAATGTATATTTGTAAAACGGTTGTCGATGAAAAATTGGTGAATTTTTACAAAAATCAAATAAACATCATAATATATTGAATAACAATGTATTAAATATTTGTAAACTTGTCAATTACAATTGTAAAATAAATTGTTAAAAATTACATGAGTATATTGAATGAATTGTTAATAAAAAATTACAAAAAACAATGAAAATCAATAAATAAAGATAAAAAACATAAACAAACACTTAAAATATGTTAGAAATATTTCAAAATATTCACTTATGATGGTTTTGCAATGTAAGTGATTGTTATGAAATATATTAAAGGAAATTTTAACGTATTTTATTGAAGATTTTATGATATGTTTTAAAATTTACAAAAATAAAATCAAAATTTTTAACTTTTGTATTAAATAAATTTTTACTTTTGTAATTCCAAACGATTTCAAAATGAAAATTTTCAGGAGATGGATATCATGGAAAATATTAAAGACAGATTAGCACATATTCTTAGAGCAAAGAATTTGACGGCCTCACAGTTTGCCGAATTGATGGAAATTCAGCCTTCAAACGTGTCACATCTGCTTAATGGCAGAAACAAACCAAGTATAGATTTTTTGATAAAATTGAAGGAAGTTTTTCCCGAATATAGCTTCGATTGGATTATTATGGGAAGAAAGCCGATAACCATAAATGAACCTAATCCCGTGGTATCTGACAATAATGATATTAAATTTGAAGAAGTGGAAGATCGTAGGGTTATTGAGTTTGACGATATTGATGAAAAACCTGCTGAAATAATCCAGCAAGCTATTGATAATAAAGAAATTGAGAAAATAATTCTCGTATATTCCGATAAAAAGTTCGAAATCCTCAAAAACTATTAATTAAGGAAATCCATATTAAAAAATAAATTTAATAATGTATATCTTATTTAGATATGCTAAAATTTTGTATATTTGCTTGTTGAAAATTTAATGTAAGAGGATGTCTAAACAATTGTTTTTCAATAAGTTCAGAGAATTATTATCACAATATAAACATGTGGTGATCGTTTCGCATGTCAATCCTGACGGAGACGCGATTGGTTCATCATTGGCTTTTTATTATTTTCTACTCAAGTTCGGTATCGATGCCAAAGTAATCATTCCTAATGATTTTCCGTCATTTTTGGCATGGATGCCTGGAATTGACAATATTCTTGTCTTTGATAAAAATTCAGAAAAAGGAGTTGAATACCTTAACTCGGCCGACCTGATATGTTATCTGGATTTTAATCATCCATCGCGTACTGGATTGGTACACAATGATTTATGTCATTGCAAAAAAACTCCGAAATGGCTTATAGATCACCATAGAGATGCCGATTATTCGCAATTTGAGGCTTATTTGTCAGAAGTTGAAACATCTAGTACATCGGAATTGGTTGCGGAACTGATTCAGTATCACGGATTTGACAAATTCTTGGATGATAACATTGCTACATGTCTTTTGGTTGGAATAATGACAGATACAGGTTCTTTCGCACATTCAATATATCATCCAGAGACATTTGAAATTTGCGGGAAAATGATATCTCCTACTGTTAATTATCAATTGATACACAGTAAGATATATAATACTTTTTCTGAAAATAGGCTGCGTCTTTTGGGATATAGCATAAGCAATAGAATGACTACGCTAAATGAGTATCACACTGCATATATTTATTTGACAAAGGCTGATTTGGAACGATTCAATTATCAAGTGGGGGATACCGAGGGTGTCGTGAATTTTCCATTGATGATAGATAATATCAAAATGGCTGTTTTAATCACTGAGCGTCAAGGAGTTATAAGATTCTCGTTTAGGTCGAAAGATGATTTCTCGGTTCATGAATTGGCAAAAGCACATTTCAATGGTGGAGGTCATACTAATGCAGCTGGCGGAACGTTAGATTGTAGTATTGAACAGGCGATTGATAAGTTTCTGAAAGTTTTGCCACAATATAAAACATTGTTGAACAAATAAGAATGTCGTTAAAATCTGTTAAGATATTGTCAATTTTCGCGGTATTTTGCATGGTTTTTGTCTGTTTGACAGGATGTGAGGATACAAACAAGGCAAAACAGCAAAATACTTTGGATAATAAACAGATAAGAGACAGTCTCGAAATAATGAATAAGCGGTTTGTGGCGATGGAAAAAGAGGCTATAAAGAATTATATTGGTAATAGTGGGCATGATTTTGTTGAAACTGGGACGGGTTTGTGCTATCGTATTGTTAATCAAGGAGATGGAGAACCTATAAAGAGAGGAAATATTGTTGCTTTGGATTATAAAATGAGTCTCTTAAATGGTGATTTGATATATTCTTCGGATGAAAGTGGCAAGAAAGTTTTTGTTGTGGGACACGGAGGCGTAGAAAGTGGACTTGAAGAAGCGATGTTGTATTTGAATAAAGGCGATGAGGCTGAAATAATTATTCCTTCCCGATTGGCACACGGATTGCTTGGCGACGGGAAAAAAATACCACCTCGAGCTACTATAGTATATGAATTGAAAGTTATTGAAAATCAAGTAAATAAGTAAAATATTTAAAATTAACAAAAATGAAAAAAGTATTTCTAATGATGACGGCATTATGCTTAATGCTCTCAGTGTTAACAAGTTGCAACAAAGGCAACGCACCTAAAGGTTACAAAACCACCGACAACGGGCTTTATTATCGTTTCTATACGACAAATGATGGTGAGCTTCCTAATGTGGGCGATGTTATTGATTTTGAATGGGCTTGCACGGTGAATGATACCACACCTATTATTCCAGTATCACCTTATATGATCAAAATGATGAAGCCCTCATATACAACTGATTTGATGGAAGGTATGGCAATGATGCACAGAGGCGATTCAGCTTCATTTATTGTCAATATCGACTCTACATTCCATTATGTTTTCGGTCTGCAGAAGCTTCCAGAAGAATTTACCAGCAATGATATCATGAGATTTGATATTAGAATGAATGACTTCTATCCGGAAAGTGAATTGGTCGTGAAAATGGTTGAGTCAGTTAAAAACAGATATCCAGAAGAGACAGAACGTGCAAAAGCAGAGATGGATCAATATTTCGCCGACCACAATATTGTTGCAGAACCAACAATTACAGGGCTTTACTATGTGATGACATCAGAAGGCAATGGTGAAATGCCGGAAAAAGGCAGTGATGTTAAGGTTCACTATACTGGAAAACTTTTGGATGGCACTGTGTTCGATTCATCAGTTGAACGTGGTGAACCTATTGAGATTCCTATTGGAGTAGGTCGTGTTATTCCAGGTTGGGACGAGGGAATCATGTTGATGTCGAAAGGCGAGAAGGGTGTTCTTTATATCCCTTACTATCTTGCTTACGGACCACAAGGTTCAGCTCCTGTTATCCCACCATTTGCAAATTTGATTTTTGAAGTAGAACTTATTGATATTAAATAGTTTATGAAAAAAAGTCTGCCATTATATCTGCTATTATTAGTTCTTTGTGTAGCGTTTACATCTTGTAAAAAGTCTGGTTATAAAGGCTTTAAAAAGATGCAAGACGGCACATATATGCGTTTTTACGAGGTCAATGAAGATGGTCAGAAGCCTAAAATCGGTGATTTTGTGGTGTTTAGCTTCAATCAGAGCATAGGCGATTCATTGATTGGTAGAAACGATGCAGACACATTGGAACTGATATCATCATATTTTGAAGGCGATATGATGGCAGGCTTTTTGAATATGCATATCGGTGATTCCGCTACTGTGGCTTTCCCTGTGGATTCGGTGTGTATCCATATGTTGGGATTGCCAGCTGTGCCTGATTATTTGACGCCAGGCGTGCCTTTCTATGTCGATATAAGACTGAAAGACATTATTTCTGCTGCGGAAGTTGCAAATATGCTCAGGGATAGAATCAAGCAGCTGAAACAAAATGATGAGGATATGTTGGCAATGTACTATTCGGATGAGAATAATACGATTACCAAAGATGGACTTATCATATTGAGTGTCAAAGGTAAAGGCCGTGGAGCAAAAGAAGGGGAGATACTGAAAATAAACTTTAATCTGATAACTCTTGGCGGCGACACTTTGTTGGATATGTATGATGGTGAACCAGTTGCAGTCAGATGTGGCGACAAGGAATTGGGCGATGGCTTTGCTGAGGCCATGAGATATGTGCCAGAAGGCGGTGAAGCTCAGTTTGTGATACCATCGTCGTTGGCATTTGACAGCGTTGGACTTGAAAATTCAGTGCTACCTTATACATCCTTTATTTTAAATGTGAAAAATACAAAGATTCTATCCGAAGAAGAGTTTAGAATTGAACAAAAGAAGCTTCAAGAAGCTGAAGAAGCTGAAAATCTTAAGCGTTTAGAAGAAGAACCTGCCAGAATCGCGAAATTTGTAAAAGAACATAATGTCAATGTGGCTCCGAGTGAGACTGGAGTGTATTATTTGGAGATAATGAAGGGTAATGGCGTGGCTGTTGACACTGGTGATTTGGTCTCGATACATTATAATATGTATAATATTGAGGATGAGATGATTGAGACGAGCTACAACAAAGAACCTCTTGAATTTGTATATGGTGAAGGCAATATGGTACCAGGTATTGAAGAAGCATTGAGTCATATGAGAGTGGGAGGTAGGGCAACAATCATAGTCCCGTCGCCGATGGGTTTCGGTGATGTGGCAATTGACAAGGAACTGCCAGCCAATTCAACTGTGATTTTTGACTTGGAACTTGTTGACGTCAAGCCAGTTCGTTAGTATCGTAAAAGTTTTCTTTATCGGCATGGAAACAGTCTATGGCTGTTATTATTGCCATGCAACTCCAAACCGGAACGGCTAGTTTGTCGGTGTCGAGGAAGTTGTTGAGTGTTCCGTGCACATAATAGCCGAGAAGCGCCAATGTGGCAGCAAGCACAAGGACTTTAGACTCTTTGTTTTTTGCTCTTCGGTATGTCATCAGGCCGCTATACATGAATACAACAACTATTGCCACCACTATCAAGGAGCCAGGAACGCCTTGTTCGGCAAGTGTGCCTATGTATTCGCTGTGTGCGTTGCCCATGTCGCCTAAGCTTGTGCTGATGATGGTTTTGTTTTTTGACTCCTGATATGGAGCATATAAAAACTGATATGTGCCTGGTCCCCAGCCTACCAATGGCCTGTCTTTGAACATCCTAATTGCTGAGTTCCAACGGTTTATACGTTCCAAATTCGATGCGTCGGTTGTGATATTTGTCATCGACTGGATGTTTTCCACGACATTTCCGGAAGCATCCTGGTCGTTTTTTGACAGAGAATCGAAAATCTGTTGTTGGAAAGTGAAGAACAATCCAATTAATATGACTGCTATTATGGCAACGAATTTGAATTTTATTTTCAGAAGAACTAAAACAAGGACGCCGAGTGCTGCTATAAGACTTATCCAGGAGGCGCGGCAGAATGACAGGATTATTGCCGCAATCAAGATTATGAGCACTATGCCTACGGTTAACTTTTTGGTTCTGTTCAAGTTAGGCATGAACAAATACGCTGCGCAGAGTATGATATAAATAGCCAGCGCTGCTCCATATGCTGTGTGGTCATTGTAGTATGGAGTCATCACCCAGTGTGCTGAGTCGCCGTCGAAACCGTTGGAGGCGTGGTTGGATATAGTGTAAAACACCACGATTAGAAGTCCGGCAATATACAACCACACAAATCGGTTGATGTTTTTAGGATCTTTGAATAATTCGGCGCAAAGGAAATATGCAGGGATGATAAACCAAAGCCTTGACACGATGAACTTAAGCGATACAACGGGTAGTTCGCTTGTTATCATTGTCACAAACATCCATGCGAACATTATGTAAATGACGATGGATATCGGGTGTCGGACAATTTTAGTGTCAAAATGGCGATTGTAGGCAAGTTTTGCGATAAAAAGCACGAGAATTCCCGCAAGCAAAGGTTCTGACGGCAATGATATCGCGAGACCACCTGCCAAACGCTCGAGGGTTATTGACAGAGGTGTTATAAATGCCACCAACAGCAGCACTTTGTCTAATGAAAAGACGTATAACAGCAGTATGCCTACGACTGCAGGCAAAGCGAATGCCAGGTATGTTTCTTTTTTTACGTAAAAATACAGACCTATCGCGACAACGATTGCCGCAATGACATATAATGCTGCTGTTTTGACGAATTTTTGCATTATTTCACCAAACCTTTATTGCTCTCCATGATATAAACAACAAGGATGGACATAAAGCATGCTGCGATTCCGCTGAGTGCCACGACCACCCATCTGATAGGATAGCATTTTTTGTCGGCTACAAATGGAGCTGAAATAATGTTGGAATATGTGAACTCGGCATTGTAGAATCTCAATTCCTGTTCATAATCTTTCTTAATAGCGATATAGCTGTTGGTTTCTCCGTCTAAGCGTCTGCTTAAAACAGCAATCTCAGGTCCGTAAACGGCGAAATTCTTTTTTAATTCATCGACTTTGTCTGTCTGGACTTTTGATGAGCCGTTGACAACGCCAAGTTCTCCTCTGGTGTATTCTCTAACCTGTGTATAATCGATAACTCCATAATTTTCAGCGATTTCACTCATCCTGTTTTGGATAGAGTCAATCTCTGTACTTTTTTTCGCAAGAATATCTTCAAACATGTGAAGCACTTCGAGAGATTTGGTCTTATGAAGACTTTTTATTTTTTGGTCATAAAGCAGAATAATCTCATTCACCATATTGCAGGCCATTTCAGGATCTTTGTCTTTCACGACTATACTTACAGCGTCGTATGGAGTTCTGCTGATGCTGACATTGTCCCTGTATTCGCCAATAAGAACAGTTTTCCAATAAATATAGTTCTTGTCGATTTTGTAATGCTCGGTAAGATTGAATTTTTCGACTACTGAATCCATAATATCTTGCGACTGCATGATTTGTATCATCTGTTCTGTGCATGTCTCATCGGAATATGCCGAAATATTGCTCGGATATAATATTGCTGATGACTTATAGAGAGGGGTGATGAAGCGTGAACCTGAGAAAATAGCCCCCAATATTGCAGCGGCAAGAGTGATAATAACGATGTGCCATTTCCATTTGAAAATGGTCTTGATTAAAGGTGTGTTGTCGAAATATTTATTCATGTTGAATTTTAATTTAAAATCGTAAAAACAATCTACAAAAATAGGAAAAAAATCTTTACCCTGACTAAATTTTGCAAATTATTTCTTGATGTTTTTCAAGGAAGAGAACACGAGGTCTTTTATCTCGTTGTAATTCAACATTTTAGTGATAAAGGCAATGAGGATACATGTTGCGGCGGCTATTCCGAATGATGAATACCATGGTAATGTCAAAGTTGTTGACAAATAAGCGGTTACACTTATTAAAACCAAAAATGATATAAGTCGGAGCCAGAATGAGGTCCCGAGTTTAAGGTTGAAAATCTTTTTCGCGATGAAAAACTGGATTACGCATGTGATAAACTGCACGCAGAGGCTTGTGAATGCGGCGCCAACTGCTTGAAAAACAGGTATAAAGGTGCAGTTTAGCGCGATATTGATTACCACTCCACAGGCGGCAACAATATTCAACTGTTTGAGATTTCCATTTGCCGTGAGCAGCGTGCCAAAAATGTAAGTTATTGATATTGATACGAAACTGCCCATCAACACTTTCAAGATAGTAGATGCTTCATCGTTGTTTTGTTCAGGATACATAATATCCATGAAGTTGTGACTATAGAATATACACAAAACTGCGATAATGCAAGTCATTGAAAGGATGATGCTAAACGATTGTTTTACAAGGCCTTGAAGGTCTTCTTTCTCTTTGATGATTGCTGCAAATAGAGGCAGTAGAATTACAGAGAAAAGGTATGATATGTTGTTTCCGGCATCGAAAAGACGCCATGCTTTTGCATAAACGCCGGCTTGTGAGGCAGCGATGTCTTCGGGAAGCAGTCTCTCAATCAAAACAGGCTCCAAACGGTTGTAAAAACTCATCAAAAGCACCAAAAGGGCATATGGGAGGCTTTTTTTGATGATCATTATCACAAACGGTATGTTGATTCTGATTGTCAGTTTGCCGGTATGCTTCAAAACGATAATAACCGCAATGATTAGTGTTATGACATATGATACTGTTTGCGAATAGATATAAGTGTAAACGTTGAAATAACTCTTCGGAACGAAACCAGACCACAGCAAAAAGCTGCATATCAGTATCATGAGAACACGGTCGAGCACAGATAGCATGCTGTCGGTCTTGAAAAGCAGCAGAGCTGAAATGTTGGACCTTACATATAATATAAACGACAGCAAAACTTGGTTAAAGCCAACAATAGCAAGTAGTTTCAACTGTTCGCCTCGATATCCGATAAGCCATCCGATGGCAAAAATGACGATAAAATATATAACTGTCAGGAAGATTTTGGCTTGAGATATGCCAACAAAATGTTTCGACAGCAGCTGATTGTTTTGCGCGATATTCCTGTTGTTGAAATTAGTCAGACCGAGGTCCAATAATATATAAAATAGGTAAGAAAACTGGGAAACAGCAAGATAAAGACCGTAAGATTTGTCACCAACCAGGTTCTGAACGGCTACATCGATGCCCAAAATCCAGAACGGTTTTATCAAGAGATTGATAAAAAGTAAAAATATTATATTTTTTAAAAACTTTTTATTCATTTTTTTTATCTGATTTACAATAATATAACGGATGCTACTAGCGTTTTTATTATTGATTTTGCAAATCAAATTAGATTGCAAAGATAGTTTATTTTGAAATATTTTGTATATTTGCAAAGTAAAAATTTTTTTTGATGACGTTTGTGAATTATTCGGAACGGGAAGTTGCAGAGATAGGGAAGGCGTATGACTCTCTTATTCAATCGATTGGCGAGACCATGACGTTGGAAGAGGTGGGTTTTGTGAGGAAAGCCTATGAATTGTGCTGCTCAAAATACGATGGCATGCGTATGCGTTCGGGCAGGCCGATGATGCTTCATGTGATTGAAGTCGCGCAGATTTGCTATTCGGAGATGGGAATGCACAGTAAAACCATAGTAAGTGCGTTGCTGCATAATATCACGAGATGTACCGACACCACATTCGACGAACTGAAAGAACAGTTTGGTGAAAGAGTTGCATTGATACTAAAGGGCTTAATGAAAGTGATGTCGTTGAATATGTCACATATTTCATCGCAATCTGATACATTTAGGAAGCTTTTCCTATCTGAAATTGACGATATCCGCGTTGTGATGCTGATAATTGCGCATTGCCTTTCAAATTGCCGTCATCAAGGCGATATCGACAACGACATCGATAAGTTTTTTGAGATAACCAAATATCTGATTATTCCGATTGTACACCGTCTAGGCCTTTACAATATTAAAAAGGATATGGAAGAGGCGGTGATGATTCATGAGAATCCTAAGGAATTTCAGGAGATTAAAGAGAAAATCTCTATCTCGCACGTGATGCAAGAGGAGAAGATGGCCAATTTCCTGTTGCCAATACGTCAGGAGTTGAGTGCGGCCGGTTTTGACTACACCATCAAATGGCGTACGAAGTCGATTCCGTCGATTTTTGCCAAAATGAAAGCTCAAGGAGTGCCTTTTGAGCAGGTTTATGACCTTTTTGCAGTCAGAATCATTATAAATAACTCGAAAATCAAGGAAGAAAAGGCTGATTGCTGGAGAGTTTATTCTATTGTAACCAATTTATATGAGCCTAATCCGAAACGTCTAAGAGATTGGATCACAAAGCCTAAGGCATCGGGATATGAGTCGTTGCATACCACTGTGAAAAACGGTGTGGATTGGGTGGAGGTACAGATACGCACTTCAAGGATGGATGAAATAGCGGAGAAGGGCAATGCTTCGCACTGGTCGTACAAAAGCAGCGGCGACAAGCATCAGACACCTGACGAATGGCTCAATAAAATAAGGACAATACTTGATACTACCGACCAGACTGATATCAATCCGCTTGATGACAAAAGAGCCGCTAAAGGTAAATCAGATAAGATTTATATCCTGACGCCTCAAGGTGAGGTGAAACAGCTCCCTGTTGGCTCGACAATACTTGATTTTGCGTTTGAAGTACACACTTTGGTTGGTAGCAGATGTATCGGTGCGCGTGTAAACGGCAAAATGCAGCCTATACGTTACCTGCTTCATAATGGCGACCGCGTTGAGATTCAGACGAGCAAGAAACAGTCGCCACGTGCCGACTGGCTTAATTATGTTAACACTGAAAAGGCCAAATCAAAAATACGCCGTTATCTCATCGACCAGGAGATGAAGGAGGCTGAACTTGGCAGCTCGATTTTCCACAGAAAGCTCAAAAACTGGAAAATAACCTTTAACGATAAGATTTTCAGTGAGTTAATAAAAGAATACAACTGTGGCTCAGGCATTGAGTTTTATCATAAAATTGCCACCGACCAGATTGATATGACGACGTTAAAGTCGTTTATATTATCACAGATGGAGGAAAAAGTTGAACGCAGGGAAAAGTCGGATGAGGGGGTGAGAAAAGACAAATCCGTTGATAATGAGGGCGATGTGATGACTATAGGCGCCAATATAGATGGATTTGCATTTAAAATGGCCAAGTGTTGCCATCCGATTCCTGGCGATAATGTAATGGGTTTTGTTAACGTTGGCGGCGGCATTACGATACATCGTGTTACATGCAAAAACGCCATTGCCATGCAAAAACGCTATCCTTATCGTCTAGTTGACGTGAAATGGAATGGCGAGGTGCCTTCGAGGGCTACAATCCGTATAGTTGCTAAAGACAGTTTTGGTATCTTGAGCGATATCACGGAGGTGATGAAACAAATGGAAATCAATATCATAGATGCATCCATGGGAACCAGAAACGGTTTCTATGAAGGTCGTTTTGTGGTAAATATGTCGAGTGTGAACTATCTCGAGCAGCTTATTCGCAGGTTGAAGTCGTTGGCAAATGTTACAGAAGTGCAGCGAATAGACTGATAATCAATTATTTAGTCATGATGTCGATGATTTCGGTATCGGTTTCTTTCATGCCGATGCTGCCTACCAGTCCCACATTATTGATAGTATCTTCGATATCGCAGCCTACGATGCCGTCGCCGGCTTCAAACTGCTGTCCGTTTTTATACATGTAATAGCCGAGAATGCCTGATTCCACTGATGCTGCGATTTTTGCGGCGCATGATGCTTTGGCACCGTCGCAGATGATACCAGAGACGGTTACGACGGCATTTGTGAGGGTATGTTCAATCACGTCGAGGCTTTCACCGAGCAAATATGCGATGCCGCATGCTGCAGCACATCCGGCGCTGACGGCACCACAATAGGCTGAGAGGCGTCCGATTCGTGTCTTTTGATGTATTGCAGTGAGGTTGGAGACCACCAAAGCGCGGTATAGACGGTCGTCGCTGATGTTGTATTCTTCGGCGTAGGCTATGACTGGCATCGAGACTGTAAGTCCTTGATTACCACTGCCAGAATTGATGATTACGGGCAACTCGCAACCGTTCATGCGGGCATCGGAGCCAGCTGCGGCACGTGCCTTTGCCTTTACCTTGATGTCGTCGCCATAATATTTTAATAAGGTGCTGCCGATATTGGCCCCCCAATTATTCTTCAAACCTTCGTCAGAAATGGCTTTGTTGTATTTTATTTGTCTGCCAATTATCTCTTTAATGTCTTGAATATCAACGCTATCGGCAAAATCAACGATGCCAGCTATGCTGAGACAACTGCGGTCGGTGAGTTCCTTAGTAGGTTTTGCAATAGTCTCGCTGCGGAATATGATTTCGTCGTCTTTTTGGATATGAACGATGTTGGTATGGAAACCGCAGATTCTGACATCTGCATGGTGTTCACCAGAGTACTCAATTATTGTAACATCCAGTTGTTCCTGGCAGTTTATGTGTTTTACGGTGATAGGGGTGGAGGCAAGATATTTTTCTGTCTCTTTTTTCTGTTCAGGAGTCACGTTGGCAATCACTTCGAGGGCTTTGTCGGGGTTTCCTGCCACTATACCAACTGCCACTGCTGCCTTAATGCCTTTCATGCCATTGGTGTTAGGTACGATTACGCTCTTGACATTCTTGATGATGTTACCGCTGGCCAAGACTTCCACTCTGTCGGGGGTGGCGCCAAGCACCTGATGTGCTTTAGCTGCTGCATAAGCGAGACATATAGGCTCGGTACAGCCCATGGCTGGGACTAATTCTTCCTCTAAAATGTTGATATACAATTGATAACGTGAATCTGACTTATTCATATTAGTTTCCTTTTGTTATTTCCATTGCGTTGATTTCAATGCTTCCGTTTTCAGGCAAAATCTCAATCCATGTGTTGTCTTCGCTAAACCATTTGTATTGAGAGCCAATTCTTATGATGAAATCGTTAACTTCTTGATTTTTAGGCACATTGACTGTAAAACCTCCGTTTTTGCCGTTTTTGCTGCCGTATGATATGTACATGATAAATGGTCTTTCGCCAAGGTTTTTGGCTTTAATCAGCAGATAGTTGCCACGACGTGTGGATGCGTCAACAGGTTGAAAATCATAGCGTTTGGACTCGCTTGAATTGATGGTTTCTGCAACGGTAATGATTTCCACCAGTCTGTTAGCCTTCAACATTTCGCCGATTTCTCTGATTTTATTGGAAGGATAGGGGTTACCTGTGTTCAGCTGTATGGCTTTTGTATAGAATTCGATGGCTTTGTCGTAATTCTTAGTTTGGAACTGGGCATCACCTTTTGTTATATAGCCATTATATTCGCTGTTTAATGCTGCAACACGTTGGTTTTCGTTCTGCTGTGCAATTGTAAGTTGTTGAGTAGCAGCCTCATCGCCAGGTTTGTTTGTTAAAGCGATATTGAATTGTTTGATGGCTTCAGCATAATTCCAGCTATCCATGGCGTATCTTCCGTCGGCCATAGCATGCTGGTAGTTTTCATCTTTCTGACGTTGTATTTCTTCATAAAAGCCTGCAATCACATTAAGTTTCCCGATAGCGGTCGGATTGTTGGCGTCGAGGGCTAAAACCTGATTGTAGGTGTTTTCTGCATCGGCGTATTTTTTGTCTGTAAGCTGTTGATTACCAATATTTAACAAGTTTTGAACCTGTGCCTGACGTTTTTTCCCAGCTTCTATTGCCTCTAATCTTGCCTGCTCCTTGCGCTGTTCTTCAAGCTTCTGTTTTGCGATATCATTCTGAATCTTGGCATATTCAGGGCTGTTCAGAATCTCATCAATTCTGGAAATCATGCCTAATGCGTATGAATCTTCAGGAATTACTGATAATGCTGCTTGATATGATGCCTTTGCTTCGTTATATGAACGGTCTTCGTAAAGTGCGTCGGCTTGGGTAATTTGGGCGTTGTATCTGTCGGCTACATCTTTCTTGGCTCGCAGCTCGATTATTAAGCTTGAAAGCTCGGTTTCGTTGGGGAAAATCTGTAACGCCTGCTCATAAGCTGCAATAGCTTCGGCATATTTTTTTCTTAAAGTGAATTCTTGACCTTGAGATTTAAGTCTGTCAAACTCAGATGTTTTGGAGTCAAATGCTTCTTTCTTATTTTTTGCATCCTGGTACTTTTCTTTGACGGCAGAGTTGTTGGGATAAATCTTGGCGGCCGATTCATATTGCATCACGGCTTCGGCATATTTTTCCTCTTTGAGAAGACGGTCGGCGAGGGCAACCATCTCGTTAAAGGCGTCGAGTTTATCCTTCTCGTCTTTTAAAAACTGGGTTATTTCAGCCTTTTTGCCAAGCGCATACTCATCTTGTGGAAATATTTTCAGTGCTTTGTTATATTCTGCCAAGGCTTTTTCCAGGTCGTTTTGAGCATAAAAGTTGTCGGCTAGGTCGATAAACTCAAAAAACTGTTCTTCTTTTTTGTTTTCTTCACGTATTTTTTGAAGTGTTTTGTCTAATTTTCCTTTGGCTGTATTGTCGTTTGGTTTCAAACGCAAAGCTTCCTGATAATATGTTTTGGCTTTTATATATTCTTTATTTGCAAATTCTTTGTCGCCAGATGCAACCAACGACTGGAAGGTGGGGGCGTTGTCTTGTGCCTTGACGTAAGTTGTTGAAAAACAAAGACAACTGAATGTTAAAATGAATATATATTTGATTAAACTTTTCATCTTTAATTGATTTTGCCGTCTTTAATTGTTAAAGTTCTGTCAGCCATTTGTGCAAGTTCTTGATTATGAGTCACAATGACAAAAGTATGACCGGTTTGTTCTCTTAATTTGAAAAATAACTCGTGCAGTTCTTTCGCGTTTTTCGAATCGAGGTTGCCTGATGGCTCATCGGCGAGTATGACTGCCGGGTCGTTGATCAATGCTCTTGCCACTGCAACTCGTTGTTGTTCTCCTCCTGAAAGCATTGATGGCTTGTGATGTGCTCTTTCTGTAAGATTAAGATATTCAAGTAATTGAGCTGCTTTATTTAAAGCATTACTTTTAGAAACACCGGCTATAAAAGCTGGTATGCATATATTTTCTAAAGCGGTAAATTCTGGCAAGAGATGATGGAATTGGAAGACAAAACCGATATTTTTGTTGCGAAATGCTGCAAGTTTTTTCTGACTCAGGGCATTTACGTTTTGACTATTGATAAAAACATCGCCTTTATCAGCTTTTTCAAGTGTTCCAATGATTTGAAGCAATGTCGATTTGCCGGCTCCTGATGCACCAACTATGGTGACTATCTCGCCTTTATCTATATGAATATCAATGCCTTTGATGACATCGACATTGCCAAATGACTTATATATACCTTTAGCTTCGATCATTCGTCTTCTTTTTTGCCATTAGTTTGCAGCTTTGCTCTTGTAAAAGGTTTGTTTCTGTCGAACAGATACCTATATGTTATATGAGTTTTATAGTGGCTTGCGCCGACTTTTTCGATGATTTTAAGCATTGGAGGGTTGAAGTCACCTATCCAATTGATTTGCAATTCTTTATATTTGAATTTTTTCTTAATTGCCTGATTCTCAAGTGAGCAAACGAGACCTGATTCGAGGCCTTTTTTGCGGTGTTCGGGCACAATTCCGAATACGAGAGAGATTGCTCTATCGCAAATTCTTGAGATTTTCACTCTCCAGAAAATGCGTAACTTATTGAAACCCTTGTCGTTGCCATTTAATCCTTTGTATATCTGATTCAAATCAATCATCATGAGGAAGAAGCCGACGGGTTCGCCTTTATAATATGCGAAATGCATCAGGCGTGGGTCGATGATAGGCTTGAGGCTGTTCAATAATCCCTTGGCATGTTGGCGTGTCAGTTTGGCTGTGCCAGGAATCGAACCCCATGATTTGTTGTATATTGTCAGGAAGTCGTCGGCATAGCGGTCGATTTTGCGTTTGTCAAGTATCTCGAAGGAATAATCAGGGTTGTCGTAGATACGAGCTGCTTTTTCGTGTAGTATAGGATCGAAGCCGCCCGGTATCAGGTTGCGGCGGAACGTAAATTGCTTGAAATAATCCTTAAAACCATAATTTTCAAAGAGTTGCTGGTAGTAAGGATAATTGTAAGGCATATTGTAAATAGGGTCGGTGAAGCCTTCCACGAGGCAGCCCCAGAAATAGTCGCGATCGCCAAAGTTTACTGGGCCATCCATAGCTTCGAAGCCACGTTCTTCGAGCCATTTTTTAGCAGCGTCGAAAAGTATGTTGGCGGCGTCCTGGTCGTTGACACAGTCGAAAAACCCACAGCTTCCGGTTTTTTGTCCGTTTTCCTGATGTTCATAGACTTTGGAAGTCTTTTCGTCATAAAAAACAGCTATTCTACCGATGATGTTATCGTTTTCATCGGTCAGATAATATCTTGTTGCGTCGCCGTGGCGGAAAAGTTTGTTTTGTTCTCTGTCGAAAACCTTTTCCACTTCGCGGTCAAGCGGTCGGACATAATGGTTGTCGTTTTTATATAATTTAGCTGGAAATGCCAGCCATTGCTTGACTTCCCGCTTGGTTAAAACTTCGTGTAATGTGTATTTTGACATGAAAATCTATTTTCCACAATAATTTTGCAAAAATAACAAAAAATATATAATTTTGTAGTGAAAATTTAAAAAAATGAAAAAGATTGATATTCAGGCAAAATATGACGCTTTTGTCGATTATTTTGAGCGGACTATGCCGGTCGCGGAGTCGGAGTTGAAGTTTATGAACCCGTATCAGCTTGTAGTGGCTGTTGTGCTGTCGGCCCAATGCACTGACAAGCGCGTGAACATGACCACGCCAGCATTTTTTGAGCGTTTTCCCGATGCGAGATCACTGGCTGTGGCAAATCAAGATGAAGTGTATCAATTGATTAAGTCGATTTCGTATCCCAACAATAAGGCTAAAAACCTGATTGGAATGGCGAAGGCTCTTGTGACGGATTTTGATGGCGTTGTTCCAGACAATATTGATGATTTGCAAAAATTGCCCGGAGTGGGGCGTAAGACGGCGAACGTGGTTGTTGCTGTGGCATTCGACAAGCCTGCTATGCCTGTAGATACACATGTTTTCAGGGTTTCGGCGAGAATCGGTCTGAGCAAAAATGCCAAAACGCCGTTAGATACCGAGAAACAGCTTGTGGCACATATTCCGCATGATAAGCTCTCGAAAGCCCATCATTGGCTTATTCTGCATGGCAGATATGTATGTCTGGCAAGGAAACCAAAGTGCGATGAATGCGGAATCAAAAATATTTGCGATTTTTATCAAAAAAACAGCAAAAAAGTTTGCTAATTCAAAAAAAGTGTTTATATTTGTAGCGTTACAGTTTGATTAAAAACTCGTCAAAATCAAGCTGTAATTTGTTTTGAAATTGTGTAAAATTATTTATTAACTTATTGATTTAAAATTACTTAGAAAATGGCAAAGAATATCGAGGAAGATGTCGAGAAAGTGAGACAAGAGAAACTGAAGGCTTTGGAAGCCACATTGGGAAATATTGAGAAATCGTTTGGCAAGGGCAGCATCATGCGTCTGGGCGACAACCATCAGGAGAAAATCGATTCAATATCAACTGGTTCCATTGGTTTGGACTATGCTTTGGGTATTGGCGGCATGCCGCGTGGAAGAATAATTGAAGTGTTCGGACCGGAGAGTTCGGGTAAGACAACTCTGGCTTTGCATGTCATTGCTGAGGCTCAGAAACAGGGCGGAATAGGCGCATTTATTGATGCTGAGCATGCTTTCGACCGTTTTTATGCCAAGAAATTGGGCGTTGACATTGAAAACTTGCTGGTTTCACAGCCTGACAACGGCGAACAAGCTCTTGAAATAGCAGAAAATCTTATCCGTTCGGGCGCTATTGACGTAATTGTGATTGACTCTGTTGCAGCTTTGACGCCAAAAAGCGAGATTGAAGGCGAGATGGGTGACAGCAAGATGGGATTGCAGGCTCGTTTGATGTCGCAGGCAATGCGTAAGCTGACAGCTACGATAAGCAAGACTTCGACAGTGTGTATCTTCATCAACCAGTTGCGCGAGAAAATCGGCGTGATGTTTGGCAACCCTGAGACTACAACAGGCGGAAACGCTTTGAAATTCTACAGCTCAGTGCGTCTCGACATACGTAAGGTGAGCCAGATTAAAGACGGCGAAAACATCATGGGTAACCGTGTGAAAGTGAAAGTCGTGAAAAACAAAGTGGCGCCACCGTTCAAAAAAGCTGAGTTCGACATCCTTTATGGTGAGGGAATATCACGAGTGGGCGAGATTATCGACATTGGAGTGGAACTTGGCATCATAAAGAAGAGTGGTTCATGGTTCAGTTATAACGAGACTAAACTCGGACAGGGTAGAGACGCATTGAAGAAACTTCTTGAAGAAAATCCGGAGTTGAGTGATGAACTGACACAGAAGATAGCGGAAGCTTTGAAAGAGACTGATCAAGACCTATAACATATTGAATATCGAAGAAAAATGAAGAGAGTTTTTCTGGCATGCGCTTGCATAATCATGCTTGCAAGTTGCACCGAGAGTGGAAATAAAAATACTAAAAAGCTTGATAATCAGCAAGTTGAGGAGGTTGAAACTATAAGGGTTGCTGACACCTTGGATGTTGATGGTTATATCAACCGAGCAAGGTGGTATCTTGCAAATCAACAGGTGGGGAACGCTATTCGTGACATTAACAGTGCTTTGTCGCTTGACGGAAAGAATATCGACGCCTTGCTTGTCTTGTCGGATATTTATTATGCTTTGGGCGATCAGGACAATATTTTGTTGACGCTTAATAAAGCGACGGAAATTGCACCTTTGGACTCACGTCCGATTGTGAAACTGGCAGAGCTGAGCTTTTTGCAGGGTAATACAAACTTGTCTAATGCTTATCTTGATAAAGCATTGGAAATCAATAGTATAAATCCGCAGGCATATTATCTGCGAGGAATAATCTGTATGTCGAAGAACGACACCGTTCAGGCTTTGAAACAGTTTATGAAGGCGAGGAGTCAGGATGACACTTTCATTGACCCAGTGTATCAGATTGCAGGTATCTATGCGGCTCAACGCAACCCTGTTGCCAGAGACTTTTATGCTCTTGCCATACAGATGGCTCCAGATAACTGGACAACATATTATGACTTGGCGATGTATCTTCAAGATAACGGAGATCCTGAAAAAGCATTGCAGATTTATGACACTCTGGATGTTAAAGTGCCAGGAAACTATCAGGTTTTATTCAATAAAGGATATGTGAATCTTGTTTATATGCTCGACTATGACGAGGCGATTAAGAATTTTGACAAAGCATTGTCTGTAAATCCTAAATCCATAGATGCTTTGTT
>Ga0310690_10004354_pt1 | contig 20155 bp, 25 predicted proteins | sample AusTroGonzalo_MG_2_FD_207661 | JGI IMG/M metagenome (GOLD analysis project Ga0310690, IMG submission 207661) | Bovine rumen microbial communities from tropical cattle in Woodstock, Queensland, Australia - Gonzalo_04 (v2) (version 2) | ecosystem: Host-associated > Mammals > Digestive system >...
TATAAAATCCAAAACTGGCTGCTGTTCCTAACATCCATAAATCCCCCACACGCCAAGAAATATCTCCCATTTTATTTACTCTTGAAAATAAAACGATAATCCCCACGCCAAGCAATGTAATAATTAATCCTGAAATTTGAATATAATCCAATTTCTTGTGTCGCAACATCCAATCCCAGAATAGCAAAAATAAAGGTCCTGTCACCCCTATCAATGAAAGAGTAACTGGATTAACTGTTTGGGCTGCATAATAAACGCAGGTATTACAAAAAGTAATTCCCCAAAACGCTGCCCATAGAATTAGTCTCCTATGACGCTTAGTAGTATAATAATTTTGAATCAATTTTTTTCCCGTGAAAGGCAAAATCAATATCGTAGCAATAATCCATCTAAAAAACGAAATTTGCCACGGAGTCAAAACATCTACTAATACTTGGCCAATAATGACGTTAAAACTCCAAAAAAAGACGGATAAAATTGCTAAAAAATAAATGATGTGCATAATGTTCCCTTTTATTATCTGGATTATCTTTCGTAAAAATCAAGCTAAATTTTTCTTGCATTGTAAATTAAATCATGCTAAAAATACTAATATCAAGGGGGAAAAATGCGTTCGAAGTGGCTTTTTTTTATTGGTTGTTTTGGATTTATTCTATCTGCTTTTGCACAAGGATTTGGCACAAATGATCCGTGCAAAGAACAATTATTAGCTGCTGAAGAAAAGCGCATGCCGGAGGTTTATTCTCAATGCGGTTTTGACGATAAATATCATGCCCTTATAAAATGGTCTTCTTGGACGCAAAATCATAACATGTACCAAGCTATGTACGAATTGTGTGTTCGCTATGGTGATACAACAGATGGGGCAAAGCTGTGTAAAAAAGCTATTGCGGCTGGAAATGGTCCTGCATTACTTTACCAAGGGGATCAATTTTATAAAAAACAGAATTATGTTGAGGCTTTATCAAGTTATGCACGTGCTTTACAAAGTCCTATGTTAACGGATGCAGAAAAGGGACATGTCGCTGAAAACATTGGTGTTTTATATTTAGATCCACGGAGCAGTTATTATAATCCATCTAAGGGTATACCCGTACTCCAAAAAGCAGCAGAACAAAGGGCTGCCTTGGCAAATAACATTTTAGGTGTTTATTCTATGCTTGCTTTAGAAAAACAGCCTGAAGATATGGAAAAAGCATTTAAATATTTATGGCGATCTATTTTGTTGGGATGTCCCAATGCCGAAGAAAATTTAGGAATTTTTCATTTAGTGCGACAGAAAAAAATTTCTCCGGATTTGGCACGTCAAGTGATGCAAGATAAAATTTTTACTTGTCAATCTGATACGCAGATAGTACAAGAACCAATAGAGGTGGAAAAACAGGATTGTGATTGTGCTCGAGTTTTACAGCGTGAAGAATTAATTCAAAAGTATCCCTATCGATTAATTTCTTCTGGACAAAATGGTGCTGTTTTGCAGGATAAAGATGGCGAACGTATTTCTGTTACACAAGAGATGCTCCTTCCCAATGGAATGCGTGTCAGTGAGATTCACAAAAGTGCCATTATTTTGATGGAAGGGAAAAAGCGGCATGTAATAAATTTAGCTCCGAGTGAAGTTTGTGTTCAAATTTGTACACAGAAACAGGACCAGAGGAAAGTGAGCAAGTTACCGCAGATTAAGCCATATCGGTTGTCCTTCTCGCCATCGGAATGCTCTGATTTGCTTTATTATGCAGAACGTCTGGTGGATACATCTTTGCCCTTTACAGGTAAAAAAGAATGTGGTTTTTCTGGAAAATTAGATGAAGCAACCCAACTTTTATTGGGATCATAAGTTTTTACCCAAAAAGCATATTGAAAAACTTGACTTTTTAATTAAAAAAGCCTATGTCTATGGACATAATATAATATAGACAAAAGGAAGAGATATGATCTTAAAATTATTTCGCTCGGCTAATGAACGTTATTTGAAGAAATTTAAAAAAGTAGTTCAAAAAATTAATGCAATGGAGGCGGATTTTGAAAAACTGACCGATGCGCAGTTAACCGCTAAGACAGTAGAATATCGTGAAAGATTAAAGCAGGGTGAAACGTTAGAGTCTTTGTTGCCAGAAGCTTTTGCCACTGTTCGTGAAGCGTCCAAACGAACGTTGGGATTGCGTCCTTTCGATGTTCAGCTATTAGGGGGTATGGTCTTATTTGATAATAAAATTGCCGAAATGCGTACTGGTGAAGGTAAAACTTTGGTGGCAACTTTACCTGTTTATTTAAATGCTTTAACAGGCAAGGGTGTTCATGTGGTGACAGTCAATGATTATTTGGCTAAACGCGATAGTGAATGGATGGGTAAAATTTATCGCTTTTTGGGATTAAAAGTGGGCTGTATTGTGGCGCAGATGTCACCCGAAGATAGACGTGAAGCCTATAATGCGGATGTAACTTATGCCACAAATAACGAGTTGGGCTTTGACTATTTGCGTGATAATATGGCTTTTTCTAAAGAAATGATGGTGCAACGTCCCTTTAACTATGCAATTGTGGATGAAGTGGATTCTATTTTAATTGATGAAGCACGGACACCACTCATTATTTCAGGTCGTGCAGAAGATTCATCAGATTTGTATCGTAAAGTCAACGCCATTATGGCTCATATTCGTCCAGAACATTATGAAAAAGATGAAAAATTTAAAGTGATTACTCTGACAGATTTGGGTGTTGAATTTGTGGAAAATGCTTTGCATGAAGCGGAATTATTGGTTGGGGGACTTTATGATTCAGCAAATATTTCCTTAGTACATTATGTGGAACAATCTTTACGCGCCCAAGTAATGTTCCAAAAAGATGTGGATTATATCGTTAAAAATGATCAGGTGATGATTATTGATGAGTTTACTGGACGCATCATGGATGGGCGTCGTTATTCGGATGGTTTGCATCAGGCTTTAGAAGCTAAAGAAGGTGTGAAGATTCAACCTGAGAATCAAACATTGGCCTCCATTACTTTCCAAAATTATTTTCGTTTATATCCCAAATTGGCAGGTATGACGGGAACGGCTATGACAGAGGCGGCTGAGTTTGATGATATTTATAAATTGGAAGTAATTGAAATCCCTGGGAACAAGCCTTTAGCGCGTAAAGATGAACAAGATATTATTTATCGTACAGCCGAAGAAAAATATGATGCAATCATTCAGGAAATTGAGGCAGCTCATAAGCGCAATCAGCCGATTTTGGTGGGGACGATTAGTATCGAAAAATCTGAAATTTTGGCTGATTTATTAAAGAAAAAGACAAATTTAAAGTTTAATGTTTTAAATGCACGTCACCATGAACAAGAAGCTAAAATCATTGCACAAGCGGGTGTCCCCGGTGCCATTACGATTGCGACCAATATGGCGGGACGTGGAACGGATATTCAATTGGGCGGTAACTTTGAAATGCGTTTTGCAGAAGAAAAAGAAAAAAATCCAGATGCTGATGAGGCCCAATTGCGCGAAAAGATTCAATCCGAGATCGCCAAAAATAAAGAAATTGCTTTGGCTGCAGGTGGTTTGTACGTTTTGGGTTCAGAACGTCATGAAAGTCGTCGTATAGACAATCAGTTGCGTGGTCGTTCTGGACGTCAAGGTGATCCAGGTATGTCACGTTTCTATGTATCATTACAAGATGATTTGATGCGTATTTTTGGTTCTGAACGTATAGGCATGATTTTGAAAAGAATGGGATTGAAGCAAGGGCAGGAAATTCATTCACCTTGGATCAGCAAAGCGATTGCTCATGCCCAAAAGAAAGTGGAAGAACATCACTTTACCATGCGTAAAAACGTTTTGAAATACGATGACGTGATGAACGATCAACGCAAAATTATTTATGAACAACGTCGGGAATTATTGGATAGCGATAATGTTCATGATGTTTTGAAGGATATGCGTCGTGATTGTTTGGAAAATTTAATTTATGCTTTAGCACCAGAAAAAACAGCTCCTGAAGATTGGGATGCCGAGAATATTCATAATGAAGTGTTGAGTCTGACGAATTTAGATTTGCCTTTTGCGTCTTGGAAAGCTGAATCTGGTATTCAACCATCTGATTTAGTGGATCGAACAATGAAAGCGGCTGAGGAAGCATGGCAGAAAAAGTTGGAAATTCTACCAGAAACCTCACGTAATGATTTAGAAAAAACTTTATTGATTCAGTCGGTGGATATGGCTTGGAAAGATCATTTAAAGAGTTTGGATTTTATGAAAACATCCATTGGTCTTCGTGCTTATGCACAAAAAAATCCGCTTTATGAATATAAAAAAGAAGCTTTTATCCTGTTTGAAATTATGTTAAACAAATTGCGTGAAAATGTGACGAAAGTTTTGGGATTTTCTGAATTTAGGATTCAACCCAAAGAAATGCCTGCAGAAGTGTCGGAAGAATTACCTAAATCAGACGACTTGCCTGAAGCAAAAGTTGGCAAACCGGTATTAAATGGTATTCCACGCAATGCACCATGTCCTTGTGGTTCTGGTAAAAAATATAAACACTGCTGTGGTAAATTGGATTAAAAAATTCCCGCCGAATGGCGGGAATCTAATTTAGTTTATTGTTTTTTCCCTGAAAAAGCACCTTCTTAAAAGTCCGCCATTTTTATGTTGAACTTTGAGATCAAAATCTATCTTATCAATTTCACTTTTCCGAAGTCCACACTGATTGATATCTTCTGATTCCTGATCGCCTTTTTTTGCAGAAACTAACAGCTTTTCATAGCTCATTTTTCACCTTTCTGTACAACACTTTTCATTATAACATATAAAGGTAAAAATGTCAATTATTTATATTTTGACTCGCAAAATTCCAATTTAAAAGATTGTTGACTATTTGCGTTAAATATTCCTTACGATTATTCTGATAATCTAAATAATAGGCATGTTCCCATACATCTATGCATAGTAAGGGTTTTATGCTATATTGAGTAATAGGAGTTTGTGCGTTAGTTGTGGATGTAATTTTTAAAGTGCCTTTTTCACTAGTTAACCATACCCAGCCACTGCCAAATTGGTTAATACCAACTTCTATTATTTGATTTAAACAGTTGTTTATAGATCCAAAATCACGATCAATAATATTTTTAAGTTCATTTGATATAGAGCGTTTTTCTAAATCGGATGTTAATGAGTTCCAATAAAATTGATGATTCCAAACCTGGGCAGAATTATTAAATAATTTCGTTAAAACGGTATCTGATGCAGCCGTCACAATTAAATTTTTTAAATCCATATTTTCCATCTCTGTTTGATTAATTAAATTATTGGTTGTTTTAACATAGCCAGCCTGATGCTTACCGTAATGAAAACGAATTGTTTTTTCTGAAATATATGGTTCTAACGCTTTGAAATCATATGGTAGAGGATGTAGTCGAATCATTATTATCTCCTTTCTTTATGAAATTAAATACTTTTTTTAAAAATTCAATATGAATACAAATAAAAACTTGCATTTTTAATTTTTTTATGCTATATAATGCCTGACCGCAGTGGTTTATGCTGGGGTATTTATTTTACTATTTTTAAGGAGGTCCCTATGGTTGATAAAGTACCGATGACACAAAATGGATATGACAAATTGAACGAAGAATTAAAAACTTTAAAATTTAAAGATCGTCCAGAAATTGTAGCGGCGATTGAAGAAGCTCGTTCCCATGGGGATTTATCTGAAAATGCCGAATATCAAACAGCTCGTGAAAAGCAAAGTTTTATTGAGGGTCGTATCCAAGAATTGGAAGGCGCTATTTCGCGTGCCCAAGTGATTGATCCTAAAACTTTATCAGGTGATTCTGTTTTATTTGGAGCCACTGTTCAGGTTCAAGATTTGGATACGGACCAGAAACAAACCTATCAAATCGTAGGGCAATATGAAGCTAACTTGGAAAAAGGATTGATTTCCTTTATTTCGCCACTTGCTAAAGCCTTGATTGGTAAAAGCAAAGGTGATTTAGTGGATGTGAGTACTCCAAAAGGCGATAAATCTTACGAAATTTTATCAGTTGATTTTGTTTAGTTTGTGTTTTTGTTAAAAATCGTGTAATACGGAAGTATGCTTGATTATACTAAAGTGCTGTGTGCAGGCGAAACAGCAGAAAAGTTGTGTATCCTGTTTACTCATCATGCATTGTGGTTTAATGGGGACAGATAATGATTATTATGCTTGGTTATATCTTTACTGCTGCAAACTATCTTTTTTATTGTATCAGCCGATTTGTACGTGATAAAAAGGACATGTTATTATTGGATTTGTTGGCAAAAATACTCACTATTTTGGGGTTGTATTGCCTAGGTTCTCTCAGTGGTGCATATTCTTTTATGGTCGTTTTCTTTGTCCTTATTTTGGCGAATATCAAGGAACGAGTAAATCAAAAATGGACAGTGTTTTTTGTCATTTTCCAAGTTTTATATCTTTTAATTCTCATCTACGCATATCAAGGAATATCGTCTATTTTGGTATTTACAACATCGTCAATCAGCTTATTTAGTACATGGTGGCTTTTCCCACAAAAAATGAGGTTGATTGGAGGGTGTAACAGTTGTTTATTTTTCATTTATCAAGTAAGCATAAAAAATTGGGCAGGGCTTTTAGAGCTTCTGGTTATGTATAGTAATTTTGCAGCTTATCTGAAATATCGTGTTTCAAAAGTTAAAAAGTACAAAAAATAAATTTTTCTAAAATAACAAAAACCCGCCTTGGAGAAAAGGCGGGCAAAGGAATGAATTATTATGAAAAATTCAAATATTCACTGCCATCTTGCGATGACAACTGCATTGTAGAAAAATTTTTAACGCTTGTCAACAAAAAAATCGCCCTCTCGGACGATTTTTATTTTTTGGCAGGAGCAGAAGGGATCGAACCCTCAACCTTCGGTTTTGGAGACCGACGCTCTACCAATTGAGCTATGCTCCTAAAAAGAAATTACCAACGTTTATCCATTTTTTTTCTCCTGTGAAGGCAGGTTAAACTACCCCCTAATTTAGCTGAAAAAATCGAAAAAGTCAAGTTCTTTTTGAAAATGATACAAAAAATGATTGACCTTTTGTATAAAAGTTTTTACACTGCAACTACTGACTTTTAATTGAAAGGAAAAAATATGTTGATTACTTTAATTGTTTTGGCTGTTTTTATTGTTTATTTCATTGCAGTATATAATGGTTTAATAAAAAATCGTCAACAGGTAAAGGAAGCATGGAGTACGATTGATACTCAGTTGAAACGCCGTTATGATTTGATTCCAAATTTGGTGGAAACTGTCAAAGGCTATGCGGCACATGAAAGTGGTACTTTGGAAAAAGTGATTCAAGCGCGTTCTGAAGCAATGAATCAAACCGGTGCTAAAGCAAAGGGAAAAGCTGAAGAAGGCTTAACAGGTGCTTTGAAATCCATTTTTGCATTGGGAGAGAGTTATCCAGAATTAAAGGCCAATCAAAACTTTTTGTCTTTACAACAAGAACTATCTGATACTGAAACTAAAATTCAAGCCTCACGTCAATTTTATAATACTGTAGTGATGGCGATGAATACCAAAGTAGAAATGTTCCCCAGCAATATTGTTGCTAAATTGTTCCATTTTACAAAAGAGGACTTTTTTGAAATGTCAGCTGAAGAAGCTAAGGCTGCGCAACAAGCACCCCAGGTTAAATTTTAATGATTCAACGTAAAAACGTTTATCAGCACATCGCCGAAAATAACTGGAAAATTTTCGGCCTTGTGTGTTTATTCCCAATTGCTTTGATGGTTTTTATTTATCTCGCTTTTTTATTAATAGGATTGACTGCAGAATCGGCTGAGGAATATCAAAATTGGATGGATTTATTTTGGGGGATTACTCCATGGATAGTGTTAGTTTGCACAGGATTAACAATTTTATCCGTAATATGTGGGGATAAAATGATGTTGTCATTTGCAGGAGCACGTTTATGTCAGGATGATGCTGAGCATTTACAAATTTATCGGGCAGTGGAAAATGTGGCTTTGGCAGCTGGTGTTCCTACACCGAAAATTTATCTGATTGACGATGATTCTTTGAACGCTTTTGCCACAGGCTTCGCACCCAAAACAGCCTCTATTGCTTTAACTACAGGAATTATTAAAAAACTGAAACCTTTGGAATTGGATGGCGTTATTGCGCATGAAATGGCACACATTAAAAATCGTGATATTCGTTTAAATATGTACATTATTACGGGGATAGGTATTGTGGGATTAATTGGTGAAATTTTGATTCGTGTTTTTGGTCGTTCTTCATCTAATAGTCGTAACAATAAAGGTAATAGTATTCAAGGACTCTTTATTATTTTGGGGTTGGCCTTATTGTTGTTTCGTTATTTGATTGCGCCTTTTATCCATATGGCTGTATCGCGCAAACAAGAATTTCAAGCGGATGCAACAGGTGCTTTTTTTACACGAAATCCTGAAGCTTTGGCATCAGCGCTAGAAAAAATTTCTATTGATCCACGAGTGGAATCTTTGGATAAATCTGAACAAATGGCTGCGGCATGTATTTATAATCCTTTGAAAAATTTAGGGGGATTATTAGATACGCACCCGCCCGTCGAAGAACGCATCAAGCGCTTGCGCGGAATGATTTAGGGGGATTTATGCAATCCAAAATTGACATAGATATGGATAATGAAGAGTCGGTACAACAAGGAATTCATTTTTATCAAATCCAATCTGTTATTTCTATCTTGATTGATCTTATTATACTATATTTTATTTGGGGATATCTTAAATTGGATATAGATAATGAACTTAGAGTAATTATTATTGCTTTTGTTTTCGTTATTCCTTTAATTTCGTTGTTATCAAGGTTATTTAAGATTATCCGTCTCAAAAATCGTTTAGCTGAATTGCAAAAGAAAGACTTAACCAAGTATCATTTGGAAAAGCACGCATTAACTGCACAAAAATTAATGGCTTCTAATTCAAAAAAATCAACGATAGCAGAATTACTTTTTAATTACTTTAAACATATGTATCCAAATTTAGAAAAACTAAAAATTCAAACGAAAGATACAGATCAAGTTAAATCTTCTTCAAGTGCACCTTTGCTTGTTAGAATTAACGGTAAAGAAGTTGAAGTTGGGCCGGGGCGTAAACATAAAAAAGATTGTGGTTGTATTGGAAAACTTTTTCAATCTTTGGCAGAACATACACATAATCGAGAATCCTGTTTGACTATCAATGGTCATAAAGTAAATATGAATGATCCTGATGATGTCCAAAAAGCCATAAAGTCTTGTCGGATTATTGGGGGAATTATTATATGTTTTGCTTGTGTTTTTTTATTGATAATCACTCAAAAGGTAGGTTGGATGAACTGGGGTGATGATGCTTTGGGAGGAATAATAGCATTATCAGTGTGGTTTTTGGCAGGAGCGATTCTTACTTTTTTGACACCGAGGACTTTAGAAAAACGTTTACAAGAACTGAAAAGACAAGGTAAAATTCCTTCTAAATATTAAAAAAACGTTCGACTATTGCCGAACGTTTTGAATACTTATTCGTCACTTTTTGGGACTTTGTGAGTCTGGCCAAGCGATTCCTTGCGTTTTTTTATAATAAGCGTCATCTACAGGTTGTTTAGAATGAAAAGAGCATGCACCTATAATCAAACAAATAGCAGTCAATAACAATAATTTTTGCATAGTTCCTCCTTAATATTTTTGACGAATACGTGTTGTGCCATCAATGGTGACCAAGATGACATTATCACCTGGTTTTAAGCCTAATTCATTGGTTTGGACTACAGAAATAACATTATCAGTATTGCCCTTTTGAATTAAAAACTCATAGGCTGTATCCTCTGTAGCGGCCTGTTGAGCAGCACCACCTGCAGCTCCACCTGCTATAGCACCTACAGCAGCTCCAGCAAGAGCCATCAAAGAGCTTCCCTTACCTTTGCCAATGGTACTGCCTGCAATACCACCAGCAACACCACCAACACCAGCGCCTAACAACGTACCACCTTCGCTGGAACCAGCAATATCTACTTGGGTCATTGAAATAATTTTACCTGTGGATGTTTTTCCTTGGCGTCCGATTTGAGCGCGATCATAAGTTGTATTGGTATCACCGATACCGCATCCTGTGAGCATCCCGACCGCTAATAAAGCTGCAAATAATTTTTTCATTGCAATTCCTTTCAAAAATAATAAAATAACACTTAAACGTTTATTTCATTTTTTGAAAAAGGTCAAGAGAAAATGAAGCAATTGTGGTCTAAGATGATGAAGAAACTTTATGATTGGATTATGTCCATGGTGTCTGGGCCAAAGGCTATGATGGCACTGTGCGTTGTCTCATTTGCTGAAAGTTCTTTTTTCCCAATTCCTCCGGATTTATTGCTGATTCCTATGATTTTAAAAGATCGTCAAAAAGCCTTTAAAATAGCATTGTATTGCACTTTGTTCTCTGTTTTGGGTGGTATTTTTGGTTATACGATTGGTCATTTTTTATATGACGTTGTGGGCATACCCATTTTGGATTTTTACAACTATCGTGAAAATTTTGAAAAGTTTTGTGCGGGGTACAATACTTATGGTGCATGGATTGTTTTTGGGGCAGGACTTACGCCATTTCCATATAAAATCATTACAATTGCCAGTGGGGTAACAGGGCTTAATTTTGGAGTGTTTATGTTGGCTTCTATCTTAGCGCGCGGTTTGCGCTTTTATTTGGTAGCTGCACTCCTTTGGAAATGGGGACAGCCTATGAAAGCATGGATTGAAAAAAATCTTTGGTGGCTTAGTATTCTGTTCTTTGTTTGCTTGATTGGTGGATTTTATTTGGTAAAGTATTTATAAGGTGAAAGATGACGCTTACTAAAGCTCAGCAATTTTGTTTAGAGGTAAAAAAATTGGCGGAAGGATACAAATTACCTTTTTTTCTTGTAACAGATGGTGCTTCGGTAACAGTCAATAAAAATTGTGAAGCAGTGGTACACGCCCGAAAATCCCATATTCAATGGGAAAAAGCACATCAAATAGATCCTAATCACACTTGGGAAGAATAATTTACTTTTTCTTTTTGTGTTGTAAAACTTTTGGTTTATTGGCAGATGTTTGAATGGGAATATTGCGAATTAATTTTTCCAGTTTGGGACGCTTTAAATCAATAATTAACAAACCGTTATCTAAATAGGCTGATTCAATTTTAATGCCGTCTGCTAAAATAAAAGTTTTGATAAAATTACGTGCAGCAATACCGCGGTGTAAATAGTGTCGTGTTTCATCATTTTCTTGATGTCCACGAATAATTAATTGATTGTTTTCTTGGGAAATATCTAAATCTTCTTCATTATATCCCGCCACAGCCAAGGACATCCTAAGTGATGATTCATCCAATTGTTCCACATTATAAGGTGGAAAAGAATCTGCGCCTTTAGTTGCACGGAATAGCAAATCTTCCAATCCGTCAAAGCCTAACAAGAAAGGATTTTGAAAAGGTGAAATCATTTTACTTTCCTTATTTTATAGTTTTAAGTTGAGTCATGATAATTTCTTTATCTTGCGCCAACTGCTTATCGCGTGTCAACAGATTTTCAATTGTTTTGACCGCATGCATAATAGTGGTATGATCTCGTTCATAAAAAGCTGCAATATCAGGCAAAGCCATCGGTGTCATGATTTTTGTTAAATACATGGCCATTTGGCGTGGACGTGCAATGGAACGATCACGACGCGTAGAACGCAAATCCTTTAAAGATAAACGATAATAATCGGCCACCATTTGTTGAATTTCAGGAGCACGTACTTGACGTTCCATAGTATGCAAAATGTCCTTTAAAATACGTTTGGCTGAGTCCAACGTGATTTCTCCCCCAAGTAATTGACGATGAGCTACTAAACGCTTTAAAGCACCTTCCAATTCACGCACATTTGAGGTAATACTTTTCGCCAAAAAGGCCAAAACATCTTTGTCCATATCAGCCCCTAAACGTTTCAGCTTTTCATTTAAAATACCTAAGCGCAATTCATAAGATGCAGGCTGAATATTTACAACTAAGCCTTGTGCAATACGGGTTTGTAAACGTTCTTCTATGCCACGCAGTTCCATCGGAGCAGAATCAGATGATAAAATGATTTTTTTACCACGAGCAATTAAGTTATTAAAGGTATGAAAGAACTCTTCCTGAGTACGTTGTTTGCCAACAATAAATTGAATATCATCTACCAACAATACATCTACATTTCGAAACAATTCTTTAAAATTATTCATATCTTTGTTCTGCAAAGATTTCAGGAATTTTTGTAAAAATTGCTCACTGGATAAATAAAGAACGGTTTTTTCGGGGTGTTGTTCTTTAATACGCCATGCAATCGCGTGCATTAAATGGGTTTTACCTAACCCAACACCAGCTTGTAAATAAAGTGGATTAAAAGCCACATTGTCATCATCGGCGATTTGTTTTGCAGCAACATAAGCAAATTCATTGCTGGGGCCAACAACAAACGAATCGAAAGTGTGTGTTTTATCTAAAAATTGAGTATAAATATCTTCTTCGGGCGAAGTTGAAACAATCCTCGTCGCAGCAGCCTTTTCATCTTTTGCTGTGATAACTGGTTTGTTCAGCATAATTGGTTGAGGTGCTACAGCAGGGGCAGAAGTATTTTCCAACTTTTTAATGCCTATATAGATGGACGAATCTGGATTTTTCCCTTGCCACCAATTACGAATCGCCTCGCTGTAGCGCATTTGAACTAATTCACAAATGCAAGCGCTGGGCGCCCAAACATTTAATTTGTTATCAGCAGTCAATTCAGGAACTACACGGCTCATCCAACGCATGACAGAGGTATCTTTCAACTGGTCTGACAGTTGTTGACACATCAATTGCCATTCACTTTGGAATGTCGTTGTGTCCTGCATTTTTACCCCTTTCACGCTAAAAATTGAACCTGGTGCCATCCTAGTCAAAACTCATAAAAATTTCAACCAACTTTTACGCGAAAAAGTAATTAATTTTCAAAAACACAAGATGTAGATAATATATATCTATATGTTGTGATGGAAAGCATGACACAATGCCATGGCCAACGCATCGGCGGCATCTGAAGGCAACTTTTCGGGGACGTTAGAGACCAACTTATGCACCATCATATCTACTTGGATTTTTTCAGCGTGTCCTACACCCGTAATTGATTTTTTAATTTGGTTTGGTGTATATTCGGCCACATCAATATTCATGTTAGCGGGTGTCATTAAAACCACACCGCGTGCTTGCCCTAATTTCAAAGTAGAAGAGGGGTTTTTATTAACGAAAGTTTCTTCCACCGCGACTGCATCTGGACAATAATCTTGAATAACCTTGATGAGCGATTCGTGTAATTCGGACAAACGTTTGGCCAAAGATAAATCTACATCAGGATTGATGACCCCAGCAGCTACAAAAGTAAAACGGTTGCCTGTTTTGTCAATGACACCCCAACCGGTGTGTCTCAGGCCTGGGTCCAATCCTAAAATACGCATGCTTCCCCCAAAAAAGCTTTAGCTCAGTTGAGCCAAAATATCATCAGGAATATCTGCATTAGTGATAACGCGTTGGACGTCATCATCTTCATTCAAATCTTCAATAAAACTCATTAATTTTTGTGCTGTTTCCAAATCAGCAACTGGTGTAGTCACTGTTGGTTTCCAGTCCATACGGGCAGCATTTGGGGTGCCAAATTTTGCTTCCAGAGCTTCACGCACCTGTGCTAAGTCATCAGGCTTACAGATAATTTCATGAGCTGTTTCTGTGGTTTGAACATCGTCTGCACCAGCTTCTAAGGCTGCTTCAAACATCGCATCGGCCGAAGCCACACCCAACGCAAATTCAATATACCCAATATGTTCAAAGTTAAACAAAACTGTATCGCCGAATGAGCCTCCTTTTTTGGTGAACAAAGCACGCAAATTAGGGGCTGTACGAGCGCGGTTGTCAGTCAAGGCTTCCACGATAATTGCAACACGTCCAGGACCATAACCTTCATAACGGACTTCTTCGTAGTTAGTGGTGTCAGCAGTTTGTGAACCTTTGGCAATAGCGCGTTCAATATTGTCTTTGGGCATATTTTCACTGCGTGCATTCTGGATAGCTAAACGCAAACGCGGATTGCCGTCAGGATCTGCTCCACCAGTTTTAACAGCCACTGTAATTTCACGGGCTAATTTTGAAAAGATACGAGCACGGGCTTTATCTTGAGCACCTTTTCGGTTCATAATATTTTTAAATTGCGAATGTCCTGACATTTGATTTCCTTTGTTAAAGTTTAATGGTGCTATTCTACCATATTTTTAAAGTATTTTCAAGAGTATCCCCCAAAATGATTGGGCGAATCTTTTTGGCAAGGTCTGTTTTATTATCTGTCTCTACCAAAACTGCGCAGAGGGTTGATTTCTCTGTGGCTGGTTCCCAACGTAACCTTTCTCCAAAACCAAAATGTGAAAAGGCTGTTTCTCTGGTCATACCTAAAACGGAAGTATAATCACCACACATACCAACGTCTGTGATAAAAGCAGTTCCACTTTCCAATACATGGGCATCGTTGGTAGGAATGTGTGTATGTGTGCCGACGACCAAAGCGGCTTGTCCATCTAATAAATAACCCATTGCAACTTTTTCAGCTGTTGTTTCGGCGTGAAAATCCACTACTAAAACATCATATTCAGTTTTGTGTTCAGAGATAAATTTTTGAATGTCCTGGAAAGGATCAGATAATTCCAATTTTGAGTGCATAAAACTGCGTCCTAATAGTTGTACCACGCAAATACGTTTGTTTTTAACACGCATGATTTGATATCCTTTTCCTACCGTATCAATGGGATAGTTTAAAGGACGCACCAACACATTATCATCAGCCCAAATTCTGACAACATCCATCTTATCAAAGGTATGGTTGCCCATGGTAATAATATCGGCTCCCACGCGAATTAGTTCGCTATAAACTTTAGGTGTTAATCCCAACCCATGTGCAGCATTTTCACCATTGATAATAATAAAATCAGGTTTGAATTTTTGTTTTATGGCAGGCAAAAAATCCCTCAAGGCCTTACGTCCCGATTGTCCAAATACATCCCCACAAAACAAAAATTTCATGGATTTCCTTCTAAACTTTCGGCCAACACGTTGACTTTTAAAGCCAAATTATTGAGGCAGTCAGCAATTTGATCCTCGGCTTGAAATTGCAATTCAGCATTGGTCTCTTTGGCTAAATGTTGTTTTTCTTCGGCTAATAACAAACACATCATGCTGAGTAGTTGACCTTCCTGCATTACGCCAATAGATCTGGTTAAAGCTTCAGCTCGTTTGTCCAATTGATCAGCTAGCTCACGCATATGAGCTTCCTGACCATCATTACAGGAAAACTTGTAAAAACGCCCGCCGATTTTTAATGATACAATGGCCATTATTGTTCTCCTTTTTGATAATTGGTTAAAGCCTTATCTAAACGTTCATAAGTCCGACGAATAACGCCCTTTAATTGAATGATCTCCTCGTTTGCATGACCACGTTCTTTTTTGCTAGTATGAACAGCTGATTCCAATTTCAAAACAGCTTGTTCTAAGTTCGTTAAAGCGCCTTTAATCTGCTCCATAAAATTCTCCTTGATCTCTAAAGTATACTCACTTTAATCAAAAAGGTCTAGTCTTTTTTTAAGAAAATGGAAAAATTATAAACTACGACGGGATTTGAGTGCCATTTGCAATGTGCCATCATCCAAATAATCTAGTTCGCCACCTACAGGTACTCCACGTGCTAAAGTGGTGAGTTTTACAGGATACTTTTCCAAGCGATCCGCTACGTAATGTGCGGTTGTTTGCCCATCCACAGTTGCGGGCAGAGCTAGAATGATCTCTTCAATATCACCTTTTTGTACACGGTCAATCAAAGCATCCAAGTTTAAATCATCGGGGCCAACTCCATCGATAGCGGACAGAACTCCCCCCAAAACATGATAAATCCCATGAAAGATATTTCCTCTTTCCAGAGCCCATAAATCTGCAATATCGCGCACAACACAAACCTGCTTTTTATCACGCTTAGGATTGGCACAAACACTACATGGAGCTTGTGTATCAAAGTTGCCACAAATGGGGCATACCTGCACATGATCCAATACATCTTGCATGGCTTCAATCATCGGTTGCATTTGTGCTTTAGGGTTATCCAACAAAGACAAAATAGCACGCCGAGCCGAACGCGGTCCCAAAGTGGGTAGACGCGCAAACAATCCCACTAAACGTTCTATTTCTGGTGCGGGCATTTTCTACCTTAGAAAGGCATTTTAAATCCAGGAGGCAATCCTAAATTCTTTTGCATTTTTTCCATTTCTGTCATCATGTATTCATCTGCCTTACTGCGTGAATCTGAAATGGCTACAGTAATCAAATCTTCCAAAGATTCTTTGTCCTTTAATAAAGAGTCATCGATTTGTGTCTTAACGCCATAACCTTTGCCAGTCAAAGTCATTTTAACCAAACCATTTCCAGCTTGACCTTCAAAGGTCAATTCTTCCATTTTGGTTTGCAAGATGGTCATTTGAGATTGTACTTTTTGTGCCTTTAACATTAATTCGCCAATATTCTTCATTTTTTTCCTTTTGTTGGGGTTGATTAGATGAACTGAGCCTATAAAATTTTACCGTAAAAATCAAGCAAAAAAATAAAGAGCAGGGTATTTTCAAAATTTTTTCTTGACAGGTTAGGATAATTTTTGTATAATAATGTCCACCTTATGCCTCCATGGCGGAATTGGTAGACGCGGCAGACTCAAAATCTGCTCTTAGCAATAAGGTGCTGGTTCAAGTCCGGCTGGAGGTACCAATAAAAATACCGTCCAATTTGGGACGGTTTTTCTTTTTGTTTCCAAGCGCTTGTATGGGTTCGATAAACACCTCTTCAAAAAGTACTAAATTCCGTAAATTATCGAACTCTTAAAATTAATTTCTTTATAAATCAATATGTTATTCGAGTTCAAGTCCGGTAAGAGTCCCGAAGCTGAATAACAGAAAATCTTGAAAATCTAGATTATTTCTGATACAATAAAAAGCATGGAAAAGAAAAAATACATATCCGAAATTCCTGAACTCATGAAAGAATGGGACGGGGAAAGCAATGTTGATTTAGATCCAAGTAAAATTACTTTAGGTAGTCATATAAAAGCTTGGTGGAAATGTTCTAAATGTGATCACAAATGGTTAGCAGTAGTTTCATCTAGAGGATGTGGTCACCGTGGTTGTCCAACTTGTGCAAAAAATCAGCTAGGAAAGAAACTTTTAAAAATTTTTGTTAATAAACGTGGATCTCTTGCAGAAAAAAGGCCCGAATTAGCAAAAGAATGGCTTTCGGACAAGAATGGGGATTTAAAACCAACAGATGTTACTGTAGGAAGTAATAAAAAAGTTTGGTGGAAATGTTCTAAATGCGGGTGTGAATGGCAGGCGACTGTGATAGATAGAAGCCAGGGACACGGTTGTCCCTCATGCATAAAAATTCAGCGAGTAGAAACACGCGTAAGATTGCTTGTTAAACGAAAAGGCTCTTTTGCTGAAAAATATCCCGAATTAATAAAGGAATGGCATCCAACAAAAAATGGGGAATTGACTCCTTATGATATAACAATAGGCTGTAAAAGAAAAGTTTGGTGGAAATGTCCACTTGGACACGAATATCAAGCTTATATTTATAATAGGAGGCATACAGGTTGCCCAATATGTAGTTTGAGGCAAAAAACATCTTTCCCTGAACAAGCTATTTTCTATTATGTAAAAAAACTCTGGCCTAATTCTATGAACAAGTATAAGGATTGTTTTGGTGATAAAATGGAACTTGACATTTATATTCCTGAAATTAAAACGGCAATTGAATATGACGGATCACATTGGCATGAAACAGATTTTGAGCATAAAAGAGAAATTAAAAAATATGAATTATGCAAAAAACATAAAATCTGTCTTATTCGTATAAAAGAATGCGCAGAACAATCTTGGAATGATACGGCAGATAAAATCTATGATATTCCTAAAGTAAATAAAATAAGTTTTCAAGCATTGGAATTGGTGATAGGTCAATTACTAAATTCAATAGGAAATCCAAAATATCTACCAGTAAAAATTGATGTTGAAAAAGATAAAAATGAAATCCTGAATAATTATCTTTCAAAAATAGATAACTCTTTAGCCAAAGTGCGACCGGATGTAGCAGCAAAATGGAACTATGAAAAAAATGGCAATTTAACACCTGATATGTTTTCTATTGGCTCTGATGAAATTGTTTGGTGGAAGTGTCCTGATTGTAATAAAGAGTGGAAAAGTCGAATAAAAGACCTAGTAAAACAGGCCTATGGTTGTCCTATATGTTCAAGAATTAAAAAAGGGAAAACGCGTATAAGATATTACGTAAAACAACAGGGATCATTTGCTAAAAATATGCCTAAATTAGCCAAAGAGTGGCATCCCCAAAAAAATGGCAGCCTAACACCTAATGATATAACTATGGGTAGTCATAAATGCGTGTGGTGGAAATGTTTAAAATGTGGATATGAATGGCAAGCTGTTATCAGACATCGAGTAAAAGGATTTTGTAAATGCCCTAAATGTACCCAAAAGAAAATAAATCAACTTTAAGTAAGGCAAGAGTTTTTTCCTCAGGGGAAAAAAGTTAATTTGGGACGTCGACGTCCCATTTTAAATTTTCAAAAGTTCAATTTCCAAGTTCAACTTTTTGAAATCTTCTAAATTGTTGGCTCGATATTCGCTAAGCGAGTTGTACCAATAAAAATACCGTCCATTTTGGGACGGTTTTTCTTTTTGTTTCCAAGCGCTTATGTGGGTTCGATAGTGGGGGTGTGAAAAAGGCCTCAAAACCGTAAATTATCGAACTCTTGGGATGAGATTTCATTGACAAATTCATGTCTTTGTGATACAATCTCAACACTTTTGGAAAGGATATATCAGATGGTTCAAGAGTTATATTTAAAATACAGGGAGAGATACTTTAAGGACTTTTTTATCCCCGAAGTTAGAGATTTGCAAAAGGATAAAAAAGAGTTCTTTTTAAAGGAACTTGAAACGATGCAAAAAAATACCGCGATCATGGAAAATCGACGGAAACACGCAGAGGAAAAAGATTGGGAAGACGAAGCAGAAGAATGGGATAGATCCTTAACAAATACGTTTCAACGGGGTGTTTTAGCAGCCCATTTGGTATTAGATCCTCCTCATCAAACTATGCTGGACGTACAAGAAGTGTCTGAGGTTTTAAATAGTTATTGTTTCGCTGCTCGACAACAAAGATCTGATTTATATACTATACTCAACAAACAAAAATCTTGGGAGTACGGATACCGATACCAAATACCAGCATCTGGGAAAGTCTTTTATGAACAATGTATGAGGGATTATTGTGATCCTCAAAAAAGAGAAAAGTTTTTAAGCATTGTCAATGCTGAACCTGCTGTAAAATTAGCGACAAAACAACCTTCTCATCAGCAATCCGCTAATCAGGGGAATGAAAGGTAAGTGAATTATCTATTTCTTGAGCCAATTTTTTGAAATCCTCTAAATTGTTGGCTCAGTATTCGCTGAACGTGTGTACTTAGCCGTCCATATATGTTTGTTCTCGAATACTCTTCTTTAGAACATCGTTCAGACGGCGACGATCTTGACGTTTTAGTTTGATTTTCTGGATAGGTTTTGAACGATAAGTATTACGTGGAATGGGTAATTCTATAAAAACAGGTTTTCCTTGTTCGGCAAATCTTTTTCTATTTTCTTTCAAAAAGTTCTCAAGAGGTGCTCGGATAGAATATTGATACATATCTCGTATATTAGAGGATACAATCAAAGCATTATCTTTGCTAAATTGTCCTCCCAATGAAGGCCATTCTATCCAATGTACATGATAGTTTGAATCTAAATCAGCGTTCAGCCCATAAACAAGTTTTTTGCGTTGCAGATCCGTTAAACCTTTTAATAAATATACATCTCGCATTAATACTTGCTGGCGTATGGTTGAGATTTCCTCTAATGTTAGTTCTTTTTTGTCAGGGTGTCTTTCTGGAAAAACTTGCACACGAATGCTTGGCTGATTAACAAAAGGATGATTTGTTAATTTCAAAATCGTCTCGGAATCA
>Ga0310690_10004355_pt1 | contig 20154 bp, 12 predicted proteins | sample AusTroGonzalo_MG_2_FD_207661 | JGI IMG/M metagenome (GOLD analysis project Ga0310690, IMG submission 207661) | Bovine rumen microbial communities from tropical cattle in Woodstock, Queensland, Australia - Gonzalo_04 (v2) (version 2) | ecosystem: Host-associated > Mammals > Digestive system >...
GTCTTCGCAAAGCGAGCTTTGCAGCTGCCAGTTGCCGCTCTCGTTGATGACGATCTTTGCGCCAGTCATGTACTTGAGGTAAAGCGCCGTCTCCAGAGTCTTCATCTTGTAAGGGTTGCGGTGCGGAATCCAGCTATACCACTCGTGCGCGAGATGGCTCCCCCAGAGCGGCAGGTCGTACTGGCGGTAGAGCCCGCGCGAAAGAGCCGAGGCGAGAGTCAGGTCGCCAAACGGGAAATCCTCGGTGCAGGGGATCTCGACCCCCGCCGCCACCTCGTAGTCGAGCGAGAAGTTAGCCGATGTCGCCATCACCTTGCCCCAGCCCACCGCGTGGAGGTCGCCGATGTGGCCGCGAACCTGGGCCACGTAATCGTCGGCGAGATCGCGAAGCGTTGCGCCGCAGCTATCAAGCCCGCGGCAAAGCGAAATGCTGTAGCGCTCGCCGAAGTCATAGCCGATCCAGAAGTCGCCAAGGCTGGACGTGATCTTACGCGCGAGCCCATTTGTGGCAGTCGAGTAGATGCAAGTCGAGTAAAGCCCACGCGACTTCGCCTTCATTGCGAGGTCCAAGAGCTGCTCGTCATTCTGCCAAAACTGGAGAGTGTTGCCAACTCCCTCCTTCACGCAGAGGTCGATGATCTCGTCAAAGCTCAGCTTCTCCGGCTCCCAGTAGGTGAAGCAAAATCCACCCATCTTCATCTGGCCCCCGTTTTTATAGACCCCGGAGCCGATGAAGATACGCGTATCCTTCGGCAGGATCTCGTCCATTCCGCCCCAAGCCGCCGCGACGGCCATCGAAAACGCCATAGAGGCAAATAGCTTCATTTTTTCTTCCCCTTCTCGCGATCCATCAAAGTCCGCAGCAGATAATCGGCTCGCAGCCGCTGGACATCGAACGTAAAGTTATGCCAGCCGGGAAGCGCTCCCTTTGCAAGTTCGTCAAGAGTCGCATCGTCCATGTCCACCGAAACCCGCGCCGCCGCCGCGTCCAGTCTTTCCACGACCGGCTTCAAGACGCTCTCGTAGAACGCAGGGTCGCCAACCTCGGCGTTCTGCCAGCGTCCGCATCCGCCAGTCGGACGCTTCTCGGCCTTATACGCCTTGCATGCGGCGGCAATGACGGGACGCAGGATACGGCGACGGTCGGCGTCTGTAAACGCGAAGTTGAGCCGCCCCCACGTCGAACGCCCGTGTATCGTCCTAAGTCCATTCCACGAGCAGTTCCCCTTTCGGCCCCAGAACATCGGCTCAAACTCCCAGACCGACTTCGCCGTCGGGACGCGCGTCGCAAAAGTATTCCACGATACGGCGAAGTAAAGGACGACCGACTCGGCTGTGCACATGACTTCCTCGCGGCAGTTCGCGCGGTCCTTCTCGTCGATCTCGCGATGGTCCACCTGGCTGTAGGCGGGATTGTAGATTGCAAGGCCTCCCGTCTCGAAAGAGTGAAGGAACGCATAGTAGGGCGTGTTCTCCCCTGGCGCAAGATAGGCTTCAAGAGATCCTGTGGCGGCGAAGCCCTGCGCGATTTCCGCAGCCTTCTCGTCGAAAACCTCAAGCCGGAAATGGAGCCCCCACTCGTCCGCCATCGCCTGCCATTCCGGCGCGCGGGCGTAGCGCTTGTCTGCGTCGGCCTTCACCGCGCCGCGCTGGGTTGCGACATCCGTCCAGAGGCACGATGCATCGCCGCCGTAGCCGCGATCAAGTTTTTCCGTCCCCGGTCTTGCGACTTTCGCGGCCGAGTCCCAGCTGCCAAGGCCAAGAATTCGAACAGGACTCATGCTGACAAGATACGTCTTCTCTGGAAGGCGCTTCGGCGCAGCCAGACCTTCACGCGGGCCTTCCTGAACCCACGAGATATCGGATGGCAAAGGCGGAGAATAGCGGCGAACAACAACCGCGTCATTTCTTTGTCCGCATTTCGCCTTTACGCCATTCACCTTCCCAAGCGCCGCGCGCAACCGCTCGATGAAGCAGATCATTTCGCCGCGCGCCGCATTGAGGTCGCCAGTCTTCTTGTCGAACCGCGCGAGGAGAAGCCTTGCCTTGCCTGCGAGATGGCGCACCTCGACATCGGCCGACGCCTCCGCCTCCCGTGCGAGCGAGAGCATCAGTGTCGCGTAGCGGATGTCGTCAACGCCCTCGCGGAATCCCTCCCACTGAAGGGTGTCGATCACGCCATCCGCCGTTCCATACACGAAGACCATCGGCTTGTATGTCTCGGAAACGTCGTTGTAGGGCCCCAGATGGTGCGCGTAGTTGCAAAGCGCGGAATAGCCGCTCAAGTAGGCGGCAAGCCCGTTCTGGCGGCGGTTCAGCTCTGGATTTTCCGCGCCGACATGCTGGTTCGCGTACCACGCGCAGTAGGTGTTCGTTCCCATCTGGTTCCAAACGGACGGATCAGTCGCGTCAGCCGGATTCCGCGCGGCGTTGTGCCAGTCCCAGCGGAACCCCGCCTGGTCGAAGATGTGTTCGTGCGAGGCGATTATGAACTTGAGCCCTGCGGCCTGGTAGGCGTCGAAGACGGGGCGGTTCTCCGGGAAGAACCTCATCCCCGGCTCGTCGCCATATCCGCAATAGACGTTGTGGTGCCCGTATTTCTTGTCGTAGTATGCGACGATGCCGTCCGCGCGCTCGCGCGCGGCCTTTGCGTCGCGCTCCTGCCACTTGTAGTCAACGGGGCCGACAATGACGTCCGTCCGCATGCCGACCTTCTTCATCAGCTCGATCGTGCGCTCCGCCTCCTCCGAACCTGTCTTGCACCTGACCCACTTCATGTCCTGGCCGTGCGCGACGAAATCCGCGAGAATCGCCTCCATCTGCTTCCACGCGAGCTCTTCGTCCCCGCCATTGAGCTCAAGAATGTGTTTCTTCCCGATATAGTCGTAGGAACAAATGCGCATGTCCATCTCTGGGTGAATGTAGGCCATGGGCTTCGGCAGGTCGAAGTCAAGGACCTTGATGGCGACAGGGATGGAGATAGCGGGGAACGTGATGCTGCCGCGGTAGATGCCGGCGGGAATGCCAGGCGTTACGTGCGCGGTGAGAAAGAACTGTTTCGATACGCCCTTCTCAAGAGCAACCGGCTGGATGGTCCTTGCGTCCGCGAAACCAGGGCGCATCGAAGGGAACGGCTTCTTTTCCTGCGGCGGATTGAGCCACCACTCCGCAGTCTTGCCGTCTGCGCTCGTAATCCGCGCGTAGTTCGCCTCCTTTGTCGTATCGACGCGGATTAGATCCTCGTCGTGGAGCAGGAGCTCGGGGCAGAGCTTCATGCCAGTGTCGGCGAAGTAGCTGAACCAGCCGTTCTTGTTCTGGTACCAGACCTTGACGACGGCGAGATCAAGGTTGTCGGCTGGGAAGACGTCACCCTTCTCGTTCACAAGCTTCCCGACGACAGGCTGCACCTTGCCGAGATTAACGGCGGAGCGGACGACGAAAGAGCCTGGCTCGTATTCGCCGCGCGCGGCGACGATCCTGACCGTTCCACCCAGCTCGCCGTCTGCGGGAATTGCATCCGGCAGGCGCTGCACGCCGCTCATAGCCGGCACCGCCCACCACGTCACGTCGGCCAGCGCTGGAACGATGGCCAAGGCCGCAAGGCACAACAGTCCAAATACTCTGCATCTCATAGTTTCGTGCGTCATTTCACAGTTTAGTCGGGGAATAGCTAGTCTCCGCGTCCTTCTCCACCAAGGCTCTGAACTCCTCGAACCCCTTCGACTCGCCGCTTGCTCGCTGGACGAAAAAGACGCGCGCAACCCCGCTCGCGCGATAGGCACATCCCCATGTCGACCAGGCCCCGCCATGCGACATCATCTGCCTGTCTTTCGACACCCACGCCCCGAACGAATACTCCTCGCCGATGCAATCAGGCGTCTGCTTTTCGAACCAAAGGGCAACTGTCTCCTCTTTCAGGATGCGCTTTCCGTTCAGGCCGACGCCTCCGTTCGCGACCATTGCGAAGAACTTGATCATGTCCATGGGAGTTCCAAAGAGACCGCCGCCGGCCTCTGGATAGCGGCTGTGGAGTGAATACGGGTACTGAAACTGGCTGACAGTGGCTTCTTTCGCAGGCTTGTCGTCCGCCAGCACATACCCCTTGGCCATCCGCGAACTCTGCGCTTCCGTCGGATGGAAAGTCGCGTCGTGCATGTCCAGCGGATCGAGAATCCTCTCTTTAAGGAGCACCTCCCACGGCTGACCCGTCACTACCTCGACGCAGACCACCGCGACGTCAATCCCCCAGTTTGAATACTGAAACTTCTCGCCCGGCGCCGCCACCATCTCGCTTTTGGCACCAAGGCGCGAGAGCAACTGCATGGGACGGTTGTCGATGGGCATCTCAGGGAAGAACTTGAGCCCCGACGTGTGCGACATCAACTGGCGCAAGGTCGGGACCTTCTCGCCATGCCATTCAGGCAGGTAGCGTGAAATAGGCTCGTCCAGGGCAAGCTTGCCTTCTTCGACATACGAGAGGACGAGCGCACATGCAATTGCCTTCGTGTTCGACGCCAGCCACCCGACCGTATTTTCGGTCATGGGACTCTTTGCCGCGACATCCGCATAGCCGAGGCACTGCGAAGCGATCTTTCCTCCGTCGCAGCTTATCATGACGGCACCAGGCACCTTTCCTGGCCCGTCGCCGATGTAGGCCTCATAGGAACTCGCGGCACCTGCGAACTGCGCCGCAACTGCGGCAACCATCATCAATGCGTATTTCACATGCCCTCCTACTTCGCCTTCGGCATCCCCTTGCAATTTGTGAACGTCTGCTTTTCGAACATCTCCCTGCCGAACCGATTGTCGGAGAGGTCGCAGTCAATAAACGTCATCTTTGTGTTGTTCGAGCCGATGAACGAGCCGGGAAACGACGTCCGCACAAAGAGCATCGAGCCAAGATAGGTGCTGAACCTGCTTTCCTTGAAACGGCAGTCCGTCCAGCGTCCGTTCGGCTTAAGAGCCCCCGCCTTGACAAATGTCTTCTCAAAGACGCACGATTCGCACGACGCGACTCGCGCATCTACGCCGCGAAACGTGCAATGGCTGAAACGCCCGCACGGGCCGCCGACGATGGAATGCGGAACGCGCGGATTCGCCGCGTCGAAGGTCTTGCCGCGAATCGCCAGGTCCCAGTCGCGGTAATCAGACTGCCCGCCGAAGACAAGGTTCTCGACGCGATTGCCCTCAAGCCGGACATAGCCGGTTTTCATGCGGCTGTCGATGCCGACGTGAAGCGACGCGCACACGTTGCTCGCGATGTAGCTTGAGTAGGTGCGAGGCCAGAGGTGGATGGACGCGCGGTTCCCGACGAACTGGAAGTTCATGCCCGCGCACGTCAATATCTCGTTGTTCGGATTGTCGTGGAAGTAGTTGCCGCGCAAAAGGACGTCCTGCATGCAGTCCCAACCGTCCTCGGCGTCAAACCCGCAAGTCGCAAGCGACTCGCCCGAATGCGAGATTTCGTTCTCGCCGAAGAGGAAGTTCGTCATGTGGTTCGGCGCAATGCCGACGGCGCGGCAGCGGTCGAAGCGGCAGCGCTCGATGGAGCAGTTGCGCGGCCATTTAAGCGTCTGGACCGGTCCCAGCTCGGCGGCATGCGTCGCATTAGTCGCACCAACCGACACGCGCAGAAACTTCGCGTTCTCGGGAATGAGCACGTGCCTGAACTGGTGGGCGACCTCCCCGGAAATGAAGTTCGTCGATGCATCGTAAAACGCCGCGGCATAGCACCAGCCGTTCATCTTGCTGCCCTGGTAGCCGCCAAAGCGCCCTATTTGGAGATAGCCCCATGGAACCTGCGAGGCCACGTCAACGAAGCCCGACGCCCACTGGTCACGATCCTTGGCGTTGACCTTGCCTGTCTTGGGGTCCAAGGCGCCGATCGTGAAAGGACCGCCCGCCGTAAGCTCGATGTGCCTGCCGACGAGCCACTTGTAGGGGCAGTTGGCCTCGGGCTGCGGGCCTTCCTTCCCCAAGCCCACGCAGCCGCCGTATCCAGTCACGTTGATGCAGTTTACGTTCTCGACTGAGGAATAGCGGGACATCGAGCAGATGTTGAAGCCGTTCACCCATTCTGACGCCTTCGATTCGCTGCTTTCGTAATCATGCTCGTAGTAGTCGCCTTCGAGCGTGCCGTTTACGAGATGCGAATCGGTGACTGCCGCCAGCTTGACCATCATTGCGCCGCAGCCGGCATGCCCGTTCAGCTTCAGCGTCGCGCCGCCGAGGTCGAACGTGAAGCGGTCGGGAATGCTCAAAGTGTATTTGTGCGACACGCGGTAAACGCCCTTCTTCATCACGAGCTTGCGGAACCCCTTTGCCGCGGCCCTGTCAAGGAGGCGCTGCAAGCCGATGGAATTCGCCTCGGCGACTGCGGCGGCCTTTGCCCGGTCATAGCCCTTGTCATAGACAACGCGGCGGAATGAGAAGGCGCGGTCGACGGGCACGCCCTGCCGAGCGGGCACGTAAACGGCATAGCCGGGACGGTCCGCGGCGTCAACATGAGGATGAGAGGCGAGATAGTCGTCGATAAAATCCTTCTTCAACGACTTGTCGTCGACATTCACCTCGATCGGGCGCAACCGCTCGACGTCGCCGCCGCCTCGGATGCCGCAGCGGGCGAGAATGGCGTCGCTCACGACCAGCGTCTCCTTCGGCGATATGGCAAGAGACGACTTCTTGACGACGCGGAACTCCTGCCAGACAGTATGCGAATCAAGCCCGTTCATCCGGTCGCGGCACTTCACGCCGACAAAATACGAACCGACAGGCAACTTGCCAAGGTCGAACGTGCCGTCGCCCGAAGGCACATTTTTCTTCGTAAACGTGCGAAAGGTCTTGCGGTCGGTCGTGAGCTTCAGCTCTACGTCAAAGCGCCGCGAGGCGTCGCCGAATCGGACGAGCGAATGATCGAAGTCTGTCACATACCACCGGATCGTCGCGCGCTCTCCGCTGAGAAGCGTGGGCTTAACGTAATAAACCGAGACATACGGATACTCAAGCGACTTCGGCGTCTTTGCGTTTTCCGGTGTCAGCTCCTTCCAGTTGGCCGAAGGATCTGTCAGGTAGCCCGGCAGCACAACCGCCAGAACCGCCAATTTGCCAAATGCCCACGCGGCAAAAGAAGCACCAGCCACCATAGCTTAGCGCAAGAGCAGCATCATACCCTTCTGCTCTTCGTATCCGACGGCCTCGATCTCGGCATAGTAGTTCGCGAGCGCAGCCTTCTTCTCGCCGAAAGTAATCTTCAACCCGACGACCTTTTGCGCAAGAAATCCGTTTTCGGCATCCGTCAGCGTTTCCGTCTGTCCAAACTGCGATCCGCCAGTCCACTGCACCGTCGGCACGTCAAGCTTCTCCCACTCCGTCGAACCCCTGTACTTCACGTGAATGGCGTTGACGGAAATACCGTTGTAGAGCGTGGATTCCCAAAGGGAGGAAATGCGGAGCTTCTCAATCGTCATCGGCTTCGCAAACGCCCATGCGATGGTTCCGTTGGGCGTGAACCCCACGGTCTCGGCACCTGCCGCAGGATTAGGAACACTTCCATCCGTCAGCTTTGTCATGTCCTGGCTGGCGGCAAAGGACACTCCCGACTTCTCCGTTGCGTCCAGACCTCTGAGGATGTTGTTTTCAAGCGCCGTCCAGTCTGCCGGCGCGTATTCGCCCTGCTTCCACGACGCAGTCTGCGCATCGGCGGCCAATGTCGTGAAAGAACCGTTTCTCACAGTTACCTTTGCCGTCGGAGCGTTGTTGGAAACGGAAAGCTCGTAGGCGTATGTCGTTCCCGCCGTAAGCCCCTGGAGCTGGTAATCGAACGAGCCCGTCACGCCTTCGGCAATCTTCGTCGCCGCGCCACCATTGAGGGAGAGATAGACGTCGCACGCGGTCGCGTCCGTGCCGGGATCGGCGATTGCGCCAGAGACCCTCGCCTTTGTCTTCGCCGGGAGGAGATCAAACGAGCTAATGACAGGCCCCGTCGCCTCTGCATATCCGACGGCCTCGATCTCGGCACAGTAGCTCGCAAGCGCGCCAACGTTCCCAAAGGCGATTTTCAAGCCGACAACATTCTGCGAAAGATACCCCATCTCGGAATCGAAAAGGGAAGCGCAAAGAATGACGCTGGTGTTCCTGCCGCCAATGTCCGAATATGGCGGAGCGTCAAGCGCATCCCAGGTCTCAGAACCGGCCAGCTTGACATAGACCCCTGTGATTGCAAGGCGGGTGTACGCGTTACCAGCAAGGTAGCACGCCGAAATGCGAAGCCGTTCAATCGTTTTCGGAGCCGCAAATGTCCAGGATATCGACGACCCACTTCCAAACCCGACAATCCAATCCTTTCCGCCACTCGTCGGTACAGACGCGTCAGTAAGCAGGGTAGGATCATTTGTCGCGTAATCTTTGTATTCCGTATTCCCGCTAGTTGTGCCGGTCGCTCCGGCAAGCAGGTTGCCGGAGAGCGCCGCCCAGGATGCGGGCGCGACATCTACTGTCGTCCACAACGCAGTCTGCGCATCAGCGGCCATTGTCGTGAACTCGCCGCTACGCACCGTCCCCTTGGCCGTCGGAGCGTTATTGGAAACAGAAAGCTCGTAGGCGTATGTCGTTCCCGCCGTCAGCCCCTGCAGTTGGCACTCAAACGATCCCGTCACGCCCTCGGCGATCTTCGTCGCAGCGCCACCGTCAAGAGAGAGATAGACGTCGCACGCCGTCGCATCCGTGCCAGCATCAACGATTGAGCCTGCAACCCTCGCCTTGGTCTTCGCGGGGGCAATGTCAAACGCTCCAAGAACAGGCCCCGTTGCCTCTGCAAAGCCAACGGCCTCTATCTCGACACAGTAGTTCGCATAACCTACCGGAGGAGTCCCGAACGTAACTCTTATGGCGCCGACAGTCTCAGCCAGTGGATCGCCGCTTCCATCGGCAAGAACGAGCGACAGGATGTCGGCTTGTGCCGTGGTCGTCATTTGTCCTGCCGTTGAGTTGACAGCCCTCCACTCAGATGAGCCGAATGATTGAACTTCAACCGACGAAACAGTGAATCCCGAATAAGTCTTGTCTGCGAGATAACCGCAGGATACACGGACGCTCTCAAGCGTCTTCGGGGTTGCAAACGTCCACTTGATTGAAGCGGTATTTTGGAATCCGACAATCCAATCCTTGCCGCCTGTCGTCGGCACAGATATGTCGGTCAGCAGATTGGGGTCGTTCGTCGAATAGCTAGTGGCGATAGACCCGCTGATCGTGCCAGTCTCTCCAGCAAGGAGGTTGTTAGCAAGAGCCGTCCATTCCGCCGGAGAACACGAACCAGTAGTCCATGCGATTTCGGCATGAAGGTCCATGGCAAAGACGCCCGCAAGGGCGACAATCAGGGAACGTATAATCGTTTTGCTCATTTCGATTACTTCCTTATTTATATTTTGCTAAATTATACACCAAACCGCTTATAGTTGAAAACCCTCCAACTGGAGGGTGGGAGAACTTCTCCCTGGATTTATGGTATAATCTCAACCATGAAGAAACTGACCCAGACGCTTTTGTGCGCATTTTCGTCAATTGCGCTCGCAAATCTTTCTGGTGCCGCAACGAACACGGACGTCAAGTCCATGATGAGCGTCTGGGACGGCACGACGCCTGGGCAGCACAACCGCTTTACAGTGACAGGAAACGTCCACACGGCAATTACCTCCGCTCACGACCCTTCAACCGTCCCCTGCTTCGTCCTCGACGACGGCGAGCTGCTCGTATCCGTCTTCAACAAAACCCAGCCTCCCCGCAGTCTCAATCCCGGCGACCGCATCGTGGCGAGCGGAATCTTCGGGCTTAAGAAATGCGCCTACGGCAACGAGCCATATGCCGTCGCCCATGAAATCCAAGTCCTTGGAACAGGCGCCCCGGTCAAGCCTGTCAAAAGAAAACTGCAAGACCTCTCGAGCGTAAGCGACAACTTGCGGCTTATCCAGACGGCCGGAACAGTCATCGACTGGCGCACGAGCGAAGACGACCCAAACTACCTCTGCCTCACTTTGAAGGACGGCCCTACGACCATGCCGGTCCTCGTCCCCTCGCAAGACCCTAAAGCCGTCAACCAACTCGTGGAGTCGCAGGTTTCGGTCGTAGGCACGTTCAACTGGGCGCTTCCGTCCGTCCGCAGGTATGCAAGGCCGCTTATCGTCTCGCAGCTCAGGGACATCACAGTGCTCTCCCCGCCGCCTCCACCGCAAAGCATCCCCTTCCTCGAACGGAAGATATACCTTACGCCCAAGGACATTCTCGCGCTCGGCAAGCGGAAAATACACGGCGAGATCGTCGCCGTCTGGCAAAAGCGCAACCTGCTCCTGCGCGACGACGACGGCCGCATCGTCCGCGTAAAGCTTTCACACCGCAACGAAACCGCGCCCCGGCCGGGGTTGCGGGCGACGATCTGCGGATACCCGGAAACGGACCAGTTCAACATCATCCTTGGCACGGCGACAATCACATCATTCGCACAAGAGGTGTCAACGCAGCAATCCCCAGTCCGCATTGCGTCGCTATCCGAAATCATCGGACGCAACCAGTCAGGATCGCCCACCTTCACGCCTTCCTACTACGGAAAGCTCATAACGCTCGTCGGCACGATTCGCAACCTGCCCTCGCTCGGCAACGCGGAGGGGCGAATCGGTCTCGACTGCGACGGCCATCTCGTCCAGCTCGATACAAGCGCCTGCCCGGAGGCGACCGACGGGCTCGAGCTTGGATGCCGGATCGAGGCAACGGGCGTATGCCTCCTTGAGACCAACGACTACGACGCCCAGGCTGACATGCCCCACATAAGCGCTCTTACGCTCGTCCTGCGCGGCAAAGGCGACATCGCAGTCCTGTCGCATCCTCCCTGGCTCACGCCAACGAGGTTTCTCGTCATCCTCCTGGCAATGGCCGGCATCCTCGTCCTCTTTCTCGTATGGAACGCCTCGTTGCGCGTCCTCGTCGAACGGCGCGGACGAGAGCTTGCGCGCAAGCAGGTGGAGGCGACCAACGCGAAGTTCAAGACAATCGAGCGGACGCGCCTTGCGACCGAGCTCCACGACTCCGTAGTCCAGAACCTGACGGGAGCGGCGCTGGAAATACGCGCTGCGCAGGCGGCGTTGCCGGCGGCGGGTGAAGACCCGGCCCCGCACCTCGACATCGCGCTCAAGACGATAAACTCCTCGCGCGCCGAGCTCAGGAACTGCATCTGGGACCTCCGCAACCAGGCGCTTGAGAAAAACGACATCGACGAGGCCGTCCGCATAACCCTCCGGCCGCACCTGGGAGAAACGCAGCTGCAAGTGCGCTTCAACGTAGCGCGGCGGAAGATCCCCGACAACGAGCTTCACAACATCCTCTGCATCGTCCGCGAGCTCGTCGTCAACGCCGTACGCCACGGCCGCGCGACGACTGTCAAGGTCGCAGGGACCATCGACGGCGGCCGCCTCCACTTTTCCGTCGCGGACGACGGCTCAGGGTTCGACCCAGAGGCGCGGCCCGGCATGGAGCAGGGGCATTTCGGACTTGAAGGTGTGCTGGAGCGGGTCAAGGCCCTTGACGGCACGGCAGACATCGAAAGCGCACCTGGCAAAGGAGCCCGCATAGCCATCGACATCCCCCTTCCGGAAAAGGCATGACCATGAACAAGATATCCATACTGATCGCCGATGACCACAAGATCGTCCGCATGGGGCTCAAGTCCCTGTTTGCCTCGGAGAAGGATCTCGTCGTGGTCGGAGAGGCCGACGACGGGGTAGTGACCGTCCGCCAGGCGCTCAAGCTCAGCCCCGATGTCATCATCATGGACCTCATGATGCCGAAGAAGGACGGCGTCGCCGCGACTGCGGAGATACACGCCAAGCTGCCGGGGACAGGAATCGTCGTTCTCACTTCCTACTCCACGTCTGACACCATAGCCGCGGCACTCGCGGCAGGTGCAACGGGCGCCGTCATGAAATCGGCGGACGACAGCACGTTGCTCACGGCCATTCGCGCCGTCGCCTCAGGGAAGACCTTCATCTCTCCCGAGGTAAAGGGACTTCTCGCCGTCGACCCTCCGGTGCCGACGCTTTCGCCGCGTCAGCAGGAAGTGCTCGTCTCGCTCGCAAAGGGCTTCAACAATACCGAGATCGGCGACCAGCTCGGCATCAGCAGAACTGTCGCCAAGGAACATGTCGAAAACCTGCTCGCCAAGCTTGGCGCGGCAAACCGCACCGAAGCCGTCGCCATAGCCCTGCGCAAGCAGCTCGTGAAGATATAGGCGCCTCGCCTGCCGCCTCTATTTCAGAGGCGCGCAGTTGATACCGGCCTTGACCATGCGACGCCGGTGCATGGCCATGCGACGGAGGAAATCCGCCCAGTCGCGGCGGCTTGCCGGCGACCAGAAAACCTCCGCGGTGGCGCAGGTGCGGGGCCACATCTTCCACTGAAGCTCAGTCTCGTTGCAAGTATATTCCGACCAGTTGCAGCACTGGCCGCCCAGCACAAACCTGCGCTCGCTCTCTGGAATCCCGTCGAGTGGATCGTAGGCATAGACCGTCTCAAGCGGCAGCGGATGGGTAAACCACGGATATACCGCAGGGTCGTCCTCTATGCACTGCGTGTAGTCAAAGTAGCAGCTTGTGTGGGGGCACATCACAGACTCGTGCCCCGCTGCGGCGGCGGCACGCCCGCCCTCGGCCCCGCGCCAGCTCATTACGACCGCTCCGTCGGGAGCCTTGCCGTCGAGTATGATCTCGTCCCAGCCTACGGCGCGTCTCCCCTTCTTTGCAAGGTGCGCGGCAATTTCGCCCATGAACCATGCCTGCAGTTCGTTCTCCGTCTTGAGACCATGGGCCCTCATCCTCGCCTGGCACTTCGGACACGCCTTCCAGTTGACCTTGTTGACTTCGTCGCCGCCAATGTGGATCATTTCGCCGGGGAAGAGCTCCACAACCTCGTCGAAGACTTCCTTTATCATTGCGAGGACTCTGTCGTCCCCTGCGCAGACCACGTTCTTAACGGCTCCTTTCGGCGCCGCCGACGGGTCGTCCCCGAAGCAGCCCATCTCCGGATACGCCCTGAGAAGCGCGGCGGAGTGGCCTGGCACGTCAACCTCCGGGACTATGCGCACAAAGCGTCTGGCCGCATATGCGACGACTTCCGCGATGTCGGCGCGGGTGTAGGAGAACGGGCCGTAGGTGCCGTCCTCGAACAGGTCTGCAAGGTCCTTCTGGTTCCTGGAATAAGGGCGCATCGCGCCAACGGTCGTCAGCTTCGGGTATTTTTTCACTGGAAGCCTCCAGCCCTGCCCGTCCGTAAGATGCCAGTGCAGGACATTCATCTTGTGCATCGCCATCTGGTCGACGACGCGCTTTGCCGCAGCCTTGCCGAAGAAGTGCCTTGAGTCGTCGATGTGGACGCCTCGCCAGCCGAAGCGCGGGAAGTCCTCTATCTCGCAGCACGGGAAAGCGAGCCGCCCCCAGCTGTGCGTCGCAAGCTGTTCAAGGGTCTTCATGGCGTAGAACGCTCCTGCATCGTCCGCGCACGCGACGGCGATCCCGCTGTCCTCCGATATGGAGATGCGGTAGCCCTCTTTCGGAAGCGAAGCATCCCTCGTCGTTGCGAACAAGTCGCCCGTGACCGCCGACGCCTTCGCACGCCACTGGCCGCCCGTCGTCTTCATCGACACCGGCGCAGGCACGACGGCTGGATCCGGCAGGACGGGAAGCGGGAACGAAACGGTTGCGACAACAGGCGCATGGTCCGACGTCATGCGGTCTTCGACGACATGCGTATCGACAACGCAGAAGTCCTTCGCATGGGCCCTGTCAACGGCAATGTAGTCGATGCAGCGCGCCGCCCTGCCCGCGGGATTCCCCTGCGGCCCGTCCTTGGAGCGCCCGTGGAACGTGCAGCCTCCCTGGTCGGACAAGACGAACAGGAACTCGCCCAATGCCCTGAGAACGGCCGAATCGGGGGGTGCGTTCCAGTCGCCCGTGAAAAACACGGGCCTATCGTATTTCGCAAACGCACGGCGGATGATCGGCACGGAAGCCTCGCGTTCCCCCTTTCCGGCGACGGAAAGGTGCGAGGTTGCGATTACGCAGTCCTTGAATTCGCAGACGAGCAGCACGCGCGGCTCCTTGCCGGGCAGCGGGATCTGCTCGACGCCAAGGGGCTTTTCGCGCGAAAGGAGCATGACGCCGTACTGCCCGCCCCTGTAGAATATCGCCCTTGCGAAGGTCGCATGCATCCCCGTGAGACGCGCGAGCTCACCAGGTTCATCAACGCCGGAAACACGATCTGTGCGCCAGTCTATCTCCTGCAGGCAGGCGAAGTCCGGGCTCTCGGCGTTGATGCGCGCGGCCGTGCGCTCGACGTCGATCTTGCCGTCCAGGCCCTCGCAGTGCATGACGTTGTATGTCATGATCTTCATCTCTGCCAAGGGCGCACCGCGCAACTCGGCGGCGACGGCCAATGAAAAGGCAGCCGACAGGAAAACAAAAAGAAGTTTTTTCATGGCGCAATTATATCAAACCCAGCAACCCCTGCGGGGGATGCACTCAGTTTTTAACTTGTGCGTTCCACTTTTCAGGACAAGATTCCCGTCTCGATGTGGAACGACACGGACTTGCCAGGCGCAAGGAACTTCTGCTGGCCGTGGGCGCGGCAGTATGCAAGGCCCTTGTGTTCCGCCGTCGCGGGCAGGCACATCCCCATCGCGTCCTCGTCCTTGGTGCGGGATATCCAGCGCGTCGCATACGGCAGCTCCGACGGCCTATACTTCACATAGACTCCGCCGACCTTGCCGCGCCTCTTCGGAAACACCTGCTTGACGAGCGCCCAGCCCGACTTGTCCGCCTTGTGGAAGTAGCAGTTCACGATCTCTGGGCGGTAGCTTTCGCCCTTCGCACCGACGACCGACTGCGCCTTGAAGTCCCTGTCCAAGACGGCGAGCCATGCGTTTGTCGCGTCCGCCCACGGCTTGTAGTAGCCATCCGGCACTTCGTGGTTGATTATCGGGGCTTTCTTGAGCGGAGACTCCACGATCTTGGAGCCATCGACCGGACGGTGGTTGAGGTGGCAGAGGTAGTAGTATTCGAGCGGCAGGTCCTTGAGGTTCGTCGCGGTCGACGCGATTTCAAGCTTTGCCGCGCCCTTGCGCAGGACGACGCGCGGCGAAAACGAATAGCCATACGTGAAGCACATGTCGTGGAAAGCGGTGCCGCCCACGGCCATGTATTCGCCAGACTTGTCCTTTCCGAACTCAAGATACGCCTCGCGGTATCGGATGATCGGCAGCTCCCCGTGGCCGACGTGGTCGTCCTCGGCAGTCGGGTTGCCCATCGCCATAAGGCCGCAGTGCATTATGAAGCATCCGTAGCTCTCGCTGTAGCACTCGCGGCAGTCCCTCGGCTCGTCGTAGATGGACTTCATCGTAAGCTCCAGCCCGTCGAAGTCGCAGCGCCATATCATCTGCCCCATGAACGGCAGGATCGTGAACGACCCGCGAGAATTCGAGACCTTCAGCGCCTCGACGCCGGAAAAATAGCGAAATGCAACAGCCTTGAACTCGCCGGATTCGGCGAGAAGCCTCTCCTTCTCGCCGAAATCCCCCTTGCAAAGGTACACCTTCACTTCAGGACTCTCCTGAAGTGGTCGAGTATCATCGCGACGCCCCCGTCGCCTGTTTCCTTCGACGCCTTCAGCGCAGACTGCGCATACCACGCCGTCTTGTCGAACTCGTCCATGTTCACCGTGTCGGGGCAGAGCGACATCATGAGCGACGTCTCTCCCTCGCCGGCGTGGTCGAACGGATACTTCTCAAGGACCTTCGCGTCCATGAGCGCGTGGTTCTGTATCCAGATGAACGGATTCGCGTCAAGGTTCGTGTGGTCCGTGTAGTAGGACGCGCTCGAGGGATCGCCCCACCAGCCGTCGCCCTTCTTCTCCTCCAGAAACTCCATTATCACCTGTCGAGACGCAAGGCGGAACGCGAGGTCCGTGGGCATCCCCGCCGCAAAGTCCTCGCTCTGGTGGTGGACGAACGTGTGGATGTTGCGGAAGCCGACGTCGAGAAGCCCGCGGAAGATCTGCCGCGCAATCGGCACAAGAGCCTGGGAATCGACGGGAATCGACCCGCGGCCCTCGCACGGCGCGACGGCGCGCGACGACGCGCCCCACCAGAACGCAGGAAGGATGACGACTTCCGCCTCCTTCTCGTATTCCCAGAGGGCGCGCTCGACGGCAAGGGTGTCCATCCCGACGGGAAGATGCTCGGAATGGTATTCAAGGACTCCGAGCGGCAGGACGACCGGAGTGCGCTTCTTTATCGCCTCGCGTATCTGCGAGGGCCTCATCAACTCATATCTCATATCACATTTCCTTTGCGATCTTTGTGTTCTTTGTGGCTAAAACAATCCCCACCAGTACAATCAGACATCCACTTCAATCGGGCCGTTAGTTCCGATCTGCAACGGGGCGAGGTTCTCGCAGCCGTCCGCCGTGACGGCAATCGGCTTCTCCCACCTGAGGCCAAACGTCGGCGACGTCACGAACGTGTCAATCTGGAACGTCATGTTCGGTTCAAGCGGATAGTCGGATATGGTCTCCATCCACGGCGCCTCGACCTCTATGAGCCCCGTGCCGTGGCACGGCCCGTAGAAGTAGTTTGCGCGGCGGCCGTTCTTCTCGTAGAACTCGATAAAGCGCTTCGAGATGTCGGAGGCGAGGACTCCCGCCTTGATCTGCCGCTCGGTCCAGTAGTGCGCCTCAAGGCCGAACTGCACAAGGTCGCGCTTCTCCGGCGTCAGCTTTCCGCAGCACACTGGAAGCCCGATGGACGGCGAATACCCGCACACCTTCGCGGAAAGGTTGAGCTGCACGATGTCGCCATACTCGATCGGCTTGTAGGACGAGCGGGAGATTGCATGGCGCGTCGACTTCTCGGAGAAGCAGTACATCGGAAGCCCCTCGTATTCGGCGCCGTTCTCGTAGATGCACTTCTGCGCGACGCCCACAAGCTCAAGCTCCGTCTTTCCAGGCTTCATCTCGGCCATGACGGCCTTAGTCGCAAGGTCGGTGATCCTGGCCGCCTCGCGGATGCAGGCGATCTCGTTCGCGCTCTTTACGCGCCTGAGGGCGAGCATGATGTCGTCTGCCCAGACGATCTCCGCCTTGGGGAACGACTCGCGCAGCCCGTCGAACTGGACGACATTCGTGTTGAGCTTGGCCGCAACGCCGATCTTGATGTTATCGCCGGTGACGCCGAGCTTTGCGAACACGTCGCGGAACGTCTCGGTCTTGAGCTCTGGATACGCGGGGTTCGCGCTTTCGCGATACTGGTAGACGACGCAGATGCGGTCCATCCAGCTGAAGTCGCCTGCGAACACCTGCGACTCAGGCCCTACCATGAGCGCGGCCTCGCCGTTCGCCGCGATTGCAACGCCGCAGCGCTCGAACAGCGGCCAGAAGTTCGAGAAGTAGCGCGTGTCGGCGTAGTCCGCCTCCGAGCCGTTGACCACGAGGACGTCCAGCCCTCGCTCCGCGACCATCTTCGCCGCCTTCGCGACGCGCCCCTTGAACTCTTCGACAGGTATGGAGATTCTTGCCATTGTTTAGATCCTTTCGTTAATTGGCTTTCTTTCGCCAATGTATATTATACCCTACCTCCCGCCCTGTCATCAATGCAGATTATCGCAAAACATCATTATATTTTCGCAAGGCGCAAAACGCCGTTTTTTGGTATAATGCTCCCATGGCAAAACTCCGCGCATACAAGGTCGGGCTTCTGGTCGAGCGCTCCAGGGCGTTCGGGCGCGAACTTTGCGAAGGCGTCATCACCTTTGCGCAGGAACGCGAAGACTGGGAACTGCACTTCCTGGACGTCCACGACATCCAGCGGCGCAGCATGCGCGAGCAGATGGACGGTTTCATCGCACGCGTCACCACCGATGCGATTGCCGACGCCCTCCGCAAGACGGGGAAGCCGGTCGTGGACCTCTACTACGAAAAGCCGCGCCCCGGGTTTGCAATCGTCAAGACAATGCACGAGACCATCGGGCGGCTCGCGGCGGAGCACTTCCTCGACCGCCGCTTCAGGAATTTCGCCTACTGTCCGTATGGCGGCGGAAGGACGTCCAAATACTGCCAGACGGCGTTCGTCAGGCGCTTGCGGCGAGACGGGTTCTCCTGCTCGGTCTATCCGGGCGGCGGCGGAACATACGACGTAGGCAAGACGGACATCATAAGCGACACGATTTCGCCGCCAAAGGACGCAAAGCGGCTCTCGAGATGGCTGGCGTCGCTGCCAAAGCCCACGGCCCTCTTCTGCCCGGGAGACTTGAGGGCGTGGCAGGTCGTGAGGCTCTGCCTGTCGGAAGGCATCGAAGTCCCGCGCGACGCGGCAGTGCTTGGGCTTGACAACGACCTTCTCATCTGCGGAACATCGCGCCCGATGCTCTCAAGCATAGACCCGAACACGCGGGAGATAGGCCGCGCGGCGGCGGAAACGCTATCGGAGATCATGGAGCGCGGCATACCAGAAAAACAGGTCGTGCGCCAGGTAAAGCCGTCGGGAGTCGTGGCAAGGGCCTCCACGGAGACCTTCCCCGTCGATCCGCCGTGGATTTCCGACGCGCTCGTCTTCATCAGGCGAAACGCGCGCAAAGGCATAAACGCGTCAGACGTGTTCGCGGCCCTCGGCAAGTCGCACACGGCAGTCACCAAGGCGTTCCGCAAGGCATTGGGGACTTCCGTCGTGGAAGAGATCGCAAAGACGAGGCTCGACGAGGCATGCAGGCTGTTGCGCGAGACCGACCTTGACATGGCGCATGTCGCCGCGCTTTCCGGCTATGCGTCGGCCTCCTACTTCATGCAGGCGTTCAAGGCCGACAAGGGAATGTCGCCAGGCACATGGCGCCAGCGCTTATAAAACCCGTGCTTCCAGCTTAAATCACACCTGTCATCGTTCAGCTTCGGCCTGTCTAAGCTCATCACTCCAATCCCGTGCGAGATTCAATCCTGAGAGCGTCGCTGCGTCGGGCAGCCGAATCTGGAAGTCGTCGGCGTTGCAACAGCGCAATTCCCCTTCTTGGATCGAAAAGTTGACCACATGGCCGCCATGCCGCCTTTCCGCATCCACAAAGTGGAGGTGCCAGCCCGGCGCGTTGACGCCCTTGACATATCCCGGCAGCCTGAAGCCGACCAAGTCGCCGCGAACGTCGGGGAATTCAAAAACAGCCTCGTTTTTTGCGGCTTCCGCAAGGCCAACTCCGTCTCGCTCCTGCCGGGCGACCGCGCGGACCTTCATGTAATTGAAGGCGCCTGTGAAGTGAATGGCGAGCGGAACGTTCCCCGCAGGGCACAGCTCTTCCATCCGCGCCTCAAACTCTTCATAGCTTGGAACGTCCGAGAGTTTCTCGGTGCGCTCTGCGTGAAACTCTGCAATCGTCCCGAAAGGAATCGTGGCGCCGTCGCCAGGCAGATAGACGCATCCATCCGCGCACGCCTGGTAGACAACGCCGTCCACCATCTGCATCTCGCCGTCCAGACGGTCCATCGTCGCAATCGCCATGTTGCCGAGCTTTTTCAGCTCGCCGACGGAGATTACGCCGCCATAGCGTCCGCTGAGCAAGACGCTGAAGAGCGAGATTTGCGTGAATCTCGTTCGTCTGCCCAACCCCGACTTGGCGGCTGGGGTCCTCATGGTATCGTTTTCCATTGTGAAAATTGCCTTTTAGTTACCGCCCTTCCTCTTGGGGTCTGCCCCCAACGCTTCAGGCGAAGAGCTTGGCGAGGCCATCGCGGGCGAAGTAGGAGGGGCAGAAGAACTCGTTGACATACCGGGCGATTTCGCCGCCGAGTTGTTTTGCATCGCCGTTCTGCTTATAGACTGTCACTTTGCCGGTCGCGAGGGGTTGCTCCTGCACGTTGGCCCAACCGCCGGCCTCGACGATCTTCCCCTGACGGCCGAGTTCTTCGGCATGGGCGATTACATCGTCGAGTCGGCTCTCGGCGGCAGCGTAGCTCGCCGGCGAGAGGCGCGGGCGGATGGAGTCGAGATACTCTTTGCGGCGGGCCGGATCCTGCTTGAGCGCAATCAGGGAATCATAGGTCGCGCGGTCAATCTTGTCCGGGATGGCGAGGCTCTGGGCGCCGACG
>Ga0310690_10004358_pt1 | contig 20142 bp, 17 predicted proteins | sample AusTroGonzalo_MG_2_FD_207661 | JGI IMG/M metagenome (GOLD analysis project Ga0310690, IMG submission 207661) | Bovine rumen microbial communities from tropical cattle in Woodstock, Queensland, Australia - Gonzalo_04 (v2) (version 2) | ecosystem: Host-associated > Mammals > Digestive system >...
TGGCCGTCCCCGTCGAAGGTGCCCTGGAATCTATTCTGCTTCGTGCCGATGGGTGTATAGTTATTCTCCTGGCCGTCGTAAGTAATATCGTCGCCCAACTTAAAATATTCTTTGAAGAAAGGATTGCAGGTATAGCCGTCTGTGCCGTTCACTATCTTGGCCAGCATATCAAGACCTTCGGGAGAGGAAATGATGTAAGCATGGGCCTCATCCTGCCCTGTCGCGCCTTTATCCTGGCCCCAAAGAGGCTTCCAGTTGGCGGTATAAGACTTATTGCCGTGCGAGCCGGAAGGGATGGTGACAGTAGTCTGCGGCGTGCTGCCGTTGCTGCCCGTCCAGCCGATGAAGGCGTAGCCGGGCTGGATGGGCTGGTTCAGCGTGATCGCCGACGACTCGTAGGAGTAACTATCTGGGTTAGCCTTGGGTAAAGTGCCGCCGGCGAGGTCGTAGGTGATGTTGTATCCGTAGTTACCGTCCACTATCTTTTCATAGTCCTTATTGATGGTCTTGTAACTGTTGTTGAGTACGTTGCCGGCCAGATCCGTGATGGTGCCGCTGATACTCTGCACGGTAAGTGACGTGTTCGCTTTGGCCGTGATGGTGCCGCTGAAAGTGAGCACGTTGGAACCATCTCCAGAAGAATAGGAAAGCGAGCCCCAGGTTGTGCTGAGCGTGGGCGTTCCGGTCACTTTTACAATCTCGCTGAAGGGGATGGAGACATAGAAGGTGTTGCCCTTGGCCTGCTTACTATCGGAGATAACCGGGTCGGCGGCCAAGCGCGTAGGAACGGTGCCGTCCACGGCCTGGATGCGGGCTTTTAAGTTTTTACAATACCAGTCATCATTAACATTCCCGCTGGCATTCAGACGAACATAGAGCGAAGTGAGTTCGGTGGGAACAATGAGTCGTCCGTCGCTTGCACGGCAGTTACTTTGGAAATACTGCTCTTCCAGGTTTCCGTTGGGGTTGCCACTCCAGGGATGGGCATGATAGCCGCATTCGTGTCCATAGGCAGTGACGGGGAACGTGTAGGGATAATAGGTTGAGGATTCGTTGCCACCGATGCTGAAACCAGCCACATAACGAGCGAAGTTATAGCTGCCTGGTATGCCATTGCCAGCACCCGTATCGGTGTGGTCCGTGTCGGCCGGAGTATTGGCATAAATCTGAACATACTGGTAACCATCGTCCACCTCATGGGCATCAAAAGTAACGGTCATGCGCAACGAGGCGCCGGCAAGCACGAGGTAATCCTTTGGCGCAGCGGCAGTATAATAATCGCTCACGGTTAGACTATGGTATGCCTGTGCGTATCCACCGTCGGTCACGCAAAAGGGGTCCGATTTGATGGTGAGAACTTGCTCTCCGAAAGCCCTTGTTTTGTCAATGCCGGTAAGGTCGTTTGTGATATTCCGGTCTTTGTACACCAGACGGAAACCTCCCGGATCGAGAACTTCTAAACGATAGGTGCGTGCGGCGCCGGTCTGGAAGTGGTACGCATCTGTACTGTTACCAGGGAGTTCCGTCACATAGACAATCTCTGCGTTATCATTGGCATTGAAATATAATTCGCCGCTTACATCTGTGAAATGTTGCCCGGCAATGGCACTCAGGCTCACCGTGCGGTAAAGGAGCCTCTCATAGGTGCTCGTGTTGGTAGTTCGGGTTATGGTGAACGTTGTTTTGTGGGTAGTGGTGTTGTACGTGGGCTCGGAGATGCTGAACTCGCTTTGCGCCCACGCTATCTGCCCTGCCAGGAGCAGCAGTGTGAGTACGAAGATGGCTTTATGGAAGGTTCTCATTTTCATTTTGATTACAACACATCTTCTGCATTATGGATCGACCCGGAACCAGAGCAGAAGACTGGCTGGGTGAGGGGAACGCTCGGAGCGATGAATTTTCCGTTGCCCAATTTTTCGGAGGGAATCTCCTTGCTGCCCAGCAAAAGGGCCTCGTTTCCATCCATTGCAACAAAGGAATAGGTGTCGGTCTGCATGGTATTCTCGTTGCGCAGCGACACGTACGGACTGACGGAACCGTTTCCGGTGAGGGATACGGACAAATCACCATGGTTAGACCCCCAGCCACCGGAGTAGCTGCGGGAAGTAACCAGTTTGTTCCTATTGGACGACACGCTGAACCACTTCACGGCCGTAAGCGCCTCGTTCACCTTGAAATCGAAGCGGTAGATGCTCTGCTCGCTCTGGAAGCTGGCCGGCGCCGTGATGTTGATTACCCCGTTCTCTATCGAGTTGATCGTCAGTGTCGCCGTCATGTAATCATACTTCGTCGACAAGTCGCCGGCAGGCGTCGGCACCGCGCCGTTCTGGCCCGTGTAGTCCCACCTCGTACTTTCCTCGATGTCAATGTCGGTCCGGTCGGGGTACAGCAGCGTAATCGTCTTGCCCGCAGCAAGGACGCTCGACGGACTCAATGTCCCCGAAAGCGTGGCCGTCGCACTCTTCTCTCTCGTCGCATCGGCCGTCAGGAAGCCGCAATACGTGCCGTTTACATACACGCCCACCTTCTCGCCGTCAACCCAGTAACCATTCAGCGTATTGCCGTCCAGCTCCAGCGCTTTCGTGACCCCGCCTTTGGTCGCCTGGAGGGTCAGCGTATACTCCGACCCGACCGTTTTCTCGCCCTCGGCGAGGGTCTGCTGATATTCGTTGTCCAACTCTACCGCCTCGCACGCCGACACGATGAAAAGAAGGACAGGGATGATAATTCTGCTGGCTCTCATTGTCTGGTCCTCTTGCCGTTAAAATTCTTGCGCATCTCCGTAGCCGGGACGATCCCAGTCAACATCAGGTTTGGGAAGAAAGATTTCTCCTTCACTTTCGTACCGCCAGTCAAGCGATCGATCGCTGAAACAAAGGATGCCTTTCGGCTGCAGTTCTACCACCTGCATCGCCGGAGAGGCATACCACTTTTTGCTTTTTGCTTCCATAAATTGGTTTGAATTTTCAGTTTTCTGATAACAAAATTCAGGAATCCTTACAGGACTCCGGTCAAAAGCATACAAAAAAGTGTAAAAAAGAAACCAAATGCTGTCTAACTCCGTCAATTGACGCAGAAAGACACCCTGAAGCGGGTTTATGCTAGAAATTCAGGTAGAAATCCTGGGTGAGGGCGCGGTATTCGGCCGTATACCCGGAGGCGTCCTGGATTGCCAGGACCGTGTCTTCGATGAAAGGGGTGACGGGGGTGCGGGAGAATTCCAGGAGGGTGCGGGAAGGGGCGCGGCCGGCCACGGTGCTGACATGGCAGCGACGGCATAGGTGGAGGCCGTAAGTTTCGGCTTCGGCCGTGAAATCGTCGGCGTTGTCGGCCGGCAGGATGAGCGCCAGGCGTCCGTCCGGTGCCAAGTTCCGGTCTGCACCTACAACAAGGTCGCCGTAACGAAGGCTGTCTGCATGCCGGGCATCGCTGCGGCGCGGGTCGGGCGCCTTGAGCGAATCGAGGAAGAACGGCGGATTGCTGACGATCAGATCGTAGGAAATGGACAGGAAGTTGAGCGGATGCGACGGGTCGCCGCCCATGCCGCGGAAGTCGCCGGGGAAGGCGGCCATCCGCCCCGCCCATGGAGAGGCTTTGAAGTTGGCCGCGGCCTCTTCGGCCGAACGACCGTCGATATCGATACCGATAATGGTGGCGGAGGAGCGCTGCGCGAGCATCAGGGCGATGACGCCGGTGCCGGTGCCCACGTCAAGGATATGCTGCTCCGTTCCGAGCAGGCGCACCCAGGCTCCCAGCAGGACGCCGTCGGTGCCCACCTTCATCGCCGAATGCTCGTTGGCGACGGTAAACTGCTTGAATTTAAAGGATTTTTCCATCGACAATCTCTACAACGCGGTCGGACATCGCCGCAAGGTCCTTGTCGTGCGTCACGATGACGATCGTGATGCCGAATCGGTCGCGGAGATCGAAGAACAGGCGGTGCAGTTCGCCCTTGGTTTTGCTGTCGAGGTTGCCCGACGGCTCGTCGGCGAAGAGCACCTTCGGCTGGTTGACCAGCGCACGGGCGATGGCCACGCGCTGCTGTTCGCCACCGCTGAGCTCCGAAGGCTTGTGCGTGAAACGTTCTCCCAGTCCGAGCAGCGTCAGCAGCTCTTCGGCCCGTTTTTTCGCATCGGTTCTTGACGCTTTGGCGATCAGTGCCGGAATCATCACGTTCTCCACCGCGGTAAACTCAGGCAGCAAGTGGTGGAACTGGAACACGAAGCCTATTCTGCGGTTGCGGAACACCGCAAGATCCTTGTCGGAAAGCGAGAAGATATCGGTTCCGTCAATCTCGACAGTCCCGGCATCAGGCCGCGACAGCGAGCCCAGGATCTGGAGCAGCGTGCTCTTGCCGGCGCCGGAAGCGCCGACAATGCTCACCACCTCGGCCGGGGCGGCCGTAAAACAAACATCCTTCAGGACCCTGAGGGTCCCGAAGGATTTGTCGATATGATTGGCTCGAATCATTCGGAAGCGGAGGATTAGTCCTCTTCCTGCTGTTCTGCCTCGTAAGCCTTGAGCAGTTTGTCCTGCACGTCGGCCGGAACCTGCTGGTACTCGATGAACTCCTGCGTGAACGTAGCACGGCCGGAAGTCAGCGAGCTCAGCGTCGTCGAATACTTGTAGAGCTCTGCGAGCGGAACGCGTGCGCGGAGGATCTGGAAGCCCTTCTCGGAGGTCATGCCTTCGATCATGCCGCGGCGGTTCTGGAGGTCGCTCATCACATCACCCATGCAGTCTGCCGGGACCATCACCTCGACCATGTAGATCGGCTCGAGGATCTTCGGGGCTGCGTTCTTGAAGGCCTCGCGGAAGGCGTTGCGGCCAGCGATGATGAACGCGATTTCCTTGGAGTCCACCGGGTGCATCTTACCGTCGTAGACGAAGACGCGGATGTCGCGGGCGTAGGAACCGGTCAGAGGACCTTCCTCCAGGCGCTGGTTGATACCCTTCTTGATAGCGGGCATGAAGCTGGCGTCGATGGCGCCGCCGACCACGCAGTTGTAGAACTCCCAACGGCCGCCCCAAGGCAGTTCGAATTCCTCTTTCGCCTTGACGTTGAGCTGGGTCTCCTTGCCGTCGATCTTGAACTTCGCCGTGGTGTCGACACCCTCGACGATCGGCTCGACGATGAGGTGCACCTCACCGAACTGGCCGGCGCCGCCGGACTGTTTCTTGTGACGGTACATTGCGTTCGCCACCTTCGTGATGGTCTCGCGGTACGGGATCTTCGGTGCGAGGAACTCGACGTCGATCTTGTAGTTGTTGTTGAGGTTCCACTTGAGGATGTTGATCTGCTGCTCGCCCATACCGTTGATGATGGTCTGCTTCAGCTCGCGGGAGTACTCGACGCGGAGGGTCGGGTCTTCTGCGCCGGCGCGGCTCAGAGCCTCGCCCAGCTTCTCCTCGTCTTTCTCGTCGAGGGCCTTGATGGCGCAACGATACTTGAACGGCGGGAAGGTGATCGGATCGACGACCTTGTCATAACCCGGCGCGTTGAGCGTCTGGTTCGTCTTGACGGCCTTCAGCTTCACGGTGCAACCCATGTCGCCTGCGACGAGCTCCGTAACTTTCTCTTTCTTCTTGCCTGCGACGGCGTAGAGCGTGGTGATGCGCTCTTTCGTGTCGCTGGTCATGTTCATCACATCCTGACCCTCTGTGATCTTGCCCGACATCACCTTGAAGTAGGTGACATCGCCCAGGTGCTGCTCCAGAGCGGTCTTGTAGACGAACAGCGAGGTCTGGCCCTTCGGATCCTGCGTCGGAGCCGGGCAGAACTCGGTAACGAACTCCATCAGACGGCGGACACCCATGTCTTTCTTCGAGCAGATGCAGAACACGGGGTAGGTCTCGCCCTTGTCGAAACCGACGCGGAGGCCCTGATGCATCTCTTCCTCGGTGAGCTCACCTTCGTCGAAATATTTCATCATCAGCTCCTCGTCGCCTTCTGCTGCCTTCTCCATCAGGCCGGCGCGCATCTCTTCAGCCTTGTCCTTGAACTCAGCGGGGATTTCGCACTCTTCGAAGTTGCCGTTCTCATCCTTGAACTTGTACATCTTCATCTTGAGCACGTCCACGATGCTGTCGAAGTTGACGCCAGCATTGACCGGGAACTGGATCACGACCGGCTTGCCGCCGAATGCCTGGTGCAGGCTGTCGAGGGTGTTTTCCCAGTTGCTTTTCTCGGTATCGAGCTGGTTGACGGCGATGATCACCGGCTTGCCATACTGCTCTGCATAGCGGCCGTGAATCTCGGTGCCCACCTCAACGCCCTGGCCTGCGTTGACCAGCATGATGGCCGACTCGCAGACATTGAGGCCGAGGACGGCGCCCTCCACGAAGTCGTCGGCGCCGGGAGCGTCGATCACGTTGATCTTGTGGTCCTTGAATTCCGCGTAGAGCGGCGTGGAATAGATGGAACGCTGGTAGAGCTGTTCGACTTCCGTGTTGTCGGAAACGGTGTTCTTCGCCTCGACGGTACCGCGGCGGTCAATCACCTTGCCCTCGAAAAGCATAGCCTCGGCCAAAGTGGTCTTGCCCGACCGCGTACCTCCAAGCAGGACGACGTTCCGGATCTGTTCAGTGGTGTAGTTCTTCATATCGATATAAACGTTTATATTATTGATTTTCTACGAATAGCCTGCAAAATTAAGTATTCTTTTTCATTAAAACAACAGGCTTTCCTCATCTCCTGAAAGGTTGTAACTTTTCCGGTGGTACGGAGTGATCCCGTAGCGCCGGATGGCCGCCCGATGTTCTTCGGTGGGATAGGCCATGTTGCGGTCCCAGCCGTACTGGGGATATTCCACGGCCAGCTTGCGCATATATTCGTCGCGATGGGTTTTGGCCAGGACGCTGGCGGCGGCAATGGCCTGTACGGTTGCGTCGCCTTTGACAACGGTATGGGCGGGCGTGTCACGCCAGGGCTTGAAGCGGTTGCCGTCGACCAGGACGAGGCCGGGCTTGACCGAGAGTTTGTCAAGCGAGCGCTTCATGCCTTCGATCGAGGCATTGAGGATGTTGATGCGGTCGATCTCTTCCGCATCAACGGCCGTGACGGCCCAGGCGAGGGCTTCTTTTTCGATGACGGGGCGGAGTTCGTCGCGCTGGGCTTCGGTGAGCTGCTTCGAGTCGTTGAGCAGCGGATGGGAAAAGCCTTCGGGGAGGATGACAGCGGCGGCGAAGACGGGGCCGGCGAGGCAGCCGCGCCCGGCTTCGTCGCAGCCGGCCACGAGCGTCCGCGAGCCGGAGAGCAGCGCCGCCGCGTCGGACATGCTGCGCGCCACGTCGGGTTCGATTTCCGACAGGGCATAGACGTCGGCAATGCCTGCCTTTTTCCAGACGGAGGTCGGCAGCGTGCAGCGGCCGCAGACAACCACCGGTTTTTTCTTGTATTGCTTGCAGAGCGACAGGACGCCCCAGATCAGTTTCCCGTCGAGGCTCTGGCTGTCAAAGCTGCCTTCACCGGTTATGATGTTGTCGGCCGCAGCGATCTTTTCCTTAAGGCCTGCCATCTCGCCGAAGAGTTGCCAGCCGGGCTTCAGCGCGGCGCCGAGCTTGGCGAGGGCAGCGCCCACACCGCCCGCAGCACCGCCTCCCGGCAGTACCGTATCCAACCCGGCCTCCGCGGCCCAACGTTCCATGCGCCGCTCCAGCCGCTCCAGCATTGCCGGGTCGGCCCCTTTCTGCGGTCCGTACACCATGGTCGCACCATTGGGGCCCAGCAGGGGATTATCGACATCGCAGGCTACGGTAATTTCCACGCCTGCCGTGGACGTGCCCTTATCGCGCAAGGCGCGCATAAGTCCCTCGCCGCCATCATTCGTCGCGCTACCGCCGATGCCTACGACAATCTTTCTGCAGCCGCGGACGATTGCAGCCGCCATGAGGAGGCCAAGGCCGTAGGTCGTCGTCTTTTCAGGATTCCGGTCTTCGGGGGCCAGCATCGCCAGGCCACAGACTGTGGCCATCTCGATAAAGGCACCGCGCCCGCCGTCGAACAGGAGCATCGGCGCCTGGAGGGGGCGCATCAGCGCATCGACGGTGTCAACCTCAATGCGCGCACAAGCATCGCCCAACGCTGCCGCAACGACTTCCATCGACCCGTCGCCCCCGTCGGCCATCGGCAGTTTTACGATCTGCGCGTCATGGCCACCCACCAGATGACGGCGCACCGCCGTCTCCAGCGCATCGGCTACGCCCGCCGCCGAAAGAGACCCTTTGAATTTGTCGGGAACTATCAGAATATTGCGTATCTTTGTCATAAGACGACAACCTTCTACAAAAATAACGAAAAATATGAATCCCTACGACATCAAAGGTCCCTATAACCCGAATCCGCCGAAGCCCCAGCCCAAGAAGCGCCCGCTCGAACTGGGCATGGAACAGCTGACCGATGTGGGACACATCATCGCCGTCGCTTCCGGCAAAGGCGGCGTCGGCAAATCCACCGTCGCCGTGAACCTGGCCGTCACCCTGGCCCGGATGGGCTACAAGGTAGGCCTGGCCGATGCCGACGTCTACGGCCCCTCTGTCCCGAAAATGACCGGCACTGAAAATGCCATCCCCGAGGTAGAAGTCTACGACGAGCTGGGCAATCCGCTGCCCATCGATGCCGAAATCACCGACGACTGCAAGGAAATCATCCTTCCCATCGAGAAATACGGCGTCAAATGGATGAGCATCGGTTACTTCGCACGGCCTGAACAGGCCCTCATCTGGCGCGGCCCGATGGCCTGCAACGCCCTCAAGCAGATGCTCCTGCAGGTCAAGTGGGGCAAACTCGACTTCCTGCTCATCGACCTTCCTCCGGGAACCGGTGACATCCATATCTCGCTGGTCCACGACATTCCGCTCAGCGGCGCCATCGTTGTCACCACGCCGCAGGCCGTGGCCCTCGCCGACGTGGAGAAGAATGTCAACATGTTCCGCAATCCGCAGGTGGACAAGCCCATCCTCGGCATCATCGAAAACATGTCGTGGTTCACGCCGGCCGAACTTCCGGACAATAAGTACTACATTTTTGGCAAAGGCGGCGGACAGATGATCGCCGACAAGTACGGCTTACCGCTTCTGGGCCAGATTCCGATCGTCCAGAGCGTTCGCGAAGGCGGTGACGAAGGCACGCCCGCCGCACTGACCGACGGCCCGCTCTACGATGCCATGAAAGCCTGCGTCGACCAGATCGTCTCCACCCGCTAACCCCCGCGCCTGCAACGGACGCAATTGAGTTACAGTCACTTACATAAAGTACTCCCCCCTCGCTGGAGGGGGGAGTACTTTATGTAAATACTTGACTGACAGCTGCGTCCGTTGCAGCGCCGCGTAGGGCGGACGTTCGGCGGACGCAGGGCAGGCGCAGGGTCTACTTCGCAGGCGCAGTGCTGCGGAGGAACAGCTCGTCCATCTGGACGTCGTCGATGCGCGACGGGGCGTCGAGCATGACGTCGCGACCCATATTGTTCTTCGGGAACGCGATGTAGTCGCGGATCGTCTCCTGACCGCCGAAGAGGGCGCAGACACGGTCGAAACCGAATGCGAGACCGCCGTGCGGCGGTGCGCCGAACTTAAAGGCGTTGATGATGAAGCCGAACTTGTATTCGGCATCTTCCTTCGAGATACCCAGAACCTCGAACATTCGCTGCTGCACGTCGGCGGCATGGATACGGATCGAGCCGCCGCCGAGTTCCGTACCGTTGAGCACGAAGTCGTAGGCATTCGCGCAGACGCGCTCCAGGTCTTCCTTCTTATTGCTGTAGAACCACTCCAGATGCTCCGGCTTGGGCGCCGTGAACGGATGGTGCATCGCATAGAAGCGCTGCGTCTCGTCGTCCCACTCGAGCAGCGGGAAATCGACCACCCACAAGGGGGCATACTCGTGCGGGTTTCGCAGGCCTAGGCGGTTGCCCATCTCGATGCGGAGCACGCCCAGCATCGTCTGCGCCTTGCGCTTCGGACCGCAGAGCACCAGCACCAGGTCGCCGGCCTTTGCACCGACCTTCTCAACGATAGCCTTCAGGTCGTCCGGGGTGTAGAACTTGTCCACCGACGATTTCAGCGAGCCGTCCTCGGCGTAGCGAATGGTCACCAGGCCCTTCGCGCCGACCTGCGGTCGTTTCACCCATTCGGTGAGCTCATCGGTCTGCTTGCGGGTATAGCCCGCTGCACCCGGAACAGCAATCGCACCCACATATTCGGCGTCCTCGAAGACGCTGAAACCGTGACCTTTCACCAGCGGCGTAATCTCATGCAACTCCATGCCGAACCGGATGTCCGGCTTGTCGCTGCCGTAGTTGTCCATGGCGTCAAACCAGCTCATACGCGGGATCTTCGGCGCGATCTCCACGCCGATGACCTCCTTGAACAGGTGGCGCATCATGCCCTCGAACATCTCGAGCACGTCTTCCTGCTCCACGAAGCTCATCTCGCAGTCGATCTGCGTGAACTCCGGCTGGCGGTCGGCGCGCAGGTCTTCGTCGCGGAAGCAGCGCACGATCTGGAAATAACGGTCGTAGCCGGCCACCATCAGCAGCTGCTTGAAGGTCTGCGGGCTCTGCGGAAGGGCGTAGAACTCGCCAGGGTTCATGCGGCTGGGCACCACAAAGTCGCGGGCGCCTTCCGGTGTCGATTTGATGAGGAACGGGGTCTCGATTTCAAGGAAACCCTTACTGTCGAGATAGTTGCGCGTCTCGTGCGCCATTTTGTGACGCAGCATGATTGCCCGTTTCAGCGGGTTGCGACGCAAATCGAGGTAACGGTATTTGGCACGGATATCCTCACCGCCGTCCGACTCGTCCTCGATGGTGAAGGGCGGGGTCTGCGATGCGTTGAGCACGCGGACGTCCGTCAGGCGGATTTCGATGTCGCCCGTCGGAATCTTGGCGTTCTTGCTCTGGCGCTCCTCCACCACACCCGTCGCCTGGATCACGAACTCGCGGCCCAGTTTGGCCACGGTTTCGCTCACCTTCGCGTCGGTGGTGTCGTCCACGCGCAGCTGCGTAATGCCGTAACGGTCACGGATGTCCACGAAGCTCATGCCGCCCATGCGACGGCTCTTCTGGACCCAGCCGGCCAGCGTGACGGTTTGTCCCGCATGGCCGATTCTCAGTTCCCCACAAGTATGTGTCCTGTACATGTTTTGGATATTTTTTTGTCTTTAAATGTCACGGAGCATGCGGTTGCCCTTGGCCAGCTCGGTGGCCCACACGAAGTAGCCCGTTGCGTTGAGGTGGATGCCGTCCGTAGTGTATTCGGCACGCAGGTCACCGTTCTCGTCGGAGAGCACGGAGGCCAGGTCGATGTAGAAATAGCCGAAACGCTCCGATGCGCTCGACAGCAGCTTGTTCAACTCGGCTGCCCGCTCATTGAAACCCTCGTAGAACTTGCTCTTCGGGTTGAGCGGCAGCGTGCTGAAGATATACAGCGTGGACTTCGGCGACTTCTCGCGAATGTCCTTGATCAGCTTCTCATATTTCTCCCAGACCTCGATGGCCGAAATTTCCGGATTGTTGACGAAGTCGTTGGTGCCGGTGATCAGATAAATCTTCACGGCATTGTGGCGGGCCACCTCGTCGACGCGCTGGTCAACGCCGGCTACCACGTCACCGCTGATGCCGCGGTTGAGGATGTAGCCCATCGGGAAGAGCTCGGTCCAGAGCGCATTGTTGTTGAGACTGTTGCCCAGCATGATGATGCGGCCCTGGGATTCGGGCGTCGCGCGGAAAATCGACACGCGGTGCTTGTAATAATCCGAAACTTCGAGGGCGTCTTCCTTGTCGTTCGGGGTGAGGCAGGAGGTACGATCCACGTACGGCTCGAGCACCTGCGCCATGGCTGCATAGCCCGATCCGTTCAGGAGTTTGCCGCCATTCCAGGAATAGGTGCCGTCAGCGACGCCTTCTTTCAGGGCGGCATTGATGTCCACCACCTCGTAGTTGCCGGCCTTGGCGCGTGCAGCCACCGCCTCGTTCACAGCCTCTGCAATCTTGCGCTGTTCCTCCGTCAAGGTCGAGGAGCACACGATGTTCATCCAGTAGCATTTCGTATTCTTCGAAAGCTTGTGGATCCGATTGAAAATCGTCTCGATGTTAGCCTCGATCTGTTTCGCCGGCGTGCCGTGCAAAATATCGTTGAAGCCCACGGAAACGAAGATCTTGTACGGCTTTGCAGCCGCGATCTTGTCGATGCGGTAGAGCACGTGCTCCGTTGCGTCATAGGTGATGCCGCGGTTCTTGAAAGTCGTATCGTTGAAGAATTCGTTCCACAGGCCGCGGTCGATGTAATCGTCGCCCACCATCACGATGTTGCCCGGACATACGGAAATCTCATCGTACATGCCGTTCTTCTCCTCGAAGTACGCTTCATTGGTAAACCAGGTCGGTTTCTCAACAGGCTTGTCGCATGCGCTCAGAACAGTCGCTGCGAAAGCCAATGCAAATAAAATCTTTTTCATCATATCGGTTTGTTGCTATTATACGTTGAACAGGAAATGCATGATGTCGCCGTCCTCCACGACATACTCCTTGCCCTCGCTGGCCAGCTTGCCCGCCGCCCGGCAGGCCGCTTCGCTGCGCAGCGCCACGAAATCGTCATACTTGATGACTTCGGCACGGATGAAGCCTTTTTCGAAGTCCGTGTGGATGACGCCCGCCGCCTGCGGCGCCTTGTCACCCCGGCGAATGGTCCAGGCCCGGCACTCGTCCGCGCCGGCGGTAAAGAAGGTCTGCAGGTTGAGAAGCGCGTAGGCCGACTGGATGAGCCGCACCACGCCCGACTCCTCGAGCCCGATCTCCGCAAGGAACATCTGCCGTTCTTCGGGGTCCTCGAGCTCCGCAATCTCCGACTCGATCCGGGCCGAGATCACAAGGATCTGTGCGTCCTCGCCGGCGACAGCTTTGCGCACCGCTTCGACATAGGCGTTGCCCGTCGCGGCGGAACCTTCCTCCACGTTGCAGACATACATTACGGGTTTGTTGGTGAGCAGGCAGAACTCGCGCGCGATCTTGCGGTCCTCCGCATTGTCGAGTTCGACTTCGCGTGCGTTGCGGCCCTTTTCGAGCACCTCCTTGTAGCGGAGCAGCACGTCCACGGCCTTCTTGGCCTGCTTGTCGCCGCCCGTCTGGGCCTGCTTCTGCAACTTCGCGAGGCGGTTCGTCACGGTCTCCAGGTCCTTGATCTGCAGTTCGAGGTCGATGACCTCCTTGTCGCGCACCGGATCGACGCTGCCGTCCACATGCGTGACGTTCTCGTCGTCGAAGCAACGCAGCACATGCAGGATGGCGTCGGTCTCGCGGATGTTTGCCAGGAACTGGTTGCCCAGGCCCTCTCCGCGGCTCGCACCCTTCACCAGGCCCGCGATATCCACGATTTCCACCGTCGCGGGAATGGTCCGCTTCGGGTGGCAGATATCCGTCAGCACGCCAAGGCGCGCGTCCGGCACCGTGGTCGAACCGACATTCGGTTCGATGGTGCAGAACGGAAAGTTCGCCGCCTGGGCTTTCGAGGAGCTGATGCAGTTGAACAAGGTGGATTTGCCGACATTAGGCAGTCCGACGATTCCGCATTTCAAAGCCATTTTTCACCTTTTACGTTATAACGCGCAAAGATAGCAAAATGTAATTGATATTTTTATTAACTTTGGCTGGATAATGCATGACAAACCCAGAAAAGATGAAAAAGATACTCGCTTCCATCGCTCTCGTGCTCTGCTGCTTCGCGCCCGTCCTGGCGCAGGAATACAACTGTTTCTCCATCATCGCCGGCAAGGCCGCCACTGTGGACGGTTCGGTGCTGATGGGCCACAACGAAGATGATGAAGGGGAACAGATGCTCAACATTTACGTCGTCCCGGCTTCCGACCGCAACCTTCGTTACATCTGGTGCGAATTTCCCGGCATGGAAGTGGCCGACTCTTACATGAATCAGTTCGGCGTGAGCATCGCTTCGAACGTATGTCCGTCGCGTGAAGACAAAGGCGAGTTTACGAACGGCGGCGTGCTCTATGAGGTGCGCAGCGCTGTCGCCAAATATGCCCGCACGGCCCGCGAAGCCGTGGAAATCATCGGCTCGATGGTCGAGACGCTGGGCTACAAGGGCAGCGGCCGGTCTTACATCGTAGCCGACACGGCCGAGGGTTGGGTGGTTTCGGTGGTCAAGGGCAAGCACTGGGTGGCCCAGCGCGTCCCCGACGACCAGGTGATGACCATTCCCAACTACTATGTCATCGGCGAGATCGACCTGAACGACGATTTCAATTTTGCCGGCTGCGACGACATCGTCGACTATGCCGTCTCCCGCGGCTGGTACGATCCGAAGAAGGACGGCGCTTTCAATTTCGCCAAGGCCTACGCGGCGGAAAGCACGCTCACGAGCAAGAACAATATCACCCGGCACAAGGAAGCCTGGAACTATTTCTTCGGCACCGACAAGCCCGGCACGTTCGCTGCCGTTCCGCAGAAGAAAGTGTCGCTCCGTGATTTCGCCAACGTGCTGGCCCTCCATGAGATGCCCGATGCCAAGGGCCACCTGGAGAACAGCATCTGCAACGACAACACCGTCCTTTCCGCCATTTTCCAGCTCCGCGGCTCGATGGGGTTCGACACGGGATGCGTCATGTGGATCGCAATGGGCCACCCCTGCAGCGAGGTCTACGTACCCTGGTACGCCGGCATGACCCAGGCTCCCAAGGGAATGGGCCGCTACGCTACGCCCCAGGAAGCCGAGAAGAAGCACATGTCCGATTCGAAGAATCTGCGTAAGAATTATCCGAACCATTTCTACTGGAAATACGTCGACGGCTGGGACGTCTCGAAAGACCAGAGCGAGCTTCGCCGCGAAATCCTCCGCGAACGCAGGAAGTTTGAAAAGCTCCCCGACAAGGAAAAAGACTACAACGCCTTTGTCGCGAAGTTCTATTAAGCCTGTTCATTCACACAAAAAAAGCGGCTCGACGGCCGCTTTTTTTTGCGTCGGGATGACACGACTCGAACGTGCGACTCCTTGGTCCCAAACCAAGTGCGCTACCAACTGCGCCACATCCCGAAGTGCTGCAAAGATAAGTAAAAAAACAGCGCCCAAGCAATGTTGGCGCTGTATTTTTCTTCTTTGCGGTGAGGGGGGGATTCGAACCCCCGGTACGGTAATCCCGTACGTCAGTTTAGCAAACTGGTGGTTTAAGCCACTCACCCACCTCACCGGAAGGATTGCAAAGATAGACGCTTTTCTGAAAAATGCCAAATTTATTTGTACATTTGCGGCCATGACTAACGACCACGCACCCCAGAAACTGTTGCCCGTGCTGCTCAAGGCGGGAGCGCTGGGCGTGGCCATCCTACTGGGTTTCCTGCTGGGCATCATCGTGGGCGACCGCGAGCGGCGGAAGCCGAAAACCGACACCGGGACCGTCGACTCGCTGGCGGTTGAAGCAACGGTGACCGATACGACAGCTGTCGACACGACGGCCGTCGCCGTGGTTTATGAAGAAGCGGACACACCCGTGGAACCGGAATCGCCGGAAGTCTATACGCCTACGAAAAAGGAGATCGCCGCGGGCGTGGAATACCTGGCGAAGCACAATCGCTGGAACCGCGACGAGATGGAGAAATATCCTGCGCTCCAAGGTCTCTGGGACGCCGTCAATACCTACAATCTCGACGAAATCAAACGATACAACGACTATCTGTCGTCCACTCCGCTCATCACCATCGTCGAGGGCCTCGAGCGGTCGCCCAAGCGTGGTTACTACGCCGCCCGCAACGACCACGTCATCACCCTGAGCACCTACATCAAGCGCCTCCGCTAATCGAGGATAGAAGGCGGCATCAGCCGCTAGCGGAGACCAAGCGGGAGGGCCTTGCGTAATAGCTGGTCGGAGCGGAGGGTCTGGGCGGAGCCCAGTAACACAAATAACCAAGGGGGCCTTGCGGGCCCCCTTGAACACATCACATTTTGATTTTTACAAATCAGATTATTTGCTCATACTGCGCAGCAGAAAGGAGCGTATCAAATTCCGACGGATCGGAAACTTTGATCTTGATCATCCATCCCTGACCGTAAGGATCGGAGTTCACGAGCTCGGGAGCACCCTCGAGTTCGGGGTTGACTTCAACAACCTCGCCGGAAACCGGCATGAACGCATCGGCCACCGTCTTGACGGCTTCGATGGTTCCGAAAACTTCCTCCTTGGCGAGCGTCTCGCCTTCGGTCTGGATATCCACAAACACAATGTCGCCCAATTCACTCTGGGCGAAGTCGGTGATACCGACGACTGCCAGGTCGCCTTCGAGGCGTACCCATTCGTGATCCTTCGTGTATTTCAGTTCGACAGGTGTCTTCATAATTTCTATCAAGGTATAACAACTGACACGCAAATATACGTTTTTATTTGCGAATCTGCAAGTTTTTTTAGAAAAAAACAATATCGGCGTTACAGCCGTTTCAGGGAGAGCTTGATGATTTCTTCCACTGTCATGGACGGAGTCTCTTTCAGCAGTTCCCCCACAACTTTCTCCACGGAGGATTTCGGGAAACCCAGGAGCGTCAGGGCGGAAACCGCCTCCTCGCGGGCCGCAGACGCGCCGGCCGTCGTATCGAATGCGAATTCGCCACTTGCCGCATCCATCTTGTCCTTCAAGTCGACGATCACGCGCTGTGCGGTCTTCAGCCCGATGCCCTTGACGGTTTTGAACTTCTTCACGTCGTTGGTGACGACAGCCTCGCGCACCTCCTCGGGCGTCATCGCCGAGAGGATCATACGGGCGGAGCCAGGGCCCACGCCGCTAACCGAAATCAGCTGCTGGAAGACGGCCCGTTCGGTCTTGTCGGCAAAGCCGTAGAGCGCCTCGTCATCCTCGCGCACCAGATGGCTTGTATAGAGTTTTACCGGCTTGCCGCACTCCTTCTGGATTTTCGAAAAGGTGCTCAGCGAAATGATCAGGTCGTAGCCCACACCATAAGCTTCCACGATGGCGTCGGTAGGCGTGATTTCCACAAGTGTTCCGGTGATATATTCGTACATAGGGCTGATTTTTCTATAATTTTTGTAAAAATAGTTAATTTTGCAGGATTATGGACATTAGAAGTGAATTTCCTGCACTGGACCGGACCGTTTACGGACGGCCGCTGGTGTATTTCGACAACGCGGCGACCGCGCAGCGGCCGCGCGCCGTGCTCGAAATTCAGCAGCGCCTGAGCGTGGAAGCCAACGCCAATGTCCACCGCGCCATCCACTACCTGAGCGGAGAGGCGACCGCCGCCTATGAGGCGGGCCGCGAGGCCGTCCGCGCATTCATCAACGCGCCGGCCCGCGAGAACGTCGTGCTGACAAGCGGAACCACCGCCTCGATCAACCTCGTGGCCACGTGCTTCTGCCAGCGCTTCGTCCGCGAAGGCGACTCCATCCTCCTCTCCGAGGCGGAACACCACAGCAACCTCGTACCCTGGCAGCTGGCCTGCCAGCGCCACGGCGCCACGCTGGAAGTGCTGCCCGTCGATGAAGCGGGCGAACTCTCGGTCGCGGAGCTGGACCGCCGGCTCGCCAACGCGCAAGGCCGCATCAAGCTGCTGGCCGTAGCCCACGTGTCAAACATCCTGGGCGTCGTGAACCCCGTTGAGGACATTGTCCGTACGGCGCACAGACACAACGTTCCCGTCCTGCTCGACGGCGCGCAGGGCATCGTCCATGCACGCGTCGACGTACAGGCGCTCGACTGTGATTTCTATGTGTTCTCGGGCCACAAGATCTACGCACCCACCGGCACCGGTGTGCTTTATGGCAAACGGGAGTGGCTGGAACAGATGCCGCCGTACATGGGTGGCGGTGAAATGATCGAAAGCGTCAGCTTCCAGCAGTCGACCTGGGCGCCGCTGCCGCTGAAATTCGAGGCCGGCACCCCCAACTTCGTGGCGGCTGCCTGCCTGGCACCCGCTCTGGACTGTGCCCGGACGATGGCCGAAGATCCCGCCTTGCAGGACACCCAGCGTGCGATGCGCGATTACCTGCTGGCAGAACTGCCGAAAATCGAAGGCCTCCGGCTCTACGGTACACCGCGCGAGTCCGACCGCAAGATTCCGCTGTTCTCCTTCACGGTGGAAGGCGCCTTCCCGGCCGACCTGGCCCAGATCCTCGACAAGATGGGCTTCGCCGTGCGCTCGGGCCACATGTGTGCCGAGCCGCTGCTGCGGCGCTACGGCCAGACGTCGATGGTCCGGGTCTCGCTGGCGCCCTATAATACCCTGGCGGAATGCGAAGCCTTCGTGCAGGCGCTCCGCAGGGCCGTCAACATGTTGCGATAAAACGAAATGAAAACCATACAGGAATTACAGGCTGACATCGTGGACGAGTTCTCCGTCTTCACCGACTGGATGGACAAGTACGAGTACCTCATCGAGCTGGGCAAGGGAATGCCCCTGATCGACGAGAAGGACAAGACCGACGACCACCTGATCCGCGGCTGCCAGTCGCGGGTGTGGCTCTCCTGCCGCAAGGGGGAGGACGGACGGCTGCACTTTGCCGCCGACAGCGACGCCATCATCACCAAGGGCATCATCTCGCTCCTGATCCGGGTCTATGACGGACAGAAACCCGAGGACATCCTGGCGGCGGACGAATCGTTCCTTGAGCAGATCGGCCTGAAAGAGAACCTTTCGCCCACTCGCGCGAACGGCCTGGTTTCGATGATCCAGACCATCAAGACCTACGCGTCGAACCTGCGTGAGACGGCCCGTCCGGCCACGCAGGACGTCCACGAGGACGACGTCGTGGCTGCGCTGCGTAATGTTTACGACCCGGAGATTCCCGTAAACGTCTACGACCTGGGGCTCATCTACGAGATTCAGGCCGAGCCCGACGGCCAGGTTTTCATCAAAATGACGCTCACCGCACCCAACTGCCCGATTGCCGACGACGTGGTGGCGCAGGTGCGTGAAGCGGTGGCCGATGTGCCCGGTGTGAAGGACGTCCAGGTGGACCTGGTCTTCGAGCCGGAGTGGACCACCGACCGGATGAGCGAGGAGGCGAAACTGGAGCTGGGAATGTTATGATCTATCTGGCACTTGGATCGAACTTGGGCGACCGGGAATGGAACCTGGAACAGGCGCTGGCCCTGCTGGCCGACGCGCTGAAGGTCGACATGCTCTGCTCGCGCGTACTGGAGACAGAGGCCGTGGGGTTCGAAGGTCCCGCGTTCCTCAACCAGGCGGTGTGCTTCGAGAGCGACATCGCGCCGGAGGCGCTGCTGGACCTCTGCCAGGACATCGAGGTGCAGCTCGGCCGGCCGCGGCACAAGGCCGAGTACGACGCATCGGGCCGCCGCATCTTCCACAACCGGACGATGGACATAGACATCCTGAAATTCAATGATTTAGAGATACATACCGACCGGCTCGTCATTCCGCATCCGCAGCTGTGGGAACGAGCCTACGTACAAGAATTATTAAACGACATTACAATATGACACAGGAAGAAGTATTCAAGACGCTCGTGGCGCATGCCAAGGAGTACGGTTTCATCTTTCAGTCCAGCGAAATCTACGACGGCCTGAGCGCCGTGTACGATTACGGCCAGATGGGCGTCGAGATGAAGAACAACATCAAGAAATACTGGTGGGAAGCGATGGTCCACCTCAACGACAACATCGTGGGCATCGATTCGGCCATCTTCATGCACCCTCGCATCTGGGAGGCCTCCGGCCACGTGGGAGCCTTCAACGACCCCCTCATCGACAACAAGGACTCGAAGAAGCGCTACCGCGCCGACGTGCTGATTGAAGAATACCTCGCGAAACTCGAGGAGAAGATGGACAAGGAGGTGGAGAAGGGCCGCCGCAAATGGGGCGAGGCTTTTGACGAGGCACAGTTCCGCGCCACCAACCCCAACGTCCTGCGCAGCAAGACCAAGTATGACGAAGTTCATGCACGCATGACGAAAGCCCTCAACGACAACGATTTGAAGGAGCTTCGCCAGATCATCGTGGACTGCGAGATCGCCTGCCCGATCTCCGGTACCAAGAACTGGACCGACGTGCGTCAGTTCAACCTGATGTTCAGCACCCAGCTGGGCAACGTGGACGGCGGCGTGGGCACCATCTACCTGCGTCCCGAGACCGCCCAGGGCATCTTCGTCAACTTCCTGAACGTCCAGAA
>Ga0310690_10004359_pt1 | contig 20139 bp, 8 predicted proteins | sample AusTroGonzalo_MG_2_FD_207661 | JGI IMG/M metagenome (GOLD analysis project Ga0310690, IMG submission 207661) | Bovine rumen microbial communities from tropical cattle in Woodstock, Queensland, Australia - Gonzalo_04 (v2) (version 2) | ecosystem: Host-associated > Mammals > Digestive system >...
TGGACTCTTGGCGCGGCCAGGTGGCGGGCATGAAGTTCGACATCTTGGTGGCGAGGTAGTAGTCGCTGCGTTTGTGGCGCGACAGGGCGATGCCGGTGGCCTTCTCGCTGCGTCCCTGACAATAGACTGGGGAGGTGTCGAAGTAGTTGACGCCGTATTCTATCGCTTTGTCCACCATCTTGTTGACCATCTCCTGGTCGATGGGGGCTGCGGCGGCTTCTCTGCCGGAAGCGCCTTTCGGAGCCTCACTTTCGATGACGGGCAGGCGCATCATGCCGAAGCCCAACAGAGACACTTTGTCGCCGGTGTTGGGGTTCGTACGGTAGGTCATCTGTCCCTTCTGGGGTTGCAGAGTGCCTTTCGGGTCGAGGTCGCTGTCGCTGTTGTTCTTACAGCCGGCCATGGTGGCGGCGGTCACTGCAGTGCCCGCACCTAATATTTTGAGGAAATCTCGTCTGGATATGTCTTTCATTAATTATGAATTATGAATGATGAATTATGAATTATCCATTAAATCGTTCGTTGTTGTTCGACGCCTACGACGACGATCGCGGAGAATGGGCGGGCGGGGCAGACGTATTCGCAGGCGCCGCAGCCGATGCATTTGCTCTCGTTGATAGCTGGGATGAGGAGCTTGCCCGTTTCGTCGTCGCGTTTCGGGACCATCTCGATAGCTTCGGCGGGACAGTGGCGGGCGCAGTTGCCACAAGGAATGCCGTTCATCACAACGCAGTTCTGGGCCACCCAGTAGGCTTGTCCCTTCTTGGTGACGGCCTTCTCCTCCTTGAGGAGTTTCTGAATCGCACCCGTCGGACAGACGTCGCTGCATGCGGTACACTCAGGACGGCACCAGCCTCGCTCAAACGACATTACCGGCTGCATCAGGTGCAAAAGATCGGTGGAGGGACGCAATACGTCGTTAGGACACTGTGACACACAGAGTTGGCAGCCCGTACAGTGGTTGCGGAAACGTTGGAGCGAGCCCGCACCGGCTGGCACGATGGGTGTTCTGCGAGGCGGGGCGACCTTGTCCTCAATGAACGCCAAACCGCCATCCACCTTCTTTTTCTCTTGTGCGAAGGCGGCAGTACCTAACGCTACAGCGGAACCGATCAGGAAGGCGCGTTTGGAGGTGTCGACGGATTCGGAGACCTTTTCGTCTTTTTGTATAGACGATGTGCACATCGTCTCTACAGGGGTAGGATTCCCTTTCGCATGTTTGTATTCAATGGCATCCTTCGGACACACCGCCATGCAGTTGCCGCAGGTCACGCACCGCGAATAATCCACGTGTCCATTCTTGCCGTCGATGCAGGATGCCTTGCAATTCTTGGTGCACATTCCGCAATGGATGCATTTGTCCTCGTTGATGTGCATCTTGAACCATGAAAAACGGCTGAAGAAGCTCAGAAAAGTGCCCACTGGACAGATGTTGTTGCAGTAGGTGCGGCCGTTGCGCCATGCGAGGATGACGATCACTACGAAAGTCGCCGCCGCAACGATGAAGGTCGGTAAACTTCTCATCCACACCTCTTTAGTATAGAAGGTGTAGCTATGAAAATGCTCGCTGAGAGCGGCCAAACCGTTGTTGCACCATTGATAGACGGGGCCGAACAGACTCTGCACCATGCGACCGTAAGCGGAATAAGGAGCTAGCAATACGGCCAACGAGTTCACGCCTGCGATCATCAACACCACAAAGATACCCAACATGATGTATCTCAAGATGTTGTGGGCTTTGGAATAGGTGTAGCGATCCTTTTTGAACCAATTATGGACATGCGCCACGCCATCTTGAAAAACGCCTAATGGACAAATCACTGAACAGTAGGTTCGTCCGAACAACAGGGTGATTATCAGCAGGATGGCAATCACGACGAAGTTAAGGGCCAAAACTGCTGGCAGGAACTGCGCTTTGGCCATCCAGGTGAGGAACTTGTGCAGCGTTCCCGTAAAATCGAGGAACATCAGCGTGATGCCGAGGAAAAAGATGGCTCCGAGCACCCGCCGGATTCGTTGTAAGGTTTTCTTTTGCATTATTGGTTGTTTTGTTGTAACTACAATTCTTCGGGTGCAAAGATATAAAATAATAGATTGCGACACCACAAATCGAAATTCTTGCGAAATCTGAATATAAAATTTACAAATTATTGTTAAAAATATTTATATAGTGATTTTAATGTGCTGATTTTCAATGGTAAAATTTTTATCAAAAAACCTTGACGAGTATATTATTTTGTTGTATCTTTGCACCGTGATAAATAACTTTCAAAACAAAGAACGATGGAAAAAAATATTACATTAATGGAACATGAGCTACCTCAGCTTAGAGAAATGGTGTTGCAAAACACGGAGCGAATCAACAAAAATGAAATGATGATCAACAAGTTGCGTATGGAAAACGTCCAACAATCCCGAAAAATTAGCGAACACGAAGATTTTTTCCGAGAAATGAAGGAGTCGCATAGAGAATTTGACAAGCGGCTTAAAGAGGGGTGGGATCAGATTGCAGAGAGAGAAAAGAAGTTTGAAAAGTGGAATGAAGAGGAGAAGGCTCGGATAAAAGAGAGGAACGAGGAGTTTGAAAAGTGGAATGAAGAGGAGAAAGCTCGGATAAAAGAGAGAAACGAGGAGTTTGACAAGCGGTTTGAGGAGTTTGACAAGCGGCTTAAAGCGGAGTGGGATCAGATTGCAGAGAGAGAAAAGAAGTTTGAAAAGTGGAATGAAGAGGAGAAGGCTCGGATAAAAAAGAGAAAAGAGGAGTTTGAAAAGTATAATAAAGAGGAGTGGGCTCGGATAAGAGAGATAAACGAGCGGCATGAAAAGGAGATTGAAAAGACATGGGCTCAGATTAAAGAAACTGACAAACAGTTAAAAGAGACATCATACGAGGTGAAGCAACTCTCTCGTCGGCTCACGGGCACTACTGGGCATATCGTGGAAGGCCTGGTGAGCTCTTCTGCCGCGAAAATTTTCAAAAAAGCCGGTTTTGAACTGCATGACAGCGGCAAGAACTTGAAACGCAAGCATAAGATCGAGAATTTGGCAATGGAGGTGGATGTGATGCTCAGCAATGAAACAACTGCAGTCCCTATTGAGGTCAAAGCGAACTTCACAAAAGAAGACGTTAACAGGTTCCTGCATCAGATGGAACTCTTCAGGAGGCTATTCCCAGAATGCTCCGGCAAGGAAGTCTTTGCAGCAGTAGCCGCCATCAACTATGAAGAAGGAGTTGCTGAACATGCCCACGAAAAAGGACTGCTCGTCATCCGTGTCAGCAGCGACGACATCTTTTCCCTCGATCCTGTCGAAAAGGCAAAACTGCATAAATACTGATATTGCGAATACATCCTTTCTCATGATTAGAAAGTGATACCAAAAAGGGCGCGACCCCTCGGCCGCGCCCAAATTCTTAATTCTTAATTCTGAATTATTTCGTAGCGTCGATCGCTTGTTTGATCAATTGGAACGTTCTTTCCGGATCGTTGTCCAGACCCATGGAGAAGCGGATGAGGCCTTCGCTCATGCCCATTTCCTTCTGGATGTCTTCGGGAACCTCAGATGAGGTGGATTTGCCGGAGTTGCTGAACAGGGTCTTGAAGTAGCCCAAGCTGACGGCGAGGTAACCCACGCCCAGTTCCTGCATCTTCTCCATGATGGCGCTGGCTCTCTCGGCCGTGCCCATGTCGATGGAGATCATGCCGCCGAAGCCGTAACCGTCGTTCATCATCGATTTGAACAGCTCGTGGTCGGGATGCTCAGGAAGGCCGGGATAGTTGTACTTGATGCCGGTCTCTTTGAAGCGTTTTGCCAAGTACATGGCATTTTCGCTGTGCTTCTTCATACGGATATGCAGCGTGTGAAGGTTCTTCTGGATGCTGGTGGAACGGAAAGTATCCAACACGGGACCGAGCAACATAGCAGTACCGTCGTTCACGTCGATCAAAGAGTTGATATATTCAGCAGAACCGCAGATGGCGCCGGCCACGCAGTCGTTCATACCGTTCACATACTTGGTCATACTGTAGATCACCACGTCTGCACCCAAACGGTAGGGTGAGAAAATCATCGGGGTGAAGGTGTTGTCAACCAGCAGTTTAGCGCCAACTGAGTGTGCGATCTTGGAAAGCTCAGGAAGGTTGGCGATGCGCAGCAACGGGTTGTTCATCGTCTCGGTGTATACCACCTTGGTGTTCGGACGGATGGCCTTCTTCACGGCGTCAAGGTCCTGCATGTTCACGAAAGTGACATCCACGTTGAACTTCTTGAGGTAGTTGTTCAAGAAAGCGAAGGTGCCGCCGTAGGTGGTCATGCTGGAGACGATATGGTCGCCGCTCTTCACTTCGTGCAACAAGGCAACGGTGATGGCAGCCATACCGGAACCGGTCGTCCAAGCCAACTCAGTGCCCTCGATGGCGGCCAATGACTGTGCCAAGGAGAGGGTGCTGGGGTTCCAGTGACGAGAATAGAGGAAGTAGCCCTCGGTCTCACCATGGAAGGTGTCGGTCATGGTTTTGGCATGCTCGAACATGAACGTTGCGCTATCGCAGATAGCCGGGTTGACGCCACGGTAGGCATCTTTCTTGTCCAATCTCTCAAGATTGGTTGCGGGATCGAATTTTTCCATATTTGGGTTTAATTTTGATGTTAAATTGAATACTAAAATTGAGGTGGCAAAAATACAATTTTTTAGGTATGCATGACTATCTGTAGGTCACTTTTCTTGCAAGATACCCTGTTTTCCGCATGGAGGCGGCGTTGATACGAAATGCGGTGAGCAGAAATTCATTGCGCCCGTACCATGGCACGAAACGGTCTACCGCAAATTTCTGGTTCTTCATCGGGACTTTCGGAAGGGGAAGCTCGGTGGAACGTATGGGATCCATCACCTTGCCCGCCGAATCCACTAACATGGTCGTCAGTTCCAGACCGCTTTGTTGGTACATCAACAGTGTGTTTTCTTGCAACGGGCAGATTTTCAGTTTCTTGATGAGCTTTGTGTGCAATGACGATGATTCGTCGTATGGGAAGATGAGGTTGGTGAGGAAAACGCCGTTCGTGTCGAAGAAGTGCACGTCGGCACGCTCATAGCGGTAGCCGTTGAAACGAGGTTCCACATACCAGCCGTTGAAGTAGTTGTAGTATTCTAAATAGTAAAGCTCTGTCGACAAGGCGATTTTTCCCCCGTCAACGCAAAATTGCGAGGGCAGGAAGTTAACGGCAGAGTGCGGAGTGATGATGATGGTCTGCTTCTCCTTGACCCCTTCGGGTAGATTTTTCGGTACGCTGATGTCGGCGCAATAGATCTTTTCCGAAGGCATCACCTTGTGGTTCAGTATGTTGACGGGATGCATGTAGAAAGTCTCGTCGTCGTGGTAGGTGAGCATCAACACGGAATGGTCGCGCCCGATGGGAATCCATTGCGCGTGCGTGGCAGGCTCGTTGAGAATGTTGGCGAAGGAGGTCTGACCTTGGAAGTCCGTTTCGAAGTACATGGTGCGGCGGCTCGAGGTGAAGCCGATAATCGCTCTGCTTTGCAAGGTGTCCACCGCAGTGACCAGCACTTGTCCCGGAGAATCCTGCGTGAAGGGGAAGACTACGGGACGTTCAGCACCGGCGGGCAGGAACCAAACGCGGTCGCCGTGCTTCGAAAGGGTCACGAAGAAAATGTTGCCTTGATGGTAGTGCCATTGGGTTGTCACATCCTGCGTGGGGATACCGTTCACCGTCAGCGTGTCGAGCTTCCCGCTCGGCTTGTCAGGATGGTAGAGTAGGAGAGTGCCTACATCGGTGGGACGACTCTTTTGGTAAGTTTGGTAGTGAATCACCAAGGTGCCGCCCTCACAAAAAGCCTGCTGATACTGCCAGTCTTCAGGGAGGTTCAACGTCTCCTGCTTCCGCATCTCCATCAGGGTGTCGTAGTGGACGAGGGTCATCTGATGGATTTTTCGGGTTTTCTTTACCGTCACAAGACAAAAACCGTCCTTGCCGCACGGCACGGTATGTATCTCCTTCAGCTTTTTGTCCAGCACAATATCAAAACCGTTCGAGCTTTGTGCGAAGCCCGAACGGAGTAGGGTGGTGAGTACTAATATGATGAGAAGTACGTTCCTCATATTGTATATATGGTTTAAGGTTTAAGGTTTATAGTTTATAGTTTAAGGTTTTCCCTTAACCTCTCAACCCTCAACCTTAAACCTTAAACCTTAAACTTACTTCACAATGTAATCGACATAGATCCCCGGCGTGTGGATCTGTTCCATCGGGATGGAGCCGGTGGGGACGAGTTCCTTGGTTTCGAGGATGACGGTGTCGGCAGCGGCGGCCATCATGGGGTTGAAGTTCTGGGTGGTGCCTTTGTAGATGGCGTTGCCCATCTCGTCGCAGATGCTGGCGCCGATGATGGCTACGTCAGCGTGGAGAGGCAGCTCGAGGAGGTATTCCTTACCGTCGACTTCAATTTTGCGCTTGCCGTTTTCAACCACAGTGCCGAGACCCGTCTGGGTGAGCACGCCGCCGAGACCAGCGCCGCCGCAGCGGATACGCTCAGCCAAAGTGCCTTGCGGACAGAACTCGATTTCGAGCGTCTTGTCGTTGAATTGTTGGATGGTGTCGGCGTTGGTACCGATGTGGGAAGCGTAGAGTTTCTTCACCTGCTTGTTGGAAATCAACATACCGATGAATTTGTTGGGATAGGCAGTGTCGTTGCAGATCAGGGTAAGGTCTTTAACACCCTTGTTGGCAATGGCTTCCACCATTTTTACACCCGTACCGGCACCCAAGAAACCACCGATCATCAGGGTCATTCCATCTTTAATGTGCGCAACAGCGTCTTCGATTGAAACTAATTTGCTCATAATGCTTTATCTTTAAATTTGTATTATCTGAAAATGAATTGGCAAAAATACAAAATTTTTTATATCATGAGTTTTTTTAGCTTAGAAGCTTAGAAGCTTACAGGCTTAGAAGCTTATTGGCTTAAGCTCCTAAACTCCTAAGCTCCTAAACTTGTAAACTTTTTTTGTACCTTTGCCGCCTCAAACAAAGTCAAACGAAATTATGCGTAAGGAAGTTGATTTTTTGGTTATCGGTTCGGGTGTTGCCGGACTGACCTTCGCGCTGAAAGCGGCCAATTACGGTAAGGTTTGTATGATTACGAAGGGCAAAATGGACGAGGGGTCCACCCGCTATGCGCAGGGCGGCATCGCCACCGTCATGTACGGTCCTGACACCTACGAGAAACATATTGAAGACACGATGGTGGCTGGTGACGAACTCTCTGACCGTCACATTGTGGACATCACCATCCGTGAGGGCACCGAGCGTGTGCTGGAGCTGGTGAACTGGGGCGTCGATTTCGACAAGAATCCCGACGGTACTTTCGCGCTCGCCAAGGAAGGCGGTCACTCCGAATATCGCATTCTCCACAACAAGGACCTCACTGGACTGGAAATCGAGCAGAAACTCATCCAGGCCGTCCGCAAGAATCCCAACATCGAGGTTTACGAGGACAGACTGGCCGTGGAGATCATCACCCAGCACCACCTTGGCGTGGAGGTTACCCGCCGCACCCCTGACATCACTTGCTACGGCGCGTACGTCTTTAGTCCGGTGACCAAGCGGATCCACACCATTTTGGCGAAAGTGACGATGATGGCCACCGGAGGCATCGGCAACGTCTACGAGCATACCACCAACCCGCGCGTCTCCACCGGCGACGGCATCGCGATGGTCTATCGCGCCAAGGGCGCGGTGCGCGGCATGGAGTTCGTGCAGTTCCACCCGACATCGCTCTACAACCCCAAGGATTCGCCGTCGTTCCTCATCACCGAGGCCATGCGCGGCGCGGGAGCCATCCTGCGCGATGCCAACGGCGTGGCCTTCATGGAGAAGTACGACTCCAGAGGCTCGCTCGCCCCTCGCGATATCGTGGCCCGCGCCATCGACTCCGAAATGAAACGCCAGGGCGTCGATCACGTCTTCCTCGACCCCTCCCCGATTCCACAAAAGGAGATTTTTGAGCATTTCCCCAACATATACGCCAAATGTCTCAGTATCGGCATTGACATCACCAAGGAGATGATCCCTGTGGTGCCCGTCGAGCACTATTCCTGCGGCGGCATCCAGACCGACGAGTGGGGGGCTACCTCCATCCGCAACCTGTTCGCCTCTGGCGAGTGCGCCTCTACAGGCCTTCACGGTGCTAACCGTTTGGCTTCCAATTCGTTGTTGGAGGCTGTGGTCTTCTCTCACCGCGCTTGTGTCAAGGCGGTGGAGATGCTGCCCACCCTCGACTTCTGTCGTGAGGTGCCCGACTGGGATAGCGAGGGTACCGTCCTCAACGAGGAGATGGTGCTCATCACGCAGGAACGTAAGGAGCTGCAGACTATTATGAGCAGCTACGTCGGTATCGTCCGTTCCGACCTGCGTCTGCAACGCGCCTTCGACCGCCTCGAAATCCTCTACCGCGAAACCGAGGACCTCTACAAGAAATCCGTCCTCATCCCCGAAATCTGCGAACTCCGCAACCTCATCAACATCGGCTATCTCATCGTCCGCCACGCCATGGCCCGCAAAGAGAGTAGGGGATTGCACTATTCGCTTGATTACCCGCATAAGGGCTTAGAAGCTTAGAAGCTTAGGAGCTTAGGAGCTTAGGAGCTTAGAAGCTTAGAAGCTTAGAAGCTTAGAAGCTTAAGCCAATAAACTACTAAACTACTAAGCCTGTAAGCCTGTAAGCTTTTAAGCTTGTAAGCCAATAAGCCTTTAAGCCTGTAAACCTTAAACCCTCAACCTTAAACCCCAAACCAAATGAATTTAGAAGGAAGAAGAAAAAGTTCAAATGTAGTAGACCGTCGGAGAGTGTCCGGCGGCACCATCGCCGGTGTCGGCGTGGGTGGTACCCTCATCGTGGTGCTGCTTTCCCTGTTCCTGGGACGCAATCCGCAGGACGTGCTGCAACAGATTCAGCAGCAAAATGTGACCACAACCGAAAACCAGCGCGAATTCACCCAGGAAGAACAGGAACTGGCGGATTTCGCCAGCAAGATCCTCGCCAGTACGGAAGATGTCTGGACCGAGGTCTTCAAGAGCATGGGCAAAACCTACCGCGCCCCCAAAATGGTACTTTACACCGACGCGGTGTCGTCGGGCTGCGGCAACGCCACCTCGGCAGTCGGGCCCTTCTACTGCTCAGCGGACGAGTGTCTGTACATCGACCTCAGCTTCTTCAGTACGATGAAGCAGCAGTTGGGGGCGGACGGCGACTTCGCATACGCCTACGTGATTGCGCATGAGGTGGGTCACCACGTGCAGCATCTGCTCGGCACCCTTGACCAGGCCCATGCCCAGATGAACCGCATGAGTAAGGAAGATGCCAATAAGATCAGTGTTCGCATCGAGTTGCAGGCCGATTTTTATGCCGGCGTGTGGGGCTATTACGAGAACAAGACCTTTAAGTCGCTGGACGACGGTGACTTGCGCGAAGCCATCGACTGCGCAGCGGTCATCGGTGACGACTACCTCCAGAAGAAAGCCACTGGTGGATTCAACCCTGAATCCTTCACCCACGGTACCAGCGATCAGCGTATGAAGTGGCTCAAACTGGGTCTTACCACCGGCGACATGAGCAAGGGCAACACTTTCAATATCCCTGAATCGCAATTGTAAGGAATGCTGACCGAAAACGGCAGACGATGATTATATTAGTGATATTGTATATATAAAAAATTGTATAATTATCAGTAAACCTAAAAGAGTCAATAAATAAATATTCCAGTTTAAGTAATTGGAAATCAGAGCGCTAATTGTTGACGGCGCTCTGATTTTATTTTTAAAGTTGCGGATGTTAAGAAAATGTATATCTTTGCAAATTGCTTATTTAGATAATGTTACATTGGAAGAACCGATGTAACTATTTGGGTATGTGATAAATATAAATGTTAATATGATAAAGGGACTTTTGAAAAAGAGTTTATGTTTGATCAGTTTGTTGATCTTTGTCTCCACTGTGGTGGCTCAGACGCAGACACTCAACTGGGAGGATGTACCGGAGTTGCAGGGATACACGCTTTGGTTCAATCCTCAAGACGCTGAGTGCTTCAACAGTGGCGGTGTGCAATTTGGTATCAAGAATTCGAGCGGTGAATTTATTTCCGAGCAAGAGTTCAATTCGTTGAATATCACCGACCTCTATGTCAATAACAGAGGTACGACGTTGGATACTACCACGCACCATACGAAGATTAACGATTTCCAATTCGGTACCTACACCTTTGTTCCGATGACCACGGGTACACAAGAGATTACATTTGAATGTGTCTTAAACAGACCGACTCAGGGAGGCGGTATCGAACCTGTCTTGGTGAAGTCTACCACCACCCTCACGGTGGAATTGCTCTATCAGAATCCCGACTTTGCCGCGTTGTCCTCCATTTCCTACGACGGTGTGTCGCTGGGTAACGTTCCCTCGCTGACATGTGGCCCTACCGGACAAATGGTCGTGCGCGTGGTCGGCGGTAGTTATCCTTACCATATTACCATGGTGAACAACGATACGGGTGAAACCTTCACAGACTCGCTTTTCACTCCCACACAATGCTTTTATGAAGACGAACTTTCACGCAAATATTTCAAATTCATGGATGTGCCTGCAGGCAACTGGGCCTTTTACCTCACCGATGGCTGTGGCACCTCCGTCCCTCAGGTCGTGCAGCATTTGGATCAGATCCAACCTCCGCACCTTAAAACCAATGGCATCTATGTCTATGCCTCTTCCGGGAATCCCTCAGACGAAAATGTGATTAAAATTGATGTGGAACTGGATTGCGATTTTGAATATTATTTGGAGGAGTTCCTTCCCTATTTGCACTATAGAATCGAAATCCCTAATATCTCATATACATCCCCATACCAATCCTTCCCTACATATACGGGTTCGAATCGGTTTACCATCTACCACACGGTGTCTAAATCCGGGGTAAAATATTGCGATTTCAATAACAGCAACTCGATTACGTTCAGAATGCAGTTGGACGGTTCCAATCCCTTTGGCTGCACGCAGCATGAGCATTATGCGAAATTCAGCTATAATCGACCGAACCCTTCGAAATTCACTTCTGGATTTGATCAAGTGATTGTCAACCAGACCCCCGGCGATGGTTGTACGCCGACCATCACCACCTATCGAAAGGAGGACTTTTTCATTCGGTATTTGGAGAATCGACCGAATTATGCCAATCCTGGTAACGACCACAGTACCTACCGTTACCACTTCACATATCCGATTGTGTGGATCTACCGGGATCGTGTTACCAGTAAAATCATTAAAACGGATACCATTGCGGATGACATCTCCATGCCTTCTATTTTGTCTTCCGGTGATGTGACAATGGCCTTGAACAGCCAGTTGCCGACACCGTTGGAGGTGCCCTTCACCCGCTTGATAGACTACGAGCTTAGGGATGCCAATGGTTGTCAATTGTACTCTGGCTCTAAGGAGTTTGACTTTGAAATCATAAACGGTGGTGCCAGTGCACCCTCATGGGATGTTACGAAAGATGACAAAGTTTGTCGCAGCCAAGTGCGTAGCATCAAGCTTTTTGAGCGTAATAGTCGTCTCTCCGTGCCCAACGACGGTTTGACGATTGAGTTGATCAGCAGTCCTGACAACAACTTGTACAATTTCACGGCCACCTATCACGAATCGCAGTTAAGCACAGGTTGGACGATTCATGAATTGTACGATTTGGACAACACGGCAACCATACAGGGGGGGACCAATGGACGTTCGTTGGAAATGAGAAAGGCGGGTCTTCCGTCTGGTAACTACCTGTTCGCGATTTCAGGCGGTCCTTGCGGTCAACCCGAAACCCTGAATGTCTATATGAAAGGACTTGTATCCGCGGAGTTGACGGTTGCGCCTACCTACGAAGAGAGACAATACTGTAACGAGAAATATTTGGTGTTGACCGGAGGTCAGGTGGACAAGGTGACCGCATACCGGACAGAAAACAATGATGGCTCAAACGGCCCGTTGATATATAATACGGAACATTTGACGACGGAATTCCGTCTTGTCAGCGGTCCTTTGGGCGGATACGACCCGATGGCGAAAAAGGTCTACCATGTGGGGGACTCTATTCGTCTTTCCCTCTCTTCTGACCCGGACCACCCCTACGTGATTCAGGTCACAACGAACGCGAAACCGGAAGACATTTGTGGAGAATTCGTCTTTGATACGTCATTCCAATATACACAGCCCAGTCTTTCGCCGGATGTTGGTAGTGGCTTGTTATGTTCAAGCGGAATGGTGCCGCAAGACGGTAACATTTACGTTCGTGCCGCGAACGGTCTTCCGCCTTACACCTATCGTCTCTATCCTACTTATCCGCCGTCAGGAGATCCTATTGCCGAGGTGACATGCTACGATCCTGACAGTGTTGCGGTTTTCCATGATGTGCCGGGCCTGCTTATCGATACGGTCATGTCGTGTTGGGTGGGGGATGCCTGTCCCAACAACTCCCGTGAGTTCCAGATCCGTTTCCAGAGTATGGCTGACCTGCAAAAGGTTTGGTTTGACGATGGCTTGAAAGTCATCCACAAGTGTGAAGGTGCGTATGTGCACGTGCACACATTGCAAGCCGGTGCGGCCTTCCAGTATGAATGGTATTTGAACGACAGCTTGATTTTCACCACGATGGAACCCGACATCTTCTTGGCGCGTGGCACAGAGGTGGGTGTCTATCACGTTAAAATCTACCAAACCGGATGTGGCGAGGTCATTGAGGACTCACTGACCATCTATCCCAAGATTGCACCGTGGGTGACCCTGGATGGTGTGTCACCGGTGTGCCCCGGAGAGGTAGTCCCTGTCTCTGTCACGGGTCACTCCGAAACCGCTTCCCCCGTGTACGCGAAGATAGCTATTGAGAGCCGAAACGGTATTGAGGTGAAAGAATTTTGGTTGCAAGACAATGAGACGACTACTTTCAATGTTGAGCTCCACTCCAACACCAAGGTCTATCCTGTGCTCGTCACAGATACGGTGTGCGATTACCCGTTGGCAGGCGATACGTTAAATATTTACATTGACGACCACTTTGTCAACCCTTGTGAGGTGATCACGCATCATGATACGGTATGTTATTTGGGTGATGCCCAGCTTTTGGCTACCGTGGAGAGTGACCTTATCTCTCCCTCTTCTCCGTTGACCATTACATGGTGCACGGACTATTCATTAACGGACACGGTGCAACAGGAAATCCTCACGCATAGCGGTCAAATGTCAAGTCTTATGCTGGAAATGTTGCGTAAGACCACCTATCGATATGTGGCGGTGCAGCAAAGCGGATCTTGTGCTACCAGTAACCTCTATGCTTCAGACGATGTGCACATGACCAACAAGCCGGACTCCACGGCTTTGGCATGTACCTCTTCTTACTATTTCAGTGATGACGGCGGTCCCAATGGTGACTATTCCACGATGGAGGGCACGGGACACCAGACCAAGTTGTTCTATACTACTCAGCCCGGAATGCCGGTGACGCTCCATTTCAACACGTTGGATCTCTCCGTTACTTCTCACCTTTACATATTCTCAGGCTCGCAACCCATCATGGACTCTCTCCTCTATCATTTCGAAAATGGTAGTAATCCACCTGATGTTGTTATGTCCCGTGGTGACACTATGCTGCTCTATTTCATGCCAGGAGAAGAGCCCGGTGCTGGATGGGAGGCTTATGTGCGTCCGTCGCCTGGTATTGCCATCGGAGATATTTACCCAGGTAAAATCACCATGTTGATGGATACGGTCTGTCAAACCAACTGGAAACCGTACGATGACCCGAAACATTTCGCCGATAATGATCCCGAAATGAAAGCCAGACTGGATGCGGCGGTGAAACAGTACCGTAACTATGTCTTTCAACGTTATGAGAAAGATGAGCATCAATGCGACTCCACCATCCTCCTCAGTTTGGTGGTGACTCCTCCGCCATATGATGAGACGAGTACGGTGATTTTGAGTACGGATACCTTCTTCTGGGAAGGGGAACGGCGTGATTCGACGAAACAGTATATCAAATACCACCATTTGGCTGGAGGGGATTGCGACAGTGTTTCCATTTTGAATCTGATTGTGCTGGATGTGAAGGTTTTTAACGACAGCACCTGTTATAATGATAAAGTGAAATTGGAGATTCAGGTAAACACTCCTGACTTGAAGTACTTCTTCCCGCGTCCTGCTGTCGGTGATGTCATCTGTTCGGACGGTTCCATCTTGCATCCCGACTCTTTCCTCCACGTCAAAAACGAGAAAACGCCCATTGGGGTGGTGTACTATATTGATCCTCATGACCCTACTCACATGAGTGGCAAGGCAGTGGCGCTGTTTGATGCTTGCAGTACGGATGTAGAATGGCAGCGTACTGGGTTGTCCGGTCAGGTGAGATCTTATACGATTATTGAGGGTGCTAATACCCACATGCTAGCTATGAAGGACATGAACGGTTACCGTAACACCATGGTCATTGGAACCAATGCCGAGAAATTGGGCGGTGGTGGCTTCGAGGAGAATGCACCGGCCGCATGGTATTGCTGGTATTACGACTATACACTCAAGGGTCCCGGAACGGTGCATACGGGTTGGTACCTGCCAGCCATCGGTGAGTTAAGTCTTTTGTTCTCCAACCGCGCCGTGGTTAACGGAACCCTGAAGAAACTGTACGATGAGGGACTGGCCGAACCCTTCCAGGACAAAAACTCAAGGTACTGGTCAGACTCCAAATATTGGTCCTCTACTGAATCCACGAATGCAAACAGTGCATACAGTATCAGTGGTAAGGGTCAGCTGAACAACAGGAATGGTAAGACAAGAAATACAAATAATCCAAGATATGTCCGGGCAGTTATTGAGTTCCCGTTGGGCGTAAATATGTAACCAAAAGAAATGATTTTCGTAATACATTGAAAGAGAGGCATTCGATGAATTTAGGAAATATACGACAATTCATACATATAGCGATAGCGATCACCTGTCTTTGGGTGGCGGCGGTCGGTCAGCAAACGGCCGTCGCGCAGTCGCATGGTGCACCGAAGCACTATGATATCGGTGACATTTATCACTTCCCCGATGGTTCGGTGGGGGTAGTCTGTTATGTGGATCCTGATAACCCTCACAAAGGATGGGTGGTGGATATGACGGATTTGGGAAATGGTGCGACCTATCCCATTTATACAAACAATAATTTCTCCGACATGGTCAACCTGCTGCACCTGGTGACGGAAGACTCGCTGAACTCATGGGGTAAAATGTACGGATGGACTCCACACGGTTACGAAAATACAGGAAAATTGTATGCTTCTCCCAATTTTCCTTCTAACCTTCACGATGCTTTGAATTACGGTAGCCAGTGGTACATTCCCGATGCCATGCAATTGCGCCAGTGGTATTCTATGATTCCCATTTTATTGCAAATGCATATTCCTGGTCTGTCGCTTCCCTCTGCTGATTCTTATCCAGAAGGTGATGCGAATTCGTATTGGAGTTCAACGGCGGTGTATCCGAGTACCAGTTTTACCGAAGGTACCGGTATGGCGGTCTTGAACATGACTACGTCCCAAACGGGTGCAAAGATGAACGATGCTGCGACTCCTGATATGACTAGAAGGCGTCGTGTACGTGCCGTCCGCGACTTCCAAGTGGAGGATGCTTACGCTTTCTGGATATATCCGGACAGCAGCAACCGCAGCGCCACCATCAATATCCCTCACCTTCAACAAACAACGGAATATATCTGGAACATTGTCTTTGATCAGGATACCTTCCGTGGTACCGGTCTGGCGAAAGTCTTCCCCTCATATACCCAAAATCCTAGACCCACTACTTATGACACTGTCTGTCAATCCCCCAACCCATACGTTTCGCCTCACCATCCTGGCTTTAATGGTCAGGTGAACATCTCGACACCAGGGAATAAATCGAAAAACAATGTGAATCTTCATACAATTCATGGTTGCGATAGTACCGTGAATCTCAAAGTGCGTGTGAATCCGACGTATTACATTTATGATACGGTGCTCATTTGTCAAAACGAGGCCCCCTATGTCTGGGAACAACATAACATGTCTTTCTACACTTCTGGTGATTATGTGGACATTCTTAAGACAAAAGGCTGTAATTGCGACAGTATCCATTATCTGCATTTGACGGTGGCCCCGATGCCGGAACTTACGGTGCATGACCGTGAAATCTGTTCCGCCGGTGCCAATGTGGAGTTGTCCGTGGATAAGTGTGACTCCTGTTCGGATGTGGCGCGGCCGCTGCTCTATGAAGAGACATTCAGTAAGATTGCCGCTATTACGAGTAGAAATGCGGCGCTTACAGACCAACAGATTGTTCAGAATACCACTTTGTTCCAATCCGGAAGTTATGTCTATCCTGATGATCCAGCCAATAGCCCGGCTGTGAAGTTTGGTAGGTATAAGAACCAAACAGATTACAATTACGGTTCCATCACTTCCAAATCGCTGAAGTTGACCTCTCCGTTCAAGGTTGAATTGCGGATGAAAGGTTGGGAGCGTACCGACCAGACGCCGACGCGCGTGAGAATCTCTGTGGACAATCAGTATGCGGATACGGTGACCTTGCCCGGCACAAGTGTCTATGATACCTATGAAGTCTACTTTGGTGCTGCCACTTCCTCATCTACTATCACGATTGAGTCTATCAACGATATTGTTCCGCCGTTTGAGTTTGCTCAACAGCGTTTTGTCTTGGACTATGTGAAGATTTGGGATGACACGCCTTGCTCTTTTGTTTGGAAGAATGGCTCCCAGACGATTTCCACGGAGCCCACAACGACAGTGAATCCGAATGCCAGCACGAACTACACAGTGGTGGCGACAAGTGTCCACGGTTGTACAAGCACCGCAACGGTTCGTGTGCAGGTCAGCGATGCCCTTGAGGTGGTGGATCACCAGGATGTTTGTGCCAACGATTTGCCGCTTTCATGGAACGGTGGGGTGTATTACACGGTTCCTAATCCGGCTCCGAGCGTTTTGTTGCATACGGCAGCCGGTTGCGACAGTTTGGTGACTTTGGATATGACCATCCTGCCCATCGTGAACGAGACTGTTGATTCGGCTATCTGTAGAAGCGACCTTCCGTTCACCTGGCGCGGAAAAGTCTTTGGCGATACGACGCATACCAATCAATTTGTGTTTAGAGAGAAAACGGTCTTGGGTTGTGACTCCATCGTGCGGCTCAATCTGACGGTGAAGGATAATCCTGTAGTCCAGATCAGTGGTAAACCTGCGATCTGTTTTGACTCGACCGCCACCCTTACCGCTACGGGTGCGGATTCCTATCAGTGGTATGATGCACAGTGGCATAGTATCATTAAAACAGGCGACTTCATGTTCTTCGACCCGACAAAGGCCGGCGATTCCACTTTCAATGTGAGAGGTTTCACCGATGGATGTCCGGGCGAAGCTACATACGTGGTTGATGTCTATCCGGAGACCGTGGTTACGGTTAGCGGTGGCAATGATGTGTGCGTTGGAGGTTCCACCCAAATCACTGTCACTGGCTTGTCGCAATCCATCTCCTGGACGAACGCCCAATACGTTTATGGCAGCGATCCCACCCATGTGACCGTCACACCTCCCGAAACCATGACCTTTGAGGTTGAGGGTTTGGATGCCAACGGATGTCCCGGTAGCGGAGAGAAAACCGTGGTGGTGAATGACCTGCCTACCATCTCCGTTGTTGGCACGACGCCGATTTGTAATGGACAGGGCGACACGCTTCATGCCTCTGGCGCGGCCACTTACCAATGGAGCACGGGCGGCGTGAACGACACAATTATTATCCATCCGACGACTACCACCACCTATAGAGTGACCGGTACAAGTTCAGCTGAATGTGTGGGTACCACGACATTTACGGTGACTGTGAACCAGCCGAAGACCTACGCCTTCTCGCATACGGCTTGCAACAGCTACGACTGGGCGGGTCAGAAATACTCCACCTCGGGCCAGTACACCCAAACGTTTACGGCTGCCAACGGTTGCGACAGTGTGGTGACGTTGACGTTGACGATCAACAACTCCACCTTCGGTCAGGAGACCGTGGCGGAGTGCGTGAGCTACACCTGGCACGGCACCACTTACACGGAGAGCGGCGACTACGAATGGCACACCACCAACGCCGCGGGCTGCGACAGCACGGTGACGCTGCACCTCACCATCAAGGAGCCCACCTCCGGTTCCGAGACCGTGGCGGAGTGCGTGAGCTACACGTGGCACGGGCAGACCTACACCCAGAGCGGCAACTACGAGTGGCACACCACCAATGCCGCGGGCTGCGATAGCACGGTGACGCTGCACCTGACCATCAAGGAACCCACCTCCGGTTCTGAGACCGTGGCGGAGTGCGTGAGCTACACCTGGCACGGCACCACTTATACGGAGAGCGGCAACTACGAGTGGCACACCACCAACGCCGCGGGCTGCGACAGCACGGTGACGCTGCACCTGACCATCAAGGAGCCTACCTTCGGCACGGAGACCGAGGCGGAGTGTGTCAGCTACACGTGGCACGATAATACGTACACGGAGAGCGGCGACTACGAGTGGAAAACCACCAACGCCGCGGGCTGCGACAGCACGGTGACGCTGCATCTGACTATCTACAATCCGATCCATCGCTCCTATAAGGTGAAGGCTTGTGAAAGTTATACATGGGAGAATGGCAATGGCCAGACTTATACCGCTTCAGGTACTTACGAATATAGTCACTCGGATGACAACGGTTGTACGCAAGTGGATACGTTGAAACTGACGGTTTACTTCCCGAAGCATTCCGCCACAACTGAGATAGCTTGTGAGAGTTTTATGTGGGGCGACGGCAATGGCATGACCTATGACGAGACCGGTGTCTATTTATATCCTCACAAGGATGAGAACAATTGTGATCAGGTGGATACGCTGCATTTGACGATTAACAAGAACAAGACAACTCCGTTGAATGCCACTATCTGTTTGGGTGAAAGCTATAAGGAAAATAACTTTAATATCACGCCCACCGAGCCTGGTGTCGAGAATTATACCCAGAACCTGAAGACCTCCCAAAATTGCGACAGTACCGTCACGTTGACGTTGACGGTGAAAGAACTGCCGACGGTCAAGATCACCTCTGTGGAGCCGATCTGTAACGGTGAGAGCACGACGCTGACGGCCACGGGTGCGACAAACTATAGCTGGGACAACGGTCTCGGCACGGGCAACGACAAGCAGGTCAGCCCGACTGCGACCACGACCTACCACGTAACGGGCACCGCCGCGAACGGTTGCGAGAACACCGCAGAAGTGACGGTGACGGTGAAAGAACTGCCGACGGTCGCCGTCAACCCGGTGAACCCGATTTGTTACGGAGCGAGCACGACGCTGACGGCCACGGGTGCGACAAACTATAGCTGGGACAACAACCTTGGCACGGGCAACGACAAGCTGGTCAGCCCTGAGACGACCACGACATACCATGTAACGGGCACCGCTGCGAACGGTTGCGAGAACACTGCAGAGGTGACGGTGACGGTGAAAGAACTGCCGACGGTCGCCATCAACCCGGTGAACCCGATTTGTTACGGAACGAATGCGACGCTGACGGCTACGGGCGCGTCAAGCTACAGCTGGGACAACGGTCTCGGCACGGGCAACGACAAGCAGGTCAGCCCGACTGCGACCACGACCTACCACGTAACGGGCACCGCCGCGAACGGTTGCGAGAACACCGCAGAGGTGACGGTGACGGTGAAAGAACTGCCGACGGTCGCCGTCAACCCGGTGAACCCGATCTGTTACGGAACGAATGCGACGCTGACGGCCACGGGTGCGACAAACTATAGCTGGGACAACGGTCTCGGCACGGGCAACAACAAGCAGGTCAGCCCTGAGACGACCACGACTTACCATGTGACGGGCACCGCCGCGAACGGTTGCGAGAACACCGCAGAGGTGACGGTGACGGTGAAAGAACTGCCGACGGTCGCCGTCAACCCGGTGGAGCCGATCTGTAAAGGCGCGAGCGCGACGCTGACGGCCACGGGTGCGTCAAGCTACAGCTGGGACAACAACCTT
>Ga0310690_10004360_pt1 | contig 20139 bp, 12 predicted proteins | sample AusTroGonzalo_MG_2_FD_207661 | JGI IMG/M metagenome (GOLD analysis project Ga0310690, IMG submission 207661) | Bovine rumen microbial communities from tropical cattle in Woodstock, Queensland, Australia - Gonzalo_04 (v2) (version 2) | ecosystem: Host-associated > Mammals > Digestive system >...
GTGCAGACGGTGCTGTGCTCTACGACGAGCGTCGCTCGAAGTCGGGAGTAGAAGGCATGGAACAAAGCATCAAGCGGCAAAGCATCATTATCCCACTCAACGCGCGTGTGAGCTTCAATTTCCTCAAGGTTGTGGGTGCATTCGTATCGACTGGACCTCAGTTTGGCTTCAATGTGGGCAAGAGTGGAGTTGACTTTAGCAGCTTCTCTTCCGCCGCAAACAGCTTCCAACTCAAAAAGTCGCAGTTCTCATGGAACGTCGGCATAGGCGCAATCTTGTTTAAACACCTCGAAATAGGCGTAAACTATAACTTCGACATCGCTAAGACGGGCGAGCTCAAGGACATGTCCAAGTCGGATATCCTTGCTTCCACAAAGCAGAAGTCGGTGGTTGTTTCTGCTGCCTACTACTTCTAAGCCCTCCGCCTGAGCGTGCCTAAGAAGAGGCAAAGCAAGGCTGCATAGTAGGTAGTCATGATGTAAAGCGAGGCCTGAGGGATGCGTCCCGCGAACTTGTGCCACGAAAGTATGAAGTCGGAGGCAAGGAACAACAGGCCGCCTATTGCTGCAACATAATATGGAAGGGCACTCCTAACGCCCTGAGAGACAGCGCGGACGATACTCGTCCACGCTGTTCCTGTAAGTAGAAAAGCATAGACAATGCAACCAATACGGATGGGCAAGTCCCGTATTGCAGGTATGATTTTCAGCATCGCAAAGGCAATTGGCAGCAGACAGAGCAGGGTGCTCGCGACCAGCACGCCAGCTTTGGGCTTTGACGCACGTATGTCTTTGGCAAACTGACAGATAAAGCAGATGTGCGCTACAGCAAAGCCTCCCATCTGTCCCTCGAAGCTTCCCGCCACACCCAGCGCGTCGCCTACAGCACAGAAGCAGAAGCCCATCGCCATCAACCTGGGAATCAGCCCGATGCTACCCACAGCCAAAAGCGTCGCAGGCAAAGCCAATCGCATGGCAAACAGCAGGCTCTCCCCCTCTGGTTTCCCGACAGGAACGAAGAACCACCCCGCCGCCAGCAGGAAGGCAATAACGACCATTATAGTTTTTCCTCGTGCCATATCCATCGCAAAACCCTTCTCCGAAGTCGTTTTCTTTTACCTCCTTATTTTATATATTTCTGTTTCCGCAACCATAACTGGAAGAAGTGGTCATAGACATAATACTCATCCTTCTCTCTGGTCACGAAGTCTTTCTCCAATAAACCTTTTATGGCAGAGTTCACACTGCTCACGGACTGAAGGCGATACTTACGCACAAACAGTCCGCTTGCAACGCCCCTGACTCTGCGCTCCGTTGCAATGGCCAGTAAAACAGCACGTTGCTTCTCCGAAAGCTGGCTGTAGAGCATTTCATAATGCTCAGAACTCAGGTCAAGGATATAATTAATGGCATCGTCTATCATATCGGAGCTGCACTGTTCGCCCTTGCCTGTCGTCAGGAACAGGACATTCATCACTCTCTGCAGACAGAAGGTGATGCCGTCAAAACGGGAGTAAACCTCGTGCGTAACATCAGGGGCAAGGGACTTTCCACCCTCGGCGAATAACCTTTCGGCAAAGGCTGCGTACTTCTTTTCTGAAATAGGATTCAGCCCCATCGTAATGACTGATTGATAAAAAGGACGTGATGGTGACATAAACATCTCACTCATCAAGTGACGCTTAGAGCCAGAGAACAGGAACGTGGCATTGGGACATCGCTGGATATGTGTGCGCAGTGCTGCCTCAACGTTCTGCCCTGTAGGATAGTCGGTTATCTTTTGGAACTCGTCAATAGCCACGAGGCAAGGCTTGTCAGCAGTGGAAAGATAGTTGAATATCTCATCGAGCGTAGTGGAGGGATTCACGTATGCCCCCAAGCCGATGCCCCAAACAGGGTTGCCATTGATGTCGAATGATATCTGTTGCTGTATGGAATGTAGGCTATTGTAGAAGCGTTCCCAGACCTTACGACCAAAAGGTTTCAGCTTCTCAAGGATGGTCTGTCCCAACACATCGACGAAGTCGGCAAGGGAATTTGTTGCGTAAATATCGATGACAAACGTGTAGTATTTCCTCGCGATGGCTGGCTGGGCGAAACAATGATGTATTAAATCTGTTTTCCCCAGGCGGCGTGGGGATATCAGAGCCATGTTGTTTCCATTCGTGAGCATCTGAATTATATCCTTGGTTTCCTTCTCTCTGTCGCAGAAATATGCTGGGCCTGCATACCCTTTTGTTACAAACGGATTAACCATATCACGTACTAATTAACTGTATCACACTGCAAAAGTACAAGTTTTTGCCCAATTATCAAAGAAATAATTATCAAAATTATGATAATCATACTTGTGATAGTTATCTAACCATCACATTAGAACATTTTTTCCTTTCCATTGGTGTTGATTTGGCTTTCCAGCAACGCTTTAAGCGTACAGGCAAAGAAGTCGTAGATAACGGAAGCCTCATCGAACCGATTAGCAAGCAATATCCGATGACATCCCCATAGCAATTGCGCGCTTCATGCAGTAGTTTTTGCTCGTAAAGGCACGAATAAGCAAGCAAAACACAAAAAGAATTGGTGATTCGCTCGCTTATTTGTATCTTTGTGGTGCAGTATGGACGACAAACATTATCTTCAGAACCTCATCCGCGAGGGCGAACATCAGCAGCAGGACTTCAAGTACCGCGTGTCCGATGCAAAGAAGTTGGCGAAGACAGTATCGGCATTTGCCAATACCGATGGCGGGCGTCTGCTGATTGGTGTCCGCGATGATGGCAACATGTCTGGCGTCCGCTCCGAAGAGGAAATCTACATGATGCACCTGGCAGCCTACCGCTATTGCCGTCCGGAGGCCAGCATCAAGTTCGATACCTTCCATGTTGACGGGCGCACAATTGTCGTTGCTACCATTCCACCCTCAAAGCGTCGCCCCGTCTGTGCCGTTGACGACGAGGGGAAGGCACGTGCCTATATCCGCATTGCGGACGAAAACATCGTTGCCTCACCTGTGCTTCTGGCCATCTGGCGCGAGGCACAGAAGCCGGAAGGCACCATGATGACCTATACAGATTCCACTAAAAGAATCCTCAAAGTCCTGCAAAACCAGCATCTTCCCCTCAACCAAATCGCCCGCCGCTCCCGCATCCCGCGCCATAAAGTCATCACACTTTTGGCTCAACTCATCCGTTTCCGCATCGTCCAATGGGAATACATCAATCAGCAATTCCTCTTCGGCCTATATCTCCCCCCATGCCCTTAGAGCCCTAAGGACACATTGTTTGTCATGAATCAACCAATATATTTTAGTTGACTCACGACCATAAAACACTTTCGAGGAACAAGTTTTGATTTCCCTCTCTGTCGGGAAAAAGTCTTATTAACTCAGGCTTTCAGCACAAAGTTTTGCCCTAAAAACAGGCAAAGCCGTCACTTCTGTCACCTGACATCACAAAAACCATCACCTTTCAAGCTACTCTTTTTCCTTCTGTTAGCTTAAAAGGTGATGGTTAGACGGTTTTCTTCAGGAAAAAACCTAAGAGGGATTTATCTTCGTTTACTTTATGTTGGCATCCTCAAGGCCAAGGCCTTTCTTCCTGTCAACGACCTTCAGGACAAAGCCAAGCACAAGGGCTGCAACGCCAAGACCTGCCAGCATGACCAGAGGAGCGGTATAATCGAACTTCGTTGGGTCGGTGACACCGGGGTTTGTGGCATCGAGCACCTTGCCGATAAGCAAGGGGAAGAGCCACAAGCCAATGTTCTGAATCCAGAAGATAAGAGCATAGGCAGAACCGATAACCTTGGCATCCACCAACTTAGGCACGCTTGGCCACAGCGAAGCAGGCACGAGCGAGAAGCTGGAACCCAGCACAAGGATGGTGACATAGGCAATAATGATGCCGCCTACGGCTGAGTCCTTGAACAGAGGCAGCACGAAGGCAAAGGTCAGGTGGCAGAAGATGAGCAGCAACGAACCCAGGATGAGCATCGTGGCAGCCTTGCCCTTGTGGTCAACATAAGAGCCGAGGATGGGCGTGATGAGCACTGCCAGCAAGGGGAAGACTGCAAAGATGCTCTCAGCAGACTGGCGCATGAAGCCCATATAGCAATAGACAACAAGGGCAATAATGCTGAGTCCGAGTAAACTATACTTCATGCCTGCCTTCTTCTGGAAGTTGCTTGCAAAGCCTGCTGCCGCAACAAACAGCATAATAACATACTGAATGATGGTAACACTCTCACTGGCCCAGAAGGAATCTGCATCGGGAGTGACAAGCGTAAGGTTGCACTGCAGCATGTTGACAGCATACTTCTGGAAGGGGAAGATAGCGCTGTAGTAGAGCACACAAAGCAGAGCAACAAGCCAGAAGCCACTGCTGGTGAGTATCTGACCTAAGTCGCTTATCTTGAAGGGGTCGTCCTTCTCCTCTGCCTCACCTGTCTGTTTGTCGAGCTTACTGTCCATCACGAAATAGACAATGCTCATGATAAGGGCAATGCACAGCAGCACTACACCGAAAGCCACCGAGCGGCTAACGCTTACCTGACCGCCCAGGCGAGCGAAGAAAGGCGAGAAAATCATGCACGTAGCAACGCCAAGGCGAGCCAAAGCCATCTCCGAACCCATGGCCAAAGCCATTTCCCTGCCCTTGAACCACTTGACTATTCCTCGGCTGACGGTAATGCCTGCCATCTCGACACCACAACCAAATATCATGAAACCGCAAGCTGCAAACTTGGCCGAAGCAGGCATTCCTGCATAAAAGGGCGACACACCAAGTTCGTCAAACACAGGTATGTAGTTCAGATTGTTAGTGAACCATGCTTCCAATCCACTACCCATAAAACACTTATCCACTGCGTACCACTTGATGCAAGCACCAATGAGCATGACGGTAGCAGAAAGAATCATGGTGAAGCGGACACCCATCTTGTCGAGGATAATGCCTGCGAAGATGAGGAAGAAAGCAAAGACATTGAGGAAGACCTCAGAGCCCTGCATCGTACCAAAGGCTGTAGAGTCCCAGCCACGAGTTTCCTGCATCAGGTCCTTAATGGGAGAAAGGATGTCCATGAAGATGTAGCTGCAGAACATGGCAAGTGCCAAAAGCAGCAAAGCAGTCCAGCGCATACCGGCGCTGTCGCGAAGAGTCTTTTCCATTTACAATTTAACTATTTACGATTAATTACACTTATACTATTTGTTCTCTCCCTTCACGGGGGAGTCAGAGGGGGTCTTTAGCCACCTGTCAAGCCAGTCGAAGTATGTCCTTTGCCAAAGGATGCCGTTCTGAGGCTTGAGCACCCAGTGGTTCTCGTCGGGGAAGATGAGTAACTCAGCTTCGATGCCTCGCATACGAGCGGCATTAAAGGCAGACATACCTTGCGTAGCGTTGATGCGGTAGTCCTTCTCGCCATGAATGCAGAGAATGGGCGTGTCCCACTTGTCAACAAAGCGATGGGGCGAGTTCTCGTAGGTTTGGCGGGCACGCTCTGTCTGGTCTTTGTTCCAATAGGCATCGTCGTACTCCCAATTGGAGAACCAGTTTTCCTCGGTTTCTGTGTACATTGCCTCAAGGTTGAATGCTCCGTCATGCGCGATGAAACACTTGAAGCGACCTTCATGATGACCGGCCAAATAGTAAACAGAGAAGCCACCGAACGAAGCGCCGACGGCACCCATGCGGTCTTTATCGACATAGGAAAGGTTCTCGGCGGCATCATCGATGGCAGAGAGGTAGTCCTGCATGCACTGGCCCGTCCAGTCGCCAGAGATTTCCTCGAGCCATTCCTGTCCGAAGCCAGGCACGCCACGACGATTCGGGGCAACGATGACATAGCCCTGCGAAGCCATAATCATAAAGTTCCAACGATAGCTCCAGAACTGCGAAACGGCACTCTGCGGGCCGCCCTCGCAGAAGAGCAGGGTGGGATACTTCTTCGAGGGGTCGAAGTGAGGCGGCAGGACAATCCATGTAAGCATTTCCTGTCCGTCGGTGGTCTTCACCCAACGCATGTCGATGCCGGGCTGAGCAAGCTGGTCGAGGATATCCTTGTTGACTTCGGTTATCTGCTTTATCTGGGTCCTCTCTTCCCCCTCGGGGGAGGTTGGAAGGGGGCTGCCAGGCGTTACGACATAGAGGTCAGCAGGCGCAAAGAAGCTGTGGCGTTCGGCAACGAGTTCCTTTTCGTTCAGCATCTGGAGAGAGCCGAAGTCACCAAAGAACTGTGCAGAAGCATGACCATCGGTGAGCTGTGCCACCTCACCCTTCAGGTTCGTGCGGTAGAGGTGCTCCATAGCATGCCAAACAGCTATATAATATAATGTATAGGAATCAGGTGCCCAGCAGAAGTCGTCAACGCTGGAGTCTAACGATTCCGTGACGTAAGTCTTTGTGTTCTCCTTCAGGTCGTAGATGCAGAGGCGCTGGCGGTCTGCCTCGTAGCCGTCACGCTCCATCGAGAGCCAAGCCACATAACGTCCGTCGGGAGAGAACTTGGGATTGAAGTCGTAGCCGACGTTATAGTCTTTCAAGTTTGTGTTGATAAACTGGTCCTTGAGTGTCTTTGTGGGATTGCACGTGTTATCAGGACTGCCTACGAATCCTCCATCAGGTACACAGTCGAACTCGCCGCAGTTCTTGCAAAGGTTCTTTGTCTTGTTCATGTCGCCGCTCTCTACGTCATAAAGGAAGATGTCAGAGTCGGTGCTGATGCTGTAATCTATACCTGTCTTGCAACGGCAGGTAAAGGCGATGTACTTCGAGTCAGGACTCCACGCCAACTGCTCAATGCCGCCGAAGGGTTCCATTGGACATTCATAAGGATAACCTTCAAGCATGTCAAACTCCTTGCCGCTGTTAAGGTCGAGCACAAAGGGATGCTGAATGCTTTCCACATAATGGTCCCAATGACGATACATCAAGTCCGTCACCAAGCGACCTGTAGCTTTAGGCAAGTCTTCGGGGTTCTTCTGAATAATTTCGTTAAAGTCAATGCTCTTTAGGAGGATGACCTTTTGGCCGTCAGGAGAGAACATAAAACCTTCAACCTTGCCTTCTGTCTCGGTCATTTGCTGACGAGCAGAGCCGTTGAGGTTCATCTTCCATACCTCGCCGCCCTTCAAGAAGGCGATAGTCTCATCATCGAGCCACTGGGCATCGGTCTCGTTGTCAGCATCTTCAGTCAGCTGCCTTTGCTCGCTGCCATCCGCATTCATCATCCATAGCACCTGATGGCTCTTGTTCTCTTCGACACTATAGTAACCCATCTGGAAGACAATGTGCTTCCCGTCGGGTGAAGCCTGATAAGCACCGATGCGGCTCATTGCCCAGAGTGCTTCGGGAGTCATCTGGTCGCTCTCCAACTGTACGGTTTGCTTCTGTATGTTCACCTTATCGCTTTCCTTCTGTGTGCAACATGCCGCACACAACAAAGCTGCTGCCATAAACAATTTGTAATTCATAATTCACAATTCATAATTATTCTATTTGCGCCTTTGCGCTTGTTCCTGCTGCATCTTCTGCAAAGCTTCAAGGCGAGCCTGCAGGCCAGAAACCTTCTTAGGGTCGTTCTTGTGCTGCTCGTGGTAAGCCTCAAGGCTGGCAAGAAGCTTCTTGTCGTCGGTTGACCAGCGCAGATACCACATGGTAATGATGCTGAGCAAGCCAGACACGAAGTAGTAATAGCTCAAGCCGCTACTGTAGTTGTTGAACATGAAGAAGAACATCAGAGGCATAATATACATCATGTATTGCATCATCTTCATCTGCTGTGCCTGTTCACCAGAGAACTGATTCTGCTGCTGACGCATCGAAATCCATGTGTTGATGAGGTTCGTCAAGCTAAACAAGATACAGAAGATGCTGAGGTGGTTGCCAATGAGCCAGAGATCAGCATCCCAGCGGATGAGGTCGTCGTAGGCACTCAGGTCATCTGCCCAAAGGAAACTCTCGCCACGAAGGTCGATGGCATTGGGGATGAAGTTGAAGAGGGCAATCCAGATAGGTGCCTGTATGAGCATCGGCAGACAGCCGCCCATAGGACTCACACCATACTGGCTGTAGAGCTGCATCTGAGCCTGTTGCTTCTGCATGGCTTGGTCGGGATTGGGGTATTGCTTGGCAAGTTCGTCGAGCTTCGGTTTGAGCACGCGCATCTTGGCACTGCTCATGTAGCTCTTCTTTTGTGTGGGATAGACAAGCACCTTTACAATAACCGTCAAAAGGAACAAGACAAGTCCCATATTCAAGCCTGCATGTTTGAGCCAATCAAAAAGAGGCATGATGAGCCAACGGTTAACCCACCTCATTATGGGCCAGCCTAAATACACAAGTTCTTCCAGCTCAAGGTCTTTGCCAATCTGACTCATCTTGCTATGCACCTGCAACGTGTGGAAGTCGTTGGGACCAAGGTACATCTGAAGCTCTGTTGGCTGACTACCCGTAGGGTCAAAGAAGGTCTTCAACTGTGCCTCGTATGTCTTCAGGAAGCCACTGTTCTTTTCCGTCTCCTGTGTGCTGGCAAGCTGTGCCTGTGTGAAGTCCTGCGGTGCTATAAGGACAGCACTAAAGAACTGATTCTTGAAGGCAACCCATTCCAAAGCCTCCTCTGGCTCCCTGCTTTCATCACTCGTTTCGCTAAGGTTCTTCACGCCTTTATCCTTCCTCATATAGGTGAGGCTGCTATAACGGTTCTCGAAGTCGTAGCCCTTCTCCTGCTGCATGACTCGGTCTATCCAACTGATGTCCATCGACTTCATGTTGGGGGCGAAGAATCCATTCAAGCCTGTAGCCCGCAACGAGATGTCAACCAGGTAGGAGTCCGGGCGCAAGCGATAGCTGATGGCAAGACGCTTGCCATCCTGCTCTGCTGCCATCGTAACGGTAGAATCTGTCTGTTCTTCAGGCACAAAGAAGAGGTCGCTGCTGATAATGTTGTCCTGCTTACCAGCCAACAAAAAAGCCATTTCTGCGTCCTTACGAGTCATCAGCATGACATCGCCTTCGTGCCAGCGGCTCTTGAAGCCCAGTATCTCTGCATTCCGGATAGTACCGCCCAAGGTGCTAAGCGTCAGTTTCAGTTTGTTGTTTTTCAGCACAATCTCATTATCCTCGCCCTGACGATTGGCGAAGAAAATGGAACTGCTGTCAGGTGTTGCTGGAGAGGCAACAACAACTTCCTCCTTTGCTTTCTCGATTTCTGCCTGTTTTTGTTGTGCGGCAGCGATGCTATCCTGTCGCGCCATTGCCTCCAACTCCTCGCGGCTTGGCTGGCTATACCAACTGAAGCCAATAAGAACAATAGCAATGAGTATAAACCCTGTAATTGTGTTTTTATCCATATTGAAATTACCTTTTATTCCTTTTAAGCGCACAAAATTACAAAATAATCCCTAATCTCTACGCCATATTTCATAAATTCTTTATAACTTTGCACAAATTTAAGACAAATGAAGCGTATTATATTACTTTTCTGCATCTCTTTCATAGCTCTGGAAGGCAGCTGTGCAATAAAGACGGAAGACGAAGAAACCGAAAAAATAGTAGCCGTAGAAGAAGGGGAACTAGAGGAACAAACAGATTCTGCCCTCTTGCTGAACAACTACCTGCTATACATTGATTCGCTGGTTAGGGAGCGTGACTCATTGAGTACCGTCGGCACCAATCCAGCACCCAACGCTTATTATTTCCAACTCCTGACACATCCCACCCTCTATAACTCGCCGCTGCATCAGATGATGAGCCAGGCAGACTCGACCACTAACGATATGCAGTTGCAGCGTCTCTTTACCATGCGGAAGATGCTTTCGACTCTCTACACCGAAGCTCCGCAGCTGGTGACGCAGACAGAAGGTGACATCAGAGGACAAGCCGCCATCCGTAGCGATGTAAATGACATTTTGAAGACCTCCGACAAGCTCGCTGAGAAGATTGCTGCCGCAACATTAGCACCGACGATGGACCAACCGATAGAGGTCATCACACGTCGTCCTAACTTTTGGAAGCTGTCAGGAAACGCTTCTTTGCAGTTCTCTCAGAACCACTTCTCGGAGAACTGGTACAAAGGCGGCGAGTCTAACTACAGCGGCTACTTTGCCGTTACGCTGCGAGCCAACTACAACGACCAACGCAAGATTAATTGGGAGAACACTCTGGATGCTCAGTTAGGTTTCCAGACAACAGAAAGCGACAAGAACCGTACCTTCCGCCCCACCAACAACTTGCTTCGCTTTACTACCAACGGCGGTTACAGAGCTTGGAAGAATCTTTATTACTCTCTGCAAATCATTCTCCAGACGCAGTTGGCCCCCAACTATCAGAAGAACAGCGATAAGCTTGCTTCCAAGATTCTCTCCCCACTCGAAGTGACCATCGCTCCCGGTATGAAGTATGAATTTTCTATTGGCAAGAAAAAGCCGTTTACTGGTACGCTCAACGCTGCGCCCCTTGCCATGAAGATTATTTATGTAGGAGTAGATACCATTGTCACCAACTTTGGTATTGAGAAGGGAAGCAATCAGAAGTTAACCTTCGGTCCTAATATCACATTGAACACCAGATGGCAAATATGCAAGCAGATTGTGTGGTCAAGTCGCACATACTGGATGACCAATTTCGATTACAACATCTGGGAATGGGAGAACACCTTCGATTTCACCATCACGAAACTTATCACAGCAAAGTTGTACCTCTATCCGCGCTACGACGACAGCAATCCGAAGTATCGCTCAGGAGAGGACCACGATGGCACCTTCATGATGTTCAAAGAATGGTTTAGCCTTGGCTTGTCGTATAATTTCTGATGAACATAAAGTCTGCAGAATACACCATTAGCAGTGCCCGCGTGGAACAATGTCCCGCAGGCAACCTGCCAGAGTTTGCCTTTATCGGGCGAAGCAATGTCGGCAAGTCCAGCCTCATCAACATGCTGACGGGGAGAGACCACTTGGCTAAGACATCTGCAACGCCTGGCAAGACGGTACTTATCAATCATTTTCTTATTAATGGAAGTTGGTATGTAGTTGACCTTCCTGGCTATGGCTACGCCAAGCGTGGTATGCAGCAGCGTGATGAACTGCAACGTATGATAAGCGGCTACACCCTACGCCGAGAGCAGATGATGAACCTCTTCCTGCTTATTGATTCCCGCCATGAACCGCAACGCATTGACATGGAGTTCATTGAATGGCTCGGCGAGAACGGCATCCCTTTCAGCATCGTCTTCACCAAAGCAGATAAACTATCGAAAGGGAAACTCGCAGCTAATGTCAAGCACTATCTCAGCGAGCTCTCAAAGCAATGGGAGGAGCTTCCACCACACTTCATAACCAGCAGCGAGACCAAGCAAGGCCGCGATGAACTGCTTGACTACATCGACGAAATCCTGAAACCTTGATTTAGTACCACTCAACATTGCTGCTGTAGGAACTTTGCTTCTTCCAGCGAAGAGCATCAGCCAATGTGCTGGCTTTGGCAGCAAACAGGAAGTTGAAACTGGTATAAGGAGAGACCACCATACTGCAGGACATAGAGAAGCAGTGGAGGTCGCGAGACAAAGAAACAGTGGTCATACTCAGTTTCTTATAATTAAAGTCATAACCAGAAGAGAAGTTGATATTCCAACCATCGGCTATACGTATGTTACCTGAGAAGTTGAGGGTTTGCGTGAACTTATAGGGATAACGCATTCGTTTGGGATTGATAGGCGCACTTGTGTCCTCGCGCATCGTCACACCATAGCTGACAGTAAGGCTCCAAGGTACCGAGAACTTGAGATAGCCGTCCTCGTCTATTTCCGCTGTCTCGTTCTTCTTTGCGCCAGTCATACCCTTCTTTCTGTCAGGGTCAACGTTTTGCATGCTGGGGTCAGCCTCGTCGTCATCTTCTTCATCATCGTCCTCGTCATCATCATCGTCTCTGCTGCCAAAGTGTTTCGACATTGTTTCCTTCATACCAAATAACTTCTTCAAAGACTGGTTATTGAAGGTATAGGAGAGGTTTTGACTCATACCTTGGAAACGTCCGAAACGTCCTTGTGAATACTCCGTATGGTCGCCAACGATGACATTTCCGTTCTTGTCGAACTCATAGGCGTATGTGGCAAAGACAGCCGACAGGGAGAAGGTATAGCTCTTGGTGAGTTTGAGGCGGAGACGCGTATTGAGGTCACTCCAAGGCTTCTTCTTAGCAGCCAAATTGTAGCTCATAGAGAAACCGAGCTCATCGATGAGACTAATCTTCTTGTCCTGAGTAGAGTCACGACTGGAGCGTAATTTCATCTCTAAGTTATTGGAAATGTCGAACTGAACGCTTCCTGTCATGCCGCTCGGTGCTGTACCGTATGTTCCGTTACTGAAAGGCGAATATGTGACAGTAGATACATTGCCTTGGGCATCTGTCTTGACATAGGAATCCCAAAAGCCCCAAGAGGGTTTGCTAAAGTCAGGAGCATAATTGAAGGAGACAGAGGGAGTCAGCATGTGACGAACCATCTTTATCTTCTTTCCTCCGAACCAAGGCTTTGGAGTATAGAAGCCATATAGTTTTGTATTGGCACTCAGGCTCATACTGAAGTTATAGACGTTGTAGAAGCCATAAAGGGTATCGCGCTTCACAGCCCTCTTCTCCTCGTCCCATGACTGCATGATTTTGTTAGAGTACATGCGGTCAGTGAAAGTAAAGCCTGGAGTTACATTAATGTATTTGAGCACAGGGAAGGTGGCGTTGATGGGTATCTGATGGCGCATACCGTTACGCCAGTCCTTGATGAGGCTGCTCTTGAAGAGTTTATCTTCCTTGGTGTTGATACTATTTGTAATGGCACCCGAATAACTCATGCTTATCTTCTCATACCAACGTTCCTTGCCTGCCATCTTCTTCCGCTTGAAAGGATAGAATCGGTTGAGCTGTATGGTGAGGTTGGGCAGGGTAACGGCAATACTGCTGTCGCGCATATTCTGCGAGAGGTTGAAGGTGCCGCTCAGCGTCAAGCCGATGTTCGGGAACGACTTGCTATAGGAGATACTACTGGTTCGCGTACTCTGCGTATAGCTTTGCGGGTTATACATGCTCGTCAGGTTGTTGCGCTCGTAGCTGCTTGTAGCGAAGTTGACGCTGGCCGAAAAGCTCTGTGTCGGATTGGCCTTGGGGTCCTGTCTGTGCGTCCACGTCACTTTGAAGCTCTTTGAGACAGCAAAGTCGGGCATGTTCTTTTCGCCCGTCTGCGTATATTGATAACTTAGATAAAGGTTGCCGCTGTAGCGGTAGCGCTTTTTATAGTTAGCCTGCGTTGAGAGTGCCCAAGAACCTTTTGTATAAATATCAGCCAGCAGCTTAGCATCAACATAGTCGTTGAAGGCAAAATAGTAGCCACCTTCACGCAGATAGAAACCTCGCGAAGTCTCGTCACCGTAGCTTGGCATGATGAAACCGCTACTGTATTTGGGCTTAAAGGGGAAGAAGCCGTAAGGGATGGCCAAGGGCAACGGCACATCCTCCACTACAAGGTAGGTAGGACCAAAGACAACATCCTTGCCAGGACGCAACTTAGCGCGAGTCATATTGAGGTAGAAATGAGGATGTTCTTCGTCGCAAGTTGAATAGAAAGCCTTCTTCACATACATCGTCCCGACGCTGTCACGCTTGCCGTCCAAACTCTTCATGAAGCCTTCTCCCTGCTGCGTATAGACATTGGAAATATAGGCTTTACGTGTCTTGAAGTTGTAGCTGATGCTGTCGGGCTCGTACTCATCCGAACCTTGGCGGAAGAGAGGCTTGCCGACGACATTGCCCGTGGAGTCCATTCGGCCTGTAGCATGTACCAGACTGCTGTCAATGGCAATGTTGATGATTTCTGCCTCAAGTTCCAGATTCTGATACTTCACCTTGCTGCCGCCGTACAGATGCGCACGGGAACGGCCATAGTCAAAGGTAATGGAATCCTCGGCAGAATAATCAACTGGCATGTCCAAAGCATTCTTGCTCTGCGGCGTGGAGTCAGCCTGCAACGTGTCTTGTGGCGCAATCGTATCTGGCAAGGCAGTTGCAACACGCTGAGACGTGGTGTCTGTCTGGAGCGTATCACCATCTTCCCGCAGAAAGACAGCCCTTCCTGCAGGTCGAGCTGACAGCGCCACCAGAACATAGCACGCCGCCAGTATCGATATTATTCTTGCCTTCAAACTCTACCTTATATATAATAAAGGGTTTGCAAAGGTACGACAATTAGTTCATAGTTCAAAGTTCATAGTTCATAGTTTTTCTTTTCTTCGGTTTTTTTAACTATGAACTCACAACTATGCGCCATGAACTACTACTCAAATCTTTCCATCCAAGCCTTGAAGACAGCGACACCGTCGCTGCCGAACTTCTCCAAACTGCACATAGCCTGCTCCGGAGTCTTCTCAGCATCGAGGTGCGACTTTGAGTAGAACTTGTCAGCATAGCAGACTATCTGTTCTTCAATGCTTTCGGGCGTAAAGTCCTGATGAGGGAGCGGCAAGTTCTGTCGTTCTATTTCTGCTGCAGTAAGACCAGTTCCCGTATGTCGCTCTGCTACACGGGCATGACGCGGCAATCCTTCGCTACGAAGTATTTCTGCCCCCAGAAGGCCGTGACGGATGTATGGCTCTGTGCCATAACAGAAGATGGAAGGAGCATCAACACGAGTAATGCCGATGTCATGCAGCATTGCCGCTTCCCAGAGGAATGTCTCATCGGCTCCCAGTTCAGGGTGCTTCCTTGCTATAAGCAAGGCTCTTCGAGCCACATCTCCGCTATGGCGCAGCAACACCTGCTCCAATGCCTCATTGCCTTCGCAATACTTATGAATCAAGTCATTTACCATAATCTTGCACAAAGTTACGAAGAAATTAAGAAAGAAGAAAGAAGAATTAAAAATTATTTCATATCTTTGCAGCCGTTTTGGGGTGACAAGGTAATTCTTAACTCTTAATTCTTAACTCTTAATTCTGTTCGAGGTTATGAAGTACGGCTTTGACAACGACAAATACATTTCCATCCAGTCGCAGCACATTCAGGAGCGCATCGCACAGTTCTCTGGCAAACTCTATCTGGAGCTTGGCGGCAAGCTCTTCGACGACTATCATGCCTGCCGCGTACTGCCCGGTTTCCAGCCCGACAGCAAGCTGCGTATGTTCCAGCAACTGAGTTCCTCGGCTGAGATTGTCATCGTCATCAGTGCCCTTGACATCGAGAAGAACAAGGTACGTCAGGACCTGGGCATCACCTACGACGAGGATGTGTTGCGCCTGCGCACAGAGTTCCAAAAGCGAGGCTTTATGGTGAATGGCGTTGTCATCACCCACTACAACGGACAGAGCAGTGCCGCCATCTACCGCAAACGTCTGGAGCACCTCGGCATCCGTGCTTATTACCACTATAATATAGAGGGCTATCCCAATAATGTGCAGCTGATTAACTCTGAGGACGGCTTTGGTCGCAATGACTATGTGGAGACAACTCGTCCGCTCGTCATCGTCACGGCTCCGGGTCCTGGCAGCGGCAAGATGGCCGTCTGCCTGAGTCAGCTCTATCAGGAGAGGCAACGAGGCAACGAGGCCGGCTATGCCAAGTTCGAGACCTTCCCCGTCTGGAACCTGCCGCTGAAGCATCCTGTCAACATTGCCTACGAAGCTGCAACAGCCGACCTTGGCGACGTGAACATGATTGACCCCTTCCACATGGATGCCTACAACAAAGTGGCTATCAACTACAACCGTGATGTGGAAATCTTCCCTGTGCTCAACACGCTCTTTGAAGGCATCTACGGCGAATGTCCTTACAAGTCGCCAACCGATATGGGCGTGAACATGGTGGGCTTCTGCATCTGCGACGACGAGGTTTGTCAGCAGGCAGGCAAGGATGAAATCATCCGCCGCTACTATACTGCCCTGAACCAAATGGCCAATGGAGCCATCAATGATGCCGAGGTGAACAAGATAGACCTCCTGCTCAAGCAGGCAAAGATAAGCACCGACGACCGTCGCGTCACCGTCGAGGCCCGTCTTCGCAAGGAAGAATCGGGTGTGCCGTCGTCGGCCATCGAACTGGAGGACGGCACCATCATCACGGCTGCTTCCTCTCCCCTGCTCGGCACGTCGGCTTCGCTCCTGCTCAATGCCACAAAGCATCTGGCAGGCATTGACCACGAACTGAAACTTATCTCGCAAGACTTCATCGAGCCCATTCAGCGCACCAAGATAGAGTATCTGGGCGGACATAACCCACGCCTGCATACCGACGAAGTGCTCGTTGCCCTTAGCGTCCTGAGCCGTCAGAACGAGGACTGCCGCCGCGCCCTGGCCCAACTGCCCAGCCTGGCAGGTCTTCAGGCCCACACCACCATCATGCTTGGTGAAGTGGACCGCAAGATATTCAAGAAGCTTGGCGTTGATCTCACCTGCGACCCCGTCAGGAAGAACTGACATACAACACCTTCTTATAGAAAACACTCAGAGGCAGGGGAACGTTCCACCTGCCTCTGATTATATATTATAGCCACCAACTAAATGGTAATTGGTAAATGGCTAAATGGTAAATGAGCCTACCATTCTTTGTCCCAAACGTTGACATCGTTCACCTCCTTGACATCGGCTTCTTGGATATTGTTGGTTGAGGTATTGCCTCCAGAACTTACGCCAAGGGTTGACATTGCACTGACGGTCATCATTGTATCGCGGCTCGCGAGCTGCACAGCCAGCATTGCGGGGATAATATATGTCTTTTTCATTGTCTTATCCAAATTAAAAGTTAAGAAATAAGAGTTAAGAATTAGAAGAGAACCTTGCGTCCGTTCACGATGTTGATGCCTTTCTGTACTTTGTTCAAGCGTTGGCCAGCCAGATTGTAAACCTGCTCCTCCTCGGGGGAGGTTAGGAGGGGGCTGATGCCGTCGGCATCATCTTCGAAGGTGAAGTTCAGTGCCTTGACGCCTGCGTTACCAACCGTGATATAGCCTCGGAAAGCTTTGAGAGTGACATCGCTATCCACATTGTAGAATGCGTTATTGCTGATGATGAAGCTACTTGTTGGTGCATTGCAACTTATAAAGTTGCCGCAGAAGATAACAGGAGAGAAAGTTTCATCAAGGACGGGTTCTGCAACCACATTGACATTAGTTTCTGTAAGTTTATTAACAGCTGAAGACACTTGTACCATATAGGACTTACCTGCTATGAGATTTTCATCGGTTACATCGCTGAAAATCATCGTACAATGTTCAAAATTACCTCTAATCTGGACATCTGTCAACTCCTTGACTGCCGAGAAGTTAGACTTGGCGATAGCAACAGGAGAGCAGAAGGTGTTCCATACCCCTGCTTTGAGTTTGCGGTTCATCGTAACGTTCTTGGCTGTTACTGTACCATCATTGGGAACTGCATACTTGGTCTTTGTCTCATCGAGGTTCAACTGATAAACAGTATAGACATCGCCTTCCTTGTTATAATATACATCATTGTCTGCATCGTTGAACCACTGACCTACATAGACAGTCTTGGAACCAAAGGTAGGATGTCCCTCTTGGCTGAGGTCCTGCTTGAAAGAAGCACCCAACTTATAGCAAAGTTCACCCGAAGTAATCCAGCCTTCGCCTATCACCGTCGCGTTCTGGTTGTCATATATATGATATACATTATTGAAAGTGCCTCCTGAGTTGTTTCTATACAGATGGTTTCCGTCGTGTCCTGAAATTGTGCCAGTGTTGTAGAAGTTGTTTACCTCCACAGAGCTATGACCACCAAACCAGCCAGTCAAGATAGCACTTTCGGCATTACCCGAGATATTACCCCTATTATAACAGTCGGTTATTCTTGTCGCGGGACCGCCATTAATAACACAACCAATAATTGCAGCAGCATTATTGCCAGATGCGGTAACAGAGCCTTCGTTTCCACAGTTTTGGATAGTCACCCAACCAGAACCGCGAGAACTACCTACAAACGCACCAACAAATTTAGCACCTTTGAAATGGCAACCCGAACCCAGAATAAGGTTCTTAATCACACATTCACCGTTCACTACACCAAATAATCCTTGGTTGTTATTCCCTTTATTGTCCTGCACCAGATTATCAATAGTATGGTTCTTACCATCGAACGTGCCTTTGTAAGCCTTGGCACCGTCATTCCCATTATCTGCTGCATCTGTTTGACCTATGGGCCACCACGAGCCTCCCTTGTCTGTCATATCAATATCAGCCACGACATCAGCATCCATTGATATATTTCCATTGTTCACCTCAGAAGAGAATTTTATCAGGTCATCAGCATTGCCTATCTGAACAACACCTGCTGATACTGGCAAGTTCGTGAAACAACTTGTATTAGCCTGGTGAACCATCTGACAGGTAGAGAATGGTATTGGATAACCGTCCGTACCTATCGTTTGAGTCCAAGTGGTGCCGTCATTGGTATCTCCATTCAACTTATAGCAAAGCTCGCCGGAACGGACCTTATCCATCGAATAGTTATCGGTGCGTCCATCTGCGGAACTTGCATTAAGCTTATTATAGCAGTTAGTATAAGTGCCGCTTCCCCAGCGGACAAATGTCCGGTTATTACTATCCACACCTGATACATCACCGATGTTGTAGCAATTGATAACAACCGCACCACTACCAAGCCAACTTGAAAGGCCTGCGCTTTCACTGCCGCCCTTAATAGTGCCTGTATTGTAGCAGTTTGTCAGTTTATATATAGCACTTCCGCCACTATTACATCCTACAACACCACCAGCATTTTGTCCTGCCACAGTAACACTCGCCTCGTTACCACAGTTACTCAAGGAGATGGTGCCAGTAGCTCCAGTTGAGCCTCCCAAAACGCCGCCACAACGAGAGGGACCAGCAACAGAACCCTTAACGATGACATTGCTGATGATTGCTGCATTTTCAGCACAACCAATAAGGCCTTGGAACTCACTGCCTGAACCGACATTGATTGTAATGGTATGGTTCTGACCGTCGAATATGCCGCCAAACTTATTGGTTGTTGTTCCAATGGATGCGAAGTTGCCATCAGCAACAATATCATTCGTGACTTTTGCTATTGTCCTGTCTTCACCTGCATTTACTCTTCTGGCGTAATCAGCAAGCTCTGTAGCATTGGAAATGGTGTAGGTATCTACTTCTACAGGGGAATCAAAGACGAACTCCGACATTTGGAACGAAGCGTCATTGCTTCTGTTTGCTTCTACCTTAAACATGAAGTACTGGTAAATGCCTGGATTATCTATCGTAAAGTTAGCAACAGCATAAAACTGTTCTGGAATCGTTCCCGAGGCATCTGTCTCACTGTCAATCTCTGTCCAGCCCGTTATTGTTCCATCTGTCGTAGGCGCGCTACCAAGCGCACCATATAGTTTGAACGTTTTGGGGTCACGTCCATTTGCGTCATTCGCTGTTTGAAGCACATAGCTTGATGCGTAAATGGGTTTCGTTGTCTGGAATACCACATAATTGGTTGATGCATTGTTTCCTTTACACCACTTGGTAGTACTTAAACCATCAAAGAGATTTGCGGCACCCTCTCCATTATTGCCTCCTCCATCGGCAAGGCGTGTAATCGGCGACTTTGCCGTCAAACTATAATCAAGCTCAAGCTCGCCAACTTGCATCCATGCAGCTCCTCCTAAATAATCAACTTGGAACTTGAAATACCTGTATGCTTTCTGTGACGGATTGAATACAAACTTCGTTGGAGTTGCATTTGTGTTAGGTAATTGTGACCACACTTCCTGAATAAGTTCCCACGAACTATCATCGGCATTTGTGGAAGCAGAGGACGTATTAGAACCATACAATTTCCATTTTCGTGGACTTCTATTATTATATGTCTCATCATCACTCGCAGTATAAATTGTAACTCCATTGACATAGATATCTGTAGAAGCATTAAATAATGCATATTGAGTGGCGTAATAATTATTCGCATCAACAGCACTTCCTTCCCATTTATGGCTGCCATCGGCAGCATCGCCATCAAATAGTTTTGAGGCATCGCCTACTGACTGACCCGTGGCAGTGAATGTGGCAGTTCCTTTGTCTGCAATGGTTACTTTGCAATCGAACAAAGAACCACCCCAGTTCTGCTGCACTTCGGCGGCAATTACGTTCT
>Ga0310690_10004361_pt1 | contig 20128 bp, 16 predicted proteins | sample AusTroGonzalo_MG_2_FD_207661 | JGI IMG/M metagenome (GOLD analysis project Ga0310690, IMG submission 207661) | Bovine rumen microbial communities from tropical cattle in Woodstock, Queensland, Australia - Gonzalo_04 (v2) (version 2) | ecosystem: Host-associated > Mammals > Digestive system >...
CATGCCTTTCGAGCGCCACTCCATCTACGCACGCAAACTGGCCGAACACGGCGACCTGCTGACACACGACAAGGACTCGTCGGCCTGGCACCTGATGGACATGGGGAGCCTCATAGAGACCAACTTCGTCATTGTGCGCAGCGGCAACATGCTGCGTGACCTCGTGGAGGTCATACAGACCTCGCGCCGCAACATCTTCCCCGTGCTCTCCGATGACGACAAGTTCATGGGCGTGGTGCTGCTCGACGACGTGCGCAAGATAATGTTCCGCACAGAGCTGTACGACAGCGTAACCGTCGACGAACTGATGCACCCCATGAGCGAGGGCGACCTGGTGCGCAATAGCGACAATCTGACAGATGTGGTGGAGAAATTCCGCGTGGGCAACCGCTACAACTTAGTTGTGATAGACGACGACGGCAACTACCTAGGCTTCCTCTCCCGCGCCAACACGTTCAGCGCCTACCGCCGCTTCATCAGCGACACGACGGACGAATAAACGGTCAACGGAAGATACGCCTGGCGGTGATGTAACGTTTCTTGTAATAGTCTTCTGTGGACTTGCTTATGATGACACCCGCGCCTGTGGAGGCGTGGATGAAGCGGAACACGCCGGTCTGCACGTCGGTATCCACCACAATGCCCGTATGCCCCACTATCTTCTTGGCACCGCGCCCTCCGAAGAAGACGAGGTCGCCAGCGCGCAGGTTGCGTGTATCGCTCACCTCGATGCCGAGCCGCGCCTGCGCGCCGCTCCAGCCGGGTAGCTCATAGCCAAACTGCTTATATAGATAGCACGCAAAACCTGCGCAGTCGAAAGCCTTTGGCGTGCGCCCGCCATACCGGTAGGGCGTACCGAGATACTTCATGGACATCGTCACAAGCAATGCCCCGGAGTCCACAGGAGCTTCCATCATCGGCACCCGCAGCATCGTTTTGTCATCATCCATCTCGGTGACAATGTCCCAGCAACGGTGCTTCACCGTAATCGACTGTCCTACGGCAATGTAAGACAGCGAAAACAACAGCATAATTGTAGCCAAGCGTTTCATCGCTTAGAAGGCTCTTTCTCGGTAACAATATCCAGAGCCACCACCGCGGCGGTGAGGCCCCAGAAGGGCACCGACAGCTTGTCGGTGTCGAGGAAGTTGTTGAGCATCCCGTGTATGTAATAGGTGAGCAGGCTCACCGCCACCACAAGGGCCAGATGACCGAGCCGCCGGTCTTTGGCGGTGCGGTAGACACGCTCGCCGGTGAGGAAGGTGGTCACGAAGATTGCCAGCACCAGCAAAGCTCCCGGCACTCCCTGCTCCGTCAGCGGGCCTATGTATTCGCTGTGGGCATTGCCCAAATCTCCGTTGTTGGTACTGATGACGGTCAGCATCTCAAACCTCTGGTAAGGACCGTAGATGAACTGGTAGGCACCTGGTCCAATGCCCGTCACAGGGTGTTCGCGCCACATACGGAAGGCTGCATCCCAACGGTTGAGACGCTCCAGATTCGAGGCGTCGGTGGTGATATTGGACATCGACTGCACCTGTTCGGCAACGGTGAACGACGAGTCCTGCGTGTTCTTCCCCATGCGGTACACTATCTCGCTCCGGAAGGTGAAGAAGAGACCCGTGAGCACGACCACAGCCAGCACCATCCAGCGCAGGCGGACACCAAGGCGTATCATGACATACATACCCACCGCCAGCACCACACTAATCCACGCCGCACGGCAATAGCTAAGTCCCAGTCCCACAAGAAGCAGCACCGACAAAGCGGCGGCGAACAGTCGCTTCCACAGCTTGTTTCCCGGCTCAAAGATATAATATACCGCCAGCGGCAGCATGAGGGCAATGATGCAGCCGTAGGCCGTGTGGTCGTTGTAGAACGGCCGCATCACGCGGTGCATCAGCTGCAAGTCGCTGAAACCGCCCAACGTCTTAGCTGTGGTGAGGGCCACCACCGCTCCAAGCGAGAGAGCATAGGCCCAGTAGAACATCTTGATATGGCGGGTCTTCTGGAAACTCAGCGCCGTAGCGTAGAAGAACGGTATCACAAACCACAGCCTCGCAGCGGTGAACTTGAAGCTTTCCACTGGCTTGAGCGACAATGCCGACGTCACCGTCATCCACAGCAGCGACAGCATGATGAGTATGCTCACCGGATGCCGCAGGATGCGCTTGTCGTAGCGTCGCATCAGCAACTCCTGGAAAAGGAACACCACGGTGAAGAGTATCATCATAGGCTCCACGGGCATCGAGAGCTTCATCTCGCCTATGAGGGCATAGTCAACGGCAAAGGGGGTACCGAGGGCCATCAACGCCAGACTCTCGTCGCGGCGCTGCGTGAAGAGCCACATCAACAGAAGCGCGGCAGGCACGAGCAGCACGAAATAGTTCTCGCGCAGCATGTAGAACACGCATACCACGATAAACAGCGCCGTAATCACCAGCGCCGTAATCACACCTCTGTTGGCCAGCAGTTTCTTCATTATTCCTCCTCTTTGCGAGGGGCGAAGACCAAGAGACCGAAGATACAAACCAGAAGGGCACCAAGGCTACCACCCAGCACTATGAGGGCGCGTTTCGGACGGTCCTTCTTGTCGGCAGGAACACCACGGTCCACCACATAGCGGTAGTGGATCTCCATGTCCTTGTCTACGCTGGTCTGCACAGCACGAGCCTGCATCTCGGCAAGCTTCTTGCATTTGCGGCGCACCAGGTAGTCCTTCCAAGCGCTACCCTTTGAGGATGCAGCCAGCGAGTCAATCTCTGCCTCAGCAGCCACACAGGCGGCGTTCATGATGTCGGAGGCGTCGACGGCACGGTCGTGGTGTATCTGGTGACACAGCGTGTCGTACTTGTCAAGGATGTAGTTCACGATGTCAGCGGCCATCTGCGGGTCCTGGTCGTGGACCGATATCTGGACACCCAGATAATCGGTGCGTTTGACGTTGACATAACGCTTGTAGCGCTTGCTGAGGTCATTCAGCTTGTGCTTGGCGGTGGGCTTGATAGCATAGTGCTCCATCAGGTTGAAATGTTCACACACTGCCAGCTCCATCTGCTTCGAGGTGAGCACCTGCACAGCATACTCGCAGTCGTCCTCAGCACCGTAGTCCATGAAGTCCATGCTGTAGTGGTAGTCCATGATGGCCTTTGTCAGACGGTTGCTGTTGGTAGGCATCATCACGCCAGTGGACAGGTACAGCGGCTTGATGAACATCGCCGCAACGGCCGAAGCAATGGCCGCAACAACGAAAACGATTACCAGCAGTTTCCACCAACGTTTGAAGAAGGCCACGGAAGCACGGTTCACAGCCTGTGCATCAAAAGCAGCAGCATCTCTCTTGTTATTCTCTTGATTCATTATGTTTTATTTTATTGATTACACCTTTTAAAATATCAACTTCTAATCATAACGCCCACCTGCGGGCTTTTATTGCCCCCACACCATAATTATTTCACCTTATCACCACTACCTTGCGTGCAGGATACACGCCTATCTTTATCATATAGGTGCCAGCTTGGGGTACATCGAAGCATACCGGACCGTCGCTGTCGCGCTTCGCGGCCATAAGGCGCCCCACAGCATCGTATATGGCAACAGTGTTGCCCTCGGCACCCTCGACAATCACTTGCCCGCCACGCTGATAAATCTTAGCATTGACGACATCCGATGCATCCACACCCTCAATCCTTACAACTACGGTATCATACACTGTGACAGTGTCATATACAGCAACAGTATCAAACACCATTACAGTATCAAACACCATTACAGTATCAAACATCTGCACATGCGTCGTGTCGAACACTGGCACAACCGTCGTATCATACACCGGAACTACTGTCGTATCATTCACTTGCACAAACGTCGTATCGTAAACCGGCACAACTATCGTATCATTCACTTGCACAAACGTTGTATCATAAACCGGCACAACTGTCGTATCATTCACTTGCACAAACGTCGTATCGTAAATCGGCACAACTATCGTATCGTAAACCGGCACAACTATCGTATCATTCACTTGCACAAACGTCGTATCGAACACTTGGACAACAGTGGTATCGAGAACTTGCACAAACGTCGTATCGTACACTGGCACAAATGTCGTATCATTCACTTGTACAAATGTCGTATCATACATCTGTACAAATGTCGTATCATACATCTGTACAAATGTCGTATCATACATCTGTACAAACGTCGTATCAAACACCTCTACAAACGTCGTATCGTACACCGTCACCGTATCATACACCGTCACAGTATCCGCTTGTGGCTCAGCGTCTACCAGCCCATGTATCTCCGCAATATAGTTCACCAGCGAATGCTGCAGGAAACCCCAATAGGCCGGCAACTGGTCGCTGCTGACAGTCTTGTTGGTCGATATCTCCATCGTCAGCTCCAGGCAGTTCTGGTAGTAGTTCATATAGTCCTGCCGGCCTCCGCTGATGACGTACCAGTCGCCACCTGCAGTATAGCCACAACTATAGGTGTCGTTGAAGTGGCTACTGTTGTAGGTGCGCGAAGTGTCCACGAAACGCTGGCACACCTCCTGCCACCAATCCGCCTTGGGATGAGGGTTCTGCTGCGTCGTGTAGCTGTCCCACGGGTAATTCATTACCTCGGCGCCGCCGTGCAGGTTAGCACTCAGGCGGAAGTTGTGGCTGCTGACATAATTTATCATCGCCGCATTCTCCTGTTGCAGAGTGGACTGCGTGCTCGAGAACGGGTCGGGCCAGTTCCTGTTCAAGTCAACATTGTTGGCGTTATACCGCACCGCTCTCTGCACGGTGTGGTCACCCTGCCTGTAGGTGCCGTCGGGGTTAGCCAGCGGATTTATGCAGATGAGCGTAGTGTTCATCAAGTCAGTGTACTGCGGATTGCTGCCATAGCCGTGCAGCAACGTGTCAATAAGGCGCAGCATCATCACATAACCCGTCACTTCGTCACCGTGAATGGTGGATGAGTAGAAAAACTCCGGCAGCGAGTCTGCCGTATGGTTGGCCGTAATCTCCATGCTGAGTATCAGACGCCCGTTAATAGACAAGCCTATCGTGTCGAGGTGGCACAGTTCCGGAAAGTCGGCAGCCCACTGCTGCATCATACTCACATAAGTGCCGTAGGTCGGATAGCGGTTCCAACCTGCCATCTCGGCAGGCGTCGCCGCCATCGTAACAGCCTTGGGTGCAGCCCCTTCCGGCTCCGGAGGGAAGGCGTCAGGACGCGGCTTCAGCTGGGCCGACGCAGCATGCACAAAAAGCAGAGCAACTATAATAAAAAAGACTTTTTTCATCTTCCTGTATACAACATTTTAAACTGCAAAAATACGAAAAAAAAGAATACTTGAACCAATCGTGCGAAAGTTATCGTTTTTTAACATTTCTCCACCACACAACCTCCACATATATAGCGCCGGTGACGCTACAGTTGAGAGGTACCGCAGCGGATAGGTCTCATTCGCGGGAAAAAAAATTCAGAATAGTGTGGACAATTCCGGAAAAATATGTACATTTGCAGAATGGCAGCCGTAGCATGCACGGCATGTAATGGTTTTGCTATCAAAACGATAAATATAATAAAAGATATAAAATATGCTTAAAAAACACTTGACTATCATTGCTGCAGGGTTGTTTTTGGCAACATTGACGCTACCGGCGCAGGCTCAGGAGGCAAAGCGCGACGATATGCCGATGCCGACGGTGAACCAGGACACCCTGATGAAGTTCGTGAAGGAGCTGTCGTCGGAGACGTACCAGGGGCGCCTGGCGGGCACCGTGGGATATGACCGCGCAGCTCGCTATGTGAAGAATATGATGAAAATCTACGGCCTTGAGAATGTCGACGAGATGCCCTTCAAGGTGGAGTGCAACGAAGTGGAGAACGCCAAGTTCAACGTCTACCGCCACGGGGACAAGGAGCGCAGGGTGTTCACGCTGGGCAACGAATTCTGCTGCGCCGGAGTGACGGGTCGCGGATACGTGGATGCGCAGATGGTCTTCTGCGGATATGGCATCGACGACAAGGACTTCGACGAGTATAAGTACGTGGACGTGAAAGGCAAGATAGCCATTGTGCTCACCGGCGTACCGGAATGGCTGGGACTGCCGCAGAGCGTGGCGAGCCACTACAACACGCTGCGTGACAAAGCACGTACCGCCGAGAAGCACGGAGCCATCGGCATGCTGGCAGTGAACGTGAGCCCCACATGCCCCTCATACGAGGTGCAGGCGAGGACCTACTGCGGAGAACTGCCGCATCTGGGCACCTTCCCCATCCTGCAGCTCACGCTAGACTGTGCACGCGAGATAATGGCCGACCAAGTGAAGCCGCTGGACACAGCTATAGCATACATGCAGCGCGACAGGGAGGTGCAGAGCTTCTCACTGGTAAAATGGGCTGAAATCGACGTGAACGCTATCTACAACCCCACGGCACGCACGACCAACGTGTACGGACTGCTGCGGGGCACAGACAAATTCATGGCTGAAGAATACATAGTTATTGGAGCCAGCCTGGACGGCTCGGGCATGCAGGGCGAGACCTGCCTCTTCCCCGGAGCCGACATCAACGCCAGCGGTGTGGCGGCGGTTCTCGAGACGGCCCGCCTGCTGACGAAGCCCGACTACCGTCCGCGTCGCAGCGTGCTGTTCGTACTCTTCAGCGCAGGCGAGCAGCAGTTTGCTGGCTCACGCAACTTCGTGGAGCTCTATCCGCAGATGAAGAAGGCCGAAGCTTTCGTCAACGTGCAGAACATCGGCTACGGCGACAGCGTGGTGGTGCTTGGAGGTGTCAAGTATCCCACCCTTGAAGGCATAGTTTTCGACCGCGACACCGTCACCGGACGCCTCAACGTGGTGCGTAACGGCGAACCTCAAGGGGTGCGCGGCGACGCACGCGCCTTCGACGCGGCCAAGATACCGTCGGTGGTCATCACCACCACACGCGGCATGCACCACAACCACACGACGACGGATGTGTGGGAGAACATAGACCGCCGAATACTTACCATCTGTTCGCAGCTGGTGACGGAGACCGTCTCCGAACTGGGTGATGGACTGTATCAAGGCAGAAACCGCATGTGGCTGCAGAAGAAGTAAGATATGTGGACACTCTATAAGAAAGAACTGAGGGGTTTCTTCTCCTCGATAATAGGATACCTGACCATAGGCGTCTTCCTCGTGATGACGGGTTTGACGCTGTGGGTCTTCAGCAGCGACTTCAACATACTGGACTACGGCTATGCCGGAATAGACGGTCTGTTCATCACCGGCCCCTTCCTTTTCCTCTTCCTGATACCGGCCATCACCATGCGGTCACTGGCCGAGGAGAAGCGCGGCGGCACCATGGAGATGCTGATGACGCGCCCGCTGGGCGACTGGACCATCGTGTGGGCCAAGTTTCTGGCGGCATGGACGCTGGTGCTGATATCGCTGGTGCCCACGCTGGTGGCCTACTTCAGCGTGTACAGCCTCGGCGACCCAGTAGGCAACATAGACACCGGAAGCGTGGCGGGCTCCTACATAGGACTGCTGCTGCTCGGCGGCGCCTTCGTGGCAATAGGTATCTTCTGCTCGTCGCTGACGCAGAACCAGATTGTGGCTTTCATCATGGCGGCGGTACTCTGCGTGGCCGTATACCTGGGCTTCGAGTCGGTGTACAACATGGGCGTACAGGGTGGCGCAGGGCTCTTCGTGCGCAAGCTGGGAGCCGCCTACCACTACGAGAGCATGAGCCGCGGCGTGATTGACACACGCGACGTGCTCTACTTCGCCTGCGTGGCGGCACTGTTCCTCATGGCCACCCGCATGGTGCTGCAAAGCCGACAGTGGAACGGCTGGAAAGGGCGCAAGAGCCTGCGGCGCAGCCACTGGATAGAGATGGGTGCCACGGTGCTGGTGGTTATCGCCGTCAGCGTGATTAGCAACTTCCTCTTCCTGCGTGCCGACCTGACGGCGGAGAAGCGCTACACCCTGTCGAAGCACACCAAGGAGATGCTGAAGAAGATAGACGAGCCGGTGCTCTTCCGCGTGTATCTGGAAGGCGAGTTCCCGGCGGACTTCAAGCGTCTGCAGAGCGAGACGAAGGAGATGCTCAACCAGTTCAGGGCATACAACAGCAATATCGACTACGAGTTCTTCAACCCCAATTCCTTTGAGAGTAACGAAGAACAGCAGATGTTCTACCAGAAGCTGGCGCAGAAGGGCATACAGCCCACACAGATACAGGTGAAGGGCGAGAACGGGGTGACACAGCAGATACTGATACCGGCGGCGGATGTCTATTATCGCGGACGTGAGACCACCGTGCAGCTGCTGCAGAGCCAGAAGTACGTGAGTGATGCCGACCTGCTGAACAACAGCATACAGAGTCTGGAGTACAACCTCAGTAGCGCGATACGCGCACTCGCGCGCGGCGAGAAACGCAGCATAGGCTTCCTGCAGGGACACGGCGAACTCAACGGACCTGTGCTCTACGATTTCCAGCGCTCGCTGCAGGAGTTCTACAGTCTGGACTACGTCACCATCGACGGCCAGATACAAGCTCTCACAGCACACCGCATGAGCGAGAAGGATTCCAGCTACAGTTTCTACAATCTCTTCGACCTCATCATCGTGGCCAAGCCAACACAGCCCTTCAGCGAGAAGGACCAGTACATACTGGACCAGTACATCATGTATGGCGGCAAGGTGCTGTGGCTGCTCGACGCCACCGATGCCGACATCGACAGTCTGGCGACACGCGGACAGATGATAGCCACACGGCTGCCGTTGGACATCGACGAGATGCTCTTCACCTATGGCGTTAGGGTGAACCCGGACCTGGCGATGGACGTGCGCTGCCGCCCGATACCGATACAGGTGGGTATGGTCGGAGAAAAGCCGCAGTTTGAATTCCGCCCCTGGTTCTACTTCCCTGAGATAGTGCCGCTGGCCGACCACCCGATAGTGAGGAACCTCGACCTTATCAAGACCGACTTCGTAAGCACCATAGACCTCATCGACAACGACGATGTGAAGAAGACCGTGCTGCTGACGACGTCGGAGTATACGAGAGTGAAGAATGCGCCGGTTATGGTGGACCTTGCCGACGCACAGGCAGAGCCCGACCAGAGACTATACAACCGAGGCCAGCGTCCGATAGCAGTACTGCTGGAGGGCAATTTCCGCTCGGCCTGGCGCAACCGCCTGTCGCCCGACTTCATGGCCACGGAGGCTATGGGCTTCCGCAGCGAGAGCGGCGACAACAAGATGATTATCATCTCCGATGGCGACATTGTGCGCAACCGTTTCATCGCCGCCGAGGGGGCCGTGCTGCCCATGGGCTACGACTTCTACACCCAGACACAGTATGCCAACAAAGAGCTGCTGCTCAACGCGGTGAACTACCTATTGGGCGACGATGGCCTGATGGCGTCGCGCTCGCGCACCATCAAGCTGCGCAAGCTCGACGTGATGAAGATCAAAGAAGAACGCACCAAGTACCAGATAATCAACGTGGCTCTCCCCGTGGCGCTGCTGGCTCTGGCCGGAGTGGCCATAGTGATTGCACGTAGAAAGAAATACAGGAAATAAATGAAGAAAAGAAACATCATAATCATCGTCGCGGTGGCGGCAGTGTGCATAGTGGCACTCATTGTGGCGCTGCATGGCTCCCGCAAGGCTACCTTCAAGCAGGATTACCACATAGAAGACACTGCTTCGATAACACGCCTATTCCTGGCCGACAAGCAGGAAGGTCAGGTGTTGCTGACACGTACGGGCGACTCGACATGGTTAGTGGACGAGAAGTATCCCGCCAACCAGCCTATGGTCGACCTCTTCCTTGAGACGCTGCACACAATGCGCATACGCCAGCAGGTGAACCGCAACGCTGTGCCTACGGTCATCAAGCATCTCTCATCGAAAGGCATCAAAGTGGAAGTCTACCAACGCGTTCCATTCATCAACTGGTTTGGCGGCCGTCTACAGCTTTTCAAACGCGAAAAACTCACCACCACCTACTACGTGGGGAGCGAGACGAAAGACATGCTGGGCAGCTATATGTTCAGAGAGGGTGACAAAGTACCATGTGTGATATACATCCCCGGCTTCCGGGGCTTCTTGACACCGCGCTTCGTCACCGACCCGCTGAAGTGGCGCAGCCACACGATTGTAGACCTCGACGCCAAGTCGATAGCACGCATCGAGTTGGAGATACCCGCCAACGAGAGCGAGTCATTCGCAGTGGTAAACAACGGCGAGGGTTTCGACATGGAAATGCTACAGAGCCACACTATTGTAAAAGCCTTCGATACAATGAGGATGGCTGCATTCATAGCCTCCTTCTCATGGCTCAACTTCGACGAGTTCGCCTCCATTGTGCCCAACAGCAACGACAGCAGCCTTGTGGGGACACCGCGCACCATTCTGCGCATCACCGATACATCAGGCGTTACACGAGAAGTGTCTACCTACATCAAATATGTCAATCCTAACGACCTGGAGCTTATCTCTGACAAAGACATGTACGAGACATTCGACGTCAACCGCCTCTATGCCATCATCGACCGCAAAGACACGGTGCTGATACAGTACCACGTGTTCGACAACATAATGCAGCCGGCAAGCTACTTCCTTGGTGCCGACACCAAACTTGATGTTAAATGAAGCCTCTGATACTGATAACCAACGATGACGGCGTAGAAGCCCCAGGTATCCAGACCTTGACAAGGGTGGCCCGCGAGTTCGGCGACGTGGTGGTAATGGCGCCGAGGAACAACGCCTCGTGCCTGAGCCACAGCCTCACCACACAGAGGCCTTTGCGGGTGTATGATGTGAAGAAAGAAGAGGGGCTGGAGGTCTGTTGCTGTGACGGCACACCGGCAGACTGCGTGAAGCTGGCCGTCACCCACTTCTGCTCACGTAAGCCCGACCTCGTGCTCTCTGGTATCAACCACGGCAGCAACAGTTCCATCAACGTGCTCTACAGCGGCACCATGGGCGCCGCCATCGAAGCCTCAGTACTTGGGCTTAATGCCATAGGCTTCTCTCTGCTGAGCCACAACCACCAAACTGACCTCACTCCATGTATACCCTATGTCCGGAAGATAACCGGTCACGTATTGGAACACGGGCTGCCAAATTTTGTGTCACTCAACGTCAACATACCGCATATCACTGCCGACCAGATTAAAGGCATCCGTATCTGCCACGAGGCCAATGCTCAGTGGCTCGACAGCTTCGAACAGCGTGTAGACCCGCGCGGACAACGCTACTGGTGGCTCACGGGGAAGTTCGTATGCGACAACCCTGAAAAAGATAGCGACGAATGGGCGCTCACCAACGGCTATGTCAGCGTGGTGCCCGTCAACGCAGACTTCACAGCATACAAAGCAATCGAAAGCCTCAAACAACTGGTATGAAGAAGTTTTTTGCACAGGACAAGATAATAGTGGGTCTCGTGGCTGGATTGGGAGCTGAATTGGGCTTCTGTCTGGCACTGGCCATAGGACTGCTGATAGCCGGCGAGCCTTTGATGGCTCATGTGCGCTGGTTCGGCGGCATGTTCATACCGCTCATCCTCGTGCTGCACCATTATGCAAAAGGACGCACACAGCTGAAAGTCACCAAGACGCTCATCGTGGTATTCTTCGTCACTTTCCTGGCATTCATGTTCTATATCCTCAAAACCAAAGCCCTCGTGTTGCAATGAAGTATTACCTCATAGCAGGAGAAGCGTCTGGCGACCTACATGGAGCCAACCTGATGCGGGCGCTGCGGGAGAAAGACCCGCAGGCAGAGTTCCGATTCTGGGGCGGGGACGATATGTCGTCTGTCGGCGGTACACCGGTACGCCACATACGCGACCTTGCTATCATGGGCTTTGTAGAGGTGCTGGCCCACCTGCGCACTGTGTTGGGCAACATAGCATTCTGCAAGCGCGACATTGCACAGTGGCAGCCCGACGTGGTAGTGGGCATAGACTATCCCGGCTTCAACCTCAAGATTGAGGCGTGGGCACATAAACAGGGCTACAAAACAGTACATTATATCTCGCCCAACCTATGGGCGTGGAAGAAAGGCCGCATCAAAGGCATGCGGCGCACTCTCGACAGGCTCTGTTACATACTGCCCTTCGAGGAACAGTTCTTTGCCGACAACGATATGCCGCAGGCCGTCTATGTCGGACACCCTCTGCTTGATGCCGTTAACAACTCAAGCAATCAAACAGGCAAGCAACCAAACAATATCATCGCTCTTCTCCCTGGCAGCCGCCGCATGGAGCTGAAGAACAGCCTGCCGCTGATGGTACACCTAGCTCAACAACATCCCGAATACCACTTCGTGGTAGCTGGCATGAGTCTGCTTGGTGAAAGCCAATACTCCAAATATATCCCTGCCGACAGCAATATAGACGTTGTCTACGACCAGACCTACAGCCTGCTGTCACAAGCACATGCCGCCATCGTATGCTCCGGCACCGCCACACTTGAGACCGCACTCTTCAACGTGCCACAGGTGGTTTGCTATCGGGGCAACCCTATCTCGTATATCATAGCACGAGCCGTGGTGGGTAGACGTATCAATTACATTTCGCTCGTCAACCTTATTGCCGACAAGCCCGTCGTCACCGAACTTATACAGGACGATTTCAACTCTACCAGACTGGAGCGTGAGTTCAACCTCATTGCTGACGACAAAGCCAACCGCGAACGCATGATGCACGAATATGCCGACATGCGCGCCCTACTCGGTGACGGCGGCGCCTCATCGCGTGCCGCTCAAGCCATTATAGACACCATCAAATGAAACACCTGCTGCTCATACTCACATTGATACTTGCTGTCCTGCCGGTGCGGGCCGACCACATACGCGTGCGACTCTTCTCCACAAACAGCATCAGCACCCTCAACGTGAGCTTCGACTTGGGCAGCTACAATCTCTATGCCGACAACGATTCCCTTCTTGAGGATATGATTGGCGAAGGCCGCTCCGTGCTTATCCGAGCCCAGAAAAACGGCCTACATGTGAGCGTTAACGAGAACGACTACGGCATATTCAAAAAGGTGCGCCTCGAAGCCACCGACACTGCCTGCATCCTTTGTCTCAATCCTGAAGGCTGCAAGCAGCGCACCTACGAGGGTAATATCGAAGTATCCACCCTTTCTGGCAACAAACTACTCCTCATAGGTGACGTGGAGTTCGAGACCTATATTGCCGGTGTGGTACAGAGCGAAATATACGGCCAGCAGAGCGACATCTTCCGCACCCAAGCCATCATCAGCCGTACCTGGGCGCTTCGCAACCTCAACAAACATTCAGCCGACGGCTACAACTTCTGCGACGGTGTCCATTGCCAGGCCTACCTCAACCGATGCATACGTCCCGACATCATGCTCGGCGTCATACAGAGCAGCGGCGAAACGCTTGTCGACAGCAACGGCAACCTCATAGAGACACCATTCCACTCCAACAGCGGCGGTCAGACCGCCAACTCAGAGGATGTGTGGCGCAATGCCCTACCCTACCTGCGCTCGGTGGAGGACACATTCTCGCTGCACATGCGCCAGAGCGACTGGGAAAAGACCATCAGCATAGACCGTTGGCTCAACTACTTCAGCAAAACCCACAAGCTCAACACCGCCGACAGCACTGTGCGCGACAGCCTACTACACTTTTGCCAACATGTGCGTCAGGCTCGCCTACTTGGAGTGCCGCTCACTCGCGTACGTCTTGACCTGCAACTCAAGTCCACCTTCTTCTCTGTCACTGTCGACAGCGCCTCCAATAACGTCATCCTACGCGGACACGGCTACGGACACGGCGTCGGCCTCAGCCAGGAAGGCTGCATTCGCATGGTGGCTCTCGGCATCGCCTACGACTCCATACTCCGCCACTACTACACCGGCGCCATCCTCCACCACGACCCCTCCGTGGGCAGCCACTATGTGGAGAACTACACCGCTCAACTCGCCCGCATCATCGACGAAGACAGCCAACGCAGCACACAGGTACGTTCAAAGAAAGACGACTGGCTCGGACGTCTCTTCCGCATCCGCGACCGCGAAGAGCGCGAAGAGATATATATCGAAGAAGAACAGGACAACGAGCAGGACTGGCAATACGAATGGTAATCAACAAAACATCATAAGTCATGAAAAAGACCCTCATCATCACAATCATCAGCCTCCTTATGGGCACCGCAGCAGCACAGGTCAACTGGCACACTATCTCCGATGCCGCTCAGGCCAAGATAGGTTCTCGTTTCTACATCGTTGACTTCTACACCAACTGGTGCGGATACTGCAAGAAGATGGACCGTCAGACCTTCACCGACCCCACGGTGGCCTCCATCCTCAACAAATACTACTACCCCGTGAAGTTCAACGCCGAAGGCAATGAGACCGTCCGCTGGAACGGCCGCGTCTATCCCCCTGCCGCCGCTGGACAGAACAAGGTGCATGTCTTCGCTCAGGCCACCCTCGGCCAGCGCATCGGTTTCCCCTCCTTCGCTATCTTCCGCGCCGACGGCACCCTGCTCACCGTCATCCCCGGATACTATCCACCCAAGGAGTTCACCGCCATACTATGGTACTTCGCCTCGGGAGACAACACCAAGTACTCCTACGACAAATATATGCAGATCTTCGACAAGGAGATACGTCCCAACATGGAGAAAGCCCTCAAATAACCTGTAACTTCTACACACATGGGACTATTCGATTTCATACACAAGGATAAATCTGCCGAGCGCCAGACTCTCGACAGCGGACTTGCCAAAACCAAAGAGAATCTATTCCAAAAACTTACAAAGAGCATCCTCGGCAAATCCACAGTCGACGACGACGTCCTCGACAACCTCGAGGAGACACTCATCACCTCCGACGTGGGCGTCGACACCACCCTCAAGGTCATAGAGAAGCTACAGGAACGCATACGTCGCGACAAATATATCAGCACTAGCGAGCTCAACGACATCCTGCGTGCCGAAATAGCCCAACTGCTGCGGCGTCCGCAGAACGACATGCCCGCCACCTTCGACGCGCCGCTGCCCAAGAAGCCCTATGTCATCCTCGTCGTGGGCGTCAACGGCGTAGGTAAGACCACTACCATCGCCAAGCTCGCCTATCGCTTCAAACAGGCAGGCCGCAGCGTCATGCTCGGCGCCGCCGATACCTTCCGCGCCGCCGCCGTCGAACAGCTAATGCTCTGGGCCGAACGCGTGGATGTGCCTATAGTGCAACAGGGCATGAACGCCGACCCCGCCAGCGTGGCCTACGACACCCTCCAGAGCGCCCTCGCCAAAGGCTCCGATGTCGTCATCATCGACACCGCAGGACGCCTCCACAACAAAGTGGGCCTTATGAACGAGCTCACCAAGATACGCCGCGTCATGCAGAAGCTCGTCCCAGAAGCACCGCACGAGACGCTCCTCGTCCTCGACGCCTCCACCGGTCAGAACGCCGTGGAGCAGGCTCGCCAGTTCACAGCAGCCACCGACGTCAACGCCCTCGCACTCACCAAACTCGACGGCACCGCCAAGGGCGGCGTCATCATCGGCATTAGCGACCAGTTCAAGGTCCCCGTGCGCTACATCGGCCTCGGTGAGAAGATGACCGACCTCCAGATCTTCAACCCAGACGAATTCGTCGACAGCCTTTTCGAGTAATTCGCATACAATTGACCTGCGTAGCTTCGTATAATTAGCACAATTCGCCGTTATCAAGGAACGATGAAGATTAACATAATAACTTTAGGCTGCAGCAAAAACATCGTCGACTCTGAGCATATTGCAGGACACCTGCGAAAAGCCGGCTTCGAGCTCTTCTTCGACCGCACACGCAACGACTGCGACATTGTCATCGTTAACACCTGCGGTTTTATAGGCGATGCCAAACAAGAGTCAATCAATGTTCTTCTTGAACAGATTGACTCAAAGAAGCGCAGCCGCAGGAAACGCCGTCTGATAGCCGTCGGATGCCTTATCCAGCGCTATGAGAAAGAACTGCGCGAAGAACTGCCGGAAATCGATGCCTTCTACGGAGTGCATCAATGGGGCGAACTCGTCAGGTCCCTGGAGGCAGAATACCATGATTGTCTTGAGGCCGAACGCCTCCAATCCACCCCCAAGCACTACGCCTATCTTAAAATCAGTGAGGGGTGCAACCGCACTTGTTCCTATTGCGCCATACCACTAATCCGCGGAAAACACGTATCACGTCCCATCGAGGACATACTCAACGAAGCCAAACGTATGGTTGCCGATGGCGTCAAAGAGCTCATCATCATTGCGCAGGACACCACATGGTACGGCCTCGACCTCTACCACCGCCGCGCCCTCGGCGAACTACTCAACCGACTGGCCGAAGAGAGCGGCGCTGAGTGGATACGTCTCCACTACACCTACCCCGCCTCGTTCCCAGACGACGCCATCGACGCCATCGCACACCACCCCAACATCTGCAACTACATCGACATACCCCTGCAGCACATCAACACACGTATCCTCTCCTCCATGCAGCGCGGCATCGACCGCGATGGCACACTGCACCTGCTCGACAAATTCCGCGCCAAACTGCCCGATGCCGCCATACGCACCACCCTCATCGTCGGCTATCCGGGCGAGACCGAGGCCGACTTCGAGGAACTCAAGGAGTTCGTGCGCCAGGCACGCTTCGACCGCATGGGCTGCTTCGCCTACTCGCCCGAGGAGGGCACACCGGCGGAGCCGCTGGGAGACCCCGTACCTGATGATGAGAAAGAGCGCCGCGTCAGCGAGCTCATGGCTCTCCAGGAGCAGATATCGCTCGAGAAAAACCAAGAGCGCATCGGCCACACTTTCCGCTGCATCGTCGACCGCATAGAAGATGAGTACATCATCGCCCGTACCGAATACGACAGCCCCGAAGTCGACGACGAAGTCCTCATCCCCACTCAAGCAGCAGCCAACTCTCAATTCTCAATTCTCAATTCTCAATTACCTAAACCTGGCGACTTTGTCTCCGTCCGCATCACCGACGCCACCGAGCACGACCTCTACGGCGAGATACAATGAACTTTGCAAAACTACACATAAAACTACTTCTCCTCGCTCTGCTTGCCGCGACACCGTTGACGCTGCAGGCCCAGGACACTGTGCGCTCGCTCGACGAGGTGGAGGTCACCTCGCAGCGGGCTCCCGCCACCATGCGTACGGCGGCACCGACGCAGGTAATGGACATCGAGAAGATTGAGGCCCAGGGGGCTCTGCAGCTCAGCGATGCCATCAAGCAGATGGCCGGCGTGACCATCAAGGACTACGGCGGCATTGGCGGCCTGAAGACGGTGTCGGCCCGCGGCCTCGGCACCCAGTTCTCGACGCTGACCATCGACGGCGTAGCCGTGGACAACTCGCAGAACGGCCAGGTGGACCTCGGACGTTACCTACTGGGCAACGCCGCCTACGTGAGCCTCAGCCAGGGGCAGCAGCAGGAGAGCCTGCTCTCGGCACGCGCCTACGCCGCGGGCAACGTCATAAGTCTCGTGAGCGCTGAACCGACGTTCTTCCTCGCCGAGCGCACCAACCTCAAGGTAGGCATGGAACTGGGCTCCTTCAACATGCTGTCCCCCACCCTGCTGTGGGAACAGAAATGGAGCAAGCGGCTCAAGAGCAGCCTGTGGATGAACTACATCAGGAGCGACGGCGACTATCCATTCACGCTCTACTATACCCTCGACCACAAGGGCAAGACCAGCCGCGAACACCGCCGGCATTCAGCGATGCACATGTTCACCGCCGACGGCTCGCTGTTCTACACCATAGCACGCGACAATACGCTGACCGCCAAGCTGCACTATATGCGCGGCATGCACCAGCTACCGGGTCCCGTACAGCTCTACAACCAGCTGCCATCGGCAGAGAGCACGCGCGAGGAGGTGGCTTTCGGACAGCTGCGCTGGCGCGTGGAACGCGAGAGGCTGAAGTGGCAGGTGCTCGCCAAAGCGCAACGGACATGGGACTTCTACGAAGACAGTGCGGCGACCAACAGCACGCACTACCTGTCCAATGAATACCTGCAGCGCGAGGCATACCTCAGCGGCAGCGGAGCCTGGACGGCGACGGAGTGGCTCGAGGTCAACGCTTCAGTGGATGCCGCCAGCAACTGGCTTAACTCCAACCTCCAACAACGCTATGCCGTGCAGCGCTCCAGCCTCCTCGGCGTGGCCGACGTGCGCCTGCACCACAAAGGCTTCGAGGCCCGCGGCCACCTGCTGGCAACGCTGATACGCGACCGCGTGGTAGACCTCGACACGACACCCGACTACCACCGCTTGTCTCCCTACGCAAGTCTTATGTACACCATAGGCAACGGCACCACGCTGCGCTACTTCTACAAGGAGACCTACCGGGCCCCCAACTTCAGCGAGCTCTACTTCTTCACCATGCCGCGCGAACTGCGCCCGGAATGCGCCCGCCAGCATAACATAGGCGTCACGCATACCGCCGAGCACTGGGGCGCCACCATCGACGCATACTACAACCGTGTGACCGACAAGATAATAGCCATACCGACACAGAATATGTTCCTATGGAGCATGCAGAACATCGGCAAGGCCGAGATACTGGGCGTGGACGCCACCACGGATATGTCATTCAACGTATCAACGTATCATCTTATCAACTTTCACCTTACCTACAGCTACCAGCACGCCGTGGACCGCAGCGACCCCAACAGCAAGAGCTATGGCCACCAGATAGCCTACACGCCGCGCAACAGCGGCGGTGCTTCCCTGCGTTGGGAGAACCCATGGGTGAACCTCGGCGCGTCGGCCATGGTGGTCGGCGAGCGCTACTACCGCATGCAGAACAGCGACGCCACACGCATGCCGGCCTACTGCGACCTCGGGCTCATAGCTGACCATACCTTTGACCTGCGCTGGGGCACATTGACCGTACAGGTGCAGGTGCTCAACCTGCTGGACACACAGTACGAGGTGGTGCGCTCATACCCCATGATGGGGCGCAACTACCGCCTGAAGATAACATACGAACTATAAAACAACACTCTACATGAAACACCTGGCAAGAATAATAGCTTATACACTGATTGCCGTAGTCATGACGGCTTGCGTGAAGGACACCCCCAAACCCGAGACCCCTGATACTCCTGCTGACGAGCAGGTGACGGCGACACAAAGCGCATACAGCACCGGTGCAGCCCAGAAACCCCGCTACATGGTCTGCCACGACGGCATGGTGTACGTCACATGCGGCTACCCGCCGGCAATACTGCGCATAGACACCGCCTCCGGCGAGATAAACCGCATACTGAAGTTCAACACCAACTACGACCTGGAAGGTATAGCTGTGGCCAACGGGAAGCTCTTCGCCGCAAGTTCGTGGACCTACGACAATGCCAGCAATATAGTATACGACAAGCGTGTCTTTGTAGTTGACATCAGCACTTTCAGCCTCGTGGATGTCATCACCGTGCCCAGCGACCCGCAGCGCGTAGTGGCCGTGGACAACAGCCACGTGATTGTCACTTGCGGCAACGGCTATAATGTCCACACAACATCGGTGCTGATAGACGCCACCACCCACACCGTTACAGAACTTGGCTATGAGATGACCTCCCTCGACGTACACGACGGCCTTGTTTATAGCTACAGCGGCGGATACGGCACACCTGCCAGCTTCTACCGCCTCGACCCGCTGACCAACACCAAGGAAACCATCCTCGCCGACTGCGGCGTCACAAGCCCTTACAGCATCAACTGCATCGGCGACCGCATTTATGTCACCACACAGGACATCTACGGCGGTGCCGGCGACGTGGTATGCTTCGCCAGCGACGGTACACAGCTGTGGCGCAGCGAGGCCGGCATGTTGCCGTCGAAAGTGGCAGCCCTCGGCGACGGTTCGGCCTACGTGCTCAACGAAGGCACCTGGGGCAACAACGAGGCGTCGCTAAGCCGCGTAGACCTCAGCACCGGCACCATCACCAACAATGTCTTCAGCTTTGCCAACGGACGTGACCTGGGCGATGTGGCACAGGACCTTGTGGTCTACGGCACAAAGGCCTACGTCACCGTGAGCTTCTCAAACACGGTGGAGGTTGTCAACAAAAGCGACAACACCTCTAATCAAATCGGGTTATAAGATT
>Ga0310690_10004362_pt1 | contig 20126 bp, 16 predicted proteins | sample AusTroGonzalo_MG_2_FD_207661 | JGI IMG/M metagenome (GOLD analysis project Ga0310690, IMG submission 207661) | Bovine rumen microbial communities from tropical cattle in Woodstock, Queensland, Australia - Gonzalo_04 (v2) (version 2) | ecosystem: Host-associated > Mammals > Digestive system >...
GATCCTCTCATCCGACAACCACTGGCCCAATGTCTTTTCCATTTTTTTCTTCCTCCTTCTTGTTTCATCATACAGCAACACACGGGACTCCGCAATGGAGAGAATTTTCCTTTTCATTTCAACGTGCCATTATACACGGCCGTTCTGCCGCAGTACCTTGTTATTTTTCAGGTGTTCGGGTATAATGGCAGTCAGTTTCAGGATACTAAACGACAAGCTCATCGCAGCAATTCATTCCTCCCTGAAACAGCGAGAGAAGTAACTCAACCTGAAAGGGGATTTCATGAATATCTTCCTGTTGATTCTGCTGATTCTGCTCGCCGCAGTGCTTGCTGTCGCGGCGGGATTCCTGATATACGCTGCCGTATTGCAGGCAAAGCGCCCTTTACCCAGGCTTTACGATGCCCGCGCCGCCCAGGACGATTTTATTCCCCTGGACACGGTACCGGCTCAGTTTCTTCACTTCCTGCTGCAGCTGGAGGATGATAAATTCTACGAACACCACGGTTTTTCCAAAGACGGGATCCGCGACGCGGTACGACTGAACCGGACAGCAGGGAAAATCATCACCGGCGGCAGTTCCATAACACAGCAACTGGTCAAAAACCTGTATTTCCACTTTGAACAAAGCTATCTGCGCAAGGGGACCGAAAGCATTATCACGCTGGCAGCGGAACGAAAACTCGGAAAGAAAAAGATCCTGGAGCTGTATGTGAATATTATCTACTTCGGGAACGGCATATACGGGCTGACGCACGCGGCCCGGTTCTATTTCGGGAAGGAGCCGGAACAGCTGACCGCAAATCAGATGTTCATCCTGACCTGTACCGTGAACGCCCCGACCCGGGGAAATCCGGTTCAGTATCCGGAGGTCTTCGAGAGGATCCGGAACAAGCGGCTGAACCTGCTGATCCGCCGGGGAACGATCTCGGACGAAGACGCGGAGATGATCCGATCCCACCATGCGGACTGTCTGGATGAAGAGCTGAGGGAAAACGACGCATTCACTCAAAATTATCCCCGGGAGATCTGCATGGCAAATTACCGTTTCGGGCCTTATGCGGATCCGTCCCTGGTCACCATTCCATCTGTCCCGCTTCAGCCTTCCGGGCATACGCAGCAAGAGGGGTGATAGAAAATGCAGAAAACGATCAGCAAATCAACAAAAACCACAAAGTTTATTCAGTTTGACGGCCTTACCAAAGAAAACATTACCGAAGCCGTCGCTGCCGTCGATACCTTTATGAGCGAGAACGGGGTCGATCATCTACAGAGGGAGCGCTTTGTGCTGCTGCTCGAGGACGTCCTGCTGGATTACGCCGAGCTCGACAGCGGCGCGCGGCTGCGTGTCATTACGCACAGGTCCTACCGGAAAATCATCATCCGGTTCAGAATCAGATGCGAAAGCCGGAACCTGCTTGATGACAAACAGGGCTACCTTCAGGAAACGATTCTGAACAGCATGGAAACCCGGCCCGAATGGAAATACAGCCGGGGAGAAAACGTCCTGACCTATCGGGAAAAGCCCCTGGTTCCGGGGCTGGAAGCCCTGAAATACCTTTTCCGCTATATGGGCAATGAAAAGAAGAGTTTCCGTACGGGAATCCTCCTGCGGCTGCTCAATATCCTGCTGCTGGTGACGGAACCCCTGCTGTCCGCGTTGATCATCACCGCTTTTAACGGGTCGGATTTGAAGCGGATCATTCTCATCGCGATTCTGATAGCGGTCGTGGAGGCGGGCAGCAGCCTTTTCACCTATATTGCCTCCCTGAAACTGACAAAGGCCTATATGCTGACGCGGGAAAATATGCAGACCGACCTGGCAAAGAACATGCTGAAAATCAAAACCGAGCATATCGACGTCCACAGCAGCGGCCTGTTTGTCCAGCGCCTGATGAACGAAACGGACAACGTGATCAACGGGCTGGACGAAGTGCTGCTGCTGGCCACCGAGCTGCTCCGTCTGATCAGCCTGCTGGTCGCCTTTGCGCTTGTTTCTCCCATCATGCTGCTGTTTGCGATTATACTGTTCGCGATCTACTTCTTCATCGTACGCGCCCAGTCCAGGGTTGTTACCAACGGGACCCGCAGGCTCCGGGTCTATACTGAAAAACTCAACGGCTTCATCGTCGAAATGGTGAAGGCACATCGGGACATCAAAGTTCACCACTGCGAAGACAGTTTTCTTCAAAAAGCGGAAGAAAACATTTCCGAATGTACAGAGCGAACGCGGGAACTCAGGAATCAGTCCGGCAAATATATTTTCGGCCGGGGGCAATTTGTGGCCTGGACCAATCTGGCCTATCTGATCCTGCTGGTCATCATGATGGCGCATTACGGCATGCCCCCCGCCACGGCGCTGGTCCTGTATAACTATAACGGCAAGGCCTATGCCAGCGCCCGGGCGCTTTCCGGCGCCACTACTTCCGTTTACGCGCTGCTGCTGGCCGCGGAACGCGTTTATCAGATCCTGAAAAGTCCGGATTTCGCCCAGGAGGAATTCGGGCAGGAAAAACTGGAAACTGTACAGGGCGATATTGATGTTCGGGATGTTTATTACAGCTACAAGGTGGACGGAAAGCCCATGCCGGTGCTGAAAGGGCTGTCCCTGCATATCAGCCCGGGCGAAACCGTCGCCCTTGTCGGGCGGAGCGGCTGCGGCAAGAGTACCCTCCTCTCCCTGATCACACGGCTGCATGATCCCACCCGCGGCAGTATCCTGCTGGACGGGATTGAGATCAAAGACCTGGATCAGGACAGTCTCCGGGGGAATATCGGGATGGTTACACAGATGCCCTATCTGTTCAACATGAGCATCCGGGATAATTTTGCCATCGTCAAAAAGGATGTCACGGACGAGGAAATCGTCGCCGCCTGCAAAACCGCATGTATCCATGATGATATCATGAACTTCTCCGAGGGCTATGATACCGTAATCGGAGAAGGCGGAATCCTGATTTCCGGCGGTCAGCGCCAGCGGATCGCCATCGCAAGGTGCCTGATCGGGGATTATCCCATCCTTTTCCTGGATGAAGCCACTTCCGCCCTGGACAACGAAACCCAGGCCAAGATTCAGAAAGCCATTGAAGGCATGCACGGAAAGACGATCATCATGATCGCCCACAGGCTGTCCACCGTGGTGAACTGCAACCGTCTGTTCTTTATCGAGGACGGCAAAGTACTCGCTTCAGGGACCCATCGCGAGCTTCTGGAAACCTGTCCGGAATACCGCGGACTGTACGGGGAAGACGCCGCCGGCGGTTAAGTCCGCCGGTTCCGTATTGTTACCCTGCTCATTTTCTTTCGGTTGACAATTCGATCGTCTCGTGATATGCTTCCCGGGATTTCAGGTACTCTTATCCCCGGTGCTTTTATTTGCATGTACTTTTTCATCTGTCAGGAGGAAGTCCCATGAAACTTTCCGTGAGAGAAATGACATGCGTCGCTTTCGGCATTGCCCTCATCACGATCTGCTCCTGGATCTCCGTGCCTCTGACGATCCCGGTCACTCTCCAGACCTTCGCCGTCTGCCTCGTCACCGCCTTGCTGAATCTGAAGATGGGCCTGTGGTCCCTCTGCGGCTTTCTCCTGCTCGGTACCGTCGGCCTTCCGGTCTTCTCCGGCTTCCGCGGCGGAGCCGGGGTCCTGCTGGGCGTCACCGGAGGCTATCTTGTCGGTTTCATCTTTACCGTTCTTGTCGTCGGGTTCGCGGTGAATCGTTTCGGCCGTTCCTTTCCTGTCCTGGTTTTCTCCATGACGGCGGGAATCCTTCTTTGCTATGCTTTCGGCACGGCCTGGTTTATGCTCGTCTGGACCCGGAACGGCAACGCCGTAACCCTCGGCAGCGCGCTCGGAATGTGCGTTGTCCCTTATCTGATCCCGGACGGAATAAAGATCGTTCTTGCCGCTGCCCTGGTCAGGCGCCTGCGGCCGGTTCTGTCGAAGGAGTTGATTCCGGCATGACAAAAGAGCACGTTCTCCGTCTTCTGCAGGAGCATCCGGATGCCTTTGTGTCCGGTTCCTTTCTCGCGGAACAGCTGCAGCTGAGCCGCACCGCCGTCTGGAAGGCGATCTGCCGGCTGAAAGCAGACGGATATGAGATCGAGGCGGTCACGAACCAGGGCTATCGTCTTCTCTCCGTCAGTGACGTCCTCTCCGCGGAAGGAATCTGCCGCCATCTCCGGCATAAAGACATTCAGCCGCAGGTTTTCCCGGTTCTCACCTCGACAAACACCGTCCTCAAATCCATGGCCGCGGAAGACGCCCCGGCCGGCACGGCCGTTCTCGCCGCGGAACAGACAGCCGGGCGCGGCCGCCTCGGGCGCAGTTTCTACTCTCCTTCCGGCAGCGGCCTGTACCTGTCCCTGCTGCTGCGTCCGGATCTTGCCCCCGCGGATGCCCCCCGGCTGACCTCCTGCGCCGCCGTTGCCGTCACGGAAGCCATTACGGAACTGTCAGGCCGGGAAACAGGCATCAAATGGGTAAATGACGTTTATCTGGACGGAAAAAAGGTCTGCGGTATTCTGACCGAAGCCGGACTCGATCTGGAAAGCGCCCGGGTGAGCTATGTCGTCGTCGGCATCGGGATCAACCTGCGCTCGCCGGAAGAAGGTTTTCCGGAAGAGATCCGGCACCTTGCCGGCGCCGCCTTCGACGGGCTCTCCGTGCCGGATCTTCGCAACCGCCTCGCCGCCCTCATCCTGGACAAACTCGCCGATTACGCAGCAAAACCGTTCTCGGATCAGCTCTTTGAAGCCTATGCAAAGCACTCCTTCATTCCGGGAAAGCAAATCCTGATTCTCGCTCCCGGAAAAGAACCCGTTCCCGCCGAAGCCCTGTGCCTGAACCGGGATTACTCCCTGCAGGTCCGCCTGCCAAACGGTACCGAACAGGCCCTGTCCTCCGGCGAAGTCAGCGTCAGGCCCTGCCCTGCCGAAAACGCCCCTTAGCTTTTCAGTTCTGCAGAGATCATTGCTTTTTAATGCGCGTCTTTCGGTCCTGAAACCTTCAAAACCCAATATCCGCCGCTTTTGTCCAGCTTTTCCGCTTCTTCATACAGCGTCTTCAGATACTTCAGGCAGCTTTCCGCGCCCTGCTGTTTCCGGATCACCAGATACAGCGCCCCGCCGGGCTTCAGGCTCTTCGATACGTCCGAGAACATCTGATAGATGACCTGTTTTCCCGCGCGGATCGGCGGATTCGTGATCACGGCATCAAAAGTCCTGCCCGTGAATGCCGCCATTCCGTCGCTCTCGACGCATTCGACCTCCACGCGATTTTTTTTCGCGTTCTCCCGGCTCAGTTCCAGCGCCCGCAGGTTCACGTCCGCCATGGTGACACGGGTCGCCGGCCATTTCCGCGCGATTGAGATCCCGATCACACCCCAGCCGCACCCGAGATCCAGTATTTCTCCCCGCATCTCTTCCGGCAGGGCTTCCAGCAGAAGCCTTGTTCCGGTATCCACTTCACCCTTTGAGAACACCCCTGCGTCCGTCACAAAGCGCAGCTTTTCCCCCCGGTAATCATATTCGCACTCCACCGGCCGGCTCTCGCTCTGCGGATCCCGCGTATAATAATGCTCATTCATTGACCGATCCCTGTTTCCCTTTCCCTTTTCTCAAAACCCGCTCCCCTTTTAAAGCCATCCCCGGTCCTCCCTTTCTGGCCAAAGGGAATCAGGAAAGGCGATGACCGAAAGGGGTTCCTATTTCATTCCCGCGGCGAAATAAAGCTCCTTCACTTCGTCCGCCCTCAGTTCCCTCCACTGCCCTTCCTGCAGTCCCTGATCCAGCTCCAGCGGACCGAAAGCCCTTCGATGCAGGGCAATAACCTCGTGTCCGACCGCGGAAAACATCCGTTTCACCTGATGAAACTTCCCCTCCGTGATTACCACTTCCGCAAGGGACGGACTGATCAGGGTCAGTTGCGCCGGCTGCGCGGTAAAATCCCCGAGGTCGAGTCCGGCGGCAAAGGCTTCGATCTCCTTCTCGCCCATTTCTCCCCCGACCAGCGCCCGGTACCGTTTCTCCACGTGTCTTCCGGGGCTCAGCAGCCGATGGTTCAGTTCCCCGTCGCACGTGAGAAGCAGCAGGCCGGTCGTGTCCTTGTCCAGCCTCCCCACCGGCATGCACCCGATGCTCCGGTAGACCTGCGGCAGCAGGTCCATCACAGTCGGCTGTTTTGCGTCCCGGGCAGCAGTCAGCAAGCCCTCAGGCTTATACATCATCACATGGCGCATTACCCGGCCGTCGATCTCTTTCCCGTTCAGGGCAAGAGCGTCTTCCTCCGTTTCAAAAGAACGGGCGGGATCCCGGATGATCCGCCCGTTCACCGCGGCCTGTCCTCCGCGGATCCATTCCTTTACCTCGCTGCGGCTGCCGAGAGACAACGTCGCCAGCCACCGGTCCAGCCGCATCTTCATCCTGTTACTCCTTACTTAACCCATCCACATACGCCGCGCTGATCAAAGACCGCAGCGGCATAAACGGAATTGTCAGCAGCGCGCCGACCCCCGCGATCAGCGCGCAATCCTTCATCGGCGGCAGTTCAACCTTCCCGGCCACAAAGCCGGACGGGTCGCTGATCACCGGCATGAAGCGATTGATCAGCAGTCCAACCGCAACCAGCATCGGCAAAATCGTCACCAGCGAGCACAGCCAGGTCAGCACAATCTTTCCGTGATGTTTCTTCACCAGTTTCGGATTCTCACGAACAAAGGCATGCCGGTCCCCGCTGTGGAACGCGCATCCGAAAGCAAACAGCAAGATGGTGGCAACCAGGATAATACCCAGATACAGCATGCCCGTCGACAGATCCCCGCCGCCGAACTTCTTGATCATCCGAAGCACCGTCAGCCCGTCCGTCTTTCCGCCCATGTACAGCCGCGCGATCACCACACTGGCAATCAGCGGCGACCCCCACAGGAGCAGCAACCCGCAGCGCTTCAGGCCGTAAACAACCTTCTCCCGGTAAGCCGTCGGATCAATCAGCTGCATGCTGAAAAGACTCCCGCCGTTCAGCGCGGTCTGCATACCGCCCGCGGCGTTCACCCGGGCCCAGAGCATCAGAAACAGCCAGAGCGGTATAACCAGCAGCGCCAGCCATTTCATCCATCCGTCCGCCGCCAGAAACAGCAGCGGAGAAAGCGCAGCCAGTGTCATGCACAACTCCGCAACCAGAAATTTCAACGATGCGCCAAAGTGTCCGAAATAAACCCGAAAAGCATTCCGAAAAGCATCGGAGATCTTCATTCCCTTGCCTCCAACATCATATTCCGGCCTATTATACAAGTTTTTGTGGTGATATGCAAACAAATATACTACTTACTCTCTCGCCCCCGTGCGGATGAAATTGATCAATCCGCCCGCCAGGATCATCCCGCGCTGCCGCTCGGTGAGCGGGAGCCTCACTTCATAGGTTTCCCCCCTGGTTTCGTTCCGCAGGCTCAGGATCTCTTCCCGCGCCTCGATCTTTGTCCGGACATCGGGCAGACTCAGCTCGTCCGTCTGCTCAATCCGGTCGTAATCCGCCTCGTTCACAAATGTCAGCGGCAGAATGCCGTTATTGATCAGATTTGCCTGGTGGATCCTGGCAAAGCTCTTTGCCACCACCGCACGAATCCCCAGGTACAGCGGCACCAGCGCCGCATGTTCCCTGCTGGAACCCTGGCCGTAGTTCACTCCGGCCACAAGAATCCCGCCCTTTTCCGCCTTCGCGCGGGCCGGGAAAGTCTCGTCCACCGGGGTCAGGCAGAAATCCGCCAGATGCGGTATGTTGCTGCGGAAAGGCAGCAGCTTCGCGTTGCTGGGCATGATATGATCCGTGGTAATGTTGTCTTCCATCTTCAGCAGCACCCTGCCGCTCACGGAATCCTCCAGATCATGGCCCAGCGGGAACGGCTTGATGTTCGGGCCGCGGACGACCTCAACCGTATCCTCCAGGCCCTCCGCCACCGGCGGAATCACCAGGTTGTCGTTCACTTCGAACTGCTCCGGCTGCTCCACCGTCAGATCCAGATCCAGTGTCCGCGGATCGGTCAGCACACCCGTCAGCGCCGTCACTGCCGCCGTCTCACAGCTGGTCAGGTATATTCCCGCGGAAGCAGTCCCGCTGCGGGCATAGAAGTTCCGGTTGTTCGTACGCACGGAAACAGCGTTCGTCTTCGGGCTCTGACCCATGCCGATGCAAGGGCCGCACGCACTTTCCAGAATCCGGGCCCCGGCGCCGAGCATGTCCGCCAGCGCGCCGTTGCGGGCAAGCATCGTCAGCACCTGCTTGCTCCCGGGCCCGATCACCAGGCTCACATCCGGGTGCACGGTTTTTCCCTTCAGGATCCGCGCCACCCGCATCATATCCTGATAGCTGCTGTTCGTGCAGCTGCCGATAAACACCTGGTCCACCCTGATCGGTCCGATGTTCTTCACCGTATCGACGTTATCCGGCATATGAGGCTGCGCTACCAGCGGCTCCAGCGCATCAAGATCGATATCCACAATCTCGTCATATTCCGCATCCGCGTCCGCGCTCAGTTCCGTAAAATCACTCTCCCGGCCCTGTGCCTTCAGGAAAGCACGGGTCACCCCGTCGCTTGGAAAAACGCTGGTTGTCGCGCCGAGCTCCGCACCCATGTTCGCAATCGTCGCGCGCTCCGGCACAGTCAGGGTTTTTACGCCCTCTCCGATGTATTCCATCACTTTGCCGACGCCGCCCTTGACGGTCAGCCGCCGCAGCACCTCAAGGATGATATCCTTCGCCGCCACGCCGTAAGGCAGTTTGCCGGTCAGGCGGATGCCGACCACTTTCGGACAAGTCAGGTAGTAGGCGCCGCCGCCCATCGCCACGGCCACGTCCAGTCCGCCCGCCCCGATCGCGAGCATGCCGATGCCGCCGCCGGTAGGCGTATGGCTGTCACTGCCCAGCAGGGTCAGTCCGGGCACGCCGAAACGTTCCAGATGCACCTGATGGCAGATCCCGTTCCCGGGCTTTGAGCAGAAAATCCCGTGCTTCTTCGTCACGCTCTGAATGTACTGGTGGTCATCCGCATTCTCAAACCCCGTCTGCAGGGTATTATGATCGATGTAGGCCACACTCTTCATTGTCCGGACCCGTCCGATGCCCATCGCCTCGAACTGGAGATAGGCCATTGTGCCGGTTGAATCCTGCGTCAGGGTCTGATCAATCCGGATGGAGATCTCCTCCCCGGCTTTGAGGATACCGCTGAGCAGGTGTTTGTTCAGGATCTTCTGAGTAAGGTTCATTTCATGCCTCCGATAAAAAAGCCGGCGCCGCTGCATGGGATTCGTACAGCCACGCCTGTATTCTGTATACATTATGTACTTCCCGGTCGGAAAGTCAACGCCTTTCCTCCCGAAAGAACACAGGAAATCCAGACAATCAATCCTTGCAAACCCCTCACCCCTTTGATATAATAGCGAAGTTATCGCACCTGTGTCCTGATTCCGGATTCCGAATGCCGAATTCGGGATGAAAAAGTTCTCCGGATACCGAAAGGAGTTTACCATGAAAGGAATCACCTCAAAAGAACTTCGCAATGCCTGGATCCGTTTCTATGAGGAACGGGGCCATGTCAATATCGGCGCCGTTTCGCTGATCGGCGACGGGAGCACCGGCGTCATGTTCAACGTCGCCGGAATGCAGCCCCTGATGCCCTACCTGCTCGGCAAAGAGCATCCCTCCGGAAAAAAGCGCCTGTGCAACGTGCAGGGCTGCGTCCGCACGGTGGACATCGAGAGCGTCGGCGACCCGACCCATTTCACTTTCTTCGAGATGATGGGCAACTGGTCCCTCGGCGATTATTTCAAGAAGGAGAAGACCCGCTGGAGCTATGACATGCTCACCGATGTCTTCGGCCTGGACGGTAATGAAATCTGCTCCACCGTCTTTGAAGGCAACGACGCCGCGCCCCGGGACGACGAAACCGCTGACCTCCTGAAGGAGGTCGGCATCAAGCCCGAACACATCTTCTACCTCCCGAAGTCTGACAACTGGTGGGAGCTGGAAGGCACAACCGGTACGCCCTGCGGCCCGGACAACGAGTGGTTCTATCCCCGTCACGACAAGCCCTGCGGCCCCGGCTGCGGTCCGGCCTGCGGATGCGGACGGTATGTGGAAATCGGCAACGACGTCTATATGCAGTACGTTAAGAACGCCGACGGCTATTCGCCCCTGGCAAACAAGAACGTGGACACCGGCTTCGGCCTGGACCGTATGCTGGCTTTCCTGAACGGCCTGACCGACGGCTACAAGACGGACCTCTTCCTCCCGGTCATTCAGTACCTGGAAGAAAAGTCCGGGTTCAAGTATGATGAGGACGCCGACGCGCAGAAGGCGATGCGCATCGTCGCGGACCATATCCGCACCTCCACGATGCTCATCGGCGACGTCAACGGCATCCTGCCTTCCAACGTCGGCGCCGGCTACATTCTGCGCCGCCTGCTCCGCCGCGCCATGCGCTACACCCGGAAACTGGGTCTGGAATCCTCCGTTCTGGCCGATGTCAGCCGGATCTTCATCGAGCAGATCTACGACGAAGCCTATCCGCTCCTCGTGGAAAAGAAGGACTACATCCTCGATGAGATCATGAAGGAAGCCGCCCGGTTCGAAGCAACCCTCGTGACCGGCATGAAGGAGTTCACCAAATGCATCACCGGCATCCGCCGCAAAAATGAGTTCATGGCCCAGAAGGATCCCTCCTGGAAGCCCGAAACCGAGATCAGCGGCAAACAGGCCTTCCGCCTCTACGATACCTACGGTTTCCCGCTGGAACTGACCGAAGAACTGGCGGCGGAAGAAGGCCTGACCGTGGACGCGAACGGCTTCGCCGAGGCGTTTAAAGAACACCAGGCGATCAGCAAGCAGGAAGGCACCTTCAAGGGCGGCCTGGCGGAGCAGAACGAGGAGACCGCCAAACTGCACACAGCGACGCACCTTCTCCATGCCGCCCTGCGGAAAGTTCTCGGTGACGAGGTTGCCCAGAAGGGTTCCAACATCACCACCGAACGCCTGCGTTTCGACTTTTCCTTCGGCCGGAAGATGACCCCTGAGGAAATTGCCGAAGTCGAGCGTCTCGTCAACGTCGCGATCGACGCGAAGGTTCCGATTGTCATGGAAGAAATGACCGTGCCCGAAGCCAAGGAAAAGGGCGCCATCGGCCTGTTCGAAAGCAAGTACGGGGAACGCGTCCGCACCTACAAAATGGGTGATTATTCCTTTGAAATCTGCGGAGGTCCGCACGCAAACAATACCGGCGACCTGGGTTCCTTCAAAATCCGCAAGGAAGAATCTTCCTCCGCCGGCGTAAGGCGCATCAAGGCAACAATCGCCCCCAAGGCCTGATTTCTTCACTCGATCACCAAGGAGTATTTATGGAATTCAATCAAGAACAGGAGCTGAAGCGGCTCTCTGAAAAGAAGATCTCTTCCGAAGAAATCTTCGACGGCATTATCCTGCATGTCTTTCGGGATACCGTGGAGCTTTCCAACGGCAACACCACCATCCGTGAAGTCATCCGGCACATCGGCGCTGTCTGCGTGATTCCCGTGACAGATGACAATCAGGTCATCGTCGAGCGCCAGTACCGTTATCCCCTCGGCCGGGTGATCCTGGAAATCCCGGCAGGCAAGCTGGATGCTCCTGACGAAAACCGGCTTTCCGCGATTCAGCGCGAACTGCGTGAAGAAACCGGCTACACCGCGGACAAATGGACCGAAATCGGCGATTTCCACCCCGCTCCCGCCTACTCCGACGAGTACATCACCATGTACCTCGCCCGGGGACTGCATAAGGGGGAGCAGGATCTCGACGCCGACGAATTCCTTGACGTCTGTACCGTTCCCCTGAAGGATCTTGTCGACGACGTGATGAGCGGAAAAATCTCCGACGCCAAAACCCAGGTCTGCATCCTCAAGGCCGCAAGGATCCTGGGGATTTAATGAAGGAAAGGAAAGTGCATTATGAAAATCGGTTGCGTAAAGGAAATCAAAAACAACGAGTTCCGTGTGGGTCTTACGCCGGATAACGTCAGGGCCTATATCGCCGCGGGCCACCATGTCTACATCGAGATGGGCGCCGGCATCGGTTCCGGCTTTACCGACAACGAGTACATGGCTGCCGGCGCCTCCCTCATCGACAATGCCGCGGATGTGTGGCATCTTGTCGATATGATGGTCAAAGTCAAGGAACCCCTGGAGTGCGAATACCCGCTCTTCCGTCCGGGCCTGATCCTCTATACCTATCTGCATCTCGCTGCCGACAAGCAGCAGATGGATGCCCTGCTCGAAGGCAAGGTGCATGCCGTCGCTTATGAAACCCTGCAGGAAAAAGACCGTTCCCTGCCCCTCCTCGCCCCGATGAGCCAGATCGCCGGCCGCCTTTCCATCCAGGAAGGCGCCAAATACCTGGAGAAGAAATTCGGCGGCGAAGGCATCCTGCTGGCCGGCGTGCCCGGTACCCCCAAGGCCAACGTCGTGATCCTCGGCGGCGGTACCGTCGGCATGAACGCCTGCAAGATTGCCGTCGGCATGGGCGCGAACGTCACCATTCTGGATATCAGCCTGAAGCGGCTGGAGGAACTTGACAATATGTTCGGCGCTCACATCCAGACCCTCGTTTCCAACGACTCGAACGTTGAGCGCGTGCTGAAGGACGCGGATCTGGTAATCGGCTCCGTACTGATCCCCGGCGGTTCCACTCCGAAGCTCTTTAAGAAAAAGTACCTGCCCGAGATGAAGGACGGCGCTGTCTTTGTGGATGTTGCCATCGACCAGGGCGGCTGCGGCGAATCCTCCCGCGTGACCACCCATGACGATCCGGTCTACACCGAAGGCGGCGTGGTTCACTACTGCGTCGGCAATATGCCCGGCGCCGTGCCGCGCACCAGTACCATCGCCCTGACCAACGCCACCGTCAAATACGGTCTGGAAATCGCCGCCGCCGGCCTCGAGGACGCCTGCAGAAAGAGCGAAGTCATCCGTTCCGGCGTCAACACCTACGGCGGAAAACTGACCAACAAGAACGTGGCCCTTGCGCACAATTACGACTACACCGATCTGCTTGAGCTGATCTGATCTTCCTTTTTGACATGAATTTTGAATCATTAGGCTTAATCCCAACAATCTTAAAAAACATCGATGAATCGGGGTACGAAACACCTACCCCGATTCAGTCTGCTACCATTCCTTTGGTCCTTTCCGGTAAAGACGTTCTCGGTTGCGCCCAGACCGGCACAGGCAAAACGGCGGCCTTTGCCCTGCCCATCCTGCAGCGGCTTTATCAGTCTCCTCCGCGGAGAAATGCCAAAGTAATCCGTTCACTGATCCTCTCCCCGACGCGGGAACTGGCCCTGCAGACGTACGAAAACTTTCTGCTCTATGGCAAAGGCCTGGGACTTGACGTCGCCGTGATCTTCGGCGGCGTCGGCCAGGGCGGTCAGGTGGAAGCGCTTCATCGCGGCGCGGACATCGTCGTCGCCTGCCCCGGCCGCCTGCTGGATCTGATGGGACAGGGGCTCGTCCGTCTGGACTGGGTCGAGATTTTTGTTCTGGATGAAGCCGACCGCATGCTCGACATGGGGTTCATTCATGATGTACGGAAAATTGTCCGCTGTCTCCCGGACGAGCGCCAGACCCTTCTCTTCTCCGCGACCATGCCGCCGGAAGTGGAAAAGCTGGCCCTGGATTTGCTTACAGATCCCGAGAACGTCAAGGTTGATCCCGTAACCTCGACCGTCGAGGCAATCGACCAGTGCCTCTACTATGTCGATAAAACAAACAAAAAGCACCTGCTCGCCTCTCTCCTGTCCGACCCGGACGTGGAGAGCGCTCTGGTGTTCTCCCGCACGAAGCACGGCGTGGATCGCATCGTCCGGGATCTGAAGCGCAAAGGCATCGAGGCTGCCGGTATCCACGGGGATAAAAGCCAGAATGCCCGCCAGACCGCCCTGAACCGCTTCCGCACCGGCGAGTGCCGTGTGCTGGTGGCGACGGACATTGCCGCCCGCGGCATCGATGTGGCCGGACTTTCCCACGTTTTTAACTACGATATGCCTATGGAGCCGGAAGCATATATCCACCGGATCGGCCGCACCGGCCGTGCCGGCCGGGAGGGAAAGGCCGTCTCTTTCTGCTGTATTGACGAGGTCAAACAGCTCAATCAGGTGGAAAAGCTCATCGGCAAACGTCTCCGGGAGGAACAGAGCGACTGGCCTATGGAAATCACCACTCCTTCACCCCCGAAAGTCCGTGAACCCCGTCCCGCGAAGATCGGCAGGGACGGACGGCCTCTTCCGGCAAAGCCCAAAGCCGCGGACCGTCCGGCCGACACGAACCGTCCGGTCCCCGCAAAAAACGCCCGCAATCCCCAGCTCGGCAGGCCCGTGATCCGCACAGCGCGCCGGAATGACTCCCACGGCCCGGCAGGCCGGAACCGACGGAACAACGTGCATAAATAACTTTCCGCCTGATAACGGGAGCGGTCGGAAAAGCCGCACGTTATATGATAAACGGGATACTGATCAAATCAGTATCCCGTTGCAATGATCCACCTCATGCTGCACAATCTGCGCCTGGAAACCGTCCAGCGTGCCGATATGTTCCTTCATCTGCACATCCTGCCAGAAAAGCCTGATACTCCGGTATCGCTTTACCTTTCTCGTACCCTCCAGCGACAGACAGCCTTCCTCCGCCTCGTATTCCTCAATCCCGCTGATAATCCTCGGGTTCATCATCGCGATGATCATCGTCCCCTTTGCAATCGCGATGATCCGCTTACGCTTCCCGATCATGTTGGCCGCCATGCCGACACACCTGTCGAGGTTCACCCGCAGGGTATCAATGAGATCCGCCGCGATCTGAATATCCGCCGCGGTAGCCTCAACGCATTTCTGACTCAAAAAAATCGGATCACGAACAATCTCCCGGACCATATACCTGACTCTCCTGATACTGCGTTTTGGGTGATTATACCCTTTCTGTCCTTTTCCCTCAACCTGCCCCTTCTTTACGGCAGGATCATATTCATAATGACGGCTGTCAGAATCCCGAACAGCGCGCCGACGATCACCTGGCGTCCTGTATGTCCCACAAACTCCTTCAGGGTTTCCTCAGGCGTCAGTTCTCCCCGCCCTGCCGACTGCAGCAGCAGCACAATATTGTTGATCACCTTTGCCTGTTTCCCGGTTTCCTGTCTGACGCCGACCGCGTCATGCATCACGATCATCGCAAGCACGGCGGCGATGGCAAACAGCGGGGAATCCCATCCGCACTGCAACCCTGTCGCCGTGGCGACCGAAGTCACGATGGCCGTGTGGCTGCTCGGCATGCCGCCGTCACCGAACAGGCGTTCAGGAATGAAGCGTTTGTTAAGGATCCAGAAAATGATCGCCTTGGCGCCCTGTGAACAAACCCAGGCGATAAACGCAATCAGCAGGATCCTGTTAAAATACATCCGAGTCCCTTCTTTCCCAACCGGCCTGACCGTGAGAGAACCTTTCCATTCCCTCTTTTCCGCCTGTTATTGTAACATATCGGCCGAAAACATGGAAGAGAAGAAAAGAGGAAAGGCATCAACAAACGCCTTCCCTGTCTTCCCGGCAGTGCATGCCCGATGAATGTAAGCTGCTTCCGCACTTACTGAGCTTTGCAAAAGAGAGGATTACGCAGCCGGTTTCACGGCAGCCGCCAGATCCGCGAAGGTATAAGCACCTTCATAGAGCACTGTACCATCCGCGTTAAGGTACTGCAGGGTCATGGTGATGTTCTCCGCTTTCACCCCTGCTTCGATAAACTGGTCGATGTAAGCCTTCAGGTAGCCCAGGGAAAGCTCGCTTTCAAAATCCGCCTTGATAATGTCGGCAACCTTCTTCGTGGTTTCCTCGTCCGACTGTTCCTTCAGCCGGAGAACGGTCGCAATCAGGTTCCCCGTGACCGTGATATCAACGGTGTAGGGCAGGTCTTCCTCCGCCTTCACCTCGCCGTCTTCTTTCATGCGCATCAGGATGTTGAAGAGTTTCCAGGCTTCCGCGGGGAGGCAGTCCTCCATCGTAATTTCCGCGCCGCTGGCGACCTTGGCATTAAATTCCTCCTCGAACTTTTTCCAGTCAATCGGGCCCGCATCGGGAATCAGGCTGAACAACAGCGTGAAATAAGCTTCAAGGGTTTCATCGTCCACTGCGGCGGCTTCATCAGCGATGCCCGCACAGCAGGCGGACAGGCACAACACCAGGGCGAGGAGGAGGGAGAGTAAACGGGTCAGCTTTTTCATGGAATAATCTCCTTTCAAATGATATTGACGACTATTTTTGATATCATTATACCTTATTCATCTCCCTGAAAAAAGGGACTTCCACCCTTCAACAAAAACTTTTTTTCATCTTTACCGGAAAAACCACTTCCGGGCTACCTACAGGGTAAAAATATGATATCACGCCAACACATGATCCTGTTTTACCGAGGGCTGGAATGATGACTGCGTCTTATTTGACCACACAGGACCGGTTCATTGCAAAGACGCTGCAATGGCCTGCGCCAGGTCCTCTTTCTTTTCGCCTTCCCGGATCCGCCTCGCGGCTACCACGCGGCGTTCATCATCTCCGGTCGCACAGGTCACCAGAAGCAGCAACTGATCCTCAGCCTGCGTGTCCACGGCTGCCGGATAGAGGGAGGAAGCGACCAGCGTGTCGATCGCTCTCCGGTGCTCTTCCGTGTTGCTGAACAAAAGCGAAAGAAAATCCACATAGGAATCGCGTGATTCTTCGACGCTGACCGCGCCAACGGCGAAGATCACATAGTTCCCATTCTCATACATTGTATCGAAGGAAATAAACGGATCTGCCAGGTAAAAAGACCGGTTTTCATAGTTCCGCAGGCTGCCGAATTCGGCGCCGACCCGCATGTTATGCCCGTAGATGATATACGTGTACGGCCGGGTTTCCAGGGCCACCCCGGCGTCCAGGAACAGCGCGCCGTTCACGTTCTCCCGCCCCAGGACGTCATGATCCAGATAGAACACGTTATCCCGCTGCACGACCGCCTCATCCACAATGCCGCCCATTTTCAGCCAACCGACAATGTCCCTGTTCTTTTCCCGCAGAAGCTGAAACCGGCTGCTGACTGTTTTCCGCGGATTCTCCGGATAATCGGCTGCAGGCAGCGTTTTCGCCCGTGCCGGTTTCGGTGCGGACTCTGTTTCCGAATTCACGGAAACCGCGTTTCCCTCAGCAGGAAGTTTATCATACGATTCGGATGAAAGTTCGGTATCCTCAGCAGATATTTCAGCAGGCGGTTCGGATGAAAGCCCGGTATCCGGGGCAGACAGTTCAGCAGACGGTCCGGATGAAAGTTCGGTATCCGCGCCGACGGAAGCCTGCTCATTGACTGCCCGCAGTTGCTGCGCCGCCTGCCGGGAGGAGGACAGAGACATGCCAAAGGCAATCAGCCCGATCCCGCCCACGGCAATCAGGGCCAGGGCGCAGAGGACCGCACTTCGCTGTCTGCCATTCAGCTTCTTGAACCGCCAGCTCAGCGTGTCAATGCTTCGCAGGATCGTTCTTTTCCGCCGGACCGGCTGTGGCTCTGTCCGGTTTTTCTTCCGGCTGTTCATCGCCCGGACCGCTTCCTTTTCCGGACCAGTACCACTCCGCCCAGCAGTCCGCATCCCAGCAGCACGGCTCCCAGGTACAGCAGCACACCGGAATTGTCGCTCGTCTTCGGGATATAGTAGTTGTATACCGTTCCGCCGTTATACAGCCGGTCGGTTTCATCCGCGTGAATACCGATATTGGAATACCGGACTTTATAGTTCGGGGGAACGTCCTCGATCAGGTAATAGTCTTCCAGAGAATCGAACCAGGCAGTGTACTGCCATTCCGTGTCACTGACCACCTTTTTCTTGAATCCCTTGTGGCGCACCCTTCCGTCCGGGTAGTACAAGGTCCAGGACAGGCTGTCTTCCGTCTTTCCGACCCATTTCTTGGTGAACGTGAACGAGAAGATCCGCGGATCGTCCCGCATCCACTGTGCCACAAACGTGTGATCCCCGGTTACGGTATAGCTGTCCCCGGGATGGTACTTGGATCCCTTCCAGTAGGTGAAATAATATCCGTCCCGCACCGGCTCATTGCGGATGGTTATCTCTTCCCCATAGAGGTGCTCTTCCGATACCGGATCTTTGCTGCCGTCTATGGTGCCCCCGTTCGGGTCATACGTGATGGTACAGGTTTTCAGAGTGTTGGTTGCCTGGAAGATGAAGATGCCTTCCTCCCGCTCCGCCGGTGTTTCTGTTTCCTCAATCACGGTGGTGTAACCGTCCACGGACGTTTCCCGCACGGAATAGACATTCAGAAGCTCTCCCGTCTTCCGCTCCAGGTTAAGGAATTCGCCGGCCCAGTCTGTATCCGGTGTCAGTTCGACCGTCTTCCCGGTAGATTTTCCGTTGCAGTACAGGGTAAAGGTTACCTTATCGGGACGGGTTCCGAAGACGTCCTCTTCATCCTCCCAGGATTTGGATACCAGGACGTCGGCTTGATTCTCATGCCTGTTGCGGATTACGAAATGGTATTCGTCGGTTTTCGAGGTCCACGGGTTCCGATAGCCTGAAGGGACGGGATTTTCCTCAACGCTGTACCGGATCTTCCGGTTCTTTTTCCAGACGGGTTGATCCCGGAAGGTATAAGCCCAGTGATCGTTCTCCGAGGACAAGGGCGTCAGGGTATGCCTGGCGACCTCCGCCATAACTCCTTCTTCGGCCCAGTCTGAAAGGAGAATAACCGTGATTTCTTCCGGCAGTTCCTCATGGGGAACGAGCGGCCAGATTTTCTTCACCCCGACGTCCGTGCGGATCAGCGTGTTGAGAATGATGAAGCGGTTTCTGTCCGCGGGATCCCGGTAGGGGATGCCGCCCTGGTATCCCGGGACCGGTTCTTCCCGAACGCTGTAGTTAATCCGGACGACGGAGCCGTCGCTTTTGATTCTGTACAGCGGGCAGTCCTCAAAAACAGTTTCCCAGTTCCCGTCTGCCGTCAGTTCTGCAGATTTCACTTCTTCCCTGTCCGCGATCAACCGAACCTTGACGGACGTCGGCCGGGTATCGGCCCGGCAGTCATCGTCTCCGATCCATTCTTTTTCGACGGTAATATCCCCGAGCTGCGCATTGGTCACGGTAAACCCGGTGCCGGAGGCATCGTCGCCGGAGATGCTGGCAGGGTTTACAGAGGATTCGTAACCGGAAGGCACGCCGGCTTCCGTTATTGTATAGCTGTAAGGAACGCCGCTTTCATCATACCGCTCAAGATCTGTAAATGTGCCGGCCCAGCCCGTATCCGGTGTCAGTTCGAGGGTCTTCCCGGTGGAACTTCCGTTGCGATACAGGGTTACAGTAACCGGATCATGGGATTCGCCGCCGTCTGCCCAGATTTTGAGTACCGGGATTTTCATGACTATATCTTCATAGCTGTTGGTCGCCCGGAAGATGAAGATGCCGCTCTCCCGCTGCTCCAGTGTTTCCGTTTCCTCAATCACGGTGGTGTAACCGCTCACGGGCGTTTCCTGCACGGAATAGTCATTCAGCAGTTCTCCTGACCTCCGCTCCAGGTTATAGAATCCGCCGGCCCAGCCTGTATCCGGTGTCAGTTCGAGTGTCTTCCCGGTGGACCTTCCGTTGCAGTACAGGGTAAAGGTGACCTTGTCGGGACGGGTTCCGGAGGCGTCCTCATCATCCTCCCAGAATTTGAAGACCAGAACATCCGATATATTCTCATGCCTGTTGCGGATCACGAACTCGTATCCGCCGATCTGCGAAATCTGCGGGTTCGGATAATCTGCAGGAACGGGATCCTCCATCACGCTGTACTCGATCTTCCGGTCCTTTTTCCAGACAGGCTGATTCGTGAAGGTACAACGCCAGGGCTCGTCCATCGTTGACGAGGCCGACAGGGTGTGCCTGGCAACCTCCGCCATGACACCTTCTTCGGCCCAGTCTGAAAGCAGAATGACCGTGATTGTTTCCGGCAGTTCTTCATGGGGAACGAGCTGCCAGATTTTCTGCACCCCGATGTCTGTGCGAATCAGCGTGTTGGGGATGATGAAATGATTGCTGCCCGCCGGATCCCGGTA
>Ga0310690_10004363_pt1 | contig 20117 bp, 16 predicted proteins | sample AusTroGonzalo_MG_2_FD_207661 | JGI IMG/M metagenome (GOLD analysis project Ga0310690, IMG submission 207661) | Bovine rumen microbial communities from tropical cattle in Woodstock, Queensland, Australia - Gonzalo_04 (v2) (version 2) | ecosystem: Host-associated > Mammals > Digestive system >...
TCAGCCGGATGTCTATGAGCTGCTGGACATGAACGTTGGAAAATGCCGGATGGCGGTTGCAGCGCCGGCTGGTTTCAGGGACGATATGAACAGAACACTGCGGGTGGCGACAAAGTTTTCAAGGATCGCACGGGACTACTATACATCTGTCGGACGGGATATCGATATTATCCATCTGAACGGATCCATCGAAATCGCACCGATTCTCGGACTTTCGGACGTGATTGTTGATATTGTGGAAACCGGAACAACGCTGAGGGAAAACAATCTTTCGGTGATTGAGGAGATCGTTCCGATTTCAGCCAGGCTGATTGCCAACAAATCCGGCTTTAAGTTCCGGACGGAACAGATCGAACGCCTGACAGAAGGACTCAGAAAGGAAGTACAGGAAGCATGATCAGAATCATGAAATACGGTGAGGTTTCCAAGGAGGAAATCTTTGCCCGTTCCATGCCGACGATGAACGTGACGGAGAAAGTTGCGGATATCCTGAAGAATGTGAAGGAACGGGGAGACACGGCGCTGCGGGAATACACAGCAAAGTATGATAAAGCTGAGCTTGGGAGTATCCTGGTAACGCCGGAAGAAATGCGGGAAGCGATTGAACAGACAGAGCCCGAATTCATGGCGATCCTGGAAAAAGCGGCAGTCAATATCCGGAAGTTCCATAGCCGTCAGGTGCGTAACTCCTTCCTGATCAATGATGAAACCGGCATTGTCATGGGACAGAAAATTATCCCGCTGGATCGTGCGGGCGTTTATGTACCCGGTGGTACAGCACCGCTTTCCTCCACGGTGCTGATGGACCTGATTCCTGCCAAGATTGCCGGCGTGAGGGAAGTCATTCTGGCTACCCCGCCCGGACCGGACGGAAAGATCAATCCCGCGATCCTCGCCGCGGCCAAAGTCGGAGGCGCCGACCGGATTCTCAAAGCCGGCGGAGCTCAGGCGATTGCGGCGCTGGCTTTCGGAACGGAATCCGTACCGAAGGTTGATAAGATCGTCGGCCCCGGAAATGCGTTTGTATCTGAAGCAAAGCGGCAGGTGTTCGGGCAGGTGGCAATCGATATGATTGCAGGCCCAAGCGAAATACTTGTTGCGGCAGACAGCAAGTCGGATCCGGCAGTCGTAGCAGCGGATCTGCTGAGCCAGGCGGAGCATGACCGGCTTTCCAGCGCGGTGCTGGTGACGGACAGTACGGAGCTGGCTGAAAAGGTGAGTGAGGAACTGGAGAAACAGATTCCGCTTCTGGAGCGGAGTGAGATAGCGCGAATATCCATAGACAATAACGGGAAAATCATTATCGCGGATGACCTGAAGACAGTCATTGACATAGCCAATGAGATTGCGCCGGAACACCTGGAGCTGTGTGTCGACAATCCCTTTGACTGGCTGGACAGCATCCGGCACGCAGGATCAATCTTCCTGGGCAGGAATTGTCCGGAAGCGCTGGGCGATTATCTGGCCGGCCCGAACCATACGCTTCCGACACAGGGGACTGCCCGGTTCTCAAGCCCGCTTTCAGTGGATGACTTTATTAAGAAAACGCAGTATACTTACTTCACGCGTGAGGCGCTGAACAGTGTAGCGCAGGATGTAGCATCCTTTGCCCGGAAGGAAGGCCTGACAGGGCATGCGCGTAGCGCGCTGATCCGCCTGGAAAGCTGACAGACTGATTAAATCGGGAAAGGAAAGATGTGGGAATGAGCCGGTTCTTTTCGGAAAAATACGCGGACCTGGAGCCCTATGTTCCGGGCGAACAGCCGCGGGATCAGCAGTACGTCAAGCTGAATACGAACGAAAATCCTTACCCGCCGCTGCCCGAAGTGGCGGAGGCAGTCGCAAAGGAAAGCGGAAAGCTGCATTTGTATTCCGATCCGGAGAGCAGGGACCTGCGTGCTTTGATCGCAAAGATACTGCAGGTATCGGAAGATGAGCTGATCATGACCAACGGCTCTGACGAGATTCTCAACTTTGCCTTTATGGCTTTTTGCGATGAACATACGCCGGCATTTTTCGCAGATGTGACCTACGGGTTTTACCCGGTCTTTGCGGAGATCAACCGTATTCCCTATGAAACGATCCCTGTGAAAGATGACCTGAGTATTGATATTCAAAACTATTTCCAGCGGGCGGGAACGATCTTCATTGCCAACCCGAACGCACCGACATCTTTGGCATTGAAAAGGAACGATATCGAACAGATTCTGAAGCAGAATCTGTACAATGTCGTTGTGATTGATGAAGCCTATGTGGATTTCGGTGCCGAAAGCTGTGTTCCGCTGATTCGGAAATACGACAATCTGCTGGTCACACGGACCTTTTCAAAATCCAGGTCTTTGGCAGGCGCCAGGCTTGGTTTCGGTATCGGACATCCGGATCTGATCCGCGACCTGAATGCGATACGGAATTCCACGAATCCTTATAACGTTAACAGGCTGACTACCGCGGCAGGTATCGCCAGCCTGCGGCATGATGAATATAATATGCGGAACTGCAAAATCATTATGGAAACCCGAAGCCGGTATGAAAGAGAACTGAGAGAAATGGGTTTTGAAATGCCCACGTCCCAGACGAATTTCTTCTTTGCCCGGCATCCGGAGATCGGGGGAGAGGAACTTTACATGGATCTGAAAAAACGCGGGATCCTGGTCCGGCATTTTAACCAGGAGCGCATCCGGGATTATAACAGGATCAGCATCGGAACGCCGGAACAGATGGATCAGCTGATCAAAGGGATCCGGGAGATACTGGAGGATAAATCATGAGACAATCGACGATTACCAGGAAGACTGCTGAAACAGATATCAGGATCAGCCTGGACCTGGACGGAAAGGGCGAAAGCACCATTGGAACAGGCGTGGGTTTTCTGGACCACATGCTGACGCTTTTTACCCGTCACGGGCGGTTTGACCTGACGGTTTCCTGTAAAGGGGATACGTATGTAGACGACCATCACTCGGTTGAGGATATCGGAATTGCACTGGGCAGGGCGTTTGAGCAGGCGCTGGGAGATAAAAAGGGTATCACCCGCTATGGCAGTACGATCCTGCCGATGGACGAGAGCCTGATCCTCACTGCTGCGGATTTGTCCGGACGCGGACTGCTGGTGTATGACCTGCAGATTCCTGCGGAAAAGGTCGGCACTTTTGATACGGAACTGACAGAAGAGTTTTTCCGCGCATTCGCCCATAACGCAGGCATCACGCTGCACATTCGCCAGCTGGCCGGCAGCAACAGCCATCATATTATAGAAGGTGCGTTCAAAAGCGTAGCCCGCAGCCTGCGGACCGCTGTGGCCATTGATCCTGCCTGCGGGGACGAGATTCCTTCCACGAAAGGAGTCCTGTGATGATCGCGATCATCAACTACGGTGTGGGGAACCTGTTTTCCCTGCAGTCTTCTTTTGCGGCGATCGGACAGGAGGCGGCAGTGACCTCCGATGAGGAAACGATCCGCAGAGCGGAACGGGTTATCCTGCCCGGTGTCGGCGCGTTTAAGGACGCGGCGCAAAAACTCCGTCACAGCGGTATGGACCGGGTAGTGAAACAGGAAGCAGCGGCAGGAAAGCCGCTGCTGGGTATCTGCCTGGGCATGCAGCTGCTGTTTGAACGCAGCTTTGAATACGGTGAACACGAGGGCCTGGGTCTGCTGAAGGGCGAGATCCGCCCGATCGCGGAGAGGATCCCCGAGGGACTTAAAATTCCCCAGATGGGATGGAACAGCCTGAAGATCGTTCGGGAATCTCCGCTGATGAAGTATACCCGGGAAGGCGAATATGTTTATTTTGTCCATTCTTACAGCGCGGTGAACTGCGGTGACAGCCTTGTGGCAGTGACAGAGTATGGCGCTGAACTGACTGCAAGCGTCGGAAGGGGCAACGTGTTCGGCTGCCAGTTTCACCCGGAAAAGAGCGGGGATGTGGGCCTGCGGATGCTGAAAGCCTTCTGTGAGATAGGGGGAACCGTATGATCTTGTTTCCTGCGATTGACCTGTATGAAGGAAAAGCAGTCCGCCTGTATAAAGGTGACTACGCGCAAATGACCGTCTACAGTGAACATCCCGAGGAGATCGCCCGGGATTTTGCCGCCAAGGGAGCAACTCATGCGCATCTGGTAGACCTGGAAGGCGCAAAGAACGGAACGACGCCAAATCTGGACACGGTACTGCGCATCAAAGAGGCCGCAAATCTGTTCTGTGAGATCGGCGGAGGTATTCGCAGCATGGATACGGTCAGGACTTACCTGGATGCAGGACTGGACAGGGTGATCCTCGGGACAGCAGCAGTGGAGGATCCGTCTTTCCTCCATGAGGCGCTGGAGGTTTACGGGGATCAGATTGCTGTCGGCGTGGATGTCCGGGATGGCTATATTGCCGTGAGGGGCTGGACGGAAAAATCCGCGCTAGGCTTCATGGATTTCTGCAGGGACATGGAAAAGCTGGGAGTACGTACGCTGATCTGCACGGATATTTCCAGGGACGGTGCCATGCGCGGGACGAACCGGGAAATGTACCGGGAACTGTCCCGGAGCCTGGGACTGCAGATCACAGCCTCCGGCGGCGTATCCACCCTGGAGGATATTCGGAGCCTGAAAGAGATGGGCCTGTACGGTGCAATTATCGGAAAGGCGTATTATACCGGCGATATTGACCTGAAGAAAGCGATAGATGAGGTAACACCATGATCACCAAACGGATTATTCCCTGCCTGGACGTGAAGGACGGGCGGGTGGTCAAAGGCGTCAATTTCCAGAAACTCGGTGACGTAGCTTCTCCGGTGGACCTGGCGAAGTATTACAGCAGCTGCGGTGCGGATGAACTGGTATTCTATGATATTACCGCATCCGCGGAAGGCCGGGCGCTGTTTACGGACATCCTGACTGAGGCTGCGGGATCGGTGTTCATTCCCCTGACCGTCGGCGGCGGGATTAACACGACTGCGGATTTTGACCGTGTGCTTAAATGCGGAGCGGACAAAGTATCTGTGAATTCCGGCGCGATCAGGGATCCGTCTTTGGTCGGGAAGGCAGCGAAACTGTACGGCGACCAATGTGTTGTGCTGAGCGTGGATGTCAAACGGGTGGACGGTGCGTTCCGGGTTTTTGCCAAAGGCGGGCGGGAAAATACCGGAATGGAAGCAATCGAATGGATCCGGCGGTGCGTCGGAGACGGCGCCGGGGAAGTGGTCGTCAATTCCATGGACACGGACGGAGTGAAGCAGGGGTTTGACCTGGAACTGCTGGAAAAGGTGTGCGGTGCGGTGAAGGTGCCGGTCATCGCTTCCGGCGGAGCAGGATGTATTCAGGATTTCATCACGCTGTTTCAGACGCTGCCCGGGGTGGACGCGGGACTGGCCGCCTCAATCTTCCACTTCGGAGAAGTCGCGATCAGGGACCTTAAGCTGGAGATGCAGCGTAACGGGATACCTGCGAGAATTTAATTCATAATTCATAATGATTTTACTTTTTGGAGGAAGCGCAATGCTGAACATTGATGAACTGAAGTTTGATGAGAAAGGGCTGATTCCGGCTGTTGTGGTGGACGCGAAGAACGGGAAGGTGCTGACACTGGCCTATATGAACAGGGAAAGCCTGAAGATCTCCATGGAGAAGGGACTGACCTGCTTCTGGAGCCGGAGTCGGCAGGAGCTGTGGCTGAAGGGCGAGACCAGCGGGAACTACCAGCACATCGTGTCCATCACAGCGGACCGTGACAAAGACGCCCTGGTGGTGAAGGTGGAGAAGGACGGACCGGCCTGCCATACCGGTACGGAGAGCTGCTTCAACGACGTGATCTGGGAAAGCGACGAGCTGCATGAGTTTACTTACGAGGGACTGATGGAGCTGATCGCCGGCCGGAAGACGGAGAAGAAGGAAGGATCCTATACCACTTATTTGTTCGAAAAAGGACTGGACAAGATCCTGAAGAAGGTCGGGGAGGAGACCACGGAGGTCATTATTGCCGCCAAGGATAAGGATAAGAAGAACACAGTCTATGAGATCGCTGACCTGGCCTACCATGTGATGGTGCTGATGATCGAGGCCGGGATCTCCCTGGATGATATCCACGATGAGCTGGCGTCCCGCCATGTGATCGACAAGAAAGTCAAACAGGAGAAAATGGTCTGATGAGAGATCTGCATATGCACACCGCTTTCTCCGACGGGAAGAACACGCCTGAGGAAATGGTGCAGGAGGCACTCCGCCGCGGTCTGGACACAGTTGGCATCTCGGACCACAGCCATCTCGATCCCTGCGGCATGACCCTGGAAGCAGGTGCGGAATACCGCGCGGAAATGGCCCGGCTGAAAGAGAAATATGCCGGACAGATCCGGGTGCTGTGCGGGCTGGAAAGGGACTTTATTTCTGATGATTTCGCGGAGTATGACTATGTGATCGGATCCGTACACCTGCTGACCATGCCGGACGGGCATCATGTATCGGTGGACTGGACCGCGGATAAACAGCGGGAAGGCGTGGAAAAGTATTTCGGTGGTGACTGGTATGCTTTTGTGGAAGATTATTATGCGACGGAGGCGCGGGTCGTTGAAGTAACAAAATGTGATATCATCGGTCATTTTGACCTGGTTACCAAATTTATCGAGCAGGATCCGGGTTTTGATGTACGTCATCCCAGGTATATCAGCGCCTGGCAGAAAGCGGCTGATATTCTGCTGACAACCGGCAGGCCGTTTGAGATCAATACCGGTGCCATGTCCCGCGGGTACCGGACGGAGCCGTATCCAGCGAAGGATATCCGGGAATATATCAAAGCCCGCGGGGGAAAACTGATTTTGTCCAGCGACAGCCATCAGAAGGATACGATCGCGTACCGCTTTGAAGACTATATGGACGAAATCTGAAGAAAAGCGAAAAGTTTCCGGAAATACGGGAACTTTTTTTTTCATTCCTGCGTCTGACAGGGTGAAGCCGGATGAATCCGGCGAATATGAGAACGGAGGAAATGACAATGAAGCGGTTTACGGCGGTCATCCTGGCGTTGCTGATGGTGCTGAGCGCTGCGATGTGCGCGATGGGGGAGGAAAAAAGAATCTGGAGCCTGGGCGATACCGGGGAAACTGTGACCTGGATCCAGACAAGGCTGAAGGAACTGGAATACCTGGAAAAGGAACCGGACGGTGTGTTTGATGAAGCGACCGAAACTGCCCTGAAAACATTTCAGATGTACAACGGACTGCTGCAGACCGGCATGGCGGACAGTGTCACGATGAAACTGCTGGAAACAACGACCGTGAAAGCCGGCGATTATCTGAGGGATGTTTACGATGATGTGTGCGTTGAGGAAGCGGCGTACGACGCGGGCTATGCCGGCATGAAGGTCATGAGCACCGCCGCGCCGATGGCGAACGGTATGGTTATGGCCAATGAGATTGACTGGAACACAGACGAGTACACTGTATTCCAGAGTAACCGTTTCCTGAGTGTGCAGACCGCTCCTCTGTCGACCTTTGCGGCAGACGTGGATACTTCATCCTATGCGCAGTTCCGGCGCCGGGTGCTCAGCGGGGAACGGGTACCGGCTGACAGTATCCGGATCGAGGAGATGCTGAATTATTTCCGTTATGATTACGCGCAGCCGAAGGATGGCGAGCCTTTCGGCGTGACAACCGAGATCGCGCCGTGCCCCTGGAACAGCAAAACGAAGCTGCTGCTGATCGGCCTGCAGGCAGCTGAAGTGAAAAAGGAAGAGCGTCCGGGCTATAACCTCGTTTTCCTGATTGATACTTCGGGCAGCATGTTCGGCAGCGATCGGCTGGATCTGGTAAAACGCGCTTTCCTGATGCTGCTTGATGAACTGGAGGCAGACGATACGGTTTCCATCGTAGCATATGCCAGCCAGGACCGGGTGGTTATCGAAGGCGTTCCCGCCGGAGAAAAGACCAGGATCATGGAAGCTATTTCTGAATTGGAAGCCCGTGGCGCAACCAACGGATCCGCCGGCATCAGCAGGGCTTATGAGATTGCCGCAAAGTATTACCGTGAAGGAGGAGTCAACCGGATTCTCCTGGCGACGGACGGCGACCTGAACGTGGGTGTCTCCAGCGAAGGCGACCTGGTCAGGATGGTGACTGAAAAGAAAAAAAGCGGTATCAGCCTGACCTGCCTGGGTGTAGGCATGGGCAACTACAAGGATAACAAGATGGAAGCCCTGGCGGACTATGGCGACGGCAACTGCCGGTATATTGATTCGATCTATGAAGCCCGGAAGGCTCTGGTGGAAGAGGCCGGCGGCACCTTTATCACTGTGGCGAAGGATGTCAAGATTCAGGTGGACTTCAACCCGGCTAAAGTGAAGGGTTATCGTCTTATCGGTTATGAAGACCGCTTAATGGCTGCTGAAGATTTTGCGAATGATGAAAAAGACGGCGGTGAAATCGGCAGCGGACACCGGATGACAGCCCTGTACGAGATTGTTCCCGCAGACTCAGACTTCGATTTCGGCGAAGCGGGCAGCCGCTACCAGAGTAACCGGACGACGGAAAACGCCGGCACTGAATGGCTGACAGTAGCGATCCGGGCAAAAGAGCCGGAAGGAACCGAGAGCCGGCTGTATGAGTATCCGGTGCGGGATGATAAGGTCAGTGAAACCATGAGCGAGAACCTGCGGTTCGCGGCAGGCGTCGCAGAAGCAGGGATGCTGCTGAGGGAGAGCGAGTGGAAGGGAACGGCAGACTGGCAGCAGGCACTGGCACTGGTTCGCGGATGCAGGAGCGTGACAGGTGATCCCTACAAGGAAGAGTTCGTTTATCTGCTGACGCTGCTGGAGAGGGCAAACTGAGCAGGAGCGTATCGTTCCCGGAAAGAAAGCTGTTGAAAAGCCGGATAAAACGATGACAAAATGACCTGAAATGAATATAATGGCATGGATGCAACCAAAGGAGGACACCATGCCATTTTTATATGAGACTCACATGCATACCAGCCAGGGAAGCGCCTGCGGAAGAGCTACGGGCAAGGAGCAGGCACGCGCTTATCGGGATGCGGGATATACGGGGATTATCATTACCGACCATTTTTTTCGCGGGAATACCGCTGTTGAACGGAGATTGCCGTGGGAAGAACGGATTGACCTGTTCTGGCGGGGGTATGAGGATGCCCGGGAAGAGGGCGGCAGGATCGGGCTGGATGTGTTCTTTGGCCTGGAACAAAATTTTGCCGGGGACGAATACCTCGTTTACGGGTTGACAAAAGACTATATGAAGGCTCATCCGGAAATGGAGCACTGGACGCGGAGACAGCAGCTGGAGGAGGTTCACAAGGCCGGCGGCTGCGTGATCCAGGCGCACCCGTTCCGGATGCGGCACTATATGGACAGGATACGGCTGGGACTGCTTTACTGCGATGGAATTGAGGCGGCAAACGCGGGAAATGAGCCAATGGATGATGCGCGGGCCTGGAGATACGGCCGGGAAAACGGGCTGGTGATGACAGCCGGGTCGGACAATCATTGCGGAACCGGTTGGCCGCTGTACGGTGTCAGGCTGGAAAAACGATTGACAACGATTGCTGATTATGTCAAAATAATTATGTATAGAGAAGGAATAGAATTAATCATTCCGGAGGGCCGGTTCGAACTGGCCGCCACCCCGGAAATTGATGACCGGCATAAAGCCTATATACTGAATGCAGCTGAACAGGATATGCCTGCAGTGAAGGAATGGATTGACTGAGGTATTCCTGACGGATGGAAAGGATGAAGGCAATGAACTTTGTACTTGTTTTGCGTGCAGAGCTTGTTTGCCTTATCATTCTTTTATACCTGACCCTGGTATCCCGTTCCTACCGGATGGGCAAGGATGTCAAAGTTTTTAACCAGATCCTGTTCTTTTCCATCCTCCACGTCGTCATGGATATTGTGACCGTCATCACGGTCAACCATACAGATACGGTTCCCCTCTGGCTGAACAATCTGGCGCATTGCATATTTTATCTGTCCGCGATTATGTATGCCTATGAGATGTGCCTCTACACCCTGAACCTTGTCCGGCCGACGAATATGAGCCGTCGCAGGCGGCTGGTCGCGTTGATTCCGGTTGCGGTTTATGTCGTGCTGCTCCTGACGCCGCTTCTGCCCATCGAATATGTGCAGATGAACGGTACAAAGGTCAGCACCGGTCCAGCTGCCGTGGTGGGTTATGTGATCGCCTTTGCCTATTTTGCGGTGGCGATCGGAAGTATCTTCATCAACTGGAATAAGGTCGGCGCCCACTTCAAAAAGGTCATGCTGCCGATGCTGTTCCTGCTGATCATTTCTGAACTGATCCAGACACAGGTCAAGGAGTTTCTTTTTACCGGCTGCGCAATCACGGCGATTACCGTGGCGTTCTTCTTCACCCTGGAGAATCCGACGGCGGTCCTGGAGAGAAAATTCATGATGGATGCGCTGAGCGGGCTTGGCACCCGCTCGGGCTATGAGCATGATATGCTGCTGTATGATCAGGAATTTGAACAAGACCGGAATATCCGTTTTACCTTTCTGTTCGTTGATATTAATAACCTGAAGAGCGTAAACGGCCTTTTCGGTCATCAGGAGGGTGACAGCTATATCAGCGATATGGCCGTCCTGCTGATGACCAACCTGCGCAATGCGGAACATATCTATCGCATGGGCGGGGACGAATTCCTGGCAGTTTACCGTAAAACAGATGAAAAAACCGTTATTAAGGATATCAGACGGGTGCAGGAGGCATGCAAAAAAGGCAGGGAAAAGCACGAATATACACCGGAGCTGGCGATCGGCTATGCAATCTCTGATCCGAAATACAATTCCCTGCGGGATGTGCTCCGCGTGGCAGACTACATGATGTACCGCAACAAGGCGGACATCAAACGGGATATCGTAGAGGATACAATCCGGCATACGGGTACGCACCTGAACCTGTCCGGCCTGACGGACCGGGTGTTTGACGCTATGTGCCTGACGAGCGAGGAATACTATCCCTACCTGACCAACCTGGAAACCAATGTGACCCGCGTGGCTCCGGCCATGGCCGACTTCTTCGGGCTGGAAGGGGAATTCCACAATGACTTCTCGTCTGTCTGGATGGAGCATGTCCATCCGGACGACCTGCAGGAATACGTGACGGATATTTCTGCGACGGTCGCCGGAAGAAAACAGTACCATTTCTGCAGATACCGCGCGAAAGGAAAGAACGGCGAATATGTGGACGTGACCTGCCGGGGCGGCGTCTATCACGGCCATGACGGCGAACCGGACGTATTCGCCGGTTATGTAGTGAACCATGGCGCCACAGGCACCGTCGACAGCGCCACAGGGCTCCGGAACCACCAGGCCTTGTTCGAATACCTGGAGGAAGCGCTCAGAGAAAAACGCGCCGGCGTTGTGATGCGGCTTGAGATCCGGAACCTGAACAGGATCCGCATGCTTTACAGAGAAGATACCGCCGCGTCGCTGATACGCAACATGGCAAATGATTTTGCCCACGCGGTGGATCGGGACAGCGAAGTCTTCAGCAATCAGGGTTCCAACTTTATTTTCTGCCTGCGGGATTATGATGCCGCGAAGGCGAACGAGCTGTATCGCCGGATTCGCAGGCAGTGTATCACGGGTATCCTGACAGATGCTGAGATGATTCCGGTGGATGTTGCCGGCGGGGCGGTCTTCCTGCCGGAAGAGACGCTGAATACGCCCAACGCCATCCGCCAGGCGGCGCTGTTCGCCTCTGAGGAAGCCTGCTATCATAATCCATCCCGCCTGTGGTTCTTCGGCGGAGCGGACCAGGCGGAGGGCACCTATAATAAGGAACTGCTCAGAACGATCCAGCATGACTGTGTGATGGACCGCTCCCATTTCTTCCTGCGGTTCCAGCCGATCATGCATGCAAAGACAGGTACTGTGGCCGGTGCGGAAGCACTCCTGCGCTGGAAGTCCGGGAAACACGGGGAAGTCATGCCGGGACGGTTCATCGCCTTCCTGGAGAACGATCCTGCCTATGAGCCTTTGGGATATGATATTATCCGCCAGGCCGTGAGAACAGCCGGACAGTTCCGCAGGAAACTGCCGGAATTCAGGATCAATGTCAACATCACCGCGATTCAGCTGCTTTCGGATGAATTCATCCCGAACGTAATGGCGATCCTGAAGGAAGAGAATTTTGATCCGGCCGGACTGATGCTGGAACTGACTGAACGCTGTAAGGAAATGGAATTCGAATTGCTCAGCGAACGGGTGCAGGAGCTGAAAAAGACAGGCGTCCGGGTGGCGCTGGATGACATGGGTACCGGTTTCTCCACGATCGACTTGCTGCTGCATCTGGCTGCGGACGAGATTAAACTGGATATGAATTTTACCTGCAACCTGCAGGGCGTGGAAAAACATGAGATCCTGACGCGGACGCTGTGCGCAGCAGCGGAACGGAACAACGTGGATATCTGCTTCGAGGGCGTTGTGGAAGAACAGATGGTTGAATACCTCAAGGGATACGGGGACGTTCTCCTGCAGGGCTATTATTTCGACAGGCCGCTGCTGCCGGAAGAGTTTGAGGCAAAGTACTGCCGGTAAAAAATGATTCAGACATGTAAGTAATCCCCCGGGAATGCGTTCTTTCAGGAATGCCTCCCGGGGGATTTTGTTTTCAGAATTCGCTGTTTTTGCTCAGCATCCGCTGGCCTCTGCGGGTCGGCTCTTTTCGCTCCGGGGTTTCAGGAAGTTCAAATTCGAAAGCGGTACTGGCATTGATGACGGGAATGCCGTTGTGTTCCCGCTGCCGCATGAAGTGGGCGGCAGTGTAGGCCTGGTGGACATGGCCGTGGACCATGACGGCGGGACGGTACCGGTCCAGCAGGGGAGCAAAGCATTCAAAGCCCCGGTGAGCCATATCCTCCTGGTCGCCCAGGCCGCGGATCGGTGAATGGGTCAGAAGAATATCAAAGCCACCGGCAGAACGTATTTTTCGATGCAGGGAAGAGATACGGGAAGCCATTTCTTTTTCGGTGTACATATTGACAGCGTCCGGACGGTAGCGGACAGAACCACCGAGGCCGAGAATACGAACCCCTTTCACCAGGACAATTTTTCCTTCCGCGGAAAGGCAGCCTTCCGGCGGATCCTGCTCATAGCGGTCATCGTGATTCCCGTGAACGTAGACGATAGGCGCGTTGGTAAAGCAGGTCAGGAAAGACAGGTATTTCGCGGGCAGGTCTCCGGCGGACAGGATCAGATCCACACCGCTGAGAGCTTCCCGGCAGTGATCGCCCCAAAGCCTGGGAGAGGGTTCATCAGAAATGGCCAGGATCCTCATATCATGCCCTCACTTTCTGTTCCAGCTGAAGGCTGAAAGCTCGGGCTTCAGTTCTCCATGGATTCCCTGAAGCCGGACAAGAGGACGGGCAGATTCGATCAGCTCGTCAATATCGGGCAAGGTGCCGACAATATTGTCGGCCAGGTAGTCCATGCACAGGATCTCTGCCGGAGTCAGGCGCCGGTCCGCTTCGCAGCGGAGGACGCCGTTCTGGTCACGCAGTTCTCCTTCGAAGGGAGAGAAGGACCCGTCCTTCAGCTGTTCCCGGAAGTGGTGAATGATCCGGGCGGCATAAGGGTCAAAACGGGAGGAGAAGGCGACATCCAGGATGCTGGATCCCAATCCCCACCAATAATTGGTCACATTGTCCCGGCTTTCAGGCTGGTTAAAGGTGCCGTTCAGGATCCGTTCAGTCATCATACGGTAAAACAGTCCCCAATGCGGAACCAGGGTGGCCATGTTGACAATTTCGCTGCCATTGCGCAGGTAAAGGCCGTAATCCCGGGCTTCATGGTTCGGCGCGGTGATGTCCCGGTTGCAGATGACCCGGATCTCAGGATCCTCAAAAGGCTTTTCCGCGTTGAACCAGGAAGCGGAGAACCAGTTCAGGTAAACACGTGCGTTTGGGTTGACCATGCGGGCGCCGAGAGCAAAAGCGTTGGCAGCAGCGGGAGTGCCGTAAATCGGGAAGTCTGCGATATAGCCGATTTTCCCGTTGCCGGACAGAATGCCTGCGGCCATGCCCAGCAGGAACTTGGCCTCATAGAACCGGATATAATACGTACGGATGTTTGTGTAACTGGACAGCAGGGAACAGCAGAGGAATTTGACTTCCGGGTGCTTCAGCGCGGGCTCAATGGCGCTGTTGAGCATAACGGGGGAGGTTGCGAAGATCGCCGTATAGCCATTGGCAATCAGTTTGTCAATTTCCTCGGAGAAATCGGCCCGGGAGGGGACAATGCAGGCTGTGGTTTCCAGCTTGTCACCCAGCTTTTCCTCTGCTTCCAGCCGGCCGAGGTTATGCCAGTAATTCCATGCAGAATCTTCAATGGAACGGTTGAAGAGGAAAGCGGCCTTTACCCGGGACGGACTGAACAGCGCTGAGATCAGCGGGATGGCTGCCGGCATGTCATCCTGATCCATGACCAGGTTGACCCGGCCGTCGCGCATTTCGAACTGGCGGGCCATCAGACGGACTCGTTCCCCGGTTTTAGCCAGGTCATCATCCTTAACATCCAGGTAACCGAAGGCAGTGAGATACGTCAGGAAAGCGTCGCCGCAGGGCAGCATGGATTTGCCTTTGGAAATCTGGCTGTAGTTTTCGGCAAAATAATGATAGAGCTTACGAAGGGAAAGGATTTCATCTTCGGTCCATTTCTCCCCGGCGCGGATGCCGGGCAAGGAATACAGTTTCTGATAGGAACCGGGGCGGGTGAAAAAGATATGGTAAAGTCCGGTTTCCTTTGTGAAATCACAGTATTCGTAATAGGAAACAATTTCCGGGTCGTCACTTCGGGGAGGGCAGACGCGGGTCACGTCTGCTTCGACGTCCCGCGCGTCCAGGTATTTCATGACGGATGTCCGTTTGTTTCCTTCAATGACATAATAGTAACCCAGGTATTCCAGAACGGTAATGGGCTGATTGATTCCCTCCGCTTCAACGCTTTCACACAGGCGCTCCCATTTGGAAGCGAACTCGCTGCCGCCTTCAAGAATAGGCAGGAAACCTTCGGCGAAGGCATAGCTGCGTCCCCGGGAGACAGAGCCGATGATCCGGTCCAGCGGGATCGACATGACGCCCAGGGAAAGCCGGCTGAGGGAAGACAGATTCGGAACACGCTCCTCCAGAACAGGTAGGTAGGGATCCGTATTGGCCGCGATGGCCTGCTGATAAACGCGCAGCCCTTCACGGCGGGCCTTACTGTAATGATCCACAGTATCACTTCGTTTCATTCATAATATATGATGGGCACGGGATCGGCACATCACAGGCCTTCAAAGGCCACCGGTATTTTATCAGATTCATATAAAAAAGGCAAAAGCGATGCTGAAGGCTGAAAACGCCTTTCCTTTTTTCATTGGGTATGGTAGGATTCCAATGGGGATTGGAATGAATAGATTTGGCCAACAAAGTCTGTAATAACAGAAAGTATATATATGAGTGTTTTATGGAGGAGTCAGAATGGCGATCAACATAAATGAAATGATTCAAAAGCTGCAAACCTGTGCGCCTTATACGGAAGAGCCATTTCCTTATAAATCGCTGGATTTGGTTGCTTCGGCCCGTTCCGACGAAATTCGACGGTATTTTAAACGTAATGCCGGCCTGGACCTTGACAGGATTGCCGCTTCTCCTTCGACAACCTGGGAAAAAACACTGGAAATCAGCCGATTTGTTTCCAAACGCATTCCGCATGATAATCAAAAAGAACCGCTGCAGGAACTCAATGCCATTACACTCTGGGAATATGCTCAGCGTGTTCCAACCGGCTTCAATTGCCGGTGGCATGCTATTCTGTTAAGCGAGCTGCTGCTTTCCATTGATATCAAAAATCGTTTCGTTACCTGCCTGCCTGAAGATGAACATGACCAGGATTGCCATGTGGTCAATCTGGTGTGGCTTCCGGAAATGAACAAATGGGCTATGATTGATTCCGATATGCAGGAATATGTTACCGATCCGAATGGAATCCCGCTCTCTCTGGAAGAAATGCGCACAGAACTTATTGCCGGAAGAAAACTGAACATTCACCGGAACGCCGATCCGGATGGTGTGGAATATATGCAGGGATATTGGGCAAAGAACCTTTATTGGTTCAACATCCATATCACCTACGGCTATGATCTGGAAGGATGCCGCCATCTTCCTGATTGTATTGTCAATCTCATACCCCCGGGCTTTCATATTCCGGAGAAATACAGCAGTTTCAGCGCTCATGCCACCACCAATGCAGTTTCGTTCTGGCAAGGATATAACAATGTTCCGAAGGAGAATCCATTTGTATTTTGCCGTGTTGATTCCATAAAAGCATTAAAGCGATATGCGACATATGCTGTCTGTGACCTGGACTGGCATAAGGATCTGGCTGCCATTCGAAGGTTTTATGCACGTTTTACTGATACATCGATTAACCCCGATGAGTTTGATCAGACGATTGGTTCTCCGTTGGCTATCATGGGTAATAACGAAATAATCAGTTTTGCTATTCCTCTCTCATTCCGGGAGGGCGAAACGGAAATAGGCGGTGTCGCAACCATTCCGGAGCAGCGGAACAAGGGCTTTTGCAAAGCCCTTATCTCCGAAATGGCCTTCAGGATACTCAGCAACGGGAAGGCTGTTACTCTGACAACAGAGCCGTCAAACATCCCCATGCGGGCAGCAGCCAAAGCAATTGGCATGCGGGAGCTATAAGCTACTTATATGCCCTTAAATCAAGAAGTTAGGGATCTCTGCATGGCTGCGCTTTCCTGCGGGCGATCCATATGGTATGCAGCTATTCACCTTTTTCGTGCATTGATCGAATGTATCAACAGTCCTTCTTTCAGATTTCTTCGCCCAACTTCTCATATTCCTCTACGGGCATAGGCTTATAGAAATAATAACCCTGCATTTCAGAACAACCCTGATCGTGAAGGAAATGAGCCTGTTCGACGGTCTCTACCCCTTCCACGATCATCTTCATTTCCAACATATTCACCATCTGGATCATACAACTGACAATTGTGCGGCTTTTTTTCTGGTCTCCTGATGATGTCAGGAAGTGAAGGTCCAGCTTTATGCGGTCAACAGGTACATCCTTGAGCATATGCAGGGAAGAATAGCCGCTTCCGAAATCGTCCATCTCAACCTGGAAGCCCAGCTCTCTTAGCTTGATTGTATTCGCGATCAGGAGATCCGGGTTCTCTGCAAATGCTGTTTCCGTAATCTCGATTCGAAGCTGATCGGGAGAAAGGCGATACTTCTGAATCAGGTTGCTGAATTGTCCGGGAATGTCCCGGCCTTCCCGGATGTCACAGCGCGATACATTCACGGAAACAGAGCGGCGGCAGCCTTGTTCGTTCCACCGGTGCAGGTCCTGGCAAACCTTGTCCCATATAAAGCTGTCCAGATCATAAATGAGTCCGGCTTCTTCCAATACAGTAATAAAATCCGAAGGATACAAAAACCCCAACTCATTGTGATCCCAGCGGCAAAGGGCTTCTGCGCCCGTGATTTTTTTCGTTTCATAATTCACCTGGGGCTGGTACCAGACATGGAGGCAGCCGGATTTGATGGCGGCCGGCAGATGATTGATAATGTCAGCGACCCGTTTTCCTTTTTCCCACTGCTCCGGGTTATAAAAATCATAACCTTCGTTTCGGGTACCGCGGACTTTTTTCTCCGCCATACGGGCACAGTCCATCATGTGGTCAATATTGATGTGCTGGTGGTCTGCCGGAGTAACCACATAAATGCCGCCGCATAGCAGCACCCGATTCTCCTTGCCCCGGTCTATAAAATAGTTTCGTACCGGAGCAAGCACCTCCTGATCGTCCTTCCGCAGGGCTTCATCGCCTCCATTACGGCGAAGGACAACAAACCGATCCGCTGTAACGCGTCCCATAGCTTCCTCATCTGAAAGCGTCGCCAGCGTCTGGCCGGCCCAGAATCGAAGGAGCTCGTCTCCGGCAGCCATGCCCAGACTGTCATTGATGAATTTGAAATTCTTGATATTAGCGTAAACGAGCAAATAAGGCGTGTCCGGGTGGAAACGCAGCAATTCCGCAGCCTGTTTCCTGAATCCGTCCAGACTGTACACACCTGTCAACGGATCATGATCCACCAGCTGCCGGATCTTTTCTTCATGTGCGGCCCGGAGCTCACGGTTTATCATGACAGCGACAGCAATCAGCGCGATGATCAGCAGCGCAACCAGCAATATGATCAGGCCATACTGGTACAGGTAATCCGAAAACTCATATTGATACAGTTTCCGGGCAGTATAATCCAGAGTGATGGCCTGCCGGTGTGTGTCTGTCAATTCGGCAATTCCACCATTCAACCGGTCAATCATTTCACGCCTTTGGGGAGTATCCAGGGTACCGGCCCGGAAATCCATGGAGAACATGGCGTCAGGCTGGACTTTCAGATCGGAATAAGAAGGTTTTTGCAGCACATAGCTCCAAACATAAGAGTTATGCAGCAAGGCATCCACATCGCCTGTCCGAAGCGCCTTCACGCATTCGGGCATGGTTTCATAAAGCGTGATCTTCATTCCCGGATACAGTTGCCGGACGGTTTCCGCCCCGGCTGCCAGTGAGTGAAGCATCCCAACATGAAGTTCGTTGAGCTGCGGCAGGGTTCCGTTTCCTTTGGTGACCAAGGTGAACGGCGTCTGTATCAGGTTTTCCGTAACGATGCTCGGCTTTCCGGCGGCACTTGGAACAGCGCTTCCGAAAGGCATAACAATATCGTAGGCCTCATTATCCAAAGCCTCTTTCAGCGTCGCTTCCCTGACGCGAATGAACGATACGGCGTATCCGGCATTCTCCGCAGCAGTCCGCATTAAATCGACGCCAATGCCGGTAATCTCACCTGTACCGGCGTCCAGATAGAATACCGGGCATCGATCCACTGGAACACCAACTGTTAACACATGATTCCCGCTCTCACCGGCAGCTGCCGGTGCGGGCATGATAAAGCAGGATAATGCCATCGTGAGGCAAATGATGGTTGCGATTAGGGAGCGTATCTTAGGTTTTAAGTGTATCTGAACTCTCACCCTTTGATGCACCTCCTGTCGGATCATTGCTTCTGAAAAGCGGGAACGGTCTTTTCTGTTTCATGAAACGGGAAAAGACTGTCCCTTCGGTTCCGTAAATCAAGGTACAGGTGTTAAGAAGATATTTCATTGCACATAATCTTCACATTCGGGAAGAGGGTCATTACAATCACCACTTCCCTTCATATCAATCATATCAAAAAAATAGAGTAATCACAAACATTTTGTGGAAGCGGACTCCGTTGTATGTGATTCGTTAACCGGATCAGTGATTAGGATTTCAGCCGGTATATTTCCAGCCGGTCTTTATTGCGTTCATGGATGAAACCGTATTTGAGGGCGATGTGCTTTGTGACTTCCTGGGCTTTGTCGCATTCGATGACTATTTGCTTTCCCATTTCCCGGCATCTGGTGATCATCTGCCGGGTCAGGTCAGACGCGTATCCTTTGTTCCAGTGCTGGGGGAACAGTACCCAGCCCAATTCCATGCTGTCCGGGTCATATTCATGGAAGATGACATATCCGGCGAAACCGCCTTCATCTTCCACGGCATAGATCAGGGGCGAATCACACATCCCGCATTTGAGCAGGAACTGCTCTGCCTGTTCCTTGCTGCAAGGCTCTTCCAGGTTGATCATCACCCGGGGATCGGACAGCAGCAGGTATAAGGAATCCAGATCCTGCTCAGTCATTTTGCGGATTTTTAAATTCATCGCTGTTTCCTTTCAGATCGGAATAACAAAAGCATTATATCATACCGGAGGTTATACGGATATATCTTCCGCCGTTCTTGATCCCGAGCTGGGCTGTAACGCTTTCACCGTAGAGCGGATCACCTACACCCGGATCCGTCTCATCCGTCGCTGCTGTACGAGGAGGAAGGCTCTCTCTGGCACAAGCGGGCATACCTGACCATCTACCTGCGGGCCCGGCCGATATGCAGATTTTTCAAATTTCCCTGGAAATGCGGATGTTCGTGATGGCACACTGGTCGCCGGTCAATGCGATATACACATCCTTTATATCGTCCAGGATCGTTGTCGTGCTGTTGAGGACCACTCCCAGGTTCTCGG
>Ga0310690_10004365_pt1 | contig 20113 bp, 35 predicted proteins | sample AusTroGonzalo_MG_2_FD_207661 | JGI IMG/M metagenome (GOLD analysis project Ga0310690, IMG submission 207661) | Bovine rumen microbial communities from tropical cattle in Woodstock, Queensland, Australia - Gonzalo_04 (v2) (version 2) | ecosystem: Host-associated > Mammals > Digestive system >...
TTTACTTTTGATTTTTTTAATTTACTTGGTTGGTAATTTAATTTATATATTGGTGAATTTTTAATATGGTTGTTTTAGCTTTAATTTTTTATTTAATATGTTTCTTAATTTGTATGTTTGGTTTTATTATAGTAGACAAAAAAGGTGCTTGTCTTTTTAACAATGAAAATGAAGTTTATGAAAATTTAAGTGATTATGTTGTTATGGGTTTAACGTGGCCTGCTTGTTTAGTAGTTTTGGTTTTTTGCTTTCTTTGGGAAAAATTTAAAATTTTAATTGTTTTTTTAAGTGAAATGATTTGGTTGATAGTTGGGAACCAAGAAGCAAAGGAAGAAGATACTAGTCCTTTTTACGAAGATGTTTATGATAAATGGTTAAAAGAAGAAATTTATAATGAATATTAGAATAGAAAAAGAAGATAAAAACAAAAAATAAAAAAATAAATAAATGAATGGATAAATAAATGAATGGATAAATGGATAAATAGATAAATGAATAAAATAAATTAGGACGGATTTTGGTTATGAAAAATGAAAAACAGATAAATGAACTCTATAAGGCTTTAAAAGAATACGAAGTATTAGAAAGTTTTTTAAGAGATTATCATATTTATACAGATTTAAATGTGAGCTATATGCTTGGGGGAGAAAAACATACTTTAAGTATTAAAAATGAGAATTTAAAAAGGCAAATTATACAAATATTAAAAGAAAAGGAAAATTTTTATAGAAATCAAATTGAAAATGTAAAAATTGAACCAATAGATTTTGAAGATATACCTTTTGATTAAAGCAAATTGAGAGCGTAAAAATTGAGTCTATTAATTTAGAAGATATTCCTTTTGATTGAAATCAAATTGAGAGCATTAAAATTAAATCAATAAATTTTGAAGATGTACCTTTTGATTAAATTAGAAAAGACGTATTTTAATACGTCTTTTATTTTTTGTTTTTTGTTTTTTGATTCGGAAAAAATTTTTGGAGTGGGAGTTTGGGATTATTCTGTTTCTTGTTTTTTAATTTGAAAAAAACTTTTGGAGGAGTGAAGATTGGAAGAAGTTTAGTTTTGTTTTTTGATTTGGAAAAAACTTTTGGAGTAGGAGTTGCCTAGATGCAAACTTTTTCGTAATATTTTCGTAACATTTTCCGTCAATACACCGCCCCTCTAAATTGTCTGAATTTTCAAACAATTACGTTCTGTAGCACAGCCAAAAATTTAATTGTGTACAATCGGTTAGTCCCCGTTAACTATAATTGAAATAACCTTTTCATACCCGTAAAAATTTTTTTCATTTTTTTCATTTTGGGTATAGACAAATACTTTTCTATCGGTTATCATTAAGTAGAACCGAAACGGTTCTAACCTATTCACTTATTTTTTTAGAAAGAGAGGATTTTGACTATGCTGTATACTTTTGTTAAGGATAACTATTTTGTTGAGTCTATGTGGATTTATGGGTCAAAAAATGATTTGATGTCTATGTATAACAAGTATAAGAATAGCAAGTATATGAACAATCGTCTTTATGTTCATCATTATGATAACAACATTCCTTGTTTTCTTCAGATTAAGAACAATTACAACAAGGGAACAACAACATTTAACTTTTATGATGTTGAGAGAGGAATTGCTAAAGCATTCGAAAACAACTTGTTTGATATGTTTCGTGGTAGTGGACGTTTTGAAACGGAAGATTTTATTAAGCTTGCTAAAGATGTTGAATGGTATTTGATTGTTAAAGACTCACTTATTACTAATCCTATGAAACATAGAATTGCTAATGATTATATGTATAGAAAGCTTGTTATTGAACCGATTAAAAAGTATTTTGATGTATTTGAAGATATTAACTATGATAGATTGAATTGGGAAACACTTTGATATTAAAAGAAAGAGAGGATAAAAAAATGAGAAATATTGAAAAGATTAAGAATGAGATTGAAACTATTAAGGATATGATGATGTATAGTTTGAATGACCCTAACTACTTTGATAATCTGAATGAAGATGTTATTAAAAGGGAAGAACATTTGATGAAGATGTTGGCAAGATTGCAGAAAAAGCTCATTCAGATGTAAAAAAAAGCCTTGCCTTAATAAGGCAAGGCTTTTTTCTTAAGTATCAATCAATCCGGTTAATTTAAAGGTTTACAGTGATGAAACTTTACAGTGATAAAGCAATAAAGTATTACAGTAGTAAAGCATTAATGCTTTACTACATTGACGTATTAACGCTTTACAGTGCTAATGTCTTAACGCTTTACTACACTAACGTGTTAATGCTTTATAGTGTTAAAGCATTAACGTGTTACAGCTTTAAAGGGTTGAAGTGTTCTTTTTTTTTTTTTGTCCAAAACACTATAAGGTTTTTATATCGAGACCGGGGCGCGATCGAGGGGCGCGGTCCGGGAAGCCAAATTATTACATAATTGTTACAAAATCGTTACGAAAATGTTACAAAATTGTTACGCACGAAACTTCCTGAAATGTTACGAAATTATTACGAAATTATTACGAAAATGTTACAGATTTATTACAGATTTATTACATTTGTAACAATTATGTAATAATTTAGTAATATTTAATTGTTACAAAAATGTTACGAAATTATTACGAAAATGTTACAGACTTGTTACGGGTGTAACAAAGCTGTAACAACTTTGTAACAATTATGTAACAATTAAATGTTACACAGATGTTACATAATTGTTACAAAGTTGTTACAAATGTAATAAAATTGTAACAATTCTGTAATAATATTGTAATAATTAAATGTTACATAATTATTACAAAGTTATTACAGAATTGTTACAAGCGTAATATTTATGTAATAATTAGAAAGTATTAAGTATTTTACAAAAATCAAGCGGGCGCGATTGTTAAAAAATTAACACTCTGTTAGAGTAAAGTGATGAAGTGATGAAGTGGTAATACTTTACAGCGTTAAAGTGATGAAGTAGTAAAGTGATAAAGTAGTAACGCTTTACAGTAGTAAAGTAATAAAGTAGTAATGCTGTAATGCTTTACAATAGTAAAGTGATAAAGTATAAAAGTATTAAGAAAAATAAAAAAAGAGCTTTTCAGCTCTTTTTAACAATCCTTTTAATGTTAACAATCATTGTATCATAATCACTTGCGATGTAACAAAGAATGTCAGTTTCTGTAATATTTTCGTCATATTCAATTCTTGCGTATGTCTTTTTGATGTATTCAATTTCTTTTTCAGAAGTCAGAAGTTCATCGGTTGCCTTAGTAGTAAATTCATTGTAAGTTCTGTAATACTCTCTTGCGTTCTCAATAGTAAGGGTAGGAATGTTAGTTGTCATGATCTTATTCTCCTTTCAAGTGGTTTGTTTGTTTCTCTTTACATTATTAAGTATAAGCGATAACTCTTTTTTTGTCAATAGGTTTTTGAAAATTTTTTTAATTTTTTTTAGATGAATTTGATCGAGCCGGCGCCGGCGGGCGCCGGCATTCTGTGCTGTTTTGTCCAGTGCCTTCCGGTGGGCGCCGGCGTCCACCAGTCATTCGATCAACATCTCCGCCACCGGCGCCTGCGGGGCGAATTATTATATCACAGGGCGCGTCAGTTTGTCAAGAGAAAAAATGCAAAAATTTTGCACAAAATTAAGACTCCTGAAAAGCTATTTTTATTGCAATATTTTTTTATCTTTTTTTCAAAAAACCATTGACTTTTTTAAGGTTATCGTTTATACTTAATAATGTAAGGAGCAGTTGATCAGCCACTAAAAGGAGGACAAAATGAAAAATATTAAGAAGATGAAAGAAGAAATTGCTACTCTTAAGGATATGCTCAATTATAGTCTGAATGATCCCAATCAGACTGAGGCAGTCATCAAGAGGAATGAAAACTTGATGAAAAGGTTGGCCAAGCTTGAAAGAAAGCTCAATCAGATGTAACAAGAAAGCAAGCCAAAAAGGCTTGCTTTCTTGTTTTTATTTTTGAGATTGTTAAGTTATTAACTTAACAAAGTAGTGCGAGTTTTTGAGTAGTCCCCGACAAAAATCCAGTAGTCCCCGACAGCGACCGACGGGCGCCAAAAAATTATACACTATTGCTTCCCAACTTGTCAAGAGAGAAAATACAAAAAAATTGCACAAAAATAGACTTCCCAAAATCTGTTTTTTATTGCAATATTTTTTTATCTTTTTTTCAAAAAACCATTGACTTTTTTAGGGCTATCCTGTATACTTAATAATGTAAGGAGCAGTAAACAAAAAACAAAAGGAGGACAAAAAAATGACGACTTTCATCTATATCGTAAACGGAACCATGATTGAGACGACCGAGGCTTTCGGTCAGGTCTGGAAAGAGGCGATCGCGATCGCAAAAGCCGACCATACCGAGGTCTGGCGCGAGGTCATCAGGGGCGAGGATGTTCGCCGTGAGTTTTACGCAAAAGGCGGGTGCTTCTTGAATGAGAGGTTTTACAAGCCCGAAAAGGCAAGGGTCTTCTGAAAAGAGGCAAGGCAAGGCTGAAAAGCCTTGCCAGTTTTTTGTCTTAAGATTGTTAAGTTATTAACTTAACAAAGTCGATTGCATACAATCTAATTGCGCTCTGTTAAGATTGTTAAATTATTAACTTAACAAAGTCAGTGCGGGAGCCGGAGGCTGTCGTCGGCGACGCCGGCGACCAAAAAATTATATCATATCGGCTCTCAGCTTGTCAAGAGGAAAAATACAAAAAAATTGCACAAATTTAAGACTCCCAAAAAGCTGTTTTTGTTGCACTTTTTTTCTATCTTTTTTCAAAAAACCCTTGCAATTCATCTCAGGATGTGGTAACATATACTTGTCGGGAGGAGTTGATAATCGACTCGGACGGGCGGCGAAACAGATTAGCGCATGACTCCTCCCAGTGACCGCCCTAAAAAATTTTTTCAAGAAATTGAAAAAAAGGCTTGACAAAGCCGGGCAGATGTGATAATATATAATCAAGAAGAGAACAGAAAAACAAATAAAAGAAAGGAGTTACAAATGTTTATTGTAATTTACAAAGGTGAGATTGTGGCGAGCTGTGAAACAAAAGGACAGGCAGAAATTGTTGTAAATGATTATGATGATTTCGCTATGATTTATGAAAAATAAAAAAATTAAAAAAGGGGTTGACAAATCTCAACCCCTATGATATACTAAAATCAGAAAGGGAACAGAAAAGAGCTTAGTAGGGCGGACGGCTACTCCAAGGCGCGATGGTCGGGTCAGAAAAGCTCCAACAACACTCATAAGGAGGATCGACATGGAACTTGATATCAGAATGGCAACTGCATACGGCGCTTCCCTTGAGGACCTGCTAGACCTCGCAGGGGTCACCCCCGAAGAGCTCTTCGGGGAGGGGGAGGAGGAGTAATCCTCCTCCCGCCGAAAAAAATTCAAATAAGGTCTTGACAAACAGACCGGCATATGATAAGATATAATCAGAAAAGGAAAACAGCAAAAGAAAAGGAGATAAAAAATGAAAGACACCATGACCGTGAAAGAACTTAAAGACATCCTTGCAAGATACAATGATAACGACCTTGTCGAAATCAACGCTTACTGCTATCAGACCTACGCACACGCTGTACTTTATGTGGACTATGACGAAATCATGGAAAAGGAAGACTGATGAGAGGGGGCGCAAGCCTCCCTCTTTTTTATGGCCGGTGCGTGGCCGCCTGTTCCAGACCGCCACGCACCGGGAAAGCTAAATACTACATACCTGAAGCAAACCTGAACCGAGAAAGTTGCACAAAAACTGGCTCATAAAATTCCTAAATTTTGTGCAATATTTTTGCATTTTCCTCTTGCAATCCAGTCTAAGGTGTGCTAATATATAATCACAGGGAACAAGTAAGAGCTTAGTAGGGCAGGCGGCTACTCCATGGTGCGATGGTCGGGTCAGAAAAGCTCCACCAACAAGAGAAAAGGAGATAAAAAATGAAAGCAATTTTTACCGTAGGCGATATGCAGGGCTCTTTCGAATTGAACGAAGAAAACATCACCAAGGCAGAGGATATCTGCTCCAAGATGAGCAGAACCTATTGCAACTATGTTCTCGGCATCGGTTGGGATGACTCCTTGGGAGCGCCCTATGTGTATGCTGATGGACCTTGGGAATGTTAATAGAAAGGGGGGCGCAAGCCTCTCTCTTTTTATGGGCGAAGCGTGGCGGGCGCCCCTCCCCGCCACGCTTCGGGTCTTCTATTATACCACACCTGGAGCAAAAAGTCAATAGGCAATCTGCACAAATTTTGACGCCAAATTTTCCTAAAATTTTGTGCAATTTTTCAGCATTTTTCCCTTGCAATCCGGCGCGGGGTGTGGTAATATATAATCACAGGGAGGCAATAGGGCACAAGAAAGGAGCAGACATGAACAGCAGGCATTGGGAAGCGGATAGAGCGGAGCGTGAAGCAATCATCAGAGCGATCGGGATCGGAAACGTGATAAAGACCGTGGTTGTAGACCGTGGACATAGAAACGGCCCTGAGGTTCATAAAATCACCGATACTGGCATCGTGATTATATACAATCAGCGTACGAACCGCATGATTACAAAGTTGATTGCCAGACCTAATCAAATCAGAAGATATTATAGACCCGAAGAGGTCGTACCTGCAAATCTTCTGAGACTCGCAAGAGAACATCAGATGGCAGGATATAATGTATAAAATAGGGGTTGACAAACCTCAACCCCTATGATATACTAAAGATACAAAAGGAAAGGAGATAAAAAAATGTGGTATCTGATTTTTGTAAACTGCTGTGATGAAGCATCTGTCTCTGATATATTTTATGATGAAAGACTTGCGGAAGCTGCTTGTGACGAACTTAACGAAGACCCTGAGTTGACCTCTGAAGAATACTACTACGTGACCGACTCATGGCATGGAGAAATTTCTCCTCTTGTATACGCTGAGGACTGACAAATCAGTCCTCTTTTTTATGTGGATGCCCCGGCGCGGGCGACCCACGTCCGCGCCGGGCCAAAGTTCCATTATATCACACCAGCCAGCAAAAAGTCAATAGACATTTTGTACAAAGTTTCATTTTTCGAGATCCCATATTTTGTGCATTATTTTTTTCATTTTCCCTATTGCAATTAGAGCCGGGATATGTTATAGTATACTCACAGGGAACAAATAAGACACTCATAGAAAGGAGATAAAAAATGGAAGCTATGGTTTTTGAAGCGGTTTGGCAGTTGATGTGTGAATATGGCGATGATTATTGGTATATAGACGCTGAGGGTGAAGAACATGATGCCGTTTGTGACCACTGCCCTATGCGTGACCGCTGTCACGAAGATGGCGTCTATTGGGGATGCCCTCATTGGGAAGATGATATGGGAGAAGATTTGTAAAAATCTTCTTGACATACTTCTCAAAACATGATAGAATAATCTCATAAGAAAGGAGATAAAAAATGAGAGGTCCGCCTTAAGAATTTGGGTCGGGTATAGGGGAAGCCCTCAGGGTCGTAGGCACCAAAAGTTCCCCTAAAAAACTTCTTGACACACTCTTTAAAATATGGTAGAATGATCTCATAAGAAAGGAGATAAAAATCATGCTTGAAACTTGGGATTTTGGTTATATCCGCATTATTCCTGCTGAGCGTTTGACTCGCTTTGATAGGTACATCAGAGATGATGTCCTCGGAGAATGGAGCTATTATCAGCTCACATCTGGTGAAATTGTAGCGACCCATAACTGGGAAGAGGAAGAATAACTCTTCCTCTTTTTTATGGACGACGCGCGGCGGGCGTGCCTCACCGCCGCGCGTCGAAACCTCCATTATACCACACCTGGGGCAAAAAGTCAATAGGCAAATTGCACAAATTTCAAACTTATTTTCTCCCATTTTTTGTACAATTTTTTTTCATTTGCCCCCTTGTAATTCTCTCTGAGATGTGGTAATATATACTTGTCGGGGGGAGCAAGGCTCCTGAGTCGGACGGGTAGCGACCCAGTCAAGCTAACGACCTCTCCCCAGTGCCTACCCTAGAGCGAAACCATTCCCCTGTACTTGCCTCACGAAAGGAGACCCATCATGGAACACATCCACAACCTTCCCGACTACGCCCGCACCCGCAACTACATCGTCGTCCGCGTTGTTGATAATGAATTTTGGTTTTGGGGCGCGTGGGATGAGCTTGACCCCGCTTGGGATGCGGCGATGGCTATCGACGGCTACGTCATCGCTCGCACTGAGAAGGGTTAAACTTCTCAGAAAAAATTAAAAAAGTGCTTGACATAGCCAAGACTATGCGCTATAATAAGTACATAAGGTGAGGGAAGAGAGCAAGGGTGAAGAACCCAAGGCGCAAGATGCCGCAGTAAGTCTCTCCGACAAAGTCCCACCACCGCATGGAGCCGAACGATGCGGTATATAAATGTGAACCAGTAGCCACCACGGCACGAAGTGCTGACCCAAGGCTTGGAAGGTGGATGGTCGTTCAGCAAGCCAACTCAAATCTACATACGCCCCATGAAAGGAGAACTCCATGATTACTCTTACAACCACTTGCCCTATTTGCGGTCACACCCACGAAATCGAAGTCCTGCTCCAGGATTACTTCGCTTGGGAGAGCGGGGCGCTCGTACAGGACGCCTTCCCCTACCTCTCCGATGATGAGCGGGAAATGCTCATCAGTGGCATCTGCCCCACCTGCTGGGATAAGATGTTTGGATGAGAGCCGAAAGGCTCTCTTTTTATTTGGACGGGCCGCGCACGCCCACTCCGCAGCCCTACGCGGCCCGAATGTTACAAACTTATTACGCACTGTAACAAATCTGTAACAAATCTGTAACAAATCTGTAATATTTATTTTTCCCGAAATATTACGAAAATGTTACGAAACCGTTACAAATTTGTTACAAGTTTATTACAAGGTGTAATAAGTTTGTAACATTTAATTGTTACAATTTTGTTACATTTTTATGACAAAATGTTACAAACCTGTTACACGACATAAGCAATCCAAAAATCTATTATACCACATCCTCAGCCAAAAAGTCAATAGGCAAATCGCACAAAGTTTAAACCAAAAAATGCCCAAAATTTTCTATTTTGCACAAATTAAAAATTATCAAAAATTTTTTTGAAAAAGATTAAAAAATATCATGTACTTTTGCTGGTGGTATGGTATAATGGTATCAGAGTTAAGGAAAGGAGAACAAACCAATGACCAACACCGCACTGCTTGCCACAATGACCACCGCCTATGAAAAATATTCCTATACCGATGCTTATATCCTTGGCTTTTCCTACAAGGGAAACGTCTATATGGTTAAAGCCGATAATTCTGTACTGCCTTATATACTTACTATTAATAAGGCAAGCCGTGGCGCAGGCTTTGCCCTGCGGTTCATTCCAACCGTAGCACAAAAAATTGCCCTTCTTGCTATGGGTGCAGAAGTTCTTTGCTCAACCTTATATCTTAACGAGACCGCAATCGATAGCGGATATAATAAGGGTGAGATTTTTGAAATGTTAGTAACTGAACACTATGGGCAGGAATGGGAAAAAGATTATTTACCTTTTTATAAGGGTGCAGACCTCACAACAAAAGAGGGTGAATTTCAAATTAAATTTGAAAGAGCCACTTTTACAACAGAAAAACAGCTTGCAAGGCTTGCAAAAATTGCATAAGCCTTGCAAGTATAGACCGGCCCCCGCTCAAGCCTACACTAAAAAAAATTCAAATACCTATTGACAAATAAAAAAATTTTTGATATACTTATTATAGAAAAGGAAAGGAGAAAAAACGATGAATAAAATGCTTGTTTTCGATATGGACGGTACAATCGCTGATTTCTATGGTGTTGAGGGATGGCTTACAGACCTTCAGAATAAAAGCGTTAGACCTTATAGAGAAGCCAATCCCCTTTATGATATGAACGTTCTGAATGAGACACTGACCGCACTTAAAACAAAAGGTTGGAAAGTTGTGGTTACTACGTGGCTTGCTAAAGAAAGCACTAAAGCATATGATGAAAAGGTCAGAGCCGAAAAAAAGGCATGGCTTGCAAAATACAACTTCCCTTATGATGAATTCCACGGCGTAAAGTACGGCACAACAAAAGCCGATTGCACAAGAAAAAAAGGCGGTTATCAGATTTTGTTTGATGACAATGAACAGGTCAGAAAAGGTTGGCATCTTGGGGAAGCCGTCAACGCAAATGAAAACATCATGAAATTTCTTGTCAACCTTGCATAAAAGGGTTGACAAGAAATCTCAAAAGAGATATAATAGACAATGTAAGGGGGAGATAAAAATGAGAAACGAAAACAAAAAGGTTAGAAAAGAAAAGAACAAATTGAAAAGAGTAAGAGTCCCTTTTAATACAGGCGTCCGCACTCACAAAAACAAAAGAGACTATAAGCGTATCAAAAGATGGGAGAGTGAAGAATGAAATACAATTTTAAAGGCAAAGAAATCAATATCCCCGACAAAGAGATTGCAACTAATATGAAAATGCTTGACATTTCAAAAGAAGAAGCTATTGATATGTGGCTTGATGACAACGATTATATCTCTAACGCTGAAGCTGAGGAAATGACAAAAAAAGCCAAAAAGGTAAAGCGCTATGAAAAGAGCGATGCCCCCCGAAAAAAAGTAACAAAAGAAAGAAAAGTAGACCCCGACAAAGCTGAACTTTTTAATCTGCTTGTTGATGGTGTGGCGGTCTCCGCTGAGGTTATCAATGTGGTAGGTAAAAATGAAGCTGAGTTTAGTTTCAAGTTTCGAGATGGTAATTACACTGTAAAGCTGATTAAGCATAGAGCACCCAAGGCTTAAAACCTTGGGTGCTTTTGGGCCGGCCCAATTTTACAAAAAGGTTCCCCTAAAAAATTTTTTTATTTTTTTCTTGACAAGTGGGCGCCCCTATGATATACTAAATTTAGAGTTAAGAAAGGAGATAAAAATGAAAGAACAGCTTCTCGACAGAATGATTAGAATTTATGGTTTTGAAAACTATATTGTTATTGAATTTGCAAAACTGATGGAAAAAATTGATGATATCAACATTTTAGAAACTATTGTAAAAGCTCACGAAGAGTTCCCCTATATTGAAGAAGAAATCTGATACCCACTAAAAAGGAGAATAAAATGGATAGAACGAAAATGCTTTATAAAATTTACAAAGCTTGTGTTATTGATGAAAATTTTAAACAAGCCCTTATTGAAAATTGGTATTGGGTTTGGGAGAGACTTTGGATGGACGAAGAAGAAAAAATTTCTAATGAAGTATTAGCGATGGTTATTTTGTGGTTAGAAAGCTATGAGCCTTAAAAATAAGGCTCTTTTTTATTTGTGGGGCGCGGCGGCCGCCCTGCAGTCGCCGCGCCCCAAATTCACCATTATACCATACCGCGCCCCTTTTTGTCAAGCAAAATTTCAAAAAAATTTGCACAAATTTTTTCCCAAAATTTTGTCTATTTTGCCAATTTCCAAATCAAAAAATTTTTGCTATAATTACTTTAGAAAGTTAAGAGAGAAAAAAATTGAGTAGGGCGAAAAGCTGTTGCCAAAGCGGTACGGTTTGGTCAGAAAAAATTAAAAAATCTCTTGACAAACAAAAAATCTTATGATATAATGAATACATAAGATAAAGGAAGGAAGTGAACAGATGAGAGACCCTCCGTAAAAAGCGTGGTTGGGTTTCGGGGACACCCTCAGGCGCATAGAAAGCAAAAGTTCCCCGAAAAAAAATAAAAAAACTTATTGACAATTAAAAAATCTTATGATATAATAAATACATAAGAAATGAGGACACCACAAAACAGATTTAAAGCTGTTACTCGTTGGGAGAGCGTGAACATCAGAAATACGCACGCTTGTAAACCGAAGGGCTCCGCCGAGTGGGTGTGGGAACTAAAAACGAACCTGTAAAGCGCACCTCAAATCTTAAAAAAAGCATTGACAATTAAAAAATCTTATGATATAATAAATACATAAGATGAAAGAAAAACAAATCACCCCTACAAAGAAAGGATGTGTAGTCTATGTCCAAGATGATGACTTACGCAGAAGCTATTGACCTCGGAATTAAGGCTCTCGGTGAGGGCGAAGCAGTCGACCGCCTTATGGCGCTCAAGGCACAGCTTGCCAAGCGTGGCAGTGGAAAGAAGGGTCTGACCAAGACTCAGAAGGAGAATGTCGAGCTTAAGGCTCGCATGGCGGAAATCCTCGCCAATGGTGGCATGACTGCTACTGAGCTGGCAGGAGAACTCGGAGTCTCTTGTCAGAAGGTCAGCGCACTGCTGAAGCAGATGGCTGAAGCTAACGAGGTCACCCGTGTGAAGGAAGGTAAGGTTATCCGCTTCGAAGTGGCATGACCTCTTCCCCTAAAAACTGAATACTGAGGCCAAGGGCTACGTGCCCTTGGCGTTTTTTTTATGCCTCGGATGCCCCGCGGCGAGCGTTGCACACTCGCCGCGGGGCAAATTTCCATTATACCACAGCCGCCAGCTTTTTGTCAAGCAGAAAATGAAAAAAATTTGCACAAATTTTTTTCCTAAAATTCTCTCTTTTGCACAACGCTTCATCATTTTGCACAAAAAAACTATCTTTTTACCCCTTATTTTATACTTGACGAAATAAAAATTTTTTGATATAATCTTACTTGTAAGAGTTAAGAGAAATGAAAGGGAAAGGAATGGATAAAAGAATTAACTATTTGTGCGGACTTGATACTGAAACTTGTAACGGAATTGTAACAAATGATAAACTTGATTTGAGTCAGTCTATTGTTTATGATATTGGATGGGTTATCACTGACAAACAGGGTCGTATTTATCGGGAACGCTCTTTCGTGATTTATGAAATTTTTGTCGGTATGAAAGACGTTATGGCATCCGCTTATTACGCTGAAAAAATCCCTACGTATTGGGAGCAGATTAAAAGCGGAGATAGAAAACTTGCAAGGTTTTCAACAATTCGTAAAACTTTCTTAACAGATTTGAAAGAATTTAATTGTCACACTTGTTTCGCTCATAACGCAAGGTTTGATGTAAATGCACTGAATAATACAATCAGATTTTTAACAGGTTCAAAACAGCGGTTTTTCTTCCCTTATAAGTGTGAGATTTGGGATACGCTGAAAATGTCACGGCAGACAATCGGAAAACAGAAAAGTTACAAAAATTGGTGCTTTCGTAACAATTATGTAACAAAGCACTCAACTCCACAAGTTAGACTTACAGCAGAAATTCTTTACAGATATATTACAGGATGTAACGATTTTATTGAAAGTCATACAGGCTTGGAAGATGTAAAGATTGAAACAAAAATTTTGGTTCATTGTTTTCGACAGCATAAAAAGATGGAAAAAGCACTTTTTTCTAAAAAAAGTGCTTGACATCTTCCCAATCTTCTGATATACTATAATCAAGAAAGGAGATAAAAACCATGACTAAAGAAGCACTCGCAAAAGCAATCATGACTGAATGTGAAAAAGACGGCGAGCCTGTCACCCTTGAAGAAGCCCTTGAAATGGCTGAGATGGAAATCAAAGCAGGTAACGTCAAGCGTTACGAGCAGAGCGACAAGCCCCGCAAGAAAACTACCAAGGAGCGCAAGGTTGATGAAACCAAAAAGCGCATCCTCTCCGCCGTGAAGGTTCTCCTTGAGGGCATGGGGGCTGAGGTTCTCGGAGTTAAGACCGAAACCGAAATCGCCTTCACCTTTGGCGGTGACCGCTACACCATGAAGTTGACCAAGCATCGCCCCTCTAAAAAGTAGGCGGTGAGTCACTTCCAGGGGTCAGAGTCTAACAAGGCTCTGACCCCTGTTTTTATGGATGGCCCGCGTCCGGGCGCCTGTGGCTGAACGCGGGCCAAATTTACCATTATACCACACTCCGCACCTTTTTGTCAAGCAAAATTTTGCACAAAATTCAAGTTTTATTCTCCCATAATTTTGTTCAATACTCCGAGATTGATTTTCTTAAAAATTTTTTGTATAATAAGTATGTAAGATGAAGGGGGAAACAAAGAGCCGAAGTCAAGGCGGTCAAAAACCCCAAAAAAAATTAAAAAAAGTCTTGACAAATAAAAAAATCCATGATATAATAAATATAGAAAGTGAGGGAAGAAAAATGATGCGATTTAGTATACAAGCACCTTTTGGGGCATGAGGTGCGATGACAAAAATAATCCTAACGGATGTCCATGGCAACTTGGAGTAGCTACCCAAGGATACGCCGAAAGCAACTAAAAACCTGTAAGCCTGCGCAGGCAACTTAAAAAAATAAAAAAATTCATTGACAACTAAAAAATCTTTTGATATAATAAATACATAAGATAAAGAAAACAAATTTTCAAAAAGAAAGGATGTGTAACCTATGACCAAAATGACTTATGTTGAAGCTATTGACCTTGCTGTTATCGCCCTTGGCGAAGGCGAAGCTACTGACCGCCTGCTTGCTCTCCGTGAACAGCTTGCTAAGAGGGGTAGCAAGCATGGGATGACTAAGACTCAGAAGGAGAACGTTGACCTGCGTGAACGCATGGTTGAGGCTCTCGCCAATGGCGGAATGACCGCCACTGAGCTTGCTAAGAAGATGGACATCTCTGTTCAGAAGGCGTCTGCTCTGCTCAGACAGCTTGTTGTTGCTGAACGTGTCGCCCGTGTGAAGGAAGGAAAGGTTATCCGCTTTGAGGTAGCCTAACCCCCTTAAGGGGGATTGCCCCAACCTCTTTTAATACTGCGCTCCAAGGGTACAAGCCCTCGGGGCGCAGTCGCACGCTTCTCTACGACTGCGCCCAGTTTTCCATTATACCACATGAACCAGCTTTTTGTCAAGAGGAAATTTGCACAAAATTTTAGCTTTTTTCTTCCCGATTTTTTACTTGCAAAAGAGAAAACCTTTTGATATAATTATAATCAGAAAGGGGAAATAAAAAATGAAAGAAATTACAATACTTTTGATTATCTTCTGTGTTGTTCTTACAAACTTTTTTGCAATTTGGGGAAGCCTTTATGTAGTTTCTGAAAAGAATAAAAAAATGTATTATGGTTGTATTATTTTTTCAGTTCTTTTCAATATTTTTTCAATTTGGTGCTTGACTTTTATTCGTTTATGATGTATAATTAAATTAACAAAAGAAGAGGAAAATAAAATGAAATGTGCAATTTGTAATAATAAAACTACATGGGACGAAAGCTATGGCAGAGAAAATTTTCTTGTTTGCCCTAAATGTTTTTATAAACTTAAAAAAGCAACTCACCAAGATAATTTTAATATTTTTAATTTTATTATTGAAGTAGGATGGCTTAAAGAAGAAGAGGAAGAAAAAACAAAATGAAATTATATTGTGTTCTTTATAAAGAAGATATTATCGGAAGATTTAGAACAAAAGAAAAAGCGATTGACTTTTTATGTGATTGTTGGTTTGATGGTTGGTCTGATGGTTATAAAATAAAAACTTTTACAGAAGAAGAATATTTAGATTATACAAAAAAACTTATTGACAAAAACAAAGAGTTTTGATATAATAAAATCATCAAGAGGAAAGCAAAACAACAAAAGAAAGGAAAACAAAATGAGAAAAATGGTTTACAGATTGGAAAATGGTGATGTAGTTAAGACTTGGGCGGAAGTCGGTGACCGCCATTACAAGGTCGAGATGATTGAAATTACTCCGCCCGATGAAGTTGAACGCAGGATTAAGTTCAATGCTGAGAGAGAAAAGAAAGGTCTCACTGTTTTGCTCCCCATTCACTTCTAATAAAAGAGGAAAGCCGAAAGGCTTTCTTTTTTTGCCTGCGCCGCAGTCGTGCGCTCACACACGACTGCGGCGTAAATTTCTATTATAACACACGTTGGCACTTTTTGTCAAGCAAAATTTTGCATAAAAAATAGAAAAATTTTTCCCATTTTTTATATTTGCAAAATTAAAAAATTTTTGCTATAATTTACTTGTAAGAAATGAGGAGAAAGAAAAACCCACAAAAAAAATTTTTTTAAAAAAATAAAAAACCTATTGACAAAACAAAAAAATCATGATATAATAAATATAGAAAAAGGGACAAGGAAAGGACATTAAGTGTATGGGAGTCAGTAAAAAAGCACGATAGGTTTTAAGGGTACACCGTTTTCCTGTGGGCGTGCAAGGACATAAATACCCACAAAAAAGTAACTCGGTTGATAAAAAAAGCATTGACAATTAAAAAATCTTATGATATAATAAATACATAAGATAAAGAAAACACAAAAACACAATTTTAAAGAAAGAGGTGTCGCTTATGACCAAGATGACCTATGTAGAAGCTATTGACCTTGCACTGAATGGTAATGTTAATGAGGAAGTCGTTGAGAAGCTCGAAGCTCTCAAGGCTCAGCTTGTGAAACGTGGTTCCGCCAAGAAGGGTCTGACCAAGACTCAGAAGGAGAACGAAGTTCTCAAGGATAAGGTTGCTGAAATCCTTGCTAATGGTGGAATGACCGCCACTGAACTTGCCAACGAGCTTGGCATTTCTTGTCAGAAGGTTTCGGCTCTGCTTAAGCAGATGGTTGAAGCTGAGCGTGTCGCTAAGGTTAAGGAAGGCAAGGCAATTCGGTTCGAGTTGCTTTGACATAAAGGGGGGGGTTTCCCCTCGATCGGGTAGCTGACAGACCTATAACAAGATTGAAATCAGCCGTTTAAGAAGTTTTTGGTGTGAAAAAACGCAGGTAGCTATCATCTAAAAGACAGCCGTTTGAAAGTTTTGGTGTGAAAAACTTTCACCTGCGGGCTTAATTAAACAATTTCACATTTTTTGTTCCTCCTTTCTTGATGCGGGCGTGGGTATGTAAGACCCACGCCCAAGTTGGTTTGGATGGCGCGTTTTGGAGCAAAACGCGCCAAATTTATCAATACTGGAATAATGCACAAATTTTTGGTTTTAACTTTGTGCAACATTCCGAGATTGTTTTTTTCCCAAAAATTTGTTATACTTATCTTGTAAAAAGAAAGGAGATAAAAACTATGTGGACAACTTATTGGTGGGAATGTGTAGACGAAGAGAGTGACCTTTGCGGAGAAGAATTTTTCACTGAACTGAAAGATGCTGATGCTATTGACCATCTTCACTATGTACATAAGATTTTTCCTGGGGAAAAGGTTCACTGCTTAGGAATGGTCACTGCAAGCGAAGCTGAAATGATGGGTCTTGACACCTATTAAGAAAGGAGATAAAAAAATGACTCTGATTGATTTCATGGATGTTCCACAGGACAGAAACTTTTACTTTCAATTTTCGCTTAGACCTTTTAAGGTCGGCTACTCTCACAAGCATCACGAATGGATGTTCTTTGACCTTGATAACAGAGAGGTCTATTCGCTGGATGAGCTTGAAAGAGAAGGCTTGTATTTCTACAATGATGAGCACGTAGGAGAGATGGCTGTTAGATTGGAAGATGGTGAGTAATCACCATCTTTTTTTAGTTAGACCTTTGTTAATTATTTAACAAGGCCGGCCCGCGTATGCGCAAGCAGGGCCGAATTATACCACAAAATCCAGCCCATGTCAAATTTTTTTTCAAAAAAATCTGCACAAATTTTTTCTTTATTTTCCCAAAATTTTTGTTAAAAATGCCGAATAAATTAAACTTGACTAACTCTCGGCGCGCATGGTATAATTTTAGGGGGGTGCTTCGATTGTTAAAATTTTAACAGGATTGTTAAAATTTTAACAAAGTCGCCCGCTTTAGCATGGTAAAGTGATAAAGTGGTAACGCGTTAATACTGTGATGCTTTGACGCGTTAAAGCGGTAAAGTGATGAAGCGCCCGCACCACCTGAATTTGGCTCTCTATAGGCTCCCTGAGTCTAGACCGAGAGTATAGGGCTCAGCTCTCGGAGTCGAGAGGACTTGACATTTTAAAAAATATATGATATAATTAAAAAAACGGCTTTTTTAGTGCACCGAGAGACTTGACAAGTTGAAAATTTTTTATTATAATTATAATGGGGGAGAATTTTTTTTATAAAAAAAATTTTTTGAAAGCGAGGCAAAGCAAGAAGACGAAATGAGGCTCATAGGGCAGGTGAGGCTAGGTCGGGGCCACCACACCTCACCCGTTTCCATCCCATTTTATTAATTTTACCAGTTTTATTCTTTTCTTCTATTTACTTTTTAACAACTTTGCACCAAATTTGATTGTTGACTTAACCATAAATAAATATTATATATATCCTTAAGACAACACTTAAATTTGGCGCATTTTCCTTCTCAAAAAGCAGACTTTTGCTCTATTCTATCTACTTGTGTTGCTCTAATTACTTTACATCCAATCTTTTGCTGTAACTAACCTAAAAAAGCTAAGAAATTGTTACCTTGCATATTTGTCATTTTAGTCAATACATCCCAAGCCTATTCCTTACTTATTTCTCCCGCTTCTACCATAGCTTGTACAAAAATTTGCTTTTCCGATGCGTCACCAAAATATTTCTTAATTAAATTTTGCTTAATGGCATTTTCCTACTACGTTAATTCTCTGGTTCTTCCATCTTCACACTTTTTTCCCCAAACATATCGACAACTACCTAAAACACCTCCTGATTGAAAAGGCTTTCCATATAAATCATTTCTACTTTTAATAGTATAATTATAAGCAGTAGACTCTTTCACAGTAATACCTTGTGTTGTTTCTAAAATTTCATAACAAACCCTTGAACAAGTATCTAAACCATCTTCACTCCAAACATCATCTAACCTATTCTTTATTAATTCAAAACTTTGACTTCCCTTTTTCTAATAAATAGGTTCATATATTTTCTTAATATTAACTTTTGTTTGTTTATTTCCTACTTGTTCAAAGTCTGCATAAGCTCTTAGCTACTCTAATTTTTTCTATTTATTTTTACTAAAAGTAGCTGGTTGAATACCAAACCAAGTTGCTAACTCTTTATTAGTCATAATACCTAATTTTAATTCATAACAACCCATAAAAAAATCTCCTTTTATATTTTATTTGTTCTATACAAACTTCAAAAAGAACTTTAATAAAATACAAACTTTTGTCCTAAACTTTCCTTTTTAATAAACTTTTTACTTTTTTGTGAACCATAAGCCTTTCTATGGTTAACAAAAAAGTAAAAAGTTTTCCTTCTGATTAACCATATCAAAAAATCTAGCTTTATAACCAAACATCTTATATCATATAAAATTATAACATTCCAAGGTTTCATAAAAATGTTATACTTTCATCTATTTTAACCAAATATTAATCATATAAAATGCAATAACACTTCAACAACTTTTTCCACCTCAAAAATGGGGTATTATTATATATATATCACACTTTTCGGATGGAAAAAGTTGCTTCTGTTCAATCTTCACAAAATCTAGATCAAATTTTGCAAAAAGGTTCCCCTTTTTTCAAAAACTAAACCAAAATATGCAAAAAGGTTCCCCTAATGCGGGACTCCGTTCAAATCTAGATTTAACCAGTCCCCCATAAAAAACCAACTCCAGATTTAACCAGCCCCCATTTAAATTAAACAAGCCCCCTATTTAATTTATTATAAATTATAAAACTAACAATTATGCAACCAAATGCACATTCAAACAAAATCTAATCAATCATTAAAATACCTCCTCCCCTATTTTGCTTTGGTAGCTCCAAATTTCCTCGGAGGGCAGCTTTGCTGCCCGGAGTGGAAATGCGGAGCGCAGGGGTCCAGGGGATGCAATCCCCTGGCCTATTCACTCAATTCGCTTTATACATAATATTTATTATAAAATTTATTAGCCCAAGTACCTTTTTTATAATTAAATTTACTTGGTACTCCTCTTTTATTTAAAGTCTTTTCTAAATTAGTAATTCTTTCACTAACCAATGTCTGACCTTCTCTGCCTGGATTAACCATACTACCCCCAATTAAATAATCAATATGATAAACCAACTGAGTTTCCCAATTATTACCAGAAACACCTGCATCTATCATCCATTCTTTCCAATACCAGTCATCAAATTTACCAGTATCATAATATCTTTTATATTTTGGAGTTTTCCATTTATTATTCTAGAACCAATTTAAAAAAGGCCCCATATATTTATTAGGTATTTTTATACAAGGAAAACTATACCAAAGTTTATCTCCAGGTTGTTCTCCAGTAT
>Ga0310690_10004367_pt1 | contig 20107 bp, 18 predicted proteins | sample AusTroGonzalo_MG_2_FD_207661 | JGI IMG/M metagenome (GOLD analysis project Ga0310690, IMG submission 207661) | Bovine rumen microbial communities from tropical cattle in Woodstock, Queensland, Australia - Gonzalo_04 (v2) (version 2) | ecosystem: Host-associated > Mammals > Digestive system >...
CTGCTCCTTGTCCGCGGCTTCTGCAGCGGAGCGGTCTGCCTGCTCCTCGCTGATAGCTGCCGCAATCTGTGCCGCCTCGTACTCCAACTGTCTGGCCAGCGCAATGCTGTCATTCAGCCGCTGACGCTCCGCCAGTTCCTCTTTCGAGGGACGGTTCAGCATCGAGAAGCCCACAATGATGCCCGCAATCAGCAAAAATCCAATCCAAGTGTTCTTATCCATTGTTGTATGTATTTCGTTTGTTATGTTCCGCGAATTCCGCACCTGCAACTGCTCCGTGCAGCGCACAGAACCGCAAAAACGTACAAAGTTACAAAATTTATTCGATATTTGCAAGAAAATCTCCGATTTTTTTTGTTATTTTTCTCAATCCTGCGTCAATCTGCAAGACGAGTGCGCATTTCTGCGGCATTTTCAGCCTCCGGTTGCGTCTGTCCGGTCAGGGTTCAGTGCATCCCTCGTACATGCACTTGAACGAATATGCAATAGGTGCACTGCCGCTCGCATGTAATCTGATTTTGTAGGGTAGATATGACATTCGGGCGGAATTGAATAAAAAGTTGAAGAAATATTTGCAGAATTGTGATTTTTTTTGTATCTTTGTCTGATTTTTCGCGCAAAATGCGCAAAAGGGTTGATTTTATGGGATTTCCGCCTCTCGTGTACAGCGAGTGGCTTGGTTACGGAAAAATATAAAATTTATAATACAATGTCAAAGATTTGTCAAATTACCGGCAAGAAAGCCATGGGTGGATGCAATGTGTCTCACTCGAAGCGCCACACAAAGCGCACCTTCGATGTGAACCTCTTCCACAGAAAGTTCTACTGGGTAGAACAGGATTGCTGGATCCAGCTGAACGTGAGTGCAGCGGGTCTGCGTACTATTAACAAGATCGGTTTGGATGCTGCGTTGAAGCAAGCAGCCGAAAAGGGTTACCTTTACGAGTAAATCAGGAGGAAAAGAGTTATGGCAAAGAAAACAAAAGAAGCCCGCGTGCAAGTTATTCTTGAGTGCACCGAGCAGAAGAACAGCGGTGTTGCAGGCATGAGCCGTTACATCACCACCAAGAACCGTAAGAACACTCCTGACCGCCTCGAGCTGAAGAAGTATAACCCGTATCTGAAACGTTACACCATCCACAAGGAGATTAAGTAATCCGTGTTGATGTAAATTAGAAGGAGATTAAACAATGGCAAAGAAAGCGGTTGCAACACTTCACACCGGCAACGCCGGACGTAACCATACGAAGTGCATCAAGATGGTAAAGAGCCCCAAGACCGGAGCTTACATCTTCCAAGAGGAAATCGTAGAGAACGAGAAGGTACAAGAGTTCTTTAAATAATAAGGAATCGCGTACACGCGTAAGAAAACATGCAAGCCCTGCTCAATCGAGCGGGGCTTGTTGTTTGGAGACAGGGGAAGACAGAACAAGGAACAAAGAGCAAAGATCAAAGAGTAAAGAATAAGGAGCAAGGAGTAAAGAACAAGGATTGAAGTAAAAGGATAAAAAAGAAAGCTGCCCGTATGAGCAGCTTTCTTAGGCAAAGGCCGGAGGTTATTTTACCTCCAGGCCTTGTACGGAATACATCTTGCCGTCGCGGATGAGGAACAGCTGACCGTTCAGTATCACCTTGGTGATGGTGCTTGCGGCTGCACTGTTGTCAATGGCGGTGGCCAACCTCTTGATCGGACGGAGCGACAGACGGCTGTTAAACGTGCCCTTCTCCGAGTAGATACTGATGGTCTGGCTCAGGTCATATGCGCGGTCGGTCAGAGCGTCGTACAGCTCATACTCCTCGGCGTAAACCGGCATGTTCATCTCGATGGTACCGGCCTGGTTGACCATGTATGCCAGACGCATGGCATCCTCGCCTGCAGGACGTACCATCTGAGCGCACTCGATGTTGTCCACATCCAGGAAGTACATCTGGATCGGAGCAGTCGATGTCATGAACTTCGACGCATCACGACCGGCCTCGTACTTCAGGCTGGAGTTGCTGCGGAAGATAACACGTGTCTTGTCGGTATATCCGCCGGCTGTAGCGTGGATATCAATGCGGCTGTTCTCCTCCATGTTGGCGAAACGTGCGGGTGCACCTCCGGCGTTGCTGGCATTGAACGTAACGCTGCCTGCTGTCGGGGTCTGGATGAAGAATGCCTGCAGGGGCTGGAGTGAAAGGTCGCCGGCTGTCAGCAGTTCGTTCTGGTAGCCAGTGCCGTTCCAGATGGTAGCCGAAGCGTCCTCCATGCTGGCGTTGATGTTGGCTGCACCGATGATGCTGTACAGCGGGTTGCCGATGAAGTTCCAGTTGGCGTTCTCCGTGTACTCGGCAGGATACTCCTGCAGTGCAACGGTCAGCTGGTTCTGCATCAGGTACTCAGGATAAACGTTCAGACGCAGACGGCCGGCTTTTGTGCTGTAGATGATATAGCCTTGCGTTGCATTGAACTCCTCAACGTTCTCCCAGCCGGACTTGGCCTGTGCACGTACGGCGCCGTTGTATGTGCCCCACTTGATGCCTTCCAGCTCGCTGGTGATGAACATTTCCTCAGCCCAACTGCCACCCTCGTTCATCTGCGGCAGGCAGAAGAAGGTCCACTGGTTGGCTGCTACGTTGATGTCCACATACGATGCGCCGTATTCAGCGATGAACGTCGTGTCGCTGTAGATGGTTACCGAACGCGGATTCTCGGTGCTGCCATCGCTCCAGCGGATAAAGTGCGACTCGCCGGTGGCAGGAGCTTCCAGTGTCAGTTGGGCGCCCCAGTTGACGGTCTGCGTGGTCGGTTCGACATCGCCCAGAACAACCGTTACATTGAACGAAAGTACCTGGTCGGTGTATTTGGCGACGTAGTTCTCTTCGCCTTCAACCAAGTGGAGTTCGGGCTCCCAACCGATCCATGTATATGCTACACCGTCCACGGTATCGCGGGTCGGATTCTCGCCTTTGTACTGCGGCATCACGCCGTACTCCAGTGTGTCGGTCTCAAGGACGGTCTCTTCGTCCCAGTCAAGGAAGGTGATAGCGTACTTGTTGGTGACGGTCTCATATACTGCCGTATAGGTCTGTATGCCGGTAACGGGTACAAGTTCATTGTCCCAGCCTTGGAATATATAGCTGTACTGTGCCGTAGACTCCCGGCTCGGTTCTTCGCCCTGGTATTGCGGCGTGTCACCGTACTCCAGAGTGGTCTGGTAGAGTATGGTCTGGCCGTCCCAGTCGAAGAACTTGACTTCGTACTGGTTGACGACGGAGTCAAACTCGGCTGTATATGTCTGCGTACCGGTCACCTCTGCGAGCTCAGGATTCCAGCCCTTGAAGGTATAGGTGTGCTCGGCGGTAGCCTCTTTGACGGGATCCGTTCCTTCAAATGCAGGCATCACGCCGTACTCAACGGTTGAATGATAGAGCGTGTCTCCGTTCCAGTTGAGGAACGTGATGGTATACTCGTTGGTGTGGATTTCGTATTCAGCCTGATAGGTCATGTTACCGGTCACCTCGGTAATCTCAGGAGCCCAGCCCTTGAAGGTGTAGGTGAACTCGGCGGAAGCCTCTCTGGTAGGATCATTACCCTTGTACTCGGGCATTACGCCATAGGCAACGGAGTCCTCATAGAGCAGGGTCTCTCCATCCCAGTCAACGAATCGGATAGCGTACTTGTTGATGATGGTGTCGTACTTAGCTACATAGGCCTGCTCACCGGTAACCGGTGCTACTTGCGGCTCCCAACCGGCAAATACAAAGGTGTAGCGTAGATCAGATTCCTTGACCGGATTTTCCGGAACGGTAACCTCGTCGCCGTAGAAATACTCTGCGGTGGAGATCACACCACCGTTTTCATCCAGGAACGAGATGAGATACTGGTTGTGCGAGTATATCGCCTGAAGCTCCATTGACTCGTTCAACGTTATCTGACGTGCCTGGTCTTCCACCTCATCGCTCCAGCGGAGGAACGTGTAGCCCGGGATGTCCTGGGCGGTGATGGTCAGCGAGTAACCTGCGTCATACGCACCGCTTCCTTCCGGAGCATAGCCTTGGATGGTGTCACCTGTCATGTCCATAGCAGCAAGAGTCAGGGTCACGCGCAGTGTACCCGGATCACTCGGGAAATCCTGTGCCATCATGCTTGCGCTTGACAGGATGCCTAAAAAGGCAATTAATGTAAAGAACTTTTTCATATCGTTTGATGTTTATTGTTAATTTTCCGAAGAGTTGGACCTATCGCAGTAAATATGCCTGCCCGTTCTGTATCACAATGCCTTGGTATCCGGCAACCACCGGCATACCCAGCAGGTTGTACATCGGCTTGGTCAGGTCCAGCGCGTGCTGCGTTTTTGCCAGCGGCACGGCAGTCCCGTCCTCCACAGGCTCGAGCCAGAACTCGTCCAGCACTTCCTGCTCGCCGTCTTCACCCGGGAGGTACAAGGCGTTCAGCGGATCCTCCTCCTCACCGCCTGTGCCGGCAATTGGTCCGTAGCTTGCATCCTCACCGCCGGGCGTCACGTTCACTTTGTTGAAGTCCGCCGAACCGAAGCCTGACAGTGCCGGTCCGCCTGTTTCGTCTACGTACTTGGAGAACTTGATGCCACTCCTGCGGGCGAGTATGCGGCGCTGCAGAGCTGCCTTCGATGGTACCGATTGTGCGTGCAGGCGTACCGAGTCGAAGATGATACCGGCATTTGGCGTTCCAATGATAGGTACTGTGCCAACGGCTTCCAACTGCCCTTCACCGGAAACTACTACGTTCGACTGCGAACTGATAATCGTGTCCGCATAGATGCTTGATGTGTCCTGAAGGATAATCTTCAGCGTATCAGAACCGGAATAGCTGATGGCGGTTGCAGACGTATCCTCAATCGACGCCGAGGTCAGCGTGATGGTGTTCTCCTCCGTGTTGTACATAACGGTTGAGTCGCCCCGCACGTCTATCTCCACAGGCATAACCTGTGTGGTGTCGCTCATGTCTATCGTGTCACCCATGATGATCACTACCGGCGGAACATACACTACTCCCGGATCAGGCGGAAAGTCCGGACCTCCGGATGTGCCCGGCTCGTCTGCTGTAGCGCGCATCAGCGGGAACACCAGCATCAGCAGGCATATAAATAACATGTGAAAAATACGTGTTTGCATACGAATCAGAATTGGTTTGGTTACTCCAATGCATTTTCGCCACAAAGATACGAAAAATTATTCATATTTCCAAATATTTTATAAAATATTTCACTTTTGTTTCGATTTATTTGTTTTTCTTCCTGTTTTTTTGTATCTTTGTATGCTATTAAATCCCAAAATTGGAAATAATAATCGATAAAATTTGAAATATAAAATTTGAAATCCGTAAAATTCTCCTTCTCATGAATATCCCTTCCATTATCAGCCGTCGTCTCTCCCTTGGCGAGAAACAGGTGCAGGCTGTCATCTCGCTGCTCCGCGAGGGTGCCACCATTCCTTTTATCGCGCGCTACCGCAAGGAGCGTACAGGCTCGCTTGATGAGGTGATGATTGCCTCCATTCAGGCGGAGTACGCCAAGCTGGAGGAGCTTGAGAGCCGCAAGCAGACTGTCCTGTCCACCATTGAAGAGCAGGGGCAACTGACTGAAGAACTGCGTGCGCGCATAGAGGCGTGTGAGGATGCCGTCGAACTGGAAGACATCTACCTGCCGTACAAGCCTCACCGCAAGACGCGTGCCGACAAGGCCCGTGAACAGGGACTGCAACCGCTGGCGGATCTGCTGCTCCGCCAGGACCCGCGCACCGACTGCCGCCGTGAGGCGCAGCGCTACGGCAACCCAGACGAAGCCCTGCAGGGCGCACGAGACATACTGGCGGAGCAAATCAGTATGGACGAGCGTTCGCGCAACGCTGTCCGGCGCGAGTTTGCCTATACGGCGGTGATTACTACCAAAGAGGTCAAGCAGCTGACTGCCGAACGGGCACAGGAGGCGGCCAACTACCGCGAGTATTTCCGCGTTCAGGAACCGCTCAAGCGCATTGCCTCCCACCGCCTGCTGGCTATACGCCGCGCCGAGTCGGAAGGGTTCATCCGCGTGGATATATCCTGCGACTCCGAGAAAGCGCTGGACAAACTCGCCCGTATATGGCTTCATAACAACTCCAATGCCGCCTATGAGGTCGAACAGGCGATGGAGGACAGCTACAAGCGTCTGCTCAAACCGGCTATCGAGACTGAGTTCGCCGCCTCGTCCAAAGAGAAAGCAGATGCGGAGGCTATCCGCGTATTTGCCGCCAACCTCCGCCAACTGCTGTTGGAGAACCCTTTGGGACAGAAGCGCGTTCTGGCTCTTGATCCGGGATTCCGTACAGGCTGCAAACTCGTCTGTCTGTCAGCGCAAGGCGACCTGCTCTATCACACTGCCATCTATCCGCATCCGCCCGTTAATAAAAAATCAGAAGCGGAAGCGGAGCTCATGCGGGCAATCCTAGGGTTTACTATCGAAGCTATAGCTATCGGGAACGGCACAGCCAGCCGTGAAACAGAAGCCTTTGTCCGCGAGGTGCTCGCTCAAAAACCAATGGCCAATGGCCAATGGCCAATGGCTAATATCCCTGTCTTTGTCGTAAGTGAAAACGGCGCATCGGTATATTCGGCATCCAAGATTGCACGCGAGGAGTTCCCCGACGAGGATGTCACCGTCCGCGGTGCGGTCAGCATAGGCCGCCGCCTCATGGACCCGCTGGCAGAACTGGTCAAGATTGACCCTAAGAGCATAGGAGTAGGGCAGTACCAGCACGATGTGAACCAGACAGAACTCAAGAACAGTCTTGACCGCACGGTTGAAAGTGTGGTGAACTATGTCGGCGTGGATGTCAACACAGCCAGCAAGCACCTGCTCACTTATATCTCCGGCGTGGGACCGGTGCTCGCGCAGAACATTGTCAACTACCGTGCGGACAACGGTGCGTTTGCCGACCGTAAGGCGTTGATGAAAGTGCCGAAAATGGGTGCCAAGACCTTTGAGCAGTGTGCAGGCTTCCTGCGCATAGCTGGTGGCAGCAATCCCTTGGACAATACGGCTGTCCACCCCGAGAGTTATGCCGTGGCGACCGTGCTTCAGAAGGCCAAAGCCTCCGGCAAACCTGTTCGGCTGGAGGATTATGTGACGGATGAGGTCGGTCTGCCTACCTTGCAGGACATATGGCACGAACTGGAGAAACCTTCGCGTGACCCGCGTCAGCAGCTGGAGGAGTTCCGCTTCTCTGACACCGTCCATACCTTCGACGATCTGCAGGAAGGCATGACGCTTCCCGGTATAGTCACAAACATCAGCAATTTCGGTGCGTTCGTTGACATGGGCGTTCATAAGGACGGACTGATTCACGTATCGCAGCTTCGCGGCACAACTGTCGGCCTGCATCAGCACGTCACGGTCGAGGTTCTGTCCCTCGACCGAGAACGCAAGCGCATCTCTCTCCGTCTGGTGAAGTGACGGACGTGACTACTGTTTGAGCAGACGGTATAGGATTTCGATAGGATGATGGGCTGTGAAGCCTGTGCCGTCATAAATCTGTGTCCGGCATGATATGCCGGGGGCGGCGATCAGAGTGATGGAACCGTGCGGTTCCATCGCTTTTCGTATAGTGGGGAACAGAACCATCTCGCCGATGGCGATGGAGGTCTTGTAGTGTTCTTTCTCATAGCCGAACGAGCCGGCCATTCCGCAACATCCTGAAGGGATAACATGCACCACGGTGTTTTTAGGCAGGTTGAGTATTGCCGCAGTCTTCTCTACGCCAACCAGTGCTTTCTGGTGGCAGTGTCCGTGAAGCCATATTTCCATAGGAAGGTCGGTGAATTGTTCGCTCGTAATATGTCCGGCTTCCGCCTCTCGCAAAAGAAACTCGTCAAACAGCAGGCTGTTCTGTGCCAGGCGCTTAGCCGTTGCTTGTTGCTCCTCATTGACGAGATGGGGATATTCGTCGCGGAAGGTTAGTATGCACGAAGGCTCGATACCCACCAGCGGAGTACTTTCCGTAACAAGGTCACCGAGCAGGCGGACGTTTGTCCGTGTGTGCTTTTTCGCCAACCGGAGGCATCCTTTGGATATAGCCGCGCGGCCGCTCTCCGCATGCTTGGGGATGATCACCTCATAGCCCAGACGGTTAAGCAGTCGGATAAAGGTCTCCGCCAGCTCCGGTTCCTGATAACGCGTGAATTCGTCAAGGAAAAGATATACTTTGCGCTGCGGGCGTATGCCGTCCGGATATTCGGATGCATCATGATGCCGGAAAACCTGTATCTTCGGAATATTCCGTTCCGGAGCAAAGCCTGCCATTCGCTTGAGAACAGCTGATGTGAAACGATTGGTGGCAAACAGGTTGTACAGGTGCGGCATACATGCTCCTATACGCTGTATGTCGGCGTTATGCGCTACCAGCCATGTGTGCAGCGGCGTTCCTTCGGCGTCATACAGTCTTTGCAGCACTTCGGCACGCAGACGCGTCATGTCTACTCCTGAAGGACACTCCCGTTTGCAGCCTTTGCAGGCAAGGCAGGAGGACAGAACCTCACGGAGCTGCTCGTCAGATATGTCAGAGTGCAGCAGATACTCGCGTAGAATATTTGCACGGGCGCGTGTGGTGTGGAGTTCGTCGCGGCTGACCTTATAGGACGGACACATCGTGCCGCCGATCAGACTGGACTTGCGGCAGTCGCCCGAACCGTTGCATTGCTCGACGTTGCAAAGCAATGCGTCATCTTGTACGGAGTTGTCCACGCGCAGGTCCTCGTCAATACGGGGTGTGTCAACGATCTTATGCGGGTTCATGATGCCGTCTGCATCCCAGCAGTACTTGACCTGACGCATCAGTTCGTAGGTGGCCTCACCGTACTGCACCGGTATGAACTCACCCCGCAGACGTCCGTCACCGTGCTCGCCGCTGATCGTGCCGCGGTGCTTGCGTACGAGAAGCGCCGTCTCTTGTGCAATGGTGCGGAAGAGTTGTCTGCCCTCGGATGTTTTCAGATTGAGTATAGGACGCAGATGCAGTTCGCCCGTGCTGATGTGACCGTAGAAAACACATGAAGTGCCAAGGCGTTTCAGCATGTTCCGGAAATCTTTCATATACTCGGGCAGGCGTTCTGCTGCCACGGCGGTGTCCTCTATCACACCTGTCGGCTTGGCATCGCCCTGTTTGCCGTTGAGTATGCCCAACCCGGCTTTACGCAGGTTCCAAACCTTGTTGACATCCTGCCCGTAAACACGTGTGCACAAGGTGACCAGTCCGCTGCCCAGCAGGTCTTTCTCCAGATTATCTGCCAGCCGGTCCAACTGCACGCGTTCTTCACTCCGCAGTTCGGCTATAAGCAACGCCTCGGGGTCGCCTGTGACGAAGAACCGTTCCACCGACGCGTTCCCCTTGCTCAACTGAAGAAGTTCGCCGTCCATCAGTTCGACGGCCATCGGCTGGTGCTTCAGGGCTATGAGGTTGGCATTGAAAGCTGCGTCCAGTGTGGTGCAATGAGCACAGATAACCATTACCTGCTTGGGCGGTATCGGGTCAAGCGACACTTTGATGCGCGTGATGAAGGCCAAGGTGCCCTCGCTGCCTGCCAGCAGTTTGCACAGGTTGACGGTACGCTCGGCAAAAGGCACGCTCCCGTCGCACAGACCGGCTATCGCTTCGTCAATGGCGTAACCGCAACTGCGGCGTGTGAGAGCCTTGTCGGGATACGTCTCATCAATCAGCTTGCGAGTGTCTTCGTCTGACGCAAAACGGATGAGTTGGGAATAGATCTGTTGAATGAGTGAACTGCTCTCTTGTTTCCAAAAGAGCCGTCCGAACCGTTTCTCGAGGTCAGCAACGCTGTAGTCCGCAAAATGTTCGCTTGTGCCGTCAGCCAGAATGCCTTCGGCTTCCAGAATATGCCGGCGTGTGCTTCCGTATACAAGCGAGTGCGTGCCGCAGCTGTTGTTGCCGAACATCCCCCCTATGCAGCACCGGTTGGAGGTGGAGGTCTCGGGGCTGAAGAACAATCCGTATGGCTTGCTGGCAAGGTTCAGTTCGTCTCGTACAACACCCGGCTCCACCCATGCATAACGTGCATCAGGATTGATCTCAAGTATATGGTTCATGTGCCTGCTGATGTCCGCCACGATGCCGTTGCCAACCACCTGTCCTGCGATGGATGTGCCTCCTGCACGGGCAATGATACTCGTGCCGCGACGGCGCGCTTCGGCTATCAGCGTACGTATGTCTTCTTCACATGCGGGATACGCCACGCCGTAGGGTATCTCACGATACACGCTCGCATCAGTCGCGTAAGCGAGTTTATGAAGACTGTCTGTCAGAATGGAAACCATAAGTGCTTAAAATGCGTTTGCCCGGCTGTTGCCGACCGTTCGGATATAGGGAAAAAACAGGAACTCGCTCGAGTTCCTGTTTGCTTGTGATGACGGATTACATCTCGTCGTTGACGTGCAATTGCTGTACGTACTTGGCGTGAGCCATCTTCACACGTTTGATTTGGCTCGGAGCCTCGAATTGCTGGCGGCGGCGCAGTTCCTTGATGACGCCGGTCTTATCGAATTTACGTTTGAATTTCTTAATCGCGCGCTCGATATTCTCGCCTTCCTTTACAGGTACGATGATCATTGCATTACACCTCCTTTCACGATCTCTAATGGTTGATATTTAACCGGCCATGCCTGACCGATACGTTACAGTTTTACAAAATGGGCTGCAAAAGTACAAAATCTTTTTCAATTATGCAAATCTTTTGCCATAAAAATTTTAATTATTCCTCACTTATCTTGCCGGCTGCGAAGTGGAGTTTGCGTCCCGGGTACTGCTCCGGCCATATTATGTTGTGTGTGGACATAATGATGGTGATGCCGGCTTTCGAGATGCTGTACAGCAGGTCCATGATCTCCTTGCCTGTCTCATGGTCGAGGTTTCCTGTCGGCTCGTCGGCCAGAATCAGTGAAGGCATGTTCAGCAGTGCACGCGCAATCACCACACGCTGCTGCTCGCCTCCTGACAACTGGTAGGGCATCTTGTACGCCTTGTTCGCCATACCTACCTGGTCAAGCACATCCATCACGTGTGACTTCATGGCGTTCTTGTCTCTCCATCCCGTGGCGCGTAACACGAAGAGCAGGTTCTCCTCCACGTTACGGTCGGTCAGTAGTTGGAAGTCCTGGAACACAACGCCTAATTTACGCCGCAGGTAGGGCACTTGCTTGCGTTTCAGTGTTGCCAGATTGTAGTCAAGTATCTGCGCCTCGCCGGAAGCGATAGGCAGTTCGCCGTACATCGTCTTCATGAATGATGACTTGCCCGAGCCTACACGACCGAGCAGATATACGAACTCACCTTCGCCTATTTCCAGATTCACCTCATGCAGCACGATCTGTTCTGCCTGATTGACGGATACGTTCTTGTATTGAATAATCTTACTCATTGTCCATAGTGTTAATCTTGTTCTCTATCTCTGCAGCCTGCTTCTTCAGATCGTCAATCTTCTTCTGCAGACCGTTCACCAGCGCGTTGCCGCTCTTTGAGGTGAAGAACAGGATGTTGTTCTCCGCTGTGCGGATCTCTGCCTGCAGGCCTTCGTACATGCGGATCAGACGGTTGCGGTCAGTCATGTTCTCCAGTCCCTTGTGCCACTTCTCGGCCGCTTTCTCCTTGCGTTGCTTGAATGCCTCGCGCTCCTGCTTGCCGGCCTCACGCTTTGCCTCGAAGAACGAGTCGCAGGCTGCTGTGAACTGTTTCCAGATATCGTCGGAATACTTGCGTGCTACCGGTCCTACTTTCTTCCACTCGTTCTGCAGTTCCACGAATTTCTGCGTAGCCTCCTGCCATTCCTGGCTGGTCTTCAGTTCCTCGGCTTTCGCCAGCAGTTCGCGTTTGATCTTCAGGTTCTCGGCAAACATGTCGCGAGTGGTCTTGTAGAAGCTGGCTTTCGCCTTATAGAACTGTTCGCACAGTGCACGGTACTCGTCGTAGATGCTCTGGTTGAACTTCTTCGGAGCAAAACCTATCGTGCGCCACTCCTGCTGTATAGCCTGAATCTTCTCCGCGGCTTCGTCCCACGCTTTGTTGGACTTGAGCTTGCTCAGGTCTATCTCTTTCAGCTGTTCGATGAGTGCCTGCTTCTTCTTCAGGTTCTCCTCCTCGCGCTGGTGCATGGCATCGAAGTATGCCTGATGCTTCTTGTTGATGATGGTGGATGCCGCCTTGAAGCGCTCCCACAGTGCCTCTCGCTGCTCACGGGCTACCGGTCCAATCTCCGACCACTCGTTATGCAGTTGCTGCAGCTGGCGGTTCGCCTCCACGATGTTGTTGTTCTTGTCCAGCGCCTCCGCTTTTTCGCACAGCGCGGTTTTGAGCTCCAGATTGCGCTTGAAGTCCAGGTCACGCAACTCGATGTTGATCTTCACCAGGTCGTAGAACTGCTCCTGATACAGATTGTACTGGCGCCACAGCTCTTGTACTTTCGGGGCGGGAACCTGACCGATAGTCTTCCACTCGGCCTGCAGGTCGCGCATCTTCTTCAGGTCAGCCATCACATCGGCTGTCTCCGGATTGGCGAGCTCTTTCATCTGGGCGATGATGTTCTCCTTGCGCAGCAGGTTCTGCTCCTGTTCCGCCGCCTGCTTCTTGATAATCTCGTCACGGCGTACCTTATAGTCGTTGAGCAACTGGCGGAACGTCTGTTCGGCTTCGTCCGCTACAGCCTCAAATGTCTCGCCTGCTTCTTCCGCAGCCTTGCGCAGTGCTTCCTGCTCCTGGTGCACGATGCGGTAGAAGTGGTTCTTCAGTTCTGCTACTTGCTCTTTGATAGCCGTTACGTCTCCTTCATTCAGTAAGGTCCGCAGTTGTTCTACGATGGTAAGTTTCTCGTTTTCCATATTCTGGTGTTCTTTGTTATCAACTGTATATAGTCAGTTACTTTGCATATGATATCGCTCTTGTCTCGCGTATGACGGTGATCTTCACTTGACCCGGATATGTCATCTCATCCTGGATCTTCTTGGCTATGTCGTACGACAGCAGCTCGGTATCCTTGTCGCTGATTTTGTCCGCACCTACTATCACACGCAGTTCGCGTCCTGCCTGCAGGGCATAGGTCTTGATTACGCCCGGATAGTTCATGGCGATGTTCTCCAGGTCATTCAGACGCTTGATGTAGGTCTCCACGATCTCGCGACGCGCGCCCGGACGTGCACCGGATATAGCATCGCACGCCTGCACGATAGGAGCTATCAGCGTGTCCATCTCTATCTCGTCGTGGTGCGCACCTACTGCGTTGCATATCTCGGGCTTCTCGCCATATTTCTCGCAGAGTTTCATACCGACTTCTGCATGCGGCAGTTCGTAGTCTTCGTCAGCCACCTTGCCTATATCGTGCAGCAATCCGGCACGGCGTGCCACTTTCGGGTTCAGCCCCAGTTCAGATGCCATCGTGGCGCAGAGGTTGGCTGTCTCGCGTGAGTGCTGCAGCAGGTTCTGGCCGTACGACGAACGGTACTTCATCTTGCCCACCAGACGGATGAGTTCGGGATGCAGACCGTGGATGCCCAGGTCTATCGTCGTGCGTTTCCCTATCTCTATGATCTCTTCTTCTATCTGCTCGGTCACCTTGGCTACTACCTCCTCGATACGGGCGGGGTGGATACGTCCGTCCTGCACGAGCTGGTGCAGACTCAGGCGGGCTATCTCCCTGCGTACGGGGTCGAACGCGGACAGTGTGATGCACTCCGGCGTGTCATCCACCACGATCTCCACACCCGTAGCGGCTTCCAGTGCGCGGATGTTGCGTCCCTCGCGACCGATGATGCGGCCTTTCACCTCGTCGTTCTCAATGCGGAACACGCTCACGGCGTTCTCCACGGTTGCCTCCGAGGCTACACGCTGTATGGTCTTGATGATCACCTTCTTCGCCTCCATGTTCGCGTTCAGACGAGCCTCGTCCATTGTCTCGTTGATGAATGACAGGGCTTCTGTCCGTGCTTCGTCCTTCAGGCTGTCCACCAGTTGTTTCTTCGCTTCGGCGGCAGACATGCCGGACAAAGCCTCCAGCTGTTGCTGGGCCTGTGCATGGAGCTTTTCAGTCTCGCTGGTCTTATAATCGATGGCTTGTTGCTGTTTCTCTATCTGTTGCGTACGGTTCTTCAACTCGTTTTGCTGCCGTTGCAGTTCGCCCTGACGCTGGTTGAGCATCTGTTCGCGCTGTTGCAGACGCTGGTCGGCTTGCTGGCGCTTCTGCTCCTGCTGGCGGACCATGTTCTCATGCTCGGTCTTCAGGGCAATGAATTTCTCTTTTGCCTCCACGATCTTGTTCTTCTTGATGATCTCCGCTTCGGCAAGTGCTTTGCGGAACAGTCCGTGACGGGCAAAACGGCATATGATAAAGCAGAGGGCTGCTCCCAGTACGAAAGCGCCGGCTGCGATGAGGATTATCGTTGTTTGGTTCATAGTTGTTCTTGTGTGTGTGACGCATCGTTGGCGAGTGCGTCAAGGATTGTTTTGTTGATGGTATTGATACGTTGTACTACTGGTTCAATGTCGTATCGTGCATTCTCTCGCTGCAGGTTCACTGCGGCTTCCAGGGCCACATACACCCATATTTGTTCGGCTGACTTGTTCTTCATGCCTGAACTGTAGTATTGAAAGCGTTGGTTCAGATGGGCAGCTGCATCGCGGTAGTATTTCTCCTCGTTCCAAGCTACGGGAAAGCGCATCGTGTGGTCACCCAGTTGCAGGGTGATGTTGATTGTGCTTGGAGTCTGCTCTGCCATAACAATTAACAGTTTAACAATTTAACAATTTAACAGCTTAACAATTTAACATCTTAACACTTCTTCCGCCTAATGTTTCAATGTATCTATCGCTTTGTCTATGTCGGCGATGATGGACCGGATGTGGTTTTTTGCTTTCTGTCGTTGTGGTGTATCCACTGTTAGTGCGTGGGCTATCTGCAGGTTTCTCAGGTCTGCTTGCGCCTGTTTGATTTCGCTGCGCAGGTTGAACAGTTCTTCGTCTTTCTGCCGGAGTTCCGTTTGCAGAGCTGCGTTGTCACGTCTCGCCTGCTCGTATGCGGCGACGAGACGTGACACGTTCTGCTCTATCTCTTGCAAATATTCCACGTGAGTCGGGTTAGAAACTGTATCCAACGCCCAGACCGATCACGCCCTTGAACTGGCAACGCTCTGCCTCAACACCGTCCTTGTCGGCAATCAGAGTTCCGTTGTAGTATTTCAAGCTGGTCTGGAGGGTTACTTGCAGGCACTTCAGGAACTGATAGCTCAATGCTACATCCCAGTCTACGTCAAAGTGGCCGAAGTAACGGTTGTTGTTCGAGTACTCGAAGTAGTGACCGCTTGCTTTCCAGTCATCCTCAGTACGTGCTGATCCATCCTCATTAAGAGTTGCTAACCAAGCGTCTTTTACGCTGAAGCCCTTGCCCTGATACGGGGTGAACAGACCCAGCGTGGTGCTCAGTTTGAAGTCATTGTACGTGTAAGCAATCGAGCCCTTGAAGCTCAAACCCAACTCAGCGCGGTAATTACGCCATACTTGGTCGCCCTGCTTGTTGTAGGTGTACGTGCCGATGGCTCCCTGCAGCAGCGAGCGGACGTCAACATAGTTTTTCACCATGAGATTGTAGTCGTAGTTGGCAATAGCTGCGTCGTAAGTAGCCTGGTCGATTACGCCTTTATCAAGTTGCCAGTCCAGCGGTCCTTTTACAGACTCGTAGGTGTACTTCTTGTTCCAGCTCTCGCTAATATAGGCGGTCGTGATGCGGCCTGCTATCGGTGACAGATAGACCGAGAAATCGCAACCGTTCACGCTCTTCTTCCAGTCAATACCGACCGAGATGTCGGTGTACGACGGTGCCAGCCACTTCGAGATGATTTGGTTGTAACCGTCATCATACTTGCGACCAAGAGCGTACTGGCTCTGGAAACCACCCAGAACGGTCAGATACCAGGTAGGAGCAAACTCCCAACCGAACTTCGTAGCCAGCTTGATATTGTCGGTTGACTTCTGGAACGGGTCTTCCTTCTGGTCAATCCACGTCATACCGAAATCGGTGTCGAAGTTGGTCTCCCAGGCGATAACGTCTTTCTGATACAACAGGTGCAGTTTCGCATAGGCGATACCGTTCACGTTGTTTTTACCGCCGGCTGCCCAGTTCACAAGACCCGTGGCAGCAGCATTCAGTCCTACTGTGCCGTCAAACTTCCAGTTCTTGGGAGCGGCTTCCTCTTGAGCGAACATGCTTGCACTCAGCAACATGCACGCTATAAAAGTAAAGATTTTTTTCATTGTTGTGTTATGTTATTGTTGTTTTGTTTGTTTTAGTTGTCTAGTTGACTAGTCGTCTAGTTGGCTAATACTGCGCCGCATCATACACCGCGTCCGCAGCCTCGCTGCCTGCCAGCTTCTCGATGATGCAGAACGCAAAGTCGCTGCTCAGGCCCGGACCTTTGGCGGTGATCACGTTCTTGCTCTCCACCACCAAACCGCCTATATAGCTCTCACCCAGGTAGTTCTCGAATCCCGGATAGCACGTGGCCTGTTTGCCTTCCAGTATGCCCAGACGCCCGAGTACCGACGGCGCAGCGCAAATAGCGGCTATCAGCTTGTCTTCCGCATTGTGCTTCTGCAGTAGTTCGCAAAGTTCCTTGTGGTTCTCCAGATGCGTCGGACCGCCTGGCAGAATAAGCATCTCGGCATCCGCAAAATCGCAGTCCTCGAATAACTTGTCCCCGTGTACGGTGATCTGGTGTGCACCTGTCACTTGCTTCTCACCGGTCAGGCTGACTGTCGTTAACGAAATGTTCGCGCGACGAAGAAGATCGACCGTGGTCAGCGCCTCAATCTCCTCGAAGCCGTTGTCAAGAAAGAGATAATTCATACTTAATTGAGTTTAAACGTATATGTAATTGTTCCTACTTGAATCTTGTTTTCCGAAGGCGTGAACTCAGCCTTGCGTGCTGCCTCCAGCGCCACTTGCTTGGTCTGGTAGTCACTCACGTTCGTACCTTCGCCTATCGTTGCGGAGATTACCTTGCCCTCGCTGTTCACTTGGATGTTCACCACCACTTTGCCGCCTTGGTTGAACTGCGTCGATGGTTTGGGCAGTGCCTTGATGTTGCGTCCTGCCAGACTCCAGCTGTTGCCGCCCACTGTTCCGTGACCCACGGGGTTCTGACTGCCTTGCTGCGATGCGCCTTGTGTCGTGCCGCTGCCTTGTGCGCCCTGCTGGTTGTTGCCGAACATGCCGCTCATCATGTTGTTCGCCTTGTCACGCTTCTCCTGTTCGATAGCGGCCTGACGGGCACGTTCTTCTGCCAGCCTCTGCTCTTCAGCTCTGCGCTCGGCTTCCAGCCGTGCCTGCTCCTCGCGCTGTTTGCGAACGAACTCTTCCTGCTCGGCGCGTTTCTTCCTTTCCTCCTCACGTTGTTTGGCGAGGGCCAGCGACTCCTCGTCTTCCTGCACCATCAGGTCGTTGTCCGACGGATTCTGTGGGGTGGGGGGCGGTGCTTGTGTCACGGGCTCTGACGGCATAGGGATGGCTTCCGGCTCACTGCCGCCGCCGTCCTCGCTGTCGCCGAATGCCACTTCCACACCTTCCTCTTCCGTCTCACGCGGCGCGTCTATCACAACGTAACACATCAGCAACAGAATCAGCGCCATGATGAGCGTTGTCAGCAGTCCGGATTCTATTTTTGCTTTTTTGTTTTTGTCCATTACTTCTTGTTGCGGGTAGCTACCACCAGCTTCATCTTATGTTGGTTCGCTATATCCAGTACGCGTACCACTTCCTTGTATGCTATATCTTCATCAGCATGCAGGGCGATATACATCGTCGAGTCCTGCTGTTGTACCGATGTCAGGTACGGCTCCAGGTCTTCGGCCTCGATGGCTATCGGTTTCTCTTTGCCCAACGCCACGAAGTACTGGCCGAGCTCGTCTATGCTGACCTTGGCCACCACCTGCTTGGTGTTTGTTTTCGCTCTCGCCTGCGGCAGATTGATCTTGATGTCGTTGGGTGACGACATTGTGCTGGCCATCACAAAGAACAGCAGCAGCAGGAAGATCAGGTCCGTCATCGACGACATCGCAAACGTGGCCTCTACTTTATTTCGTCTTTTTAAACTCATGTTGATTGTTTATTAAAGGTTTGGATTTTTCTTGAGCAGGTTTGGTTTTTCTCGTGAGGGAGTTATGGTGACCATAATGACCGAACAGAAAAGCCAAAGATGCCAAGAAAAAACAAAGCTATGCGGGCTCGTTCAGTAAATCCATAAATGCCAGCGTCCTTCCTTCCAACTGACGAACCACTCGGTCAATTCTCGACACCAGGAAGTTGTACATGAACATCGCAATGATACCGACTATCAAACCGCCTATGGTCGTCACCATGGCCTGGTACATGCCCTCGCTCAGGGCCGACATCTCAATCACGCCGCTTGCGTTCTGTGCCATGTTGTAGAACGTCTGAACCATACCCAGCACCGTTCCCAAGAAGCCTAACATCGGTGCACCGGCGGCTATCGTGGCCATGATTACCAGACCTTTCTCCAGAATGGACACCTCCAGGTTACCCACGTTCTCCACGGCTACCTGCACGTCCTGCATCGGACGGCCTATACGGCTGATACCTTTCTCTATCATTCGTGCTGACGGCGTTGCGGCCTGCTTGCACAGGTTCAGCGCCGAGTCAATCTTGCCCTCGTGGATATAATCTTTGATGCGGTCCATAAACGAACTGTCCTCTTTGGTTGCGCCGTGAAGAACAATCAGGCGCTCGATGAAGATGTAGATAGCCCACGCCAGCAACAGGGCGAGGATAACCATTATCCATCCGCCGTACTGCGCCATCGTCAGCAGGTTAATAGACTCCTGTACAGGTTCTTCGGCTTGAATCATCGGCTCTTCAACCAGAGCCATGGTGTCAATTTGTAAAAGCATATGTGTCTTGTTGTTAAATTATTTATCAATGTTTGCAGCAGTCCTTGTACCGCTGTATGGTCTGCTCTATTCCCCAATACAGCGCATCCGCTATCAGCTGGTGGCCTATGCTCACCTCGTCTATCCACGGGAACGCTTCTATCAGCGCCGGCAGGTTCGTCGTGCTCAGGTCATGACCGGCATTCAGCCCCAGACCCGTTTCGCGAGCTTTCTCTGCTGCGGCTCTGTACATCGCTATTGCCGCTTCGGGATTGGTCTCAAACAGCTCGGCATAAGGTCCGGTGTACAGCTCCACTCGGTCTGCACCTACGGCTTTGGCGCCTTCCACCATCTCTGCTATGGGATTGACGAATATCGACACCCGTATTCCTGCCTCATGAAAACGCTTCGTCACTTCCGTCAGGAACTCCCGGTGCTTGATCGTGTCCCAGCCGTGGTTCGATGTCAGCTGCTCATGGCCGTCTGGAACCAGCGTCACCTGTGCCGGACGAACCTCGCACACCATCTCTATGAATGCCGGCTCGGGATTGCCTTCTATGTTCAGCTCCGTGGTCACACAATCCTTCAGCGCATACACGTCGCTGCGGCGTATGTGCCGCTCGTCCGGACGCGGATGAACGGTGATGCCTTCCGCACCGAAACGCTCGCAATCCTTGGCGAACTGCTCCACGTCAGGCACATTGCCTCCGCGCGCGTTGCGCAAGGTCGCTATCTTATTGATATTGACACTTAATCGGGTCATTTCTTAGTCTTTCTTTCAATAGTCGGTGTCCCCGGCACAAACCAAGCTGCAGCTGTTTGCGGTGGGGAGAGCTGAGGCGTGCGTCGCTTTTTATGCCGCCTGCGGCATCTGTGCGGCCGCATTGCCGAAAGCGACTACAAAATTACAAAAAAAATCCCAAATATGCAAATATTTGAGACTTTTTTTTACAAAAAAAGATATTTTCCTTTATTTTGGCTTTTGTTTTGCGCAGATTTGGGCCCCCGTGCTGTTGATTTCTGAATTTTCCTTGAGTAGATTTGTGTTTTCTCGCGAGGCACTCGAAACCTATTTTGGCTTTTGTTTTGCGCAGATTTGGGTTTTCGGTTGAGGGAGTTATGTGGGACATAATGACCGAAACCAAAACTCAAAGATGCCAAAAGAAAACCAAAA
>Ga0310690_10004368_pt1 | contig 20101 bp, 20 predicted proteins | sample AusTroGonzalo_MG_2_FD_207661 | JGI IMG/M metagenome (GOLD analysis project Ga0310690, IMG submission 207661) | Bovine rumen microbial communities from tropical cattle in Woodstock, Queensland, Australia - Gonzalo_04 (v2) (version 2) | ecosystem: Host-associated > Mammals > Digestive system >...
CCTTGCCGTCAACGATGATCGAACCCGGAACGAGAACGGTCTTGCCATCCTCAGCGAGTTGAGCGTCTTTGTAAGCTACAGTGTGCTTGCCCTCACCGAACTTGCCTGCGAAACCACCCTGAGCGGTATCGTATTTCAGAAGGTGAGCCAACATTTTCGGGCTGGTCAAGTCGTTGATTGCAACTACCTCATAACCCTCAGCTTCGAACATCTGACGGAAAGCCAGACGACCAATACGGCCAAAGCCGTTAATTGCTACTTTTGTCATAATTGTGGATTAATTTAAGTTATTTGTGTATAAATTGTTTTTTGTGTCTTTTCAAAAACCGGCTACAAAATTACAACATTTTTTTTATATACGAAAATAATTCGTATAAAAAATTAAATTTTGTTACATTTTTTTAGCAAAAAAGGGCTATTTCCTTCCAAAATCGGCAGGAATCTCGCCCCAAGCTTTCGTGTCCCACTTATAAATAGGAGTCGTCCAGGTGTTATCGTGCAACCACATCTCCGCTTTGCGTACCATGAAGAATAAATCCTGGTTCTCCATCGTCCATTCCATCTTCGTCTTGCATCGTTTGGCGCGCAGCCAAGCAAGAGCCGTTACGCTATCCGTGTATATGACCCAGTTGAGATTGTATTTCTTAATGTACGCGAGACCGAGTACGAGTGCAAGAAATTCCCCGATATTATTCGTGCCTTGTTTAAATGGTCCGCGGTGGAAGACTTCCGTACCGGTGTCCGCAATAACTCCCCGGAATTCCATCACTCCCGGATTGCCGCTACAGGCCGCATCGACCGCTAAGGCCGGTAATATAGGATGACTAGTGGTCATTCGTAATTGGTTAGCATCTATCCGGAAACTCTCCGTACTCTTCAAACGTATAGTTTAAGAAATCATTCATAGGCTTCGCTGCCTTCGCAATTTCCACGATTTGATCGAGAAAATCCGGTGCGCAAACCTGTGCGTCTGTCAGCGGGGTGGAGAAGGTATAATCCTTATGCTTCAACCAATCTGCATGGATAAACTCCGGATCAAAACCAGCCGGCACTTTTTTCAGTACACCCCAATAGGAATCGAAATCGTTACCAAAATATTTCTTCCAACTCGGTGTTGCCATAATGGCTTCCACCTCCTCATAATTGGCTTCTACCTCTTTGCGCAAAGCCGTCAGCAACTCCTTACTGGGCTCCCATATACCGCCGGCGAACAAACATTGCCCGGGTTGGAGATGCACATAGTACCCACCGCGCATCGACTTGCGTCCCCATGTCTTCGGTTGCCCCGGCACACCGGTAGCAGGGAAGCACCCGAACCAATTCTTGTACGGGTCTTTGTTTTTCGAGAACCGCACATCGCGGTAGATGCGCCAGATGCAGTCTTTGGCGTGCAAGCCCTGTAATGTAGGATCGATCTCCGACAGACGCTGGATATACTGTTCGCTGAACTCCACGAACTGAGCGTAGCACCGTTGGTACCACTCCTTATGTTCGGCAAACCACTCGCGGTTATTGTTCACCGCCAACGCTGCCAAAAAATCCAGTATATCCTTCATAATCGTGTAGTCCCTTTGGGAATCGAACCCAAATCTGAGCTTTAGGAGAGCCCTGTTCTATCCATTGAACTAAGAGACCTCCATTATAGTTTTGTAATGCACCGTCTCAATCCGTCCATCCAATGCGGAATCTCCACACTGAAAGTATTTTTGAACTTCGATTTATCGAGTACGCTGTAGTGCGGACGAGGAGTCTTATATTGATATTCTTCCGATAAAATCGGGGAAACTTTGCAGTTTTTGACTCCTGCCAACTCATGGATAGCCAGCGTAAAATCGTACCAGGAGCATACTCCTTCATTCGTGAAATGATAGATGCCCGGTTGCCAAACATGATGCTCAATCACTGTGAAGATCGCCGCTGCTAAGTCCGCTGCATAGGTCGGTGTGCCGATTTGATCAAATACCACACCGAGTTTCTCTCTCTCGTTACCCAATTTAATCATCGTCTTCACAAAGTTATTACCGAACTCCGAGTACAACCATGCCGTACGCAGGATCACCGCTTCCGGACAAACCGCCAACAACCGTTTCTCGCCTTCGCGTTTTGTACGTCCGTACGCTGTACGCGGAGCCACCGGATCGGTCTCACGGCACGGTACATGCTCCTCACCCGAGAAGACATAATCGGTGCTTACATGAATCACTTTGATGCCTTGACCACCCAACACACCTAGTGCATCGGCATTGATCTTCATCGCGGTTGCTTCGTCCTCTTCGGCTTTGTCCACATTGGTGTACGCCGCGCAATTGACGATCAGGTCAATCGCATGCTCCTCTACAAATGCCGCAACGGCTTGCTTATCGGTGATATCCAACACATGTACACCCTTTGTCTCAATCACATCGGTGAAAAAATAACGGTGATGCGGATGTTGTGCACTCAGCACACGCATCTCATTGCCCAACTGACCGTTGGCTCCTGTAATAAGTATATTCATATTAGAATGGATTGTCTAATTCCTTCAACAACGGATGCTTGGTATCTTTCTCGCTGATGATACGCTTTGCCTCCGGTACTTGCCAGTCAATCGCCAGATCCGGGTCATTGAGCAATATACCGCCGTCTGCCTCGGGATGATAGAGGTTGTCGCATTTATAATTGAAGATAGCTGTCTCGCTCAGTACGGAGAAACCGTGCGCAAAACCTTTCGGGATAAAGAACTGCCGATGGTTCTCTGCACTCAGTTCTACGGCAAACCATTGACCATAGGTCTTGCTTCCATTGCGGATATCTACGGCGATATCCAGCACGCGTCCTACCGTACAGGTCACTAATTTCGACTGCGTATAAGGCGGACGTTGAAAATGCAGGCCGCGTACCACGCCATAACTTGAACAACTCTGGTTGTCCTGTACAAACTGCGCATCTATCCCTGCCGCACGATAGCGCTCTTCATTGTATGTCTCTACGAAATAACCCCGCGCGTCCTTGAATACTTGCGGCTCAATAACCAATAGGCCTTCAATAGGTGTTTTGATAATTTCCATATCTTTGATTCGAAAATGCGTGCAAAATTACTGCTTTTTTTGCATATATGCAAGATTTTTTGCAAAAATTGTTAATTCTTCACCTGTTTATGCACATACAGCCCCGGAAGCATGGTCATTTTCACGCCGTCGATACATGGGCCGAACAGGTACATCGGATAGGGTTTCCATTCATCCCGTTTCCATTCCACATGGTATTTGCGTGGCGCAATATCCACAGCAGTCGGGTTGCTCTTCGGAATCAGCGCATTGGCAGCGCCGGCGAAGAAATCAGCATTCTTTGCCAGAATGTCGTACGGGATATTATCCTCTTTGTGGATCTCGACATTCAAGCCCTGGTACTGCATGCAGAATACCCCTTTCTCGCTATATCGGTCTCCCTCATAGGCAGCCTCCAACTGGTTGATATGACATTCGCAACTCACGCCGATCAGCGGACGAAGGAATCCGTTCAGGTCTTTTACATCCAGGTCCGAACCGTCTATCTTCACTTCAAACGAAGCCTGCTTGTCCATATACATCGTGTACCGCGCTTCCACTTTTCCTTGCTCGCCGAACGGAGCTTTGGCGATATTATACCATGTCGCCCCGGGACGGTTCGTTACGTTCGACAACTGCGCACGGGCATTGCGCAGATGCATCGCCCCGCGGTTCACATCCGTCGTGATCACCTCCAGATCGATCGAATGCACCCCTGCGTTGACCTGCTTGATAGCAAAGCGAACCGGCATTGCCATCAGAAACTCCTGCGGCGTACCGAACGGATGTTTCGGCGCATGACGCGTGTCGCGGCATACATGCATCCGGCGTATGTCCACCTGCATGCTCTCCAAGCTGTAGTCTTTCGCTTGTACCTTGCGAAGCGGATTGATCGGCGAAGTACTTAGACTGTTCAACTCAATATCGATCCATGACACCGGCTCGCGTTTTAAATCCGCTAGCTGCGTCGGCGTGACCGTATTATAGAATCGCGTATAACCGAGAGTCACCGCCCCTTGATCCTCTGTCTTCAGGTCATGCAGCTCCACTCCAAATAACCCGTCCGGCAGTTGGGCACGAAGGCTATTCAACTCCACCTCATACACCGAGTCGTTGAAAGCAAAAACGGAGTCCGTGAAATCATACAGGATATCCTGCCATTCGGTCGAGAGGCTGTCGATCGCTACGTGCAGGGGAGAGACTGTACTCTGTACCCGTGCCTGGAAATCCGTTAGCGCTACACGGTGCAGGGCAACCTGCTTCAGCCATCCCCCGGCTTTCTCCAGCGTCGTGTCTTTCGGAAAAGCGGGAAGGATAGACTCCGGGTGCTTCTCGTCGATATACAGCACGACCTCCGGATGGTCCACCGATACCTTATATGCCGTCAGCATATGCTTGCGCCATAAGTCGGCATAACGCACGTTATATACCGCCAATGTAGGGATGTGCAATGCCAAACCCGGTGCGCGTTGCGCCGTAATAGAATCCTCCAGCGTCAGACTGTTTGTGCAAAATGTGATGTCCTTTACGATAGCGGAACCACTGATCAGGTTCAGATAAATGCCCCCAACTGTCGCATCCGCCTCCAGGATGTCCGCAAACGCCTGACGTACCTTTCTTTGCACCAGTCTCGATGCTACGATATCCGCACTCATAAACGTCATTACTACCAGCGCCACCAACGCACCTACCACCCACAATGCAATTTTGCCTGCTTTTTTCATACTATTAGTGATTTAAACAATTTTGCGCTGCAAAATTACTACAATTTTTTGAATTACGCAAATTTATTTGCAAAATTTCTTTATCTCATCGTACGTAAAGCCGCGTTGGGCGAGGAAACGGAGGAGTTTGTCAGGAGAGTCGGAACGGCGGGAAGCAATGAGGGAACGGAGATTAGAAAAATAGGTATTTTCTTCGATTTCATCGAGACTTTTGCGAATTTCGGATTCGGGCAGGTCGAGGGCACGCAGTCCGGCTTGGATTTTAAGACGCCCCCAGGACTGAAAGGCTACTTTATCATGGACATAGGCGGCACAGAAACGAGCGTCGTTGAGAAAGTCTTTCTTGTATAGATTTTCCGCGATTTCATCGGACAAATCTTCGGGTGCACCCCACTCATATAATTTGCGCCGAACATCCGCCGCACAGTGTTCGGATTTGGCACAGTATGCTTCGGCTTTATTCAGCCATTCTGCCTTCGATAATTCGCGGTTTTCCATAGATGTCATTTGTTACTTGTATATCGGTGTAACCATGTTCGCGCAATAATGCTTCCATTTCTTCCGGATAAGCCTCGTTGATCTCAAAGAAGAGGTATTTGCTTAATTTCAATTCAGCGATCTTTCTATAGAACTTCAGCGGATCGTTGTCCGGTACAAAGAGTGCCGTCGCCGGTTCGTAGTTGAGCACATTAGGACGCATATCTGCTTTTTCGATTTCCCGTATATAAGGTGGATTGCTAATGATAATATCAAAATCTCCGTTAAAATCGAAGATATCTGCTACCTTAAATTCTACTTCAATCTTATTACGTTTTGCATTCTCTCGGGCTACTTTGATCGCTTCGGGCGAGATATCGATGCCGGTGACCTGCCATTCCGGATGGGTTTTCTTGAGCGCAAGCGCGATGCAACCGCTGCCGGTGCCGATATCAAGACATTTACCATTTGACCATTGACCATTTACCATTTGGTTAATTCTTTCTACCAACTCAGCCGTTTCGGGACGGGGAATGAGCGTGGCGGGAGTGACTTTGAGGTCAAGTCCGCACCATAAAGTATGACCGAAAATGTACTGAATAGGCTCAAAATGCAATATTCGGTCAATAATTGTTTGAATTTTTTGCATATTTGCAAAAATTGTTGTATCTTTGCAGCCGATTTGCAGTTGAGTGCGGCTTAGGCCGGTTTCTTCTTCTATTATCCACCAAGCCAAACTACGGGCTTCATCTTCCGGATAGCAGCGAAGGAGTTGTGCGGTAATATCGTTAATCAGTTGTTTCACGCTGCAAAATTACAAAAAAAAAATGGAATACGCAAATTATATTGCACGTTGTATCGAAATTGCCCGTCGAGGGGAGTATTTTGTAGCGTCGAATCCCATGGTGGGTGCGGTGCTCGTAGATGCTAACGGTGCGATTATTGCGGAAGGATGGCATGAGAAATACGGCGAGGGACACGCAGAGGTGAATTGCTTTCGGAGAGCCGAGAGTCAGGAGTCAAGAGTCAAGAACTATAAGGATTGTACGCTCTTTGTTTCTCTCGAGCCGTGTTCTCATTACGGGAAGACACCGCCGTGCGCGAAATTGATTATTGAGAAAGGGGTAGGCCGCGTAGTAGTAGGGATGTTGGACCCGAACCCGCTGGTAGCCGGCAAAGGCGTGCAGATGCTTCGTGACGCCGGCATCGAAGTGGTCGTAGGAGTAATGGAGAAGGAATGCCGCGAACTGAATAAACGATTCCTCTGCCTGCACGAGCAACATCGGCCGTACGTCATCCTCAAGTGGGCACAGACAAGGGACGGATTCATAGACCGAATCCGTCAGTATTCAGTAGTCAGTGATCAGTATTCAGCACATCTCAATGGAGCTTTGGCGATCTCCACTCCGGAGACGAAGAAGATAGTGCACCGAATGAGGGCGGAGAATATGTCGATTATGGTCGGAACGAATACGGTGTTGCTGGATAATCCGCGTCTGATGAATACCCATTGGGAGGGAAGAAACCCCATTCGAGTGACGGTGGATCGCCATGGACGGATTCCGGCAGACGCGCGGATTTTCTCCGATGGAATCGAAACAATCGTTTACCGCGAGCGGACCGATTGGCCGTATATCTTGGAGGATTTGGCGAAGCGGAATATTCACTCGATATTGGTGGAAGGCGGTACGACGCTGCTGAACCATATCTTGGAGACGGGTATTTGGGATGAGATCCATGTGGAGGTGGCACCGGAGATAACGATAGAGGACGGGGTGAGAGCACCGAATATAATGTTACCTGACACCTATGAGACGGTGGACGGACATCGATTGTATACAATAATGAAACAATAATAGGATTATGCGAAAATTATTTCTGATAGTATTTTTATGCGCTTGTATAGCGCTGCCGCTGATAGCGGATGATGTAGTGTATATCACGACGGAGCAATTCCGCGAGCGGGTATTTGATTACAAGACCGAGAAGGATTGGAAGTACAAAGGACAGAAACCCTGTATCATTGATTTCTACACGACTTGGTGCGGTCCCTGTAAGCGCTTGGCGCCTATTATGGATGAGTTGAGTCAGACCTATTGCGACAAAGTGGTGTTCTACAAAGCGGACACGGAGCGCGAGCGCGAGTTGGCGTACGTATTCGGCATCAATTCCATTCCGCAGGTGCTGTACGTGCCGGTCGAGGGTAAACCGATGTTGCTCAAAGGACTCTATCCCAAGGAGGAGATCGTGAAAATCATCGATGAGTTTTTATTGAAACAAAAGTAATCCATGCAAGTAGAATTTATATTACTCATCCTGTCGCTGCTGTTCTTTGTGAGCATTATAGCCGATAAAATCGGTTATAAGTTCGGCGTACCGGCATTGCTGTTGTTTCTGGTAGTCGGAATGCTGTTCGGTGCGGACGGTATCGGTTCGTTTTTCGGAGGCAGGGGTATTATCATCGATACGGAGAATGCGGAGGCGCTGAGTACCGTGGCGATGTGTATCATCTTGTTCTCCGGTGGTATGGACACGAAACTGAGCGATGTGAAGTCGGTGCTGGTGCCTGGTGTGACTTTGGCGACGGTAGGTGTGCTGCTGACTTGCGTAGTCACGGGTGTGATCATCTACTGGATCTTCGGATGGTTGAACGCCGTGGCATCGGTGTCGATCTGGATGGCACTGCTGATCGCGGCGACGATGTCAAGTACGGACAGCGCAAGTGTGTTCTCGATCATGCGCACGAACGGGATCGGGTTGAAGCACGACCTGCGTCCGCTACTGGAGTTGGAGTCGGGTGCAAACGACCCGATGGCTTATGTGCTGACAACGACCTTGATCGGCGTGGTGCTCTCGGGTAGCGCGCATGTGGAGGGTTTACCTATCGTGCAGACGATCGTGATCCAGTTGGTAATGGGTACCGTACTTGGTTTTGCGTTGGGCGAAGGTCTAGTGATGCTGATGCGTCGGGTGAAACTGGCGAACGAAGCGCTGTACCCGATCATGGTGCTCACTGCATGTATCTTCATTTTCGCAATCACCTATTATCTCAAAGGAAATACCTATCTGGCGGTGTACGTCGGCGGATTGATCATCGGTAATAACAAGTTCACCCGCAAACGGCAGACGAAAGCGTTCTTTAACGGTCTGACGTGGCTCAGCCAGTTAATGATGTTCCTTATGTTGGGTCTGATGGTTCGTCCGTCGGAGTTCCTGCATCTGAATGTATGGTTACCTTGTCTGATCATCAGTTTGGTAATGGTCGGTATATCCCGTCCGCTGTCGGTTTGGCTGTGTATGTTACCTTTCGATCGCTGGCATACCCGTGACCGGTTAATGCTCAGTTGGGTGGGCCTGAAAGGTGCGGTGCCGGTGATTTTCGCTATCATGTGTAAGGCGGAAGGAGTGCCGAACGCAGATATCATCTTCAATGTGATCTTCCTCTGCACGATCGTTTCTCTATTGGCGCAAGGAGCAACGCTCACTACAATGGCGAAACGTTTGGGTCTGGCTACGCCGCCCGCGGAGGATAAGCGTCTGGAGCATTTCGATCTGGATCTACCGGATGAGATTCAGTCCACGGCGCGCGAGGTGGAAGTGACCGCTCCTATGCTGGAGAAAGGTAATACCCCGCGGGAACTGAAGATCCCACCGCATACTTTGATTGTGATGGTAAGAAGAGGTGAGGACTTCTTCGTGCCGACGGGTTCGAGTGAACTGCAGATGGGCGATCAGTTATTGGTGATCAGCGACCAGGATGCGGAGGCCAGTTACCGCAATATCGCCAATGAGGCGGAAGAGGAAGCGCAGTGGAAAGCGGCGATGAAAGCGAAAATGCGCGCGCGTATAACGAAATTATTTACATGGAAAAAGAAATAGATGAAGACAACAGTTTTTCTAACCGGTGCAACAGGCACTATGGGGTATGCCGGAATGACGGAAATCCTGAAGTACCCCGATCAGTATGAATTACGTATTCTCGCTCGTCCGAGCAAGAAGAATAAGGAGTTGTTAGCGGCCATAATCGCTAATCACTCATCCCTAAACGTTATATGGGGTGATTTGACCAAGTACGAGGATGTGTTGAAGGGAGTGACAGGAGCCGATATCGTGCTGCATGTGGGCGGAATGGTGTCGCCTCAAGCGGACTATCGTCCGAAAGCGACGCTGCGCACGAATATCTCCGCGGCGGAGCATATCACCAAAGCCGTCTTAGCGCAACCGGAAGACCAGCAGCCGAAAGTGGTGTATATCGGTTCGGTAGCCCAGATGGGTGATCGTCGTGAACCGCTTCATTGGGGTAGAGCCGGTGATCCGATCTGTGTATCGGCGTATGACCATTACGGCTTAACCAAAGCGCAGGCGGAGAGGATCATAACCGACTCGGGTATCAAGAAATGGGCGAGTCTGCGTCAGTCGGGTATTCTCTATCCGGCAATCCTTAAGAACTACGACCCGATCATGTTCCACGTGCCGATTCGTGGCGTGCTGGAGTGGGCAACCGTAGAGGACAGCGGACGTCTGTTGGAGCGCGTTTGTCGTAAGGAAGTGCCGGAGAAGTTCTGGAATAACTACTATAATATCGGTTCGGGCAAAGAGTATCGTCTCTCGAACTACGAATTTGAATGTCTACTGCTCGAATGTATCGGATGTCCGAAACCCGAGCAGATCTTCAATGCCAATTGGTTCACCACCCGCAATTTCCATGGTATGTGGTACATCGACGGAGACAAGTTGGAGGATATGCTGCATTTCCGTGCGAATGTGCCGGTGAAGCAGTACTTCGCGCAGATGGCCAAGGCGAAGTCCTTGCCCGGTGGGATCAAGTTCGCAGCCAAGACCCGTATAGCCAAATTGTTCCCGCATTGCGTGAAAGCAGCGATGTGGTTCATGGCGAATAGCAAAGAGCACGGCACGCAGTGGTGGATCAAGAATCACGTCACTCCGCGTATCAATGCCTATTACGGTTCTTTGGATGCCTATAAAGCCATCCCCGATTGGAAACATTTCGATGTAAGCCATAATAGCGAGACGCCTGTATTGCTCGATCATGGCTACGATGAAACCAAGGATGTAGATGCTCTCACCGATGCCGAGTTGAACAAAGCTGCGGCATTCCGCGGCGGTAAGTACTTGGGCAATGATACATGGGAAGATGCGAACGGAAATACGTTCAAGGCCGGTCGTCGTTTGATCTTGTTAGGCGGGCACTGGTCTCCGTTCGATATGCCGTACCCTTATGCGCATGAACCGAAAGAGAAACAAATTCCTTGGCATTGGGACCGCGTAGCGAAGCAAAACCCGTTCTTCGCGCAGTTATGGGCACCGCTGCACGACAAGGATGAAGACAATGTATATGGACCGGAAGTATTTGAAGGCTGGGAGTAATGTTCTTTGATGAGTTAGCATTATCGGATGAGGTGTTGGATGCATTATGGGATATGCATTTCGACGAGTGTACCCCGGTGCAGGAGAAGACGATACCGGTGATCCTGGACAAGCGGGATGTGATCTCCTGTGCGCAGACGGGAACGGGTAAGACCGCGGCCTATATACTGCCGTTATTGACGAACCTGGCTTTCGACGATCATGACCCGGATAAACTGAATGCGATCATCATGGCGCCTACGCGTGAGTTGGCGCAGCAGATAGACCAGCAGATGGAAGGTTTCGGCTATTACGTGCCTTTCTCATCGGTCGCTATCTACGGCGGTAAGGACAACGGGGCGTGGGGCACGCAGGTGACGGGTCTGCAAAAAGGGGCGGATATTGTCATCGCGACGCCCGGTCGCTTGCTCAGTCAGATGAATATCTACGACGTTGATTTTTCTGGTATCAAGTATTTTATTCTTGATGAAGCGGACCGAATGTTGGATATGGGATTCTACGACGATATCATGACCATTGTGCGTAAGTTACCCCAAGACCGGCAAACGATCATGTTCTCCGCTACGATGCCGCCGAAGATCCGTCAGATGGCCAAGGCTATCATGCATGATCCGGTGGAGGTGCAGATAGCCGTTTCGCGTCCCCCGGAGACGATTCATCAGATGTGTGCGCGTGTATATGAAGCGCAGAAACCCGGGTTTGTTCAGTTGGCGCTGCAGGGAAAGGATCTCAAGAAAGTGATTATTTTCGCCGGTAAGAAACAACGCGTTAAGGACCTCACGCGTACGCTTCGTACCTTAAAAATAGACGCGCGTGCGATGCATAGCGATTTGGAGCAGCACGAGCGCGATCAGGTAATGTTGGATTTTCGGAACGGGAAGATCGATGTGCTTGTAGCGACGGATGTGGTGTCGCGCGGAATAGACGTGACGGATGTGCCGCTGGTAATCAATTACGATGTACCGCATGATCCGGAAGACTATGTCCATCGTATCGGTAGAACAGCTCGCGCAGAGAACAGCGGAGAGGCGGTGACACTGGTATCACCGGACGATGCGCGCTATTGGAATCGTATAGAGGGCTTTTTGAAAAAAGAGATAGAGCGTTTGGCTTTGCCGAAAGCTTTGGGCGAAGCGCCTACAGATGGCGAATACGCCACTCGTTCGGGTAGAGGTTGTTCAGGCGGTTCCCGACATTCTTCGCGAAACCGAGGGGGACGTCCTCATAGGTCAAAAGGACCAGCCCGAGGGGGACATCGGCCAGCGTCAAAGCCTCAGTCCTGAGATAACTGAGCGCTTGCTCCAGCGTGAGCGGCACAATCGGAAAGGCTTCCTTACGGAGGTCTTTCATCATACTTAGGCTATGCTGCGGGGCGATCCCTTTGCCTCGCTCTTCACCCAAACCGAATCCGGTGGATATACAGGTGAGTTGGCTGGATAACCATTCGATGATTTCTTTGAATTTCAGCGGATAGGCGGTGGCGAAGCGATCCGAATAACGGACCGTCCACTCATCGGGGTGCTGCAACCAACTGCGCATAACAGGCAGGTATTCGGGATGCTGGGGGGAATTCTCTCTCTTCGTCGGTTTGATCTTCACGGGATTGAAGATCTCATCGTCCCGTTTGCGCAGCGCGCAGAGATAGAATCCTTCTCCTTTGGTCTTATGGGGGTAGAAATGGTATCCGACAGATCCCTCCGTGATTCCCCACTCCGGATCGATATCAATAGGCAGCACATCCGCTCCCAGGGTTTCCGCAAGCCATTCGACATTCTTCTCGTTTTCCTCTTCATTGAAGGTACAAGTGGAGTAGAGCAGAATACCACCCGGTTTGAGGGCATCCCATACATCCATAAGGATGCTTCGTTGGCGTTCCGCGCATTGTTTGACAGCCCTTAGACTCCATTCGGCACGTGCTTGCTCATCTTTTCGGAACATACCTTCTCCGGAGCAAGGCGCATCGACGAGGATGCAGTCGAATAGATGCTTGCAGCGCTCGCCGTATTCCGCAGCGGTGTTATGCGTAACGACGGTATTACCGTTTCCCCATTTCTGGATATTCTCGCTGAGGACGAATACACGCTGCCGTACCACTTCATTGCTCAGCAGCAGTCCGTCTCGACCGAGATACTCACTGATCAGGGTCGATTTGCCACCCGGCGCAGCACATAGATCCAGCACGATAGAGGATGGATCGACATACTGCTCCAATGCCTGCTGGATAAACATGGAGGATGCCTCCTGCACATAATAGCACCCGGCATGGAAGAGCGGGTCTAAGGTGAACTGCGGACGTTCGGACAGGTAGTATCCGTCAATATGCCAAGGCACCTCGTCGGTGTCGCAGGGGAAGGTCAGTACATCGAGTTTGCTATTGAGCCGGATAGAGGTAACGGGCTCCGTCTCCAGCGCCCTGATCAGCAGTTCGGCCTCATTGCCCATTTGCTGATGCATACTCTCTATGAAATCAACCGGTAGCATAAATCGGCTGCAAAATTACAAAAAAAATTGCATATATGCAAATATTCCGTGTATTTTTTACTTAAAACCGAATACAAAATAGACCGCCGCGATGAGCAATAAGCAGGCTACGACATGATTCCAACGCAGTTGCATATGGAATGCAATCGCAGAGAAAATAACAAACACGACCAGCGTAATCACCTCTTGAATCACCTTCAGTTGCATTAGACTGAACGACCCGCCGTTTCCTTCAAAACCGATGCGGTTGGCCGGTACCTGGAGGCAGTATTCGAAAAATGCAATACCCCATGACAGCAGAATGACAAAAATAAGCGGTGTGGCATTGGTGAAAAAACCGGTCTGCTGCAGTTTGAGATGACCGTACCATGCGAGCGTCATAAAAATATTCGACGCCAAGAGCAATAAGATAGTGTATAATGCGTTCATTGTTATGTGAATGTTTATGATTTCGTATTCAGACAGGGCAAATAATCTGTCTTGATATTGGTGAGTGCGCCGTACATGGAGTCGATCGCTTCCGGGTTGAGTTTTTTGATCTGCGTTACCAGTTCTTTCACCTTCTCGCGCGCACTAACATGCTCGTAAGGGCATAAATGAACTTGCTTCTGATAGTTCCTCATCTGGGCATATGCGATGATATCCGCTTCGTCTATGAGACATAGCGGTCGGATGATACGCAAAGGCATTTTCTCCATTTGCAGCATCGGCGGCATGGTGGCGAAGGTGCCCTGGTAGATGAGATTCATGAGCAGGGTCTGAATGATGTCATCGCGGTGATGGCCGAAAGCGATCTTGTTGCAGCCCAGTTCCTGCGCCACATTGAAGAGCGTCTTGCGGCGATACCATGAGCAAAGGAAACAGGGGTTGTTGATCGTTGATTGTTGATTGTTGATCGTTGATTTGGGTGCTTCGCCTATCTCGGTATCGCGTACGACGAGCGGGATACCTGCCTCTTGGCAGAAAGATTCCAGATACGAGGGGTCGGATTGATAGTCTCGCTCTTTGACTCGGACATGAAGGGCGGTAACGCGGAATGAGGGCACATGGATGCGTGCGCGGCGACCGAGCAGTTCGGCGAGTAAGAGGCTGTCTTTTCCTCCGCTGAGACCGATGAGGATATGATCTCCGTCTTCGATCAGACCGTAATCCGCGCAAGCTTTATGAAATTTCTTGGTAAGCTTCGCCTGCTGCTTTTCCAATGCTATCTGTTCCTCCGTTTTCATGCGTAGATGCAATATCCTGCCACGCCGGCGAGGATGATAAGTAGAATAGGATGGCTAATGATGTCGGTCATTTTCGTTTTGATGAAATTCGGAAGGATCGTCAATAGCGCTACCACAGCAAAAATAATCCACGAAACGGGATCGATGAAATTGGTAGGTTTGATGAGCATGAGTGCGGCTGCTGCTACGAGGCCGATAACCGTAAAGCGGAGTATGCGCAGGGTTTGCTCGAAATACGGATTCCCTTTGAATCGTTTGTTGAGCCAGAAATACGCTTTGCAGATAGAGAGCATAATGATCAGGCTCGGCAGGACGATGGCGAAGGTGGCGAGCACGCTTCCCCATATGCCGGCTGTGGTATAGCCGACGTAGGTGGCACAGTTGATACCGATAGGTCCGGGTGTGACCTGACTGACAGCGACTATATCGACAAACTCCTGCTGCGTCATCCAACCGTGCGCCTCTACTTCCATCTGGATCAATGAAAGAATCGCTAAGCCGCCTCCGAAACCGAAGAGACCTATTTTGAAGAACGATATGAAGAGAGCCAGATAGAGCATAAGGTGATAACAATGGTTGCAAGAATAACCCATACGGGATTAACATGTCCGAGCCAGATAAGCAGGGCTGCGGCTACAGGGATGAGGGCTGTGAGCCAAGAGATCTTGGCGGATTTAGCCATCTTGAAGAGCGGGGCGGCGATAAGTGCGACTACGGCGGGGCGTATTCCTTTGAAGGCCGCTTCGACAGCCGGCAGTTCTTTCCATTCCCGGAATAGCATCGCGATAGCGAGGATGATAAGGAAGGAAGGCAATACGGCCCCTAACACGGCTCCGCACATGCCTTTCCATCCGCCGACACGCCAGCCGATGAAGATGGCGGAGTTGACGGCGATGAGTCCCGGAGCGGCTTGCGCAAGGGCAATCATATTCAGGAACTCTTCTTCGTCAATCCATCTCCGGTTATCCACTACTTCGCGTTGGATAAGGGGCAACATCGCATATCCTCCACCGAGGGTGAAGGTCCCGATCTTGAGATATGTCCAAAAGAGATTGAAGAACAAAGACAGCTTCGCTTAAAGATGAAAGACTACTCTTTATTCTCACGCAGCTGCTGCTTGATGAATTTCGAGAGCATGTTGATTGCTGCGTTATTGTGTCCACCTTGCGGAACGATGACATCTGCGAAACGTTTGCAAGGTTCGATAAACTGCTCGTGCATCGGTTTGAGCACTCGTTTGTAGCGCTCGATCACCTGCTCTGCCGTACGTCCGCGCTCGATCACATCGCGCTTCATGACACGGATAAGGCGTTCGTCTGCATCGGCATCTACGAAGATCTTCAGGTCCATCTGATCCCGCATCTTGGGTTCACGAAGCGCCATAATTCCTTCAACTACAATCACCTCTTTGGGCTCAATATGAATCGTCTCTTCGGAACGCGTACAGGTAATATAGGAATAGATTGGCTGCTCGATGGGCTTACCCTCTTTGAGCAAAGCGATATGCTTGGTTAGCAGCGTCCAATCGAATGCATCGGGATGGTCGAAATTGATGTTCTGCCGTTCTTCAACGGGAACATGACTACTGTCCTTGTAATATGAGTCTTGAGGAATAACTACCACTTCGCCCTTGGGAAGGCGCTCAATGAGTTTCTTAACTACCGTTGTTTTACCCGAGCCGGTACCGCCCGCAATGCCGATGATAAACATAAAAAGGGTTTGTTTGTCTGTTCGGGCTGCAAAATTACACTTTTTTTTTGATATACGCAAATAAATTTGCATAATTCAATTATTTTTTGTACCTTTGCGCCCGATTTTAATTTGGATAAATATCGTTTATATGAAAGAGATAACAACCAAGAAACTGATGGATACCATTATTGAGGGTATCCGAAATCGCAAAGGTCAGCGCATCGTGACGATTGACTTGCGGAAGATCAAAGAGGCTCCGGTGGAGATGATGATTATTTGCGAGGGACAGAGTAATACACAGGTGTCAGCTATCGCGGATGAAGTGGATGATTTCGTGCGTACAACGACGCATGTTCACCCGCTGAGCATCGCCGGTCAGGAGAATGCAGAGTGGATCGCTATAGACTACGGCACGATCTTTGTGCATATTATGCAGCGTGAGCCCCGTGCATTCTATGATATTGAGCACTTATGGGCGGACGGCAAGATTACGGAATTGCCGGAGATGTTGTAATAAAACCAATGATGTATGGCTGAAAAAAGAAGCAGTAAGCGGCCGATGCCGCAGATGCCGGAGATGGGGAAACCGAGCGGACCGCGCAGATGGGTAAGTATATTGTTCTATACCTTTGCGTTTGCGTTGCTCGGGTTCTATTTCTTTGGTAATAAAGAGGGAGAAGGTACCAGCAAGGAGTTGAGTTACACCAAGTTAACTTCGTATATCGAGGCGGACGCGGTGGAGAAGGTGGTCGTGTATGATGATTTAAACCTAAAGGCTACCGTCAAGCCGCAGAAATATACGCTGGTGTTCGGAACGCAGACTGACGGCGAGCGTGCGGATGGTAAGTTGCGGGCGCAGGTCCCCTCGGTGGAGGAGTTCTCCAAGTATATAGACAGTGTGAATGCCACGCGTAAAGCGAATGGCCTGGCCGTGGTGGATGTCAAATATTCCAAGTCTCATGATTACTGGTATTTGATCCTTGTTAATGTATTGCCTTTCGTGCTGATGATCCTCTTCTTTGTGTATCTGAGTCGCGGTGTGAGTGGTGGCGTAGGCAATATCTTCGGTGTCGGCAAAGCGCAGGCGCAGTTGTTCGATAAGGATAAGAAAGACAAAGTGACCTTCCAAGACGTGGCCGGTCTATATGGCGCCAAACAAGAGGTGCAAGAGATCGTGGAGTTTCTGAAGAACCCCAAGAAATACACGGAGATAGGTGCGAAAATTCCGAAAGGAGCTTTGTTGGTTGGCCCTCCGGGCACAGGTAAGACCTTGTTGGCTAAAGCGGTAGCCGGTGAAGCGGACGTGCCGTTCTTCTCGATGAGCGGTTCGGACTTTGTGGAGATGTTCGTGGGTGTAGGTGCGAGCCGTGTACGTGACCTCTTCCGCCAAGCGAAAGAGAAAGCGCCGGCGATCATCTTCATCGATGAGATAGACGCGATCGGTCGCAGTCGTAGCAAAGGTGTGATGACCGGTGGTAACGACGAGCGGGAGAGTACGCTGAACCAGCTCCTGACGGAGATGGACGGTTTCGGAACGAACTCGGGTGTGATCATTCTGGCGGCGACAAACCGCGCGGATGTGTTAGACGCAGCGTTGCTGCGTGCCGGTCGTTTCGATCGACAGATTCATGTGGAATTACCGGACCTGCAGGAGCGCAAAGAGATATTCCAGGTACACCTGCGTCCGATTAAGTTGGACGAGAGTGTGGATGTGGATTTCCTGAGCAAGCAGACCCCGGGTTTCTCGGGTGCGGATATCGCGAATGTATGTAATGAAGCGGCGCTGATCGCTGCGCGCGGAGGTCGGAAGAAAGTGACCAAACAGGATTTTATGGATGCTGTAGACCGCATCGTAGGCGGACTGGAGCGCAAGAATAAGATCATGACCGACGAAGAGAAGAAGTCGATTGCATATCATGAGGCGGGTCATGCGACGATCAGTTGGATGCTCCGTTGGGCGAACCCCTTAGTGAAAGTGACGATCGTACCGCGTGGTATGGCGTTAGGTGCGGCTTGGTACTTGCCCGAAGAACGTCAGTTGACGAACGAGGAGCATATACTGGATGAACTTTGTTCATTATTAGGCGGTCGTGCTGCCGAGCAGTTGTTCCTGGAGCAGACTTCCACCGGAGCACTCAATGATCTGGAGCGTGCGACCAAGCAGGCCTATTCGATGGTAGCCTTCTATGGTATGAGCGACAAACTCAAGGATGTCAGTTTCTATGACTCGACCGGACGGTACGATTATGGGTTTGTAAAACCGTATTCGGAAGAGACAGCCAAACTGATTGATGAAGAGACTAAGCGCATTATTGCCGATCAGATGGCGCGTGCCAAGCAGATTCTGGTTGACCACGCGGATGGGCATCATGCTTTGGCCCAACTGCTGATCGAACGCGAAGTGATCACGAGTGAGGACGTGGAGCGTATCCTGGGTCCCCGCCCGTGGAAGAGCCGCGGAGACGAGCTGCTGGAGGTGAATGAGAAACTGAAAGCGGAAAGCGAGGTAGCAAAGAAGAAACGCGCCCCGCGCAAAAAGAAAACAACAGAAGAAACTCAAAATGCAGAAAATAATGAAAAAGAGAGTATTGCTTAATGTCGTCTTGTTGAGCATAGCGGTAAGTCTGGCGGCACAGGAAGCACCGGAGAAAATGCCGTTGGATCCGGAAGTGCGGTACGGTAGACTGGAGAACGGATTGACTTATTATATCCGTCATAACGAACAGCCGAAACAGCGTGCGGAGTTCCATATAGCTCAGTCGGTAGGCGCTATTCTGGAGGAAGATCATCAGAATGGTTTGGCGCATTTCCTGGAGCACATGGCCTTCAACGGCACGGAGCATTTTGCCGGAAAAGGAATCATCAATTATTTTGAATCAATAGGTGTTAATTTCGGCGGTAATATCAATGCCTATACTTCTATCGACGAGACGGTCTATCGTCTATCGGATGTGCCGACGGTGCGTGAAGGTATTATTGACAGTGCCTTGCTGGTAATGCACGACTGGAGTTGCGGGTTGCTGCTCTTAGACGAAGAAATCGATGCCGAACGCGGTGTGATCCTGGAGGAATGGCGTACACGTCGCACGGCTTCACGTCGTATGGCTACGAAACTGAATGAACTCATGTATCCGGGTACCCAGTATGCCAAACGCGACATCATTGGTGATACAGCGGTCATCAATAATTTCGAGTACCAAGCCCTGCGGGATTACTATCATAAATGGTACGGTCCTGACAATCAGGCTATTATTGTGGTGGGAGATATCGATGTGGACACGATAGAGGCGAAGATCAAGGCCCTTTGGGCTGATGTCCCGCGTCGTGCTAACTACGGCGAGCGCCCGATCTATACCGTCAACCACAACAGCAAGCCTTTAATCGCTATCGTGACCGATCCGGAGGCAGAGGGAACGCGTATCACACTGGAGTATAAATTTGATCAACTGCCCGAAGCATACCGCGGAACGGCGCAAGAGTACATGCTAAATCTCGTGCGTGACTTGGCGTGCGATATCTTCAATAATCGCTTTACCGAACTCGCGCTTGACCCGCAGGCATCGTTCGTCGGAGCAGGCAGTTACTATCGCCAGATTGCCAAGAAGATGGACGCCTTCCGAGCAGTCATCGTTCCGAAAGAGGGTCGTGAGACGGAGGCATTCCATGATTTGCTCTTCCAATTGGAGAAGATGCACCGTTATGGCTTTACCAATGCGGAATTGGAACGCGTGAAAGCGGAGAAACTGAGTCAGATGGAGAGCTATTACAACGAGCGTGGTAACCGCAAGAACTATCATATCGCCAAGGAGTGTATCCGTCATTTTGAGAATGGTGAATCCATGCCGGGCGTAGAATGGGAGTATGAGTTTGTAAAACAAACGCTTCCGTTGATTGATTTGGAATCGGTGAACAGCGTAGCGAAAGCGCTCGTTCATCCGAATCCCACAGTAGCTATCTCCGGTGTAGAGAAAGCCGGTGTGCAGATCCCGTCCGAAGAGGTGATCTTGGCCGGTCTGGCCGGACAAGCGGAATTGGCTATCGAGGCACCGCAAGAAGAGAGTATCGACTCCGAACTGGTGAAGAAAGC
>Ga0310690_10004369_pt1 | contig 20101 bp, 20 predicted proteins | sample AusTroGonzalo_MG_2_FD_207661 | JGI IMG/M metagenome (GOLD analysis project Ga0310690, IMG submission 207661) | Bovine rumen microbial communities from tropical cattle in Woodstock, Queensland, Australia - Gonzalo_04 (v2) (version 2) | ecosystem: Host-associated > Mammals > Digestive system >...
CTGATGATTCTGAAGCGCATCACGCCTACGCTCGGCTTCCCGTTTTTCTTCGTGTTAGCATTACAGGCGTGGGCACCGAAGGCCAACGACTGGCTCTGTAAATACCGCAATATCTCGTTCTATCTTTGGGCTATCGCGTTGTTCATCACATTGGGTCGCACTATTGACTACATCTTCCTGCAAGGTCGTGGAAATGAGCATATTATCGTTTATGGTGCACTATTCTCCATTTTGATGTGCGCCATACAGTTCGGCTTCGGCAAGTGGCTCGGGCACCGCTATGGCGACACCGTGGCGGGCGGTCAGCTGCTCGGTCAGAAAAACACTGCCATGGGAATCTGGATGGCGAACACCTATTTGCAACCGTTATCTTCTGTATTTTTAGCGTTTTACATTATCTGGCAAAACCTATTCAATAGCCTACAGTTGTGGTGGCACGACCGACGAATTAAGCATTAAGAATGCAGAATTAATAAATTAGGAGAACTATACGGCAGTTGATGCACGTAGCTGTTAAAAAATAACTGGCAGCAACAATTCCACTGCTATGGCAACGAGCACAGCGACGATTGCCACTTCCACCAATCCACGTTTACGCCAAGCCATGATGATAGCTACCGCTGTAGCAACCACTGCGGAAACACTGATATGCGGTTCGGCACCCGTTGCGGTTGTGGAATAGAGCACATCGGGGAATGTCATCGCCGACAAGACACTGAATGGGATATAATAGATAAAGTCCTGAATCCAAAGGTTTTCCATCTTCTTGCGCACAAACCCGATAGGTATCACACGAATCAGATAAGTGGTCAAAAACATCAGGAACATACAAACAATCACGTAGTTCATGCGACACTCCTTTCTGCCGCAGCGGCTTTATGACGACGTTTCACTTCTTTGATACTTGCACAGATAGCAGCTCCCAAGATGGCTGCCGTGATAATGGCCCAGCCACCACCGCCAACCTTCGACAACATATTGAGTCCCGGCACATACTTGAAGAGACATGACAAAAATGCTGCAACGACCACTGCCAGAGCAACTTTACGACTTTTGCGAGCGGGCGGTATGATGATGGCGATGAACATGCAGTAGAGCGCGATGCCCATACAACCCTGAACCATCAGGGAAAGCAATCCAGAAGCCACAGCTCCTAACAAAGTACCTGAAGTCCAACCCAGAATCGGGGTAATCATAAGTCCTCCGAAGAACGGGAATGAGACCTCTTCCGGCTCCATGGCCGCCAATGCAAACACTTCGTCCGTGATACAATAGGCCATTACAGCTCGTTTGTAAAACGGCATATCCGGCGCAACTTTCTGGGAAAGCGAAAGGGACATCAAAAAATAACGCAAGTTGATGACGAATGTGGTGATTACCAATTCAATATACGGCGCACCCCCCTCAATCAGACGAATGCCCGCAAACTGTCCTGCGGATGCCATGTTAGTGAGAGAGATGACTGTAGCCTGCAAGGGAGAAAATCCCATCTTAACAGCTATCAGCCCGAAAGTAAAAGACACAGGTATGTAACCCAAACAGATGGGCAACCCGCGCTTTATTCCTCTAACGAATTCATTCATAAGCAGTTAAGGTTTTAAATTAACCGCTGCAAAGATATATAAAATTCCTACATGTTTGTCTCTCTGTAGAGAGGTGATGAATCGCGTCTCTACAATAACCCGTCACGTTCCAACAATGCGTCGATCTTCGGCTCGCGACCGCGGAAATTCACGAACATCTCCATGGCCTCCACAGAACCGCCTTTGGACAATATGGTCTCCACGTAACGTTGCGCCGTTTCCTTATTCATCACGCCCGTCTCTTTGAAAAGCGCAAATGCATCAGCCTCAAGCATTTCTGCCCATTTATAGCCGTAGTAACCAGCAGCATAACCACCCGAGAAAAGATGCCCGAAAGTTGTACTCATGCAAGTACCTGGCACCACCGGCAACACTTCCACCGTGTCGAAAACAGAACGTTCCAAGGTCCTGATATCATCAATGTCCGAGGCAGACATTGTGTGCCACATCATATCAAGGTAACCGAATGAAAGCTGCCGCACACAGAGATAGCCTGCCATAAACTGATTCATTTTCTTCAATTGCGTGACATATTCTTCGGGAATCAATTCGCCCGTTTGGTAGTGACGAGCAAAGGTGCGCAGAAATTCAGGCTCGGTAAGCCAGTTTTCGTTCAGTTGCGAAGGCAGTTCCACGAAATCGCGGGGCGAGTGCGTACCCGACAGTGAAGCATACTTCACTTCTGACAACATGCCGTTCAATGCATGTCCAAACTCATGCAAGAAAGTATTCACCTCATTGAAAGTCAGTAGTGAAGGTTGCTCCGCAGTCGGCGGGGTGAAGTTCATCACCAGACTGACCCACGGGCGCACATCCTCTCCGTCGGCATTGACGCACTGGTCGCGAAACTCAGTCATCCACGCGCCGCTGCGTTTTGTGCTCCGGGGATGGAAATCCAGATACAGCACTGCCATGAATTTCTCTTCACGATATACTTCAAACACCTGTGCATCAGTATGATACGGCTGAATATCTTCCGATTTCACAAATCTTAACCCATACAATGTCGTAGCCAATCCGAAAACACCCTCAATCACTTGATTCAATGGAAAATAGACCTTCAATTTCTCCATGTCCAAGCTGAACTTCTGCTGACGCAATTTCTCCATATAATAGCTCAAATCCCATCTTTCAAAGGTTCCTTCAAAACCTTGATTTTGAGCAAATTGCTTTAGCTCTTCCATTTCCCGACGGGCGGCAGGCAACGCAGCAGCCTTCAGTTCATCCAACAAGTGATAGACATGGTCCAAATCTTTGGCCATCCGGTTGCGCAATGCGTAATGGGCGTAATGTTCGTAACCAAGCAACTGCGCAATTTCTTCCCTGCACTTCAGTATCTCCTTGATATTCTCGCAGTTGTCAAACTCATCGAGATAAGCTTTTTTACTGGAATGCATATACACTTCCTCGCGCAGACTGCGGTCATCGGCATAGCTCAACACTGTGTTCACATCGGGTGCGGACAAATCGAAAACATAACCCTTTAATCCTTTGTCAGCGGCTTTCTGAGCGGCGAGGGCACGGGCGCTCTCGGGAATGCCGGACAGTCGCGGCGAACCCTCTTCCACATTCACAAACCAAGCATTCGTGGCCTTCAAGCTACGCTGCCCGAAATCAAGCTGACGGTTAGCCAATTCCAAACTAAGCTCGCGAAAACGCTGTTTATCAGCATCCTGCAAGTTAGCACCTCCTGCCACAAAAGCATCATATGTCTTCTTCAACAAAATCTTCTCCGCACCTTGTAGGGCTTGGTCGGACTGCTGACGCTCGTAAACAGCTTTCACGCGTGCAAAAAGTCCCGGATGCTGATACACCTCATTCTCGTAGGCAACTAAAAGTGGTTGCACTTCCTCGGCAACGGCATTCATCTCGTCGTCACCATCACATTCCAGAATATTGAAAAAGATATCTGCGACAGTGCTAAGCTTATCTCCCGCACGGTCGAGTGCCACTATCGTGTTCTCAAAATCAGGAGCAGCCGGATTGTTGACAATACGGTCAATATCCTGCTTGGCTTCCGTAATCGCCATCTCGAAAGCAGGGAGATAATGCTCGGTTTTGATTTCATTGAAAGGCGGGGTCTGCCGCACAGTCGTCCATTTATTATCGAAAGGATTCATAATCAATAAGTTATTTTTTCTTTTTTGATAATGCAAAGGTAAACATTTTTTCAGATGCCCGCGTCCATGATCTTGTCGTAACAAATGGTTTCTCAAACCAAATGTTCGCTGATTTATGAACCCAAAAAAAACGTATCTTTGCGCGTTTTAAAAAAAAGGTGAAATGAAACGTTTCGTTCTTTATAGTTTACTGAGTATCACGTTGTTATGCGCAATGGCGCAACCAAAGCCCATCAAAAACGTGATTCTGATGATTCCCGATGGCACCTCCACCAGTCTGCTCTCTGCGGCCCGTTGGTACCAAACCTATTTAGATTCCGCCAACACTACTTTGAATATCGACCCATACATTTGCGGTCTTGTGCGCACGCACTCTTCTGATGCACCTATTGGCGACTCAGCTCCGACCACCTCCTGCTACGTTTCTGGACAACCTTCCCAAACGAGTTTCATTTCCACCTATCCTGTCGCCACCGACCACGACCTCGTGCCCGTGGATGCCACTCGCGCCTATCAGCCCTTGGCCACTGTGCTCGAAGCCGCTAAAATCCTGCAACACAAATCCACCGGACTCGTCTTCACCTGCGAGTTCCCGCACGCCACCCCCGCCGACTGCTCCGCGCACACTTACAACCGTAGCAAATATGGCATGATTGCTCCTCAGATGGCTCATAATCATTTAGATGTGGTGATGGGCGGTGGTGTGCAATACCTTTCCGAGAATCTTCAAAACGATTTGAAAGAGACGGGATACAATGTTTATCTTGATGATATTCAAGGTTTTAGAAGCTGTTCTAAAACTCCTGTTTGGGCACTCTTTGGAGAAACTTCCATGCCCTACTGGTTGGAAGCCGACAAGCAGCAAAACCCTTCGTTGGCTGAGATGACTCAAAAAGCCATCGACTTGCTTTCCAAAAATGAAAACGGGTTCTTCCTGATGGTGGAAGGCAGCAAAGTCGATTGGGCTGCCCACGACAATGACGCAAAAAACGCCATCATTGAATTCATAGAGTTCGACAAAGCTTGTGGTGTGGCTCTCGATTTCGCCAAGAGAAACGGCGAAACCGTGGTAGTGATTCTGCCCGACCATGGCACTGGGGCGGTCACCCTCGGCAATCCAAAATCCAAACAAGACGGATATGACAAATTGTCGTTAAAACAGCTCATGAGCCCCATTGACAACTACAAACTTTCCAATTGGACCATGGGTGAAAAACTTAAAGCCACCGAAACTTCCGAATGGCCGAAACTGTTTGAAACTTATTTCGGATTCACCCCGCAAGCGGCTGAAATCACCTATCTCTCCACCGCCAAAGACTACGAAAAATCCTCCATCCCTAAAGAAGAGCGCAAGGGTAGTCTTTCGATATGCAAAATGCTTAGCCAAGTGCTTTACAATCGCACCTACTTCGGATTCACCACGTTCGGACACACGGGAGAGAATGTCTTCTTGGCCGTATATCATCCTAACAATGACAGACTTACGGGCGTTCCCACCAATATCGAAGTGCATAAATATTTGTGCCGACAGATGGGACTGACTGGAAAACTGGAATCTCTGACAGCCGACATCTACGCCCCGCATCAACAAGTTTTCGACGGTTTTCAAGTGCAAATCGACAGTTTGGACAAATACAACTATCGTCTTACGGTCAAAAACAAGAAAAATATCTTGGTGGTCAACAGTTACGACAACTTTGTGACGGTTAACAAGAAGAGAATCGACCTTAACTCCGTGGTGGTTTACATGCCCAAGAACAACACATTCTATTTGCCGAAAGAGTTAAGACAATATTTAGAAACAAAATAATCTTCAGCATAAAATTTATTTCCACATCATACGTTATTATCGTTCAAATTTTCAAAAAACAGAAAAAAAGACTAAAATGGAAAGCACGAGTTCAATGAATTACGCAGGGCAGCCCCAATATTCAAATCAGGAGAATCCTTTGAAAAAATGGGTGATTATTTTGGGTGTATTGGCCGGAATATTCCTTTGCACCACAATTTACTACGCCTTTTTCGCCAAACCGACGATGAATAAAGTTTATACCGAGGTAGAAACGAAGAATGTGGAATTACAGGGCGAACTGGACGCCCTTTTGGCGGAACACGAACGCATCAAAGAGCAATATGGCGAACTGTCTGAGCAATTGAGCGAAAAGGACAGCATCATTATGGCTGGTGCCGCTGAAATTGAAAAGTTGATCAACTCACAGGCCGACTATAATCGCATTAAGAAACAACTGGCTCGTCTCCAGAACATTTCTCAGGAATATGTGAAGGAAATGGACAAACTCTATCAAGAGAATCAGGCGTTGAAAGAAGAGAACCAGCAGGTGCGCGCCTCTCTGGAGCAGGAACGCGAAGTGACCCGTAACATGCAACAGGCCAATGATGATTTGTCACAGAAAATCAGCAACGCCGCTACTTTCAAGGCCTACAATATCAAGAGCTCCGGTTATTTGGTGCGCAACAAAGGAACTGAGGAACCGACCGAAAAGGCAAACAAGGTGAAACGCATCAAAACGTCCCTCATGTTGGGTGAGAACTCCTTGATCGAACACGGTCCCGTAAATGTCTATTGCCGTATCGCCATCCCTGAAACCGGCAAAGTGCTTACGATGGGTTCTGGCGACACCTATTCGTTCGTGCACAACGGACAACGTCTGCAATACTCCTGCAAGACGGTCGTCAATTACAAAGGCAAAGCTGAAAACATCACCCTGAATTGGGATTTGATGTCTGATGACAAAGCGATTAAGGGACAGTACAGCGTGCAACTCTATACTGACGACCAATTCCTCGGCGAATGCTATTTCACCCTGAAATAATTTCATGAAATCATACACAAACAAACAATTATTATGGTAAGCAGGCATTTCCTACGAATCAAGACGATGCAGGCGCTCTACGCCTACCACGCCAATCCGGAAGCTGATGTGCGCAGCTATGAGGTCGGCTTGGTGAAAAATGTTCAAGGCTGCTACGAGCTGTTCCTGTGGCTCTTCGCACTGCTGCCTGAAATCGCGTTCTACCGCACCAAGAAACTCGACAGCCTCAAGGAAAAATACCATCCCACTGAAGAGGACCTCAACCCCAACACCAAATTTGTGGACAATGCAGTGATTCGGCAAATCGAGAACAATCAGACGCTCAAAGTTTTATGGCCAAAACACCATATCCTTTGGGAAGATGATACCGACTTGATAGCCAAGTTGTTCCGCGAGATTGAACAGATGCCCGAATACGAGGTTTATATGTCCACGCGGGAAAACAACTATGCGGAAGACAAAAAGTTCGTTTTGGACATCATCGAAAAGGTTTTTGCCAACAACGACCTGTTGCACTGGTTCTTAGGTGAGAAAAACACCAACTGGATTGATGACTACAATGAAGCGATGCTCATGTTCTATCAGAATGTGAAGGAATTCAAAGAGGCCAAAGGGGATGATTGCAAGATCGACAGCATCTTCAAAAGCGCTGATGATGAACAATTCATCCGTCAACTGTTCCGCAAAACCCTCGAGCATACTGATGAATATACCCAGATGATTGAAGGGAAATTGCAGAATTGGGAACTAGAACGAATCATCAACCTCGACATGCTTCTCATGCAAATGGCACTGTGCGAACTGTTGGAATTCCCCTCCATCCCCATCAAGGTGACCCTAAACGAATACATCGAAATCGCCAAATGGTACAGTTCCGACAAAAGCAAAATCTTTATCAATGGCATTTTGGACCGGTTGATTGTCGATTTGCGCGACAGCGGGAAAATTGAAAAAACAGGACGCGGACTGTATCAGAATTAAGAATGCAGAATTAAGAATTAATAATGATGAAAAAGCTTACAATAATCACTATATTATTTTTGGGAATTTTGTTCTGTGGATGTCACAGTAAACCAGCCAAAGAGGGTGATTTCACGGTGAAAGACGTTCATATTCCGCAAACCGCTTCGGGATTGTCCGCAAAAGAGGCTGAAAAGATGCCTGTCATCACTTTCGACACGAAAACTTATGATTTCGGCGATGTGGTGGAGGGTGAACGGCTCTCCTACGCCTTCAAATTCAAAAACACGGGCAAGTCGAACTTGATTATCTATTCTTCGGAAGCCACATGCGGATGCACGACCTCGCAACCGCCCAAAGCCCCCGTGCGCCCAGGCGAAAGCGGCGAAATCACGGTGACCTTCAATTCCCAAGGACAGAAAGGAAAGGTCCAAAAACGCATCTTAGTGGGTGCCAACACCTACCCTGCGGAAACTATCCTGACGATTACCGCCAACGTTTCATCAAGTAAATAATTAAAAATCAAATAATTATAGTTATGATAAAAATATTTTTACCCCTCTTAGACGCTGCTCCTGCAGCTGCTCCAGCCGGTGGTGGCTCCTCCATGCTCATTTTCATCCTGCTGATGATCCTCATTTTCTATTTCTTCATGATTCGTCCGCAACAAAAGAAGCAGAAAAAACTGGAAGAAGCCCGCAACAGCCTGCAAAGAGGTGATAAAGTGGTTACCATCGGCGGCATCCACGGCAAAATCACCGACATCAAAGAAGGTACTTTCACTATTGAAATCGCCCACGATGTGCGCATCGAAGTGGACAAAGCTGCCATCTCTTTCAATGAAGCCGCTTTGAATCAGAAATCGGATTCTAAAAAGGAAGAGAAAACAGAAGATAACAAGGATAACGAATAATCATGGCGGAAAACAAAACCCGGATTCCCGTGAAACTGCCTTCGCTGGCCTTCATGGTGTGCCTGTTGATTTCCGTTGCCTGCTGGATTCTGGTCACTTTCTCTAAAGACTACAAGGTGACCTACGAATACAAGCTGGTGTGCGACAACCTGCCAGAAGGCCGCAAGTCCGTCACTGCCTCCGACACGGTGTTGACCTTGACTTTCAACCAGAAAGGGCTTCGTTACCTCATGAAACCCTATTCCGACAAAGAGAAAGTGGTGACCGTTTCCATCAGCGATCTGATCAAGCCGAAGCACAAAGTGACCGTCTACTCCTTCTCCAACAAGGAGATGTGTGAGTATTTGTCCACTCATAATTTCGGCCCGGAACTGGTAGCCGTCTCGTCCCCGGAAGTCATCACTTTCTACCTGCGTTAAAAATGGTTAAAATCGGGCTTACCGGAGGTATCGGTACGGGAAAGACGTATCTATCGACCCATTTCCGAGACATGGGCATTCCCGTGTATTATGCTGACGATGAGGCGAAGAAGCTTTATCGTCAGCCTGTTTTTTTGACGGAAATGCGCAAGGCCTTCCCTGATGAGCAATTATGGCTTCCCGACGGGGCCCTTAACATGGTTCAGCTTGCCAAATCTTTTGAAAACGAAGCATTTCTGCAACGCCTGAGTCGATTCGTCCACCCATACGTGATGCGCGATTTCGAACGTTGGGCGGCAGACCAGAACGCTCACGCAGTCATCATGGAGTCCGCCATCCTCTTTGAGTACGACTTAGTCTCCTATTTCGACAAAATCATTGTCGCGGATGCTTCCGAAGCATTGAGGATCAAACGTATAAAAGCCAGGAATCCCCAATTGACGGAAGAGGACATTCGGCAGCGCATGTCAAGGCAGATGCCCCAAGAGGAAAAATGCGCCCGCGCCGATTTGGTGGTTTGCACCGGAGAGACTTATCACGAGATGATGGACATGTGTTAAAATTCCATAATAAGACAACAAAAAAGGGAGCTTCACAGCTCCCTTTTTCTATATAACAAATACTAATGAACTAAAAAAACTGGCGATTTACTGATTTATTTTACCAAATCAACAATAGCCTTGAATGCCTCAGGATTATTCATCGCGAGGTCGGCGAGAGCTTTGCGGTTGAGCGCAACGTTCTTCTTTGCTAAGCTACCCATCAGGACAGAGTAAGACATTCCATATTCGCGGGCACCTGCATTGATACGGGTGATCCACAAGCTTCTGAAATTTCTCTTTTTCGCTTTTCTGTCGCGATAAGCGTATTGCTGGCCTTTCTCCCACGAGTTGACCGCCACGGTCCAGACGTTTTTACGTTTTCCGAAATAACCGCGGGTACGTTTTAAAATCTTTTTTCTTCTTGCTCTAGAAGCAACGTGATTTACTGATCTTGACATAATTCTTTTTCCTTTCCGTTTACGTCAGTGGCATGAAGCACTTCGGGAACTGCGCGTAAACATTTTGTTTTTTAATTAATTAAACTAGCACTGTCCCAACATTTGTTTGACGGTGCGATCCAGATTTTGTTCGACAATAGCGCTGTAAGCCAAGTTACGTTTTCTCTTTTTGGTCTTTTTGGTGAGAATGTGGCTATGGTAAGCGTGATGTCTCTTGATTTTGCCGGTGCCGGTCAGAGTGAATCTTTTCTTGGCAGCGGACTTCGTTTTAATTTTCGGCATTTCTTTCTGATTTTTAAAGGTTTATATATAAGTACTTGTTATATATTACTTTTTTGACTTTGGCACCATGAGGATAGTCATGTTGCGACCCGTAAGAACGGGCATTTGATCAACCTTGCCGTAATCCTGGAGACGTTCTGCGAATTTGAGCAGTTCCAGTTCACCGTTGTCCTTGTAGATGATGCTACGACCGCGGAAAGTCATGATAATCTTGACTTTATAGCCGTCTTGCAGGAAGCGGATGGCGTGATTGCACTTGAATTCCACGTCATGTTCGCTGATTTGCGGGCTCAGGCGGATCTCCTTGATTTCTGTTTTCGCGCTGTTGGCTTTGATTTCCTTCAGTTTCTTTTTCTGCTCATACAGGAATTTCTGGTAATCCATCACCTTGCATACAGGCGGATTGGCCTGGGGGGAAATTTCCACCAAGTCAACACCATGATCGTCCGCGATAGCCAGAGCTTCGCGCAACGACACGATCTGAGGTTCAATATTGTCGCCAACGACGCGCACGACCTGCGCCGTGATGTTCTCGTTGATGCGATGTTGGGCGTCTTTCTTATTTTTCGGTCCGAAAGACCTGTTGGGCCGGTTGTTTTGAGCGATGATCAAATCCTTTCTTTTTTAGTGTAAAAACTTTATTTATAATTTTTTGGGCGGCAAAAATACACAATTTTTAATTGACTAAATCGTTTTATCATTTTTTTTATTTTTGCAGCCTTATTATATATGATAAAAAAGTATGAAAAAGTTACTGATTTGCATATCCATTTTCTGTCTGGCAATCTTCCAATTGCCGTTTCACACATTGCGCGCACAGAACTCTGAAATAGGCCTGTGCATGGGCACGACCTTTTATCTTGGAGAGCTGAACCCCACTCGTCTTTTCGCGCAATCCCAGTTGGCGGGAGGCCTCGTTTACCGTTACAATATTTCGCCGCGCTGGGCTATCAAAGCCGACTTTTTGTTCGGAAAAGTGGCGGGCAGTGACCAATTGACCAACGGCGGTTACGAACGCAACCTCAGCTTCTTCTCCCCCATCACCGAATTTTCTGTAGTCGGAGAACTGAATTTCCTAAGACTCTATAACTCCGTGGGAAAGAACCACTTCGCGCCATATATCTTCGCCGGGGCCACGCTCTTCTCGTTCAACCCGCAAGCGCAATACACCGACGGCACCATTTACGAACTTCAGAGTTTCGGCACCGAAGGCCAAGGATTGGAAGGTATGCCCAAAAAGTATTCCCTCACCCATTTCGCCATTCCGTTCGGCATCGGCCTGCGGGTAAACATCGGCAAATACGTATGCATCGGCGCTGAATGGGGATTCCGCTACACCTTCACCGACTATCTGGACGATGTGGGCGGACGTTACTATGACAACGACCTGCTTCGTGAACATCGCGGTGACATCATCGCAAACATGGCGGACAGAACCCCGGAACTCTTTGACAAAGACGGCAATGCAATGCCGCTCCACCAAGCCGGTGAACAACGCGGAAACAGCACCACCCACGACATCTATTCGTTCGCCGGTCTCAACCTGACCGTCAAATTCGGTAACGAAGACAGAACTTGCGAACTGAAAAAATCACGTAAAAGAAGATAATTTCCCATGAGTATAAACCATTCTATCCAACATGTCGCCATCATCATGGATGGCAACGGACGTTGGGCACAACAACGCGGACATGATCGCAGCTTCGGGCACGAACAAGGCGTGAAAGCCGTCCACAGTGTCGTGGAAGGAGCTTGCGAGCTGAACATCCCATACCTCACGCTTTACACTTTTTCAACGGAAAACTGGAACCGTCCCAAAGAGGAAGTGGATCTGCTGATGAGACTGCTCACCAAAACCATCATCGCCGAGGTGCCTGAACTGGACAAAAACGGCGTGCGTCTTCTCACCACCGGACGTCTGGAAAGCCTCCCCGAAGAGTGCCAGCAGTCTATGAAAGACGCCATGGCGCAGACCGCGAAGAACACAAGACTCAATCTCCTGATCGCCCTCAGCTACAGTGGGCGTTCCGAACTGGTGGACGCCACCCGGCGCATTGCGCAGGAAGCAGCCGACGGTCTCATCCGTCCCGACAGCGTGGAAGAGGAAACCATCCGACAACACCTGTATCATCCCGAAGTTCCGGATGTGGACCTGATGATCCGCACTGGCGGCGACATGCGCATCAGCAACTTCCTGCTTTGGCAACTCGCCTATGCAGAACTGTTCTTCTCCCCCATCATGTGGCCGGATTTCGGGAAGGACAATCTCAGGGAAATTGTTGAACAATTTGCCTCCAGAGAACGCCGTTTCGGTAAAACCGGCGAACAGGTACGTTCACATTGATATTTTCACTATCTTTGCCGACTTTTTTAGAAGAGCATGCATCTGACAAAAAACATAGTACTGATAGTGGTTTTATGCTTATGCGCGGTTTTGGGTCGCGCCCAAATTATTGTAGGCGGTGACGAACAGGTGAAAATCGACTATTCGTCCCCGAAATCCTACGAAATAGGTGGCATAACCTCTTCAGGAACAGCTGCTTTAGACCAGAGATTGCTCCCTTTCCATGTCGGCGAAATCATTGAAGTTCCCGGCGACAAAATATCCAAAGCTGTCAAAAATTTGTGGAACACAGGACTTTATGAGGATGTGGAAATTTCAGCCACCCGCGTGCAAGGAAACCTCATCTTCTTGGATATCCGCCTCGAGGATCGCGCCCGGCTGAGTGCCTTCGGATTTAAAGGCACCACCAAAAGCGAGGAGAACGACCTCCGAGAAAAACTCAACCTCTCGCAAGGCAACATCGTCAATGACAATCTCAAAATCACCAGTCAGAATATCATCCGCAAATATTACATCGAAAAAGGTTTCTATTCCTGCGATGTGACAGTGCAAGAAATCCCTGACGAGAAAGTCAAGAACGCTGTCAACCTGCTTTTCGACATTCACAAATACAAAAAAGTCAAAATTGACAAGATTACCATCAACGGCAACAAAGGTGTTACAGACGCCGTGCTGCTGCGTTCCATGAAGGAAACCAAAGAGAGATTGCGTTTCATGCCTTTCTACAAGGCCGACACCGCCATCGCCTACCTCTTCAAGCACAAAGGATACTATCAATCCAAAGACATCAAAGAGCATTTGGACAACTATTTTGCCGACCGTGTGAAACTCAGAATCTTCAAACCCTCCAAGTTTATCAAGTCAAGTTATGAGAAAGACAAGATAAACCTCATCGACCGATACAATGAACTGGGTTATCGTGACGCTGTGATTACGCATGACACTTTCTATTTGAAGAACAACAAGTTGTACATTGACATAGATGTCAATGAGGGTCCTAAATACTACTTCCGCAACATTACATTCGTGGGTAACACTATCTACCCGACTTCCATGTTGCACCAATTGCTGGGCATCAGCAAGGGCGATGTCTATAACCAAACCCTACTGACTAAAAACCTGACCATGAAAGAGGACGGTGAAGACATAGCTTCTTTGTACATGAATAACGGTTACTTGTTCTTCAGTGCCAACCCTGTGGAAACCTCCATTGATGGTGACTCTATTGATATAGAAATTCGTATTCGTGAAGGCAAGAAAGCCACATACAACAAAATCACGGTGGCGGGCAACACCAAAACCAACGACAACGTGATTTTGCGTGAGCTGACCACCATTCCCGGACAGCTTTTCAACCGTGCCGACATCATCCGCTCCCAACAGGTGTTGATGTCGATGGGTTACTTCAACCAGGAAAAAATGGACGTGCAACCTCGTCCTAATGAAGCTGACGGTACCGTTGACATCAACTATGTGGTAGAGGAGACCTCCTCCGACCAACTTTCGTTGTCTGCCGGTTATGGTGCCACAGGCTTCATGCTCACCGCTGGTATCACTTTCAACAACTTCTCCACCAAGAAGTTATTCAAGAAAGATGCTTGGTCTCCCATCCCTGGTGGCGATGGCCAGCGTATCTCCCTCAACGCATCTGTCAGTACCAAATACTATCAATACTACAACTTCTCCTTCACCGAACCTTGGCTCGGCGGGAAAAAGCCTAACGCGCTGACTTTCGGTGTCTATTATCAGCGCCAGAACAATGGTTACAGCCGTAAAGACCCCGCTTACGCTTACAGCAGCATCGCGGGTTCCTCTCTCTCCCTGTCCAGCAAACTCAAATGGCCGGACGACTACTTCCAAATGTCACACACACTGTCTTACGAATATTACAAGGTGAAAAACTGGAGTGGATATTTCATTTTCCCGACAGGTTATGCCCACAGTATCAGCTATATTTTCATGTTGAGTCGTAACTCTGTCAACGCACCGATTTACCCGCGCGAAGGATCTGAGATCACCTTCTCCATGCAGTTGACCCCGCCTTACTCCATCTTCTCCCATAAGGATTACAAAAATGCCACCGATCAGGAAAAATATAAGTTACTGGAATTCCACAAGTGGAAATTCAACGTGTCTTGGTTCACTCGCATTGTGGACAATTTGGTGTTGAATGTCCGCTTGAAAATGGGTTTCATGGGCTGTTATAACAAAGATATTGGTATTGCGCCGTTCGGTCGTTTCTACCTCGGCGGCGACGGTATGTCCAACTGGTCATACGATGGTCGCGAGGTCATCGGTATGCGCGGTTACGATGACGAGGCTTTGTCACCTAATGTGAACGGTTCTGCCGTGGGTGCGTCATTCTTCCACAAGTTCACCGCTGAGTTGCGCTATCCCATCACGCTGAACCCGTCGGCAACCGTTTATGTATTGGCCTTCGCTGAAGCAGGTAAAGGCTGGCTCGACAAACGCACTTACAACCCATTCAATATGTACAAGTCAGCCGGCGTGGGTGTCCGCGTCTATCTGCCGATGTTCGGTCTGCTCGGATTCGACTGGGGTTACGGTTTCGATCCCGTCCCGGGTCTCCCGTCCAGCAGCTGGGGCAGCCACTTCCATATTTCCATCAACCAATCCATCGATTAAACTTATTTAATAAAAACAGTCAAACCATATATCAAAAAATATCAGAAAGATGAAAAAACAACTCCTATTAACAGGTTTATTGACCATGATCATGTTTTTCGGTTTCGCGCAGAAATACGCGTATATTAATTCCGAATATCTTCTTTCACAAATTCCCGAATACAAGGAGGCGCAAGCTGAATTAGACCGTGTGGCAGTACAATGGCAGAAAGAGATTGAAGCCAAATTCGCCACAATCGATTCTATGTACAAGCGTTATCAAGTGGAATCCATCACTCTGCCTGAGCAAATCAAACAAAGCCGCGAAGAAGCCATCATTGCTCAAGAAAAGGCGGCTAAAGAGTTGCAAAAGAAACGTTTCGGACAGAATGGTGACCTCTTCAAAAAGCGTGAAGAATTGGTGAAACCGATTCAAGACCGTGTAATCAATGCCGTGAACGACTACGCCAAGGAGAGAGGTTTTGCTTTCGTGTTTGACACCGCTGGCGACCTGACCATTATCTACGCCGACCCGAAATGGGACATCAATGAACAGGTGCTTCAGAAAATGGGCATCTCCGCCGGCAGAGATTTGGATGATTAATAAATAGTACGAACATAAAGAAAAAGAAGTCAATGAAAAAAGTATTAATGATTCTGGCTATTGCCGGATTGTTTTCCGTTCAGGCTGCTCACGCGCAGAAATACGGACATGTAAACTCAAGTGAGATTCTGGAAGTGATGCCCGGCATCGACTCCCTGCAGATCAAATTGCAGGCTTTCCAACAAGACTTGCAATCTATGTATGAAAACATGATGAACGAATATCAAACCAAAAAGGAAAAATTCGACCGCGAAGTAGGTACCATGTCTTCCGCAGTGCGCCAAGTGCGTGAAAAAGAACTGTTGGATCTCGGGAACCGCATCCAAGAATTCCAAGCCAGCGCACAGGCAGATTTAGAAGACAAACAATATGAACTGGCAAAACCTTTCCAGGACGCTATTCAAGAGGCTATCAACAAAGTGGCCAAGGCTAATGGTTATGCGTACATCTTCGACACGAAAACGCTGTTGTATTACGGCACTGCCGACGATATCACGCCTTTGGTGAAGAAAGAACTGGGCATTAAATAATTGAAGCAATGAAAAAGTTACTTATCATTATTGCCGTCGCATTGCTTTGTGCCGCCAATGGCTACGCACAAAAGGCGAAATTCGGCCATGTTGACTACGGCGAAATCATGAAAGTGATGCCGGGAATCGACACTGCCCAAGCAGCGCTCCTCGCGTACCAACAGGAACTTGAAGCCGTTGGAAAACAGATGGCCGACGAGTTCAAAACCAAACAAGCTGAATACGCCAATCTCGCGAACACCACGACCTCGACCGCCATTCTCAAAGTGAAAGAGGACGAACTGACAAAACTCTACACTCGCCTGCAGGATTTCGTTTCCTCCAGTGAAATGGATCTTCAAAGAAAGCAGGTAGAGCTGCTGCAACCCTTCCAAGACAAATTGTTGGCTGCTATCAAGAAAGTGGCTGAAACCAATAAATACACCTATGTATTTGATATCACATTGTGCGCTTTCCACGCCGATGCGGATGATTTGACCGCCGCTGTGAAAACCGAATTAGGTATCAAATAATAATATTGTAGAAGAATGTGCTAAAAAAAAACGACCACTCAAAAGTGGCCGTTTTTTTTTGAGGAATAACGTTTCCTACTGGAAGGCGTTCTCGCTAAGTCCGTCGCCGCTGATAGCGAGGCGCGACATGTAGGAGGGTGCCTCCTTGCCGAGGTACTTATCAACGTAGATTTTGGCGAGGTATTGACCCAACATGAAGCCGTGTCCGCGCATACCGACCAAGAGGCCATGCTCGGGATCCACGATGTAGCGAGGCTCGGTGTAATAGCCTGCCCATGTAGCCTGGAAGCTGACGTTCTTCAGCTGCGGAATCCAATCAATGAACATTTCGGCGCACACCTGCAGGAAGTCTTGCGTGTTGTACTTCAACTCCTTGCCGGCTTGCAACTGCTCGGTGGCAGGTGATGCACAGCCGATAATCTGACCCGTTTCGGCGAACTGTTGACCATAAACGGCGGAGAAGCCTTTGTACTTCCGACGGTCGATGAGCATATCCAAAGAGTCTCCATTCTTACCCAACATCGGCAAACGATGCGTGATAAAGGCTTGGTGCTTAATCGGATACAAACCGAGATACATACCCAATTGCTCGGCGAACTTGTTGGCACTCGGTCCCAAAGCGTTCACGAAATGCTCGCAATGGTACTCCACATACTGTTTGTCGTGAGTTTTCACCAACGCCATGAAGCCCTTGTCTGTCTTACGCACCTCCAACAGTTGGGTATCCTCCAGCAGCACGCCGCCGCGCTCGATGGCGAGGTTGCGGATGTAGTTGATGGTGGGACCAGGTGTTGCCTGCCAACATGCGTTAGTGATACACGCTGCCTGATAAGTATTGAGGTTCGGGTTGAAATAGGGGGAAACCTCCTTCAGGAAGTCCTTCTTATCAACCATGTAACCGTCGCTCCACTCAAGAGATTTCTCCAAAGCTTTGTAGTTGGCTTCGTCGTGGGCAAATCCGACATAGCGTGTGGGCTTGTAGTTGATATTCGTCACCTTCTGGATGGATTCGAAGATAGCGCGGTTATGTTCCGCAATATCAGCGATTTCCGGAACGGAGAAGCTGGGACGACCGCCGCCGATACAACGCCATGAAGAACCACGCTCGGCATTACAGAGTACCACTTTCTTGCCGGCTTCAGCGAAGTAGCGGAACAGACCGCTGCCCGTGATACCGCCGCCCGCCACGAAGACGTCGCACTCAACTTTCTTGGTCGGTTGCCCGTTGACATTGGTCACGAAGACTTCGGTTTGGTCGCTCGGACAGAGTTCGCCAATGTTAAGTTGTGAGGAGAGCGGACCACGCGGAGTGGCATCGCCGACCACCTCAACACCATAACCAGCAAGCAGTTGCTTCACGCGCGGAATACAGCGTTTACCGCGGCACGGACCCATACCGATACGGGTGATGTGCTTCAGCTCATCCACGGAGATGATGGTTTTACCCTTCACCGCCGCCAGAATCGTTTCGATGTTCACATCGTCGCAGTGGCAAACGTATGCGGGATCGTCCATCTCGCCGTCTAATTTCTGCCATTCCAATGGTTTCGGATATTTCTCTTTCAGGATAAAACCCGTAACTGACATCAATGCTTCACCACTGATATCCAATGCTTTGATGCGCACCACGTGAGTCTTGTTCTCGCCCTTTGTAATCTTCTCGATAACACCTTCGCCAACCTTCTTGCCGTTGTCGTCGACCAAGAAGACCTCAGCGTTCTCTTCTGCCTCGTACTCGAACGGCAGGAAGAGCCAGTTTTTCGGGATGTTGTAGCCGAACAGTGCCAGACCTGGACAGTGATTGACGCACTTCATACAGCCGATGCACTTGTCATAGTCGATCTGCGGCACGTGGTTAGTGGCGATTTTGGTGATCGCACCTTGCGGACACGCGAACGTACACGGGTTGCAAGCGAAACCGTAGAGACAGTCGGCCATCACGAACGGCTTTTGCAGACGGTCGCCAGCAGGACGATTGGGTTTCTCCAACACGCGAATCGGATGTTGCTGGGAATCAGCGTAATCCTTGGTTACAGCGAGATAATCGTCGTAGTTGAAACGCACGTTCATCGACTGAGCAATCTCCATAGCGGCCTGTTTACCACGCAACACAGCGCAAGTACCCTCGCCCACGCGAGTGGCATCGCCAATGCCGTAGGTGTTGAGTCCGAAAGTAACCTTGCCCTTTTCGAGGATGAGGTTGTCGGGCTTCAGACCGGTACATATGTTAATAAGGTCGATGTCTTTGATGACCTGCTCCGTGCCAGGAACAGGTTTGAAGTTCTTGCATTCGGCAATCACCGCGCCAATCACGCCGGTGTGGTCCTCGTTGGGAATGGCCTTGAGCAGCGTGTGGGAGGTGATGATGGGGATGCCAAGACGGCGCACGCGGTTAGCCTGCACTGGGAAACCGCCTTCGTGGTCCATCGCTTCCACGATAGCCACCACTTGCGCACCCGCCTGAACTGCTTGGTACGAAGTGAGATAGCCGATATTACCAGCACCGATGGTGAGGATGCGCTTGCCGAGCAGCGTGTGCTGCAGGTTCATCATCTTTTGCACGACGGCGGCGGTATAAACACCAGGAAGGTCGTCGTTCTCGAAGGTGGGCATGAACGGGAACGCACCCGTACCGACCACCAAGTAATTGGCATCCACGAAATAGATGCTGTTATCCTCCATGTTCTTGACAGCCACGCGCTTGCCTTCAAGGATGTCCCACACGGTGCTGTTGAGCATAATGCCGGAATGGTCGTCGCCAGCCAGCGTTTTGGCAATGTCGAAACCGCGCATACCGCCATATTTCTGCTCCTTCTCGAAGAAGAAGAACTGGTGAGTCTGCATGTTGAACTGTCCGCCGATGCGATCATTATTGTCAATTACGATGTTGGGGATGCCGAACTTGTTGAGTTGTTCGCGGCAAGCGAGGCCAGCGGGACCCGCGCCAACGATAACAACTTCTGTCTTATAAACTTTCGGTGCCTCTTTTTTTCCAGCCACTTCATTTTCAGGAAGATAGTTGTGGGCAATTTCCTCCACCTTCTTCACGCCATCGACCAAGGTGACGCAGATGCGCTTCACCACGCCATCGACGAGCATTTCGCACGCGCCGCATTTGCCGATACCGCAGTCCATACTGCGCTCGCGGCCCTTCAAACTGTGACTGTGGATGGGAAAACCTGCTTGGTGCAGGGCGGCAGCGATGGTGTAGCCCTTCGCAGCCTTCACTTGTTGACCCTTGTATTCAAAGGTCGTGATCTCCCTTTCAGGGATATCCAAGATGGGATGATGTAAAATCGGATACATGATTCTTGTTCTTATATTTTTGATTGTTGTTGATTTCCAAAATTACGAATTGCAAAAATAGTTTTTTTT
>Ga0310690_10004371_pt1 | contig 20100 bp, 14 predicted proteins | sample AusTroGonzalo_MG_2_FD_207661 | JGI IMG/M metagenome (GOLD analysis project Ga0310690, IMG submission 207661) | Bovine rumen microbial communities from tropical cattle in Woodstock, Queensland, Australia - Gonzalo_04 (v2) (version 2) | ecosystem: Host-associated > Mammals > Digestive system >...
TGGATGGGTTATCAGCAACCCATCTTTGAGTGTGGCAGCATCAAGGCTGCTGACGGGGTGACTGATCTTTATTATAGAATGGTAAAGCCTTATGGCTTTAACCCCGATAAGAAATATCCCACAGTGGTTTACGTCTATGGCGGGCCACACGCCAACAACGTACAAGCTTCATGGCACTGGGCTTCTCGCCCCTGGGAAACCTATATGTCGCAGAAAGGCTATATCGTATTCATTCTCGACAACAGAGGTAGTCAGTATCGTGGTCGCGACTTCGAGCAGGCCACATTCCACCAGCTGGGACAGATAGAGATGCAGGACCAGATGATGGGTGTGGAGTATCTGCGCACCCTACCCTACATAGATATGGACCGTCTGGGAGTTCATGGTTGGAGTTTCGGAGGATTCATGACCATCTCGCTCATGACCAACTATCCAGATGTATTCAAGGTGGGTGTGGCAGGTGGTCCTGTAATAGACTGGAAATGGTATGAGGTGATGTATGGCGAGCGTTATATGGGCACCCCCGAGAATAATCCTGAGGGCTATGCCAAGACAAGTCTCATCAGTAAGGCGAAGAACCTAAAGGGAAAATTGCAGATCATCACGGGCTACAACGACCAAACGGTAGTGCCTCAGCAATGTCTGAGTTTCCTCGATGCTTGTATCAAGGCTGGCACTCAGCCCGACTTCTTCGCCTATCCTGGTGAGGAGCACAACATGCGAGGTCATGCCTCAGTGCATCTGCATGAGCGCATCACGCAGTATTTCGAAGATTACTTGAAGTAAAATATTAGGCAACGGACTACAGGACTGATTAGCAAAAAGAAAAATCCTTACGTCCTGTTGTCCGTTGCAAAAAAGAAAAAAGAAAATGAAAATTCTATTATTAGGAAGTGGCGGACGTGAACACGCCTTAGCTTGGAAAATTGCTCAGAGCAGCAAGTGTGAGAAACTCTATATCGCCCCAGGTAATGCTGGTACAGGCAACTGTGGCGAGAACGTAGCCATGAAGGCCGACGATTTCGAAGCCATCAAGAATTTTGTGGTAGAGAGAGATGTCGACATGGTGGTGGTAGGGCCTGAGGATCCTCTGGTAAAGGGCATCTACGATGAGTTGAAGGCTGACGAGCGTACAAAGAACGTTCCCGTGATTGGTCCCTCGAAGGCGGGTGCCGTACTTGAAGGCTCGAAGGATTTCGCCAAGAGCTTCATGGAGCGTCACAACATCCCCACAGCCCGCTATCAGACCTTCGATGGCGAGCATCTGGAGGAAGGACTGAAATTCCTCGAGACGCTTGAGGCTCCCTACGTACTGAAGGCCGATGGTCTTTGTGCAGGTAAGGGCGTACTCATTCTTCCTACCCTCGATGAAGCCAAGAAAGAACTGAAGGAGATGCTGGGTGGTATGTTCGGTAACGCCTCGAGTCGTGTGGTGATTGAGGAGTTTATGAGCGGTATCGAATGTTCTGTCTTCGTACTTATTGATGGCAAAAACTATAAGATCCTGCCTGAGGCCAAGGACTACAAGCGTATTGGCGAGCACGATACAGGCTTGAACACTGGCGGTATGGGTAGCGTTACACCTGTGCCTTTTGCCACCAAAGAGTGGATGCAAAAGGTTGAGGATCGCATTATCCGTCCTACGGTAGAGGGTCTGGCCGCTGATGGTATCGACTATAAGGGCTTTATCTTCTTCGGACTCATCAATCGCACCAACACCTCCAGCAAGGAGGCTGAGCCATACGTGATTGAGTACAACTGCAGAATGGGCGACCCAGAGACCGAGAGTGTGATGCTGCGCCTGAAGAGCGACATCGTAGACCTATTCGAGGGTGTGGCAGAGGGTAATCTCGACCAGCGTAGCATAGAATTCGACGAGCGTGCAGCTGTGTGCGTGATGCTCGTCAGTGGAGGCTATCCTCAGGAATATAAGAAAGGTTACCCCATCAAGGGCATTGAGAACGTTGAGGGTTCTATCATCTTCCATAGTGGTACAGCCCTGAAGGATGGTGAGGTTGTAACCAACGGTGGACGCGTGATTGCTGTATCATCGTATGGTAAGGACAAGGCCGAGGCTTTACAGAAGTCATTCGAGGAGGCCCAGAAGATTCTGTTTACAGACAAGTACTTCCGTCGCGACATCGGAGCGGATCTATAAGAGGTTATCAGTTAGAGGTTAGAGATGAAGAAAAGGCTTCAGAATAAGATAGCCGAAAGTCGTATGGCCCTTCCCATATCGGTGGTGTATGGCATCATGGTATGGTTGATGGCGGGATTGATTCAGGAGCAGTGGTGGATTCAATTCTGCTGTTTCGCCATATCCGTTTATCTTATGGCAGAGCTCAACAACCAGAACCTGCTTATCCGCATCTTCAGTCGAATGGTGTCCTGCGTATATATCGTACTTATATGTACGGCTACATTCCTTTTCCCATCCGTATTGAGTGCCGTCATGCAGCTGTGTACCGTCGCCTCACTATTCCTGTTATTCCATACATATCAGGATAAACAGGCAGCAGGATACACCTACTACGCTTTCCTTTGTATCGGACTGGCCAGTTGCGTGGACATCCGCGTGCTTTACTATATGCCTGCATTCTGGTTACTGATGGCCTGGTTTGTCTACTCGCTCTCGTGGCGCACGTTCCTGGCCTCGCTGCTGGGACTGATAACGCCTTACTGGTTTATCCTACCCTGGGCAGTATATCATGGGGAACTCAACGTATGGGTCGCTCATTTCGCCAAGCTGTTCGATATCTCAACCATTACCCTTCTGAATGTATCACAGATCCATTTCCTCGGATTGCTGGTAGTGCTGGGTTTGATGGGAGGCATCCATTTCTACATCACCAGCTATCTCGACAAGATTCGTGTACGCCAGCTCTATTACAGCTTCATTCTGCTCACAGTCTACTCCACCCTGGTGGTATTCCTGCAGCCTAAGTGTTACGACATGGTGACAGGTATCATGATCATCTCAGTAAGTCCGCTCCTGGCGCATTTCATAGCCCTTACCCATACGAGACTCTCGAACATCGTATTCCTCGTGATCTCTGTCGTCATCCTGACCCTTACAGTCGCTAACTTATGGATTACATCATCACTCTTCTAAGCCAATACGGCTACTGGGGCATGTTGCTGGCAGCCTTCTTGGCTGGCAGTTTCTTCCCGTTCTCGAGTGAGGCAGTGATGGTGGCGCTGATGGCCACAGGACTCGATCCCTGGCAACTCATGATATACGGTACCATCGGAAACGTGATGGGTAGTGTGGTAAACTATTTCGTGGGTCGTATGGGTAAGATGGAGTGGATAGAGAGGTATCTGCACGTGAAGAAAGAGGATCTCGACAAGGCCCATCGTTTCATGGCGGGACGCGGTTCTTGGATGGGGTTCTTCGCCTTTCTGCCCGTGTTGGGCTCAGCCATCACCATCGCCCTGGGATTGATGCGCTCCAACATCGTTATCACGTTTGTGGCCATTACACTGGGAAAGATTTTCCGTTATATAATCTTAATTTACGGTGCAGGATTATTTATTTGACGTAGCTTTTTCGTATCTTTGCAAGGAATTTTGAAATTAAACATTAGAATAGCATATTTTCAATGAAACAATTCAGACTGGTGGACAATACCCTCGGATGGCTTTCTTTCTTGATAGCCGCCTTCGTTTATTGCTCCACAATCGAGCCGACAGCCAGTTTCTGGGACTGTCCGGAGTTTATTACAACAGGGTATAAACTCGAAATAGGTCATCCCCCTGGGGCACCATTCTTCATGCTCACCGCTAATCTGTTCTCGCAGTTTACGAGCGACGCCTCACAGGTAGCCCGTATGGTAAACACCATGAGTGCCCTGCTTTCAGCCACGTGTATTCTGTTCCTCTTCTGGAGCATTACCCATCTGGTGCGTCGTCTGCTGGTGCACGACGGAGAAGCCATCTCGCTTCCCAAGCTCATCACCATCGAGGCTTCAGGTTTTGTGGGTGCGTCGATCTATACCTTCAGCGACACCTTCTGGTTCTCTGCTGTCGAGGGTGAGGTTTACGCCTACTCCTCAGCCTTTACCGCTGTTGTTTTCTGGCTTATTCTGAAGTGGGAAGACCATGCTGACGAGCCTCACTCTGACCGTTGGCTGGTGCTCATCATGTATATGACGGGCCTCTCCATTGGTGTCCACCTGCTGAACTTGCTATGCGTACCCGCCATCGTACTGGTATGGTACTATCGCCGTTTCCCCAATGCCAACCTCAAGGGCTCTCTGATTGCCCTGGGCATCTCGATTGTGATTCTGGCAGCTGTACTTTATGGTGTGGTGCCTGGCATCATCACTGTAGGAGGATGGTTCGAGCTGTTCTTCGTCAACACACTCGGTATGCCGTTCAACACGGGTGAGATTATCTATATCATTCTGCTGGTGGCTTGTGTTATCTGGGCCGTTTATGAAACGCAGACCCAGCGTCATGGGGAGAAAATACAGAATCTGGCGTTCCTGCTCTCTGTGGGTATGCTTGGTGTACCTTTCTATGGATGGGGCTGGTCGGCCTTCTTCATTGGCGTTGTTGTACTCGCTGTACTGTGGTTCGTGCTGGGCTATCAGCGCGAGAAGAAGCCCCTTATCTCAGCCCGCATCAAGAACACCATGCTGCTCTGCATGCTGATGCTGATGATAGGTTACTCGAGCTACGCGCTGATTGTGATCCGTTCTTCTGCCAATCCTCCGATGGACCAGAACTCGCCCGAGGATATCTTCACACTTGGCGACTATCTGGGTCGCGACCAGTATGGTCAGCGTCCTTTGCTCTACGGACAGGCTTATACCTCTCAGGTGGCGCTTGAGCAGGACGGAAACTACTGCAAGCCCGTCATGTCGAAGGGTAAGCCCGTTTATCAGCGTAAGGAGAAAGCCTCAGCTGACGAAAAGGACTCATACTTCGTAGTTCGTACGAAAGACGAATACAAATACGCCCAGAACATGCTATTCCCTCGTATGTATGATGCAGGTCATGCATCTGCCTATGAGTCATGGATGGGAGGCGTTGACGGTAGTGAGGTATCATACGACCGTTGTGGCGAGCCCATCACGGTAAAGGTGCCTTCTCAGTTCGAGAACATCCGTTTCTTCCTCTCCTACCAGTGTAACTTCATGTACTGGCGCTATTTCATGTGGAACTTCGCTGGACGTCAGAACGACATACAGGGTAACGGAGAACTCGAGCACGGTAACTGGCTTACGGGTATTCCATTTATCGACAACGCCCGTTTGGGCAATCAGTCGCTCCTGCCCGATGAACTGAAAGAGAACAAGGGTCACAACGTGTTCTACTGCATGCCGCTCATTCTGGGCTTGTTGGGACTCTTCTGGCAGGCCTGGTACACCCGCAAGCGTCAGGTTGGCGACAAACAGGTCGACGATCCCATTGGCATACGTCAGTTCTGGGTGGTATTCTTCCTGTTCTTCATGACGGGTCTCGCCATCGTGATATATCTGAACCAGACGCCTATGCAACCTCGTGAGCGCGACTACGCATACGCAGGTTCGTTCTACGCCTTCGCCATTTGGTGTGGTATGGGTGTAGCTGCCATCATCGACTGGCTCCAGCGCAAGCTGAAGAAAGAAAGCCTCGTTATTGCAGCTATTGTTGGCGTAGTTTGTCTCTTTGTACCCATCCAGATGGCTTCGCAGACTTGGGACGATCATGACCGCTCTGGTCGCTACACCTGTCGCGACTTCGGACAGAACTATCTGATGACACTTCAGGAAGAGGGCAACCCCATTATCTTCACAAACGGCGATAACGACACCTTCCCCCTCTGGTACAATCAGGATACTGAAGGTGTGCGCACCGATGCCCGCGTATGTAACCTCTCCTATCTGCAGACCGACTGGTATATCGACCAGATGCGTCGTCAGGCTTACGACTCACCCTCGGTGCCTATCAACTGGAGCCGACTAGAGTATTGTGCCGGCACCAACGAATATGTTCAGGTAGATCCCTCGCTCAAGGAGCAGGTACTCGAACTCTACCGTCAGAACCCTGTGGAGGCCAAGGAGCAGTTAGGCGAGGAGCCCTTCGAGCTGAAGAACATCCTCAACAACTGGGTACGTTCAAAGGTGAAGGACTTCCACGTGATACCTACCGACACCGTCTATGTCACCATCGACAAGGAGGCTGTTCGCAAGAGTGGCATGATGATGGCCAGCGACACCATCCCCGACAAGATGGTCATCTCGCTGAAGGGCAAGAGCGCACTCTACAAGGGCGACCTCATGATGCTCGAAATCATAGCCAACGCCAACTGGACACGTCCTATATATGTAGCCCTCACCGTTGGTTCCGAAAACTACATGAATCTGGGCGACAACTTTGTACAGGAGGGTCTGGCCAACCGCATTACGCCTTTCACCACCAATGCCCCTGGCGCTAAGAACTTCGATACAGAGAAGACCTTCAACAACGTCATGAACAAGTTTAAGTTCGGTGGTGTGGATACGCCGGGTATCTATCTCGATGAGACGGTGACACGCATGTGCTACACGCATCGTCGTCTGCTCTCTACCCTCGCCCTCAAACTCGTTCAGGAGGGTAAGGAGGACAAGGCTAAGCAGGTGCTCGATAAAGCCGAGAAGTGTCTGCCCGATTATAACATTCCGCACGACTACCAGAGTGGCTCGCTCGACCTTGCCCGCTCGTACGCCCTCACGGGTCAGTCCAAGAAGGCCCAGCAGGTGATCGATGCCATGTGGAAGAAGGCTATGCAGTATCTGCAGTACTATTGCTCGCTCAACACCTCACAGTTCAACCTCTCGCAGCAAGACTCTATCATCCATCTCTATATCATGCAGCAGATACTGCAGGTAGAGGATCTCTTTGATAAGAAGAAAGCCGACGAGATGGATAAGCAGCTGCAGGCCATCATGAATCTCTACGAATCGAAGGGTGGCTCCTGGGGAGAGTAAATAATCCATATAATCGCTTATACCTCTAACCACTGAGAAAATGTTCATTGAGCAACCGGCAATATACCTCCGATGGTTATATCCTAACGCCTACTGGAGAATGGACCGTCACGAAAGGTCAGTATACCTGACCTTCGACGACGGCCCCATTCCGGAAGCGACTCCCTTTATTCTCGACACGCTGAAAGAGTTTGGGGCCAAGGCCACATTCTTCATGGTGGGCGACAACGTGCGTAAATACCCTGAACTCTATAAGCGCATTGTGGCTGAGGGCCATCAGGTGGGTAACCATACCCACAACCATATAGGTGGTCTGCGCCACACCATCAAGGAGTACAGCTACAATGTTGAGAAAGCCAACGCCTACATCAAGAGCCACTATGTACGTCCGCCCCACGGCTGGATGCGCATGGCCCAGTATGCATGGCTCAGTCGTAAGTATAAGATTGTGATGTGGGACCTCGTAACCCGCGACTACTCCAAGTGGATTTCTGCGGAGGATGTGGTAGATATAGTAAAGAGGTACGCGCGTAATGGCTCCATCATCACCTTCCACGACTCACTCAAATCCATCGACAAACTAAAAACAGCCCTTCCCGAGAGCCTACAATGGCTCAAAGAGCAAGGCTACAGCTTCCGAATATTCCCCTAACAAAAAACAATATGAAAAAATTACTAACAACCTGTTTATTAGCAACATCATTCGCTATGACAACAAATGCTCAGTCCCAGCTCCGCGCCGATAATATCGACGAGGTGCTCAAGGCCATGACCCTTGAAGAGAAAGCCAAACTACTCGTTGGCGGTGCTAACAACTTTTTCGGTGCTGGAGCCGTGGTAGGCGGTGAGGCCGACCTCGTGGCAGGTGCCGCAGGAACCTCTCCGGCCATTCCCCGTCTGGGTATCCCTGCCACCGTTCTTACTGACGGTCCTGCAGGTGTGCGTATCGATCCCACCCGCAAGGGTACCGATAAGACATACTATGCCACAGCCTTCCCCATTGGCTCTTGTCTGGCTTCCACTTGGAATACCGAGCTCGTCAGCAAGGTGGGCGAGGCCATCGGTAATGAGACGAAGGAATATCGTTGCGATGTGATTCTCGGTCCAGGTATGAACCTCCACCGCAATCCCCTCTGCGGCCGAAACTTCGAGTACTACTCCGAGGATCCCCTGCTCACGGGTAAGATTGCTGCCGCCTATATTCAGGGTGTACAGAGTCAGGGAGCTGGTGTGTCAGCCAAGCACTTCGCTGTGAACTCTCAGGAGACCGATCGCACCAGCGTGGATGAGCGCGTGAGTCAGCGTGCCGCCCGCGAACTCTACCTGCGTGGCTTCGAGATTGCCGTGCGCGAGAGTAACCCCTGGACCATCATGGCTTCGTATAATAAGATCAATGGCGAGTTCTCCATGGGCAACCACGACCTGCTCACCAAGATTCTGCGCGACGACTGGGGCTACAAAGGTATCGTGATGACCGACTGGATCGGCATCCGCAAGGGTCTGCCCACCACTCGTGAGGTGCATGCAGGCAACGACCTCATGGAGCCAGGTCAGCCCGCTCAGGTGGAGGAGATCATTGCTGGTGTGAAAGACGGCTCACTCGACATTGCCGATGTGGATCGCAACGTGCGCCGTATGCTGGAGTACATCGTGAAGACGCCGAGCTTCCACAAGTATCCCGCCTCTAATGCCCCCGACTTCAAGGCCCATGCCGCCATCACTCGTCAGAGTGCTGCCGAGGGTATCGTGCTGCTGAAGAACAACGGTGCTCTGCCTTGGAAGAATGGCGCTATCAAGACTGTCGCCCTCTTTGGCGAGAACTCATACGACTTCCTGAGTGGTGGTACGGGTTCAGGTTGTGTTCACCCGCCTTACGTGGTGGATATGCTCCAGGGCTTGGAGAATGCCGGCATCAAGTCGAGCGCAACGCTCACCGATATCTATCGCAAGTACATCGAGTATGCCAAGGTGAAGTTCCAGGCCGAGCGTCATCCCGCCAAGTGGTTCCAGACAGAGATGATGGGTCAGCAGAAGTATCCCGAGATAGCCCTCTCGCCCATCGCTATTAATAAAGAGGTGGGAGCCAGCGATGCCGCCATCATCACCATCGGCCGTCAGGCTGGTGAAGGCATCGATCGCGACATCGATACCGAGTTCAACCTCCTTCCTGAGGAGCGCGACCTGATCATCGACGTGTGCAACGCTTTCCATCAGGCAGGCAAACCCGTCATCGTGATCATCAACTCGGGTTCAGTCATCGAGACCGCCTCTTGGAGTGGCTATCCTGATGCCATCCTCTGCGCCTGGCAGCCAGGTATGGAGGGCGGTAACTCCATCGCCGACCTGCTCACGGGTAAGGTGAATCCCTCGGGTAAGCTCACCATGACGTGGCCGCTCGCAGCCACCGATCATGCCTCGACGAATAATTATCCTGGCACGATGGACTTCTATACCTACGAGGTAACCAGAGGTTACACTGGTCAGGTGGCTGGTTACGACTACACCAACCACGACGAGGACATCTACGTGGGCTATCGTTTCTTCGACACGTTCGATAAGAATGTAGCCTATCCCTTCGGCTACGGTCTCTCTTACACCACCTTCGAGCTCTCGAAGCCCACGGTGAAGAGTCGTGGCAATCTGGTAGACCTCACCGTAACGGTGAAGAACACGGGTAGCGTCGCTGGTAAGCAGGTGGTTCAGGTGTATGTTCAAGCGCCTCAGGGTCGTCTCGAGAAACCTGCTCAGGAGCTGAAGGCCTTCGCCAAGACCCGCGAGCTGAAACCCGGTGAGAGTCAGACCCTCACAATGAACCTGCTGTTGCGCGACCTCGCATCGTTCGACGAGGCCAACTCGCAGTGGCTCACCGAGGCCGGCACTTACCAGTTCCGCTTCGGCTTCTCCAGCCGCGACATCAAGGCCACGCTGCCTCTCGCCCTTAAGGAGTACACCGAGGCCACAAGCAACGCCCTTGCTCCCCAGCAGCCGCTGAATCTCCTTAAGAAGTAAACAGACACAGAGAATCCCCCGCATTTATTTGTGGGGGATTTCTGAACACAATAGACAATTGTTGGCACAATGGCAAAAACGGTTAAGACGAAAAATGTGGCATTAGCGCTGTCGAGTGGTGGCGCCAGAGGATTGGCGCATATCGGTGTCATTGAGGAACTCGAGGCACAAGGCTACCACATCACTTCAATAGCAAGCTGCTCCATGGGAGCCCTCGTGGGTGGCGTTTATGCCGCAGGCAAGCTGAACGAGTTTCGCGAATGGATGAAGACCATCGACAGAAAGAAAATGCTGAGCCTGATTGATTTCTCGCTCTCGCTCAACCATATCGTCAAAGGTACGCGCATCATCGAGGCCATCATGGAATTCGTGCCCGATATGAACATCGAGGATCTGCCGATACCCTATTGTGCCGTTGCCACCGACCTGAAAGCGGGCAAAGAGGTGCTTTTCAACAAAGGCAGTCTGTTCCAGGCCATCCGCGCCAGTATATCCCTACCCTCGTTCTACGAGCCCGTGCAACGCGATGACATGATTCTGATAGACGGCGGTGTGATCAATCCGCTCCCGCTGAATCGTGTCAAGCGACAGGAGGGAGACATTCTGGTGGGTATCGACGTAAGCGGCCATGACTATAAGGCGCAGTGGGATGAGCAGCAAAGACTGACTGCGATACAAAAAAGCGATACGTCGCTGAAGACAAAGATACTTGATATGCTGATTCCCGACAATATCGATTTCAATTATTACACCGTTCTATCGCGCGCCAGCTCCCTGATGATCAGACAGAACTCCATCCTCATGACCCAACTCATGAATCCGGATATTCTGATTGACATCCAAATGAACCGCTATGGCACCTTCGACTTCGATAAATCGGAGAAACTCATAGCCATAGGCCGCCAAAAAGCCGCAACTGCCATCGACAAATACGAAAAAAGCCAGTCTTCCGGCAAGAAATCATTCTTCCACAAATTCATCTGATTTGTAGGACTTCAGAAAAAAAACGAGAAACGAAGTGAATAATTTGGGTTGCTGATGCACAAAATACAATCAAAATGGTTGTAATTGGCAAAAACAACCCCAAAAAGGATGTATTCTGAATGCTAAAATAGCAGGTTATTTTTATCAAGAATTGCCTAAGTATTCGAATAGCTTGAAGAGCAATAATTTACAGTAGGCTGAATTATTTTTACATAACAAAATCACCCCGAACGAGGACTATTCTCCGAGGGAGTTTGGAGTATTCTCGCTGGGAGTTTGGATAGTTTAAAGTAGAGGTTTACTCGGAGGAAAGTCAAACTTTACTCGGAGTAAAGTCTCAGCCCTTCAAAACGCCCATAAACAGGGCAATCCGAGCCATCAAGGAGAGGCGCGACGCAACGCAAAACAGCACATTACTAATATGAATTTATTTTACATAGACAAATGCCTTTTTTACAAACATTCAGGCCGAATGTTGCAATGTTGCATTGTTGCAATGTTGCATAAGGACTATCCACCTACCCTAACGGAGTAGGATTATAAGTATAATTTGAGATTATGATAAATAGAATATATTTATCTTTCTTAAATACTACCTATTATACTCCTTATGCAACAATGCAACATCGCAACAATTTCGATTTGCAAAACTAAAGCCCCACCAATCGGCGAGGCTTTTGTTGTTTAGTTGTCCTTCTCGATATACGTGAACGTGGTGTTGCCGATGGTGAAGCGGCGGCCATGATAAAGCCACTCCTCCTTGCCTATGGGCAGAGGCTTGTCGTTATCCACATAGACACCATTCTCCATGGCTACGAGGCGCATACTGCCTACATGCTGGCGAATCTCAGCCTGCAAGGGGGCTACAGCACCATTGAGATCCCACGACAGCTGGATGCTGCAATCGACGGACTTACCGATGGAAACCACATGAGTAGGCGAGGTGCGCATCCACTTGTAAAGGGCGATATCCATCTCCTTCACAGCTCCTTCCACATGGAGGAAGTATCGCTCGGAACGAGGTGCCACATGGGCAATGCTGATAGCGATACACACAGCATAGGTGACGAAGCCCATGAGCAAGGCCAGACGATAGTCGAAGAAGGTATCATTATAAACCATAGCCCATACGAACATGGAGAAGAAACCGATGGCACAAGCTGCAATGAGGAACACCTTCTGAATGCGCGTACGAGTGGCATAGGTAATAGCGAACATAATAACCCAGCTCATCAGCGCCCAGGGGATCCAGTCGACCAGGAACGAGTTGCTATCGATATGGAGGGCGATAGGAATAAGACAGCCCACCAGGCAGCACAGGAAGCTGGCTAAGCCGGCCAGGAAAGCACGGATGAACATCTCGATGATACGCAGTCGCCACTGACGGCGGCGAATGGTCATAAACGACAGGAAGAGCGTTACGAAGAAGCTGACGTACAGACCGAAGGCAGGCAGATGCCCCAGGCGCGAGCCATACTCAGCAACGGAGAGCTCAGCCTCGCGAGTGCCTTCCTTCAGTCCGTTGAGCAGCAACACCGCATGCTCCACGATATGCGTAGATACGGGATGATCCTTAATGGTATAGAAGAACCAAGCGATGAAACCGGCTACGATGGCCACAATGACCCAACGCATGTAGAAGAGGGCGTTGCGCCAATCGTAGAGGTTCTTGCTATTGTAATAATGCGAGCCACTCTTGCAATGGCGTCCATGTTCCGGACAGTGATACTCGTTCTCATCCCAGCAATGCTTGTGCATGGTATGCTGACACTTGGTGACTATCTCATCGCCATCCTCGAAGGGCGCCTTACAGAGATAGCAGGTCTCTGACACCATCTGACCATCGAAGCTCATCTGATTGCCACCAAACACCTTCACATACTTACGTTTGAAGAGCTGATAACGGATGTAAGGCTCAAGAAATTGGAATACCAGCCATACAATCAGCAACAGAACCAGCAGCGCCAGGACTCCCTGGATGATGACATCAACCGTAGTGCCACCACGCACGATGACAGGCGCATAGACGCTACCCAAATAGAAGAACGAGGAGCCGGTAACAACCAGATCGTTCGTCTTTCTATCGTAGAAGGAAATCTGAATGTTATGGCGATTGCCACGGAACACTTTCTTATCGGGTTGCTCGAGGGTAATCTCATAGTTGGCGTAGTTGATATTGAAGTCCGTCATGATATCATCCTCAATATCGGGCCAGTTGAACTCGGTCTGATAGATACCGTTCAGATCCTTACAGAAATATTGCAAGATGTTTGCATCGGCCTGACGACCGGGCACCACAAATACAGAGTCCTCACTCGAGCTTGAGGTAGCAGCGAAATTAGCATAGTAAGCCAGCATCTGCCTCTGACACTCCTTTACTTTATCAGCCAGCTGCTGCTGCATCTCAAAATGCTTGGGATCGACGGGCTGATCGCCATCGTAAGTCTTACCACCAGAGAGGACGAGCAACACCCTATAACGGGAGCCGCCAAGCACAGTGGTCTTATCCTGAAGCTCAGAGAGCTTGGTGAGCATGGAACGATAGAGATAGATAAACGATGGATCCTGATGAACGAAATAGTTGTCGACCACGTAGTCAGTTGCTTGATAGGTCTCCGACACGTTATCGCCTTGCATGAAGGCCACATAGAGGTTTTCGGCACCGAAGAGTGTCTTGATCTCGCGTACGGCCTGACGCTCGGCATCAACCAGTTCCTGAGGAAGGCTCAGATCGACAAGCGCCAGCAGACGCAGTCGGAGCTTGGCCACCTGTTCACGACTGACATTGGTAACACCCGTAACCACAGGCTGACGGCCTTCATCACGTGTATGCCCCGAGAAGAGCTTGACCTGCTGGAAAGCCTTTGCCACCACTTGCGATGAATCGGCGAGGTCGTAGGCACCTACATCGTGAAGCAGACGCGCCTTGAGCGTCATCACCTTATGATCGTCGGAGAACATAATATCGTGGATCTCCATTCCTTCGCCCGAGACCTCTACAGAGTCTTCTGGCGACATGAGGTCGTCGATATCGGGGATGCTCTGCTCATCGCAGGCCGTCGCTCCAAGGGCAACCCCCACTATCATTAGCCACTTATATAATCCTTTCCTCATATATTTCATTTTCAGTTTTATTTCTTATTCCTAAATCCTTATCTCTAAACCATTAAATAGTCGGATAATCATGCTGGCCCATCATACTCTCACGCATCTTCTTGGCCTGTTCGCGAGCTGCCTTAACTTGCTTTAGCTTCTGCGTAAACAGATTGAAGAACATCATAAGGATGGCCACAGCAGCCAAACCCAGCAGATAGTCCTTGATGCGTTGAATGAAAGGCTTGTAAGCCATCTCCTGTATCTTGGTAGACACACTCTGCAACTCCACAAACTTCTTCTCCATGCCCTTCATGCGCACCTCAAGACCGGGGAATGCCTCAGAGGCCTCCTTAGCCTGAGTGTAGTACTCCTGCGCCTGAGAGAAGATGTTCGACTCCTCGGCCTTCACCTTCTCAAGCTGAGAGGCTAACTTGGGCGAGAGCGAATACTGCTGCGCCTGCTTATAGAGGCGACGGTAGTTCTTATCCTGTCCCCAGATGAACTGCTCGGCCTTAGAGAAGACTGAGAGCTGATCGTACTGCTGCTGACGCGCGGCAAGGGTATCGGTAACCATCTGCTGCATCTGCTGAATGTAAGCGGCCTTGTTGAGCAGCGAGTCATTGTCGGCAATATACACCTGCTGGGCCTGCGAATAGGTATTCCAGCGTGTAGAGAACGAGTTGACCGACGCTGACAGCGACTTGAGTCGCCCCGAGATGGCATCAAGCAACTGGGGCGTGAGAGGCATCTCCAAATCGACATTCATTTGGAAACGACTCAAGGCATAGAGCTGATTAAGCTCTTCCTGGAACAAAAGCATGCGCTCCTCAATATCCACGTAGGTCGACTCGAGGTCTTCCTCCGGGGATGCCGCCTCCTGAGCCCCAGCTCCCAACGGCATCAGGGCAAGAATGGCGATGAGTAAAAGCAGACTTCTGACTCTATTCATTGTTTCTGACAATTCTTTCTAAAATACTGTTCTGCCTCACGGAATACCTGCAGGGCCTGGCGCTGTTCGGCACCATAAACACCCTGAGACTTCACGGCGGCATTCATTTCCTTGATGAGGTTCTCACACTGGAGAATAATATCACGACGCTCAATGGGATCCTCGGACAACAGGTAACGAGCCACAGAGGCATCGATCTGACGGGCCTTAGAAAGCAACGTCTTGGCACCTACGCCACCGCCGCCACCAGCACCGCCTTCGCCAGCTACAACCACCTTCATTCCGGCGATAGAATCGGCATAAGCATTATAATCGTCGAAGAGTTTCTGCAAGTCGCCACAAGGACTCTGGGCATCCTTATGAGGATACTGGGCCACAAGCAGACTCTTGAGATCGTTGAATACCTTCAGACTCTCCTGACTGTTTGCCGTACCATTGGGGAACTTGCCATGCAGACTGCCATAGCTCTTGCGCACACCATCGAGGGCAGCCTCAGCAGAGGCGATCTCCTCATCAAGGCCGAAGCAAGGATTACGCTGTATATCAACGTGGTACTCGGTAAAGAGGTCGCGACCGAAACGGATCTCGTAGACTTTCTTGTTAGGTTTCTTACTGATATCATCCATCAGCAATACGTCACGCAGACGCACCACCACCGATGAACGTTTGTTCATGATATCGAACGTCTGAGTGATATAGTCGTTGACCATAGCATACTCTTGAGGAGTAGGCTGCAGGCCCTCATAGTCGATCCAGCGACGGAACACATACTTGCTACGGGGCTTGGGCACCGTGCTCTTGAAGAGCTTGGAGAAACGATACTTCTCATCGGGATTAGAGGTCACCACATAAGGCAGCATATCAGGACGAATGGTACGTCCCTTAACGGCGGGTTTGTAACGCGTATCCTCGCGGAACACGAAGATATTACGGTAAGAGATGAGATTCACCGTAAGCTGATTGGCGGCTTCGTCGAACACAAACTTCACCATGATGTCCTTGTCAGTGACATCGTCGTCGAGACTGATATGGTCTGTAAAGGCCTGGGCCTGACTCACAGTGACATTCCTCACTGTCTGTGCCCAGCCGCCTTGCAAGGCAAGGCAACTAACCAGTAAACTATATATGTAACGCTTTATATTCATATCTCATTATCAAAAAAGATCCATTCATTGGGTTCGCCCTGGCGAATAACCCAGGAGGCAACCTTCAGGTCCTCCGGATAAGGGGGTTCAGACGTGGCATGATATACATCATAACGCAAGTAATGGGCCACACGCTCAACACCCCATACAAGATCGGTGTAGGTATCTGCCATATTGATGCACACGCGCCCTGCGAAATCGCCGAAGAAGCGGATGTTGGGATGCCAGGGATGGGGAATTGCGAGTCCATCGGCATCGTGGGTAAGGAAACGGAATACGGGAGGGCAATCGATGGAGGGATAACCCTCAGGGATATCGATACGCATCCGGTAGCCCGTAGCAAAGACGGGGGCGTTAGTAACGCCAGGCTCACCGAAATGTTCAAGGTTGTCGACACCACAGATACTCCGTAACTGATAGCTGACCAGATAGGACGTGGGCAGACCATCGGCATTGCGACGGGCCACCTGTAGCTGAATATCGCGACGGTTATTCAGTCGCTCTTCCAGCTTACGCCACTCGTAAAGCAGTCGTCTGTTACGTCCGCTGAGAGTCTTGCTATCGTACTCCTTGCTATCCATTATTCACAAAGGCTCATCCTGGGAAAGGATCGGGCATTAAGAACACTTTATCACCATTCTGTACATTATAGTCGGCCAGCGTCTGCTCGTTGCGACCTATGCGCGGACGGAGGACGCGGATTTCGTGAATCTCTGGATCCTCGCGACCAAAGAAATAGTCGAGCGGTGCACCCGTCTCGTCGATACTGGGGAAATCAAAGATCAAACGTCCGTCGCTACCCACAGCATGTCGCAGATTATTCATAAGAGTAGACAACGGGGCTTCGGGGTTGACCACCTTGAAGCGTACCGTCTTGTTCTTATAAACAATATCTAAAAAGAATTCATCCATATATCTTGATAGGTTTTGAGTTTACTTAATCTGAATACTTACATGTATGGGGTATATATTGGTGCTACGCACCTCTATCATCTTCTGCAAAAGAATCTCCACCTGCGGAATCTTGTCGGCAAAACTACGCTTCACAAACGAATTATCGGCCAACAGGATTTCCACCACTATCTCATAACCACACTCGCGGTTGTCTATCTGCTGACGATGACTTACACTGATGTCACTCACCATATCACGAACGATACCATAGCGCGTAAGCAGTTCGTTGTAGCAGAATACCTTGATATCGGCTGGAGTCACAATGCGGTCGCATGTAGCCACATAATAACGCGACAGACTGGCTAAAGCTCCTTCCTCGCTTACTTCGTCGCTACCCGGTACGGGGGTTGCTATCTGACGGGTATCGGTAGAGTTGAAACCTGTAGGCACAGTAAACGTGCTGGAGGAGTTGAGGGCCGCATTCACATTAGCACCTGCGGTCGTCATATAGCTAACATCCACACTGCCGTTGCCTGTACGGATGGCGCTTGCATCACGCAACAGGATATACACACCCGGCAGTTGGCGCAACTTATCCTTCTGGGCAGCGTCAAGCAGACGCGACAGGATCTCTTGCAAAGTCTGCATAGTCTTGTCACCCGATATACCCTTCATGTCTTGGAATGCGTAATAGTCGGAATGATACTTAGCGATCAGTACATGCAGCAGACGTACCAACTGTCCCTGATTGAAACGATCAGCAGCCACGCGGCGCACCTCTACAAGACTATTACCATAAATCTGCTCTTCCGACGGACGGATGGCATGCAAGAACTGCTGACTGGACTGATCGTCACGATTATCATATCCTGCTACACGGGCCAAAGGCGAAGCCGCCGAAAGTGTCACAGAGTGCATCTTTGCATTAGCAAGCAGCACGGTATTCAAAGAGAAACTCTCCTTGTCAAACTGGAATCTGTCGCTGATACCTGTAAACTCGAACACCAGATCAACCGTCTCAGTCTCTGCAGGCAACAATTTACCTGCTGCATGGGGCTTCACATAGAACAGCCTGATGTTCTGGCGTGCGAAGAGATCGAGACAGGATGCCTGAGCCTGATAAGTCTGTGAACGGTTATAAAGAATGGTATCCAGTCCGAAGCACTGTGACAAGGGCAGATCAGCAAAGTCCCATGGCTTCACCAAGGGAACAAGCTGTCCTTTGATTGTTACCTTTACATCCTGAAAGTTCACATTACGGACGGCAAAGGTAAGGCCTGAGATCTCAGAAACAGGCGATTTGAAAAGCAGTGAAACCTTCCAACGTCGGCCGTCCATTCTGACGATGGAACGTACCTTGGCATTCATCACTCTGCTACGTAAAACCGGTATAAACGTATAGGGAGTACCTGTGAGCGTGAACTCACTCTGGGGCGTAAGTTCCATCTCTGGAATCGTATCCTGTAAGGCCGTCTCTATCACTGCTGTAGCAGGTACGGCATGTCCCACTTCATAGGGAGTCAATAGATAGGCATACTCCTCAAGCACCTCAGTCTTCAGCATCTCCATATCGCCGACTGCCTCATTCATCTGATAGGCCAATGCCGTCAGCATGAGAGAGAGCACCGGATCGGTCTCCAGACCTTCCAGGAAATCATTCATGTCACTCTGCCGCCAGATATTGATGGCTTCGCGCATTAATTCATCGGCTCGTTGCCTTGTCTCAAATATCGTTTGTTTCATCTTTCTCTATCTTAATTCCAGATTCTGAAAATCTGTTTATAGACATAATTCTCCTTTGTACTGCTAATTACACCCTTCACCGTGATATATATCTGTCGCTCCTCACGGATATAGGTCATCGACACTGCCACATCCTCCAGACGGCACTCATACTTGGCAACAGATTCCTTAAGCTCGGAGGCAAAGGTGTTAATACTCTTCGACGAGCCAGAGATCTTCTTGTCATAGATACCCTGAAGACCGTCCATCGAGTCCGTATCGCCTGAGTCGTAGACCACACCCTCGTTCTCATTGAACATCTCAAAACGCAGATTGTTGAACACAAAGCCGAACTGCGGATCAGCAGGTGTGCTGAACTGAGCTGTCGATAAGATCAGGGAGATTGAAGAGTCGATCGACTTCTTCAACTTTTCCTCTCTCGACAGTCCTTTTGGACCTACATTCAGGGGTAAACTGATACTCGTCATAAGCACATCATATTAACGGTATATACTCTTTCTCCTCTGGCTCCGGCACGTAGAGAGCATTGAACAGATGGTCGAACATATTGAAATAGAGTTTCTCGTAGAGCGACTCCGAGAGATCCTTGCCCAACTGATCGAACTTCTGATTGAGCGCATCGGTAAGCGCATTGGCACGATTATCGACCTCCGTAGCCAACTGTTCGAGGATGGCAGTCTTCAACGTGTCGTTGATATAGGTAGTGAGAGCCTCCGTCTGCTGTTGCATCTCGGCACGCAACTCCTCCTTCATATCGGCCAGCAGTTTCTCAATGAGTTCAGGATGCAACTGCTCGTAGAGCTCTTTCTTTGCTTGTGCTAAAAGAGCGTCGTAGTCAATGGTGTTGTCCTCAAGCACCACACCATCGAGGATGACGATTGCACCTGCCAGATAATCGTCGAGCCACTGCAGCCACGCCTGGATATCGGTATACGACGGCTGAGGCACCTCAGTGGGCTGTTCTCTGTTTGGTGTCACTATATAGTAGTCGATGGCCTGTGCTATCTCCTGGGTCAGCAGGACAAAGTCCTGCATGCTGTTCTGCAGGTTATAGCCCTTTAGACGGAACACGTAGCGGAGCACCGCACGCTTACCCTCACCATCGGCAAAGCTCTCGTGAGTCGATAGGAGCATCAACTTCTCCACATACCTGTCAATATAGTCTTTAAAACGTTTATCGGCAGTGAGCAGCAGACAAGGCGGAATAAAGTCCGAATCCATGGAGAACACACCATCGGTAACACTGAAGCGCAACAGGGGGAACAGATCGTTGGCCTCTATCTCCTCGAGCGTGTTGATGCCGTAAACATAATGGGGACGAATA
>Ga0310690_10004373_pt1 | contig 20097 bp, 29 predicted proteins | sample AusTroGonzalo_MG_2_FD_207661 | JGI IMG/M metagenome (GOLD analysis project Ga0310690, IMG submission 207661) | Bovine rumen microbial communities from tropical cattle in Woodstock, Queensland, Australia - Gonzalo_04 (v2) (version 2) | ecosystem: Host-associated > Mammals > Digestive system >...
ATATTCAACTTTGAGAGGCCCATATTAATTACTTAAATCCAACCGGAAATGAGACTTCTTCAAGGAATTGAAGGAGTCTCATTCGTTATGAGGAGGACCCCATGAAGATCCTGATCCACGCGGTTCCGGAGCGGATGTGGTACGTCGAGGACTTCCTCGTGCCGCAGCTGCGCGCCCAGGGCGCCGGGCCGGAGGAGATCCGGATCTTCCTGGACGATAAGAAACTCGGCAACCTCCGGGCCTGCATGGCGGCCTTCGCTGGCTGCGAGGGCGACGGAGGCACCTGGCACATCCAGGACGACGTCCTCCCCTGCCGCGACTTTGTGACTCGCTGCAGGGAGCTGGACAGCCGAGAGCTGGTCGTGGGCTTCTGCAGCGAGCTTTTCGGAGACGATCCCGGGCTCACCGGCACGGTGTACGTCCCGGACATGTGGCACTCGTTCCAGTGCGTGAGGATCCCCGACGAGTGGGCGCGCGACTGCGCCCGCTGGGTGCTCTCCCGCGCCTGGGAGATTTCCCCATCCCCCGAGCTTCCCGGGCTCTGGGAGACGGGCAAAGGCGACGACACCTTCTTCCGGGAATATGTCCAGATCATGCGAGGCACGGGCACGGCGTACAACGCCAGGCCGTGCCTCGTGGAGCACATGGACGTCTGGCTCGGAGGCAGCGTCACCTCGCAGTGGCGCGGCTACTGGGTCCGCGCCGCGCTCTGGGACGACGAGGAGCTCGTGGAAGATCTCCGGCGGCGCCTCAGGGCCTATAAAAACCGTTAATAAGCCGGCCGGGCGTAAAACGGCAGCCGCAGGAGACGCGACCTCGTTAAAAGCGCAGCGGAGAAAGGATACCTAAATGAAAAGGACCGACATCACCGACATCTGGCCCGATGCCACAAAAGAGCAGATCGACCGGATCATGGATCTCAACGGTGCCGATATCAACAAGGCCCGCGGAGATGTGGAAAACCTCCGGGTACAGCTGAGCAACGCCCAGAACGAGATCGAGCAGCTGAAGCTGCAGCCCACGGCCCCGGCTGATCAGGACCTCAAGGAGCGGCTCCAGGCGACCACCAAGGAGCTCGAGGCCCTCAAGGCGTCCAACGCCCTGCGGGATCTACGCGCGAAGGTCTCCAAGGAGACCGGCGTGCCGGCGGATCTGCTGACGGCGGAAACGGAGGACGCCCTCAAGACCCAGGCCGAGGCGATCAAAGCCTACGCCCAGCCCAGAGGCTACCCGAAGGTCCCCGACGGTGGCGAGGTCCGCCCCGGCGGCGCGACCGCGACGCGCGACCAGTTCGCGGACTGGCTCGAACAGAGCCTCAAATCATGAAAGGAGGACATGAACCATGTCCGGAGTTCCCACCAATCGCACCAACATCACCCTGCCCGCTGACGTCTCCCAGGAGATCATGCAGAAGACGCAGGGCTCGTCCGCCATCATGCGCCTGGCTCAGCAGATCGCTCTGCCCGGCCGCGGTGTGCAGATCCCCGTCATCACCAGCGACCCCGCTGCCGCGTGGGTCGGCGAGACCGAGGCCAAGCCCGTCTCCAATCCCGGCCTGAGCTCCAAGCTCATGCAGGCCTACAAGCTGGCCGTGATCATGCCGTTCAGCAATGAGTTCAGGCGTGACGCCAGGGCCCTGTACGACGCCCTCGTGGCCCGTCTGCCCGCCGCGCTGGCCATGAAGTTCGACAACACCGTCATGGGCGGCACCGCGGCTCCCGGCGGCAACTGGGACAGCTTCGCGGCCTGCACCGCCCAGTCCTTGGTGGCTTCCGTGGGCCACACCGCGTACGACGCCCTCGTGGCCGCCTTCGCGGACATCGCCGATCACGGCGGCGCCCTGAACGGCTTCGCCCTGTCGCCCTCCGGCGAGGGCCTGCTGCTGGCCGCCACCGACGGCCAGGGCCGCCCGCTGTTCATCAACAGCGCCGCGGATGGCGCCATCCCCCGCATCCTGTCCGCCCCCGTGGTCTCCAGCCGCGGCGTGTACGTCGCCGGCCAGGCTTCTGCCGGCGGCTCCGATCCCGGCTCTCCCGCCATCGTCGGCGTGGCCGGCGACTGGACGCAGGCCATGTACGGCACTGTGGAAGGCGTGCAGATCGGCATCAGCGACCAGGCCACCCTGCGCCAGGGCACGACCATCATCGACCTCTGGCAGCAGAACATGTTCGCCGTCAGGGCCGAGATCGAGATCGGCTTCCGCGCGGATACCAACTGCTTCGACCTGCTCGTCGGCGCTGTGCCCGAGTCCTGATGATCAGGCTCGTCAATCCGCTGAACGGCGGAGACACCTGGGTGCACGAGTCCAGGCTCGAGGAGTATCTGACCCGGGGGTATAAACTGCCCCCGGCGCCGGAGCCCCCGAAGCCGAAGCCCGTCACCCGAAAAAAGGCCGAACCCAAGGCCTGACATGATTGACCCGGTGTCCGAAACGGACACCGGGTTTTTTGAAAGGAGGGCCGGAAATGGCTGATCCCACCCCCACCACCTATGCGAGCGTGAGCGACATCGAGTCCCGCATGCTGCGCGACCTCAGCACCGACGAGGAGGCCGTGGCGGCCGTCCTGCTGCAGGACGCGGCCGTGCTCATCGACGCGGCATCTCCGAACGCGCCGGCGGACGCCAAGAAGGTCGTCAGCTGCCGGATCGTGATCCGGGCCCTCGGCGACGGAAACTCCGCGGGCATCCCGCTGGGCGCCACCCAGGGCAGCCAGAGCGCCCTCGGCTATACGCAGTCGTGGACCATCGGCTCCGGCGGCGGCGCCGGCGAGATCTATTTGAGCAAGACCGACCGGCAGCTGCTGGGCACCGGCAATTCGATCGGGAGCTATTCCCCGACGCAGGAGCTGGTCCCGCAGGAGGCGCTGCCATGGTAGGCGAGAGCGTGGTGCTGACTGTCAAGACCCTGAGCGGTTACGACAGCTTCAATAATCCGGTCTACGTCACGACGACCGAGACCGTGACCAATGTGCTGATCGGTCAGCCCACTGCGGAGGAGGCCCAGAGCTCCATTGACCTCTACGGCAAGCGCTGCGAGGTCATGCTCGGGATCCCCAAGGGCGACACCCACGACTGGGAGGACACCACCGTGACCTTCTGGGGCCGCACCTGGCACACCATCGGGCCCACCATCATGGGCATCGAGGCCAATGTGCCCACGCCCTGGCACAGAAAGATCCGGGCGGCGCGCGATGAGTAAGGACGTAGTTTTCAAGCTGAACCTCGCCGGTCTCAACGAGCTCATGAAGTCCCCCGAGATGCAGGCGATCGAGAACAGCGCGCTCGCGCAGGTCGCCGCGCAGCTGGGTGACGAGTTCGAGGTCGAGTCGTCGCACCCGATCGGGTTCGTCGCCATCGGCAGCGTCCGCGCCAAGACCTACAAAGCCCGGCTCGCGCAGAACAAGACCAAAGTGATCGACAAGGCTTTCGGAGGAGTGAAGGTATGACCATCGAAGAATACGTCATCAGCTACCTCGGCGAGGCGCTCAACGGCGTGCCGGTGCACGGATCCGTCCCGCACCAGATGCCCGCGCGCTTCGTGACCGTGGAGCTCATCGGGTCCTCGAGGCGCAACCTGATCCCCACCGCACGGCTCTCCGTGGAGAGCTGGGGCGAGAGCCGCGCCGACTCGGCCGCCCTCCACGAGACCGTGGTGGCGGCCATGCTGGCCATGATCAGCAACCCGGAGATCTCCCATGTGGAGATCGACACCGGGTACAACAACACCGACATGACGACGGACCGCCCGCGCTACGACGCGACTTTTGACGTCGTCTATCTCTTTTAACTGGAGGTTTTCAACATGCCTGATATCAGCAATGTGACCACCGGCAAGCCCAAAGTGGCCGGCGCGGTCTACCGGGCGCCGAAGGGCACTCCCCTGCCCACCAGCGCCACGGACACCCTCAACGGGGCCTTTGTGGACCAGGGCTACATCAGCGAGGACGGCGTCACCAACACCAACAGCCCCACCACCGAGACGATCAAGGAGTGGGGCGGGCAGTCCGTGCTGGTCGTGACCACCGAGAAGCCCGACACCTTCAAACTGAAATTCCTGGAGTCCCTCAATTACAACGTCCTGGAGGCCGTCTACGGCGCCAGCAACGTCACCCTCAGCGGCTCCACGATCTCCGTCAAGGCCAACGCCGACGCGCTGGAGGAAAACTCCTACGTCATCGACATGGTCATGACCGGAGGTGCTCTCCGGAGGATCGTGATCCCCTGCGCCAGCCTGAGCGCCCTGGGCGACATCGTCTACACCGCCAACGACGCCGTGGGGTATGAGGTCACCCTCGAGGCCCTGCCCGACAGCTCCGGGAACAGCCATTACGAGTACGTCTCCCTGACGTCCGGAAGCGACTTCGCCGTGGCGCTCGACAAGAGCACCCTGAGCGTCGCCCACGGCAGCACCGCCCAGCTCGTGGCCACCACCACGCCCGCGGGCATGCACGTCATGTGGGGCTCCAGCGCGCCGAGCAAGGCCACCGTCGACCAGGCGGGCCTCGTGACCGGCGTCGCCGCCGGCAGCGCCGTCATCACCGCCACCTTCGGCGGCGTGAGCGCCAGCTGCACCGTCACCGTCACCTGATAGGAGGTCTTCATGGCGAAAGGCACAACGTCCACAGGCTTCGCGTTCGAGTTCGACGAGAACCGGCTGGACGACATGCGCTTCGTGGACGTCCTGGCCGTGGTCCTGGATGAGGAGGCGCCGGATTTCGATAAGATCGCCGGCGTCTCCAAGCTCATCACCATGCTGCTGGGCGCGGACATGAAAAAGGCGCTTTACGAGCATATCGGCGCCGCCCATGACGGGCGGGTGCCGCGCGCGGAGCTGGAGAACGCGCTGGAGGAGATCATGGCAGCGGCCAGGAAGGACGCCGAAAAAAACTCCTGACGCTGGCGTACATGATCGCCACCGACGAGAGCGCGCTGGAGTGCGACTTCGCCGAGACCTATCATATCCTCGATTACAGAGCCCTGCCCGCACGCCGGGCGGGGCTTTTTGCACAGGGTCTCGGTCCGGACTCGCGCATCCGGAGGATCCTCAGCGGCCGGAAAATCTCCCTGGAGACGCGGCTGCTGTCGCTGGCCGTGGATCTGCTGCAGATCCTGGTGTGGCAGAACACAGATGACGGATACAACGGAAGGAACCCGCCCAAGCTCATCACGGATGAGCTCGAGGGCGATGGGAAACAGTCCTCCGGCGTCGGGTTCGACAGCGTGGAGGAGTTCGAGGCCTGGAGGGCCTCTCTGATCGGAGATGAGAAATAATGGCAGATCTCGGTTCTGCATATGTGAATATCGTCCCCAAAGCACCGGGGATCTCCAATAAAATCACCGACCTGCTCTCCAGCGGGGGCGGTCCGGAAAAGGCCGGGCAAAGCATCGGCAAAAAGCTGGTCGGCACGTTGGCCAAGGTGGGCATCGGCGCCGCGGTCGGCAAGATGGTCAAGGACGCCTTCTCCGCAGGCGGCGCACTGCAGCAGAGCTTCGGAGGCCTGGAGACGATCTACGGCGACGCGGCCGAGGGCGCGAAGGAATACGCCCGCGCGGCGGCTGCCGCCGGGATCAGCGCCAACGATTACGCCGAGCAGGCAGTCAGTTTTGGCGCCGGGCTGAAGGCCGCCTTCGGAGGCGACACGGCGAAGGCCATGGAGGCCGCCAACACGGCGATCCTGGACATGGCCGACAACGCCGCCAAGATGGGCACGCCTCTGGAGTCGATCCAGAACGCCTATCAGGGCTTCGCCAAGGGCAATTTCACGATGCTCGACAACCTGAAGCTCGGGTACGGCGGCACAAAAGAGGAGATGGCGCGTCTGCTGAAGGACGCGGAGAAGCTCACCGGCAAAAAGTACGACCTGTCCAACCTGGGCGACATCTATGACGCCATCCACGTCATCCAGGGCGAGCTCGGCCTCACCGGCGTGGCCGCCGGCGAGGCGGAGACCACCCTCACCGGATCCCTGGGCTCCGTCAAGGCGTCCTGGGAGAACGTCATGGGCGCGCTGACCACCGGGGAGGGCCTGGGCGTGGCCATGTCGAACCTCGGCAAAAGCGTCGGCAATTTCGGCAGCGTGGCCATGGACATGTTCAGCCAGCTCGCGGACCAGCTGCCCGACATGATCCTGGGCCTCGCGGACGTGGTGATCGACAACGCGCCGTCGTTCCTCGCGGCCGGCGCGCAGCTGATCCTGAAGCTGGTCACGGGCCTGGTGCAGCGGATCCCGGACATCGCCGCGAAGATCCCGGAGATCTGGGAGAGCTTCAAGACGACCTGGGGCGCCGTGGACTGGAAGAGCCTCGGCGACACGCTGATCAACGCCATCGGGGACGGGATCTACGCGCTCAAGGAGAGCTTCTCGGCCAAGGCCACGGAGCTGGGCGACGCGCTGAAGGAAAAATGGGACGCCTTCGACTTCAAGGACTTCGGCACAAAGCTCGTCGACAAGATCAAGGAAGGCGTCAAGAACGCCGGCGGCAGGATCTGGACCGCCCTCAAGGGCGCCCTGGACAGCGCCAAGACCAAGATCTCCACGATCAACTGGAGCGAGTTCGGCGGCGACATCGTCGACGGCATCATCAGCGGTCTGAAGGGCGCCGGAGGCCGGTTCATCCAGGCGATCAAGGATCTGGTCAGAAGCGGACTGACCGGAGGCAAGGAGGAGGCCGAAGTCGGATCTCCGTCCAAGCTGTTCGCGCGGGAGCTCGGGCAGTGGATCCCTCTGGGCATCGCCGAGGGTATAAACTCCGAAGCGTCCGCCGTGGACACCGCTGTACAGGACGCCGTGAGCGGAGCCGCCCGCAGGGCCTCCATGAGCTCCGCGGCAGCGACCGCGGCAGATGCTTCCGCATCGAGAGACACTGACCGGATCATCGAGGCGCTGCGCACGATGCAGTTCGAGACCCGTGTGGTGCTGGAGGGCGACGCCGACGGCCTGCTGCGGGTCATCAACAAGTCCAACTGGGCAAAAACCAACGCCACCGGGTACAACCGGCTGGCGGCAGTGGGAGCGAGGTAATAAATGGAACTGTTCAAAATCACCAGCGGCGGGTCGGTGACCGATCTCTCCGGATACGTCAATCCGCGCACCTATGCCGTCAATCAGCTGGAGATCTTCGACGAGTATGAGGACGGCGACCGGGCCATCCATCGCAACCTGGTGCGGACCAGGGTGTCCGGCAGGCTCACCCTCGGCTTCGACACCAAGACGGCCCTGACGAATTTCCTCACCTTGCTCGCAGCCGGGCGGAAAAGCAATCTCGCCTATGACATCCAGGCCTACTGCCACAACACGGGGACGCTCGTTTCCTGCGTGGCCTTCCTCGACATCAGCGGCTCGGGCATCTGGGACGACACCAACAGCCGGCAGTGGCTCACCATCGACGTCACCGTCACGGAGGTGTGAGATGCTCAACGTCCCAACCGCCGCGCAGGGGCTGTTTTCCACAGCGCACAAGAACATCCGCGTGACCTTCCCGAACGGCGAATACTCCGACATCTGCGGCGACAGGATCATCGCGGAGAGCGTGAAAATGGACGAGAGCGTCTGCTCGGAGAACGTCTTCCGGTTCGGCTCCGCAGAGCGCAGCACGATCAGCTTCGACGCCGTCGTCGCGGATGACCTGACGGGGCTGAAGATCGCGTGCTTCCTCGAGGCGGACATGACTCCGCTGTCCATGGCGGACTACGCCGCCGTGGTGAACAATCCCGGGGACGGCCAGGTCAAGGCTCCGGCCGACACGGGCCTGAGCTACACCGTCTACCGCATCCCCTGGGGCGTCTACCGCGTAGACACCGCCCAGCGGATCCAGGGCTACAGCGACCGCCGGCACATCGAGGCCAGAACGCTCGCCCCCTGGGCGTGGAGCCCGGTGGAGCGCATGAGACTCGACACCTGGCTGGGCGCCTCCCTGCAGCAGGTGCGGTCCTTCTCCCCGAAGGACATGCTTTTCGCCAATCTGGGATTCTGGTTTCCCGAGTGTCTTCCCGCCGCGGGGTACACGGAGACCTGGGTAAAGCAGCAGTCTGACTTCATGGCCGCGAGCTCCTCCTTCACAAAAACCTACGAGAGCACGGGCGGAGGGCACACCTACAAGACGGTGATCAGCGGCACGATATGCCGGTCCAAGCTGGGCCTCTCGGACGGGCTGTACAAGCTGGAGCTGAACATCGGCGACACGGAGGCGGCCTGGAATTTCTTCCTTTCATGCTACGAGGACTACAACGCCCCCTATCCCGACGTCCCGCAGCCGACCATCCCGGTCGACCAGCGCAGCCCGCGCTGCTGGCTGCAGCCGTACATCGGGTACGATCTGGCCAACTGGTTCGCCCCGGGATCCCACTCCGGCATGTCCGGGCAATTCAATCCCTGCTACTGGATCCCGTACGGAGGCGATGTCCCCTGTCTCTACATCACCACGGACAACCTCGATGTCACAAACACCTTCTTCGGCGTGATGTGGGACCTCACCGTGACCTTTTCCGTAGATGGGACGGTCAAAGAGACCGGGACCTTCTTCCCCTCCTCCGGTATGGGCATGAACGTCTCCCAGTACGTCGACTCAGACCCATTCCCGTATGCCGTGGAGATCAGCCCGTCGGCGACCATCGCGCCAGACCCTCTCTACGACACGACCGGTTCCGAGTATCGATGCTACTCCGACAGCTACGACCTTGGCGAGCTGCTCCGGTCCTGGCTGGAGCTGCACGGGCAGTGCATGGGCTTCGACCGGAACGGGTCCCCGAAGATCTGGTCGCCTGCCGACCCGACCTACGGCTCCGCGTCCGTCCCCACAAGCGCCCAGAAGTTCGCCGGATTCTGGTGGGACGAGATCCCGCCCGCGGACGTGACGCGCGTGCTCTGGTCCTGGGACTACGAAGACGACCAGCGGGACATGGAGACCTCCGTCGCGCAGGTCCCCGCGGAATGGCTGACCGAGCGCGGGAGCACCTACGACCTGCGCGGGAACTGGATCCTCGAAAACCTGAGCGGCGTGAGCGAGCCGGGAGACGTGGAGGATCTCATCGTCGCCCGCCTGGCGCCGTCCCTCCTCGCGGAATCGTCCGGGGAGAGGATCATGTCCTTCCCGGCCATCGACCTGACGGCCATGGCCATGCCCTGGATCGAGGCAGGCGATCAGGTGACGGTGGGACTCAGCTCCGGCGCGTCCGTCAAGTCGTTCGCCATGAGCCAGAGCGTGACCGGCATCCAGCTGCTCACGCAGAGGATCTCCGCGGATGGAGGTCTCGCGGAGGTGGAAAATGAATAAAAAATGGTACGGCCGCACGGATCCGCGCCCCAAGGGCGGAAAGAATCCGTCGAGCTATGACTACACCGTCACGATCACCAACGGCACCGCCGACACCGCGGTGCTCCGGAAGTCCGGGTGCGTCGTCAGCCTCAATCTGACGCTTTTCTACGTCAACGCCGCGGCCTCGTGGACGACCGTCGGCAAGATCCCGCTGGAGCTCGCGCCGGACCATGACGTCGGAGCTCCGGCGACCGGATCGCAGCTGTCCTGGCTGCGGGTGACCTCGGACGGGACGATCGAGATCTACGCATCCCCGGCTAACGCATCCATGACCGCACGCGCTTCGCTGACGTGGGTTCTGCTGAGATAATCAGTCAATTATAGGAGGGCCTCGAAATGAAGGAGGACACAGTCAAGATTTTCTTCGCGGCATTATGGGCAGCCGTCTGGGCCTACGCAAAGGACATCATCACCCCGGTGATCATCCTGGTCATCGTCATGATGATCGACTACATCTCCGGCGTGGCCGCCGCCTGGATGCACCACGAGCTCAGCTCGCGGACCGGGCTGATCGGCATCATTAAAAAGATGTCCTACCTCGCGCTTGTCGTCGTAGGCTGCAGCATCGACTATCTCGTCAGCCTGCTCGGCGCCCAGCTCACCGGCGCGGAGATCTCCATCAAAGCTATCGGCCTTGTCGTGACGTGCTGGTTGATAATCAACGAACTGATCTCGATACTGGAGAATGTTGCACGGCAGGGCGGGCCGGTGCCTCCTTTCCTGGCCAGCCTGCTGAGGCATCTCCGAGAGACCACAGAAAAAGGCGTCCCGGTGTCCGAGTCGGACACCGCACCTTCGGAGGGCGGAAAGCATGAGCGTCGCTGATCGCGCTGTCGAGTACGCGCTGCGGATCGCCCGCGACGACTCCCACGGCTACGATCAGTCGAGCCGCTGGGGCCCGGACTACGACTGCAGCTCGCTGATCATCGCGGCCTACAAGTACGCAGGCGTGCCGCTGACGTGCACCTACACCGGCAACATGCGCCGCGACATGATCCTGCACGGGTTCGTCGAGGTGCCCATCTCCGTGGGCCTGCGCGCCGGCGATGTTCTCCTGAATGAGGTCCACCACACCGCGATGTACATCGGGAACGGGCAGATCGTCCACGCTTCCGGGAATGAGTTCGGCGGCGCCACGGGCGGCCTCTCCGGAGACCAGACCGGGCGGGAGATCTCGATCGCGCCTTATTATGTGCCGAGCTACGGCTGGGACTGCGCGCTCCGATATACGGCCGATCAGGTCCCGATATCCACCGACCCGGTCCAGACGCCCGCGGAGCCCTCCACAGGACCCCACACGGAGCCCTACCGTCCCGGGGACCGGTACATGGTGAAGCAGGGCGACACGCTCTGGGGTATCGCCGAGCGCTACCTCGGAAACGGAAACCGCTGGCACGACCTTTACGCCTATAACAACCTCAAGACCATCGACATCTATCCCGGGGACATCATCGAGCTCCCCGACAAAAGCTGGACGCCGAAGGATGAGGCGAAGTCCGAGCCCCTGCCGGAGCCGGAGCCCGCAATCGGCCGCAGCGGGGAGCTGCCGGTTCTCTCCAGAGGAGACACCGGCTATTCTGTGGAGGTCCTACAGATGCTTTTGATGTACGCCGGGTATGAGCTGCCCGCCTACGGGATGGACGGCGAGCTCGGCGATGAGACTGAGAAGGCGCTGCTGGCCTTCCAGGAGGATCACTACGGGATCGAGGCATCCGGAAAGACTGATCCCGTCACCTGGGCCGCGCTCATCTGGGGATGACTTGGGGGTATTTTGGGGGTATTTTCTCCCGATCGAGATCCTGACGCAAAAACAGAAAACCCCGTAATCCTTGAGATTACAGGGTTTTCTGTGGTGGAGACTGCTGGACTCGAACCAGTGACCTCATGCGTGTGAAGCTACTGAATCGAATAACGTCAAAACTGCGAAAAGCGCTGGTAAGTCAAGAAAACCTTGATTTATCAGCGCTTTTTTGTTTTCCGAGGGTCTCTGTTTTCGGGCGGAGGCATCCGCTTTCGGACGGGCTTCCGAGGGTTTTCTCGGGGTCTGTCCGAGATTCGGGGGTATTTTCGGGGTATGGATCAGGCCGGAAAAATCTTGCTGACGTCGTCGATCAGATCCTCGGGCCGATGGCCCATCAGGCTGGTGTAGATCTCCAGCGTGACGTCCGCGGTCTCGTGGCCGGCGAGGTACTGCACCCGGCGCACGTCTACTCCGCCGAGGACCAGCCGGGTGATGTACGTGTGCCGCAGGATGTGCGAGCTGACCGGGAAGTCCAGGGAGATCACCACGCCCGGATGCTTAGGGACGGAGTCTCCGAGCGCCAGCGTGACGGCCACGACCTTCTGCTTCCCTGTTTCGGGATCCCGGCGGTACCTGCGCACCACTCCGGCCGTGCGGGCCCTGACGGCGCTCCAGGCGCGCCTGTGGGCCTGGTAGGACCACGGCCCGCCCTCGGGCATCTCCACCACGGTGCGGCCGGGCAGGGGCTTGTCGGAGCGCGCCGCAGCGGCCTCTCTCTCGGCCGTCAGTGCCGGCAGGAGCGCCGGCGGGATCGGGAGGGTCCTCCAGGCCGCGGAGGACTTCAGGACCTCGGAGAGCACCGGCTGGGTGTTCTTCGGCCAGCGGCAGGCGCAGCGCACATCGACGTGCGGGGCCTTCCCTTCCGTGTGGACATCGCGCCAGCGTAAGCCGTAGACCTCCTCCCGGCGGAGGCCCAGATAGAGGCCCAGCCGGATGGGGAGCTCCACCGGCAGCCCGTCCACAGCTTTCAACAGCGCGGACTCCTGATCGGGCGTCAGCGCCTCCCTCCTGCACGGAGCCTTCCCGCCGGGCTTCGTGTTCTTTGCAGGGTTTCTTTCAATTTTCCCTGCGTCCTCGGCGGCCGTCAGGATGCGGCGAAGGGTCTGCAGCGTCTTCTCCCGGGCCGACTGGGAGAGGCCGGCGCGGGCCGCCATGACGTCGGCCACATCGTCGGAGGTGATCTCGCTGAGGCGCAGCTGCCCGAGGACCGGGCAGAGGTTCTTGTTGATCTCCCGGCGGATCACCGCGCGCCGGCTCTCGGAGAGATCTCCGGAGATCCTGCGGTACCAGTCGCGGGCGTACTCGAAGAAGAACGGGTCACTCTCCAGGCGCTGGGCCTCGGCCCAGGCGGCCTTCAGGGCCGCCTCCTTCTCGTCCAGCTCGGCGCCGCTGCGGCCGTAAAGGTCCTTCCAGCCGCCCTCGGGCTTCGGGATCCTGCGGCGGTACTGGTCTTTATTCGGACCGTAGATCTTTTTCCCGAGGTTCCTCATCCGCAGTGGTCACAGTATTTGTACCCGGCCTTCCGGGCCTTCTCGAGGGTCATCTCGGTGTAGTGCTTCATGCCGGAGCAGTCGGATCTGAAATGGATGACGTTGTTCCTGCTGACGTAGACCGTGGTCTGGGGATCCATCCCGTCGATCAGGTAGGGCGTGGGCGTCGGTTCCGGGGTCGGCGTGGGCGTGGGCGTCGGCTCGGGCGTATCGGTGGGCTCCGGGGTGTCCGTCGGCACCGGCGTCGCGGTAGGCTCGGCGGTCTCGACGGCCGAGCGCGTCGGCTCCTCGTCCTTCTTATCGCCGCCGGAGCTTAGGCCGCCCAGGACCAACAGGATGCCCAGGATTATGGCCCATGTCTTCCCGGATCCCTTTTTCTTTGCCTTCGGTTTAGCCATGGCGCTCACCTCCCTGCCCGTCTGGCGAAGCTGATGATGTTCCCACTTCCCTAAAGGGACGCAGGAGCACGTCTATGCTCTCCCGGATATTCTTCGGAGCGGCACCGTAGGCCTCAAGCAGCGAATACTCGGCGGGCGTCAGGTCCGGATTCCTGATTGGGCTGCGGCCGAGAAAATAGTCAGCAGAGCAGCCGAAGAAGTCGCACATCTTTCCCAGGGTCTCATAATCCGGGGCCCGGTGACCCTGCACATAGTTGTTTATCGTCTGCGGGGCAAGGTTGAGGGCCTTGGCGAGATCCTTCTGGGATATGTCTTTTTCTTCAATGAGTTCTGATAGCCTAATCATGCGATCACCGCCTATTTACTGTTGAAAATATACAACAGTGAGGACTGAGTTTTATCATTATCCCCGAATCGTGTATAAAAAGTAAAATCACAGTTGACAAATCCCCTTTACGGGGACTATCTTATAGGCACCATCCCCATTTCGGGGATTGTGGAGCCGTACGCGAAAAGGAACAGCGGCGGGGTTTCCCAGCCCCGCGGGGCAATCTCCTCCCTTCCGGGTTCGAGTCCCGGCGGCTCCTCCTCCTCTTAGAATGCGGAAAGGAGACTATCCAATGAGAGACAAGCTCTGGTCCTACAAGGGCACGATCGGCACCATGACCGGAAACGGAGAGGACATCATCCTGGACGACATCAACGACTTCGACAAGGCTCCGATCCGGCTGACAGTCGCCAATCCTCAGCTGCGGGAGTACCTCTACGAGCGGGGAATGACGGACGACGAGGAGCGGTATATCAGCCAGTACTGGTTCTACGACCGGAACCTGTTCCTGTGCCGCATCGAGATCCCGGCCAAGGAGGGCCCGATCCCCGCCAAGGCCATCTGGGCCGACGACTTCCTGGCCGATATGGAGATCTTCGGGCCGCAGGAGCACATCACCACCGACAAGCCCGAGCCCATGAGCACCCAGGACTACTTCGCCTACAGAGCCAAGTGCCGGGGACTGTGACCACAGCCGCGCGCGACCGCGGCATAACCATATCTTATCAAGGAGGCAGAACAATGACCACGAACGACACCTACGAGTCCATGTACGCCCGCTACCGGAAGGCCGCGGGTATGACCCAGGAATACGCAGCGGAGCTGCTGGGAATCGCCGTGCGCACCCTGCAGGCCTGGGAGCGCGGCGAGAGCACCCCGCCCAACGCCCGGGTGCTGGCCATGGTGGACATCTACTGCGCGCCCACTCTCGCCATCGAGCACCTGCGGTTTTCCAACATCATCGCCTACGACGTCCTCCCCGCCATCAAATCCATGCCGCTGGCTCAGGCCACCTGCAAGCTCTGCAGCGCGATCCTGCGCCTGCAGGAGATCCACGCCGGCGACCAGCTGCTGCAGATCGCCGCGGACGGGAAGATCGACGAGACGGAGCGCGCCCTGTTCGACCAGCTGCTGATCGAGCTCGAGCCGCTGGTGGAGGCCGCCATGTCGCTGAAGTATGCGAGGGAGCTCCGCGGATGAGCGCCGCCGCGATGAGGGGCCTGCGCCAGATGAGGCGCAAGGCCGGCATGATCCAGCAGGATCTCTCCGAGCGCATCGGTGTGACCCGCGCCACCATCATCAGCTGGGAGTCCGGGGCGAGCAGCCCAAACTCCCGCCAGCTCGCCGCCCTGGCCGAGATGTTCGGCTGCACCGTCGGAGAGCTGTTCGACCCGAAGGAGGAGGACCATGACGGACCTGCTGACCAAGGATGAGGCCGCCAGGTGGCTGGGCATCAGCCGGGACACGCTGGACGATCTCTGCAAGGCCGGGAAGATCGCAGTCTACCGGCTCAGCCCGAAGATCCTCCGGATCCACCGCGACGATCTCGTCCGATACGTCGAGAGCTGCCGGGTGGAGGCTCCCGAACAGTCCCGCGGCAAAAATAAAAAGCCGCAGCGCGCCCCGCGCATCTGCGGCTATGTGAAAGGCATGGATGTGGTATGACGATGACCTGCGAGAAAAAGCCCAGCGAGATCTTCCTGAGGCTCTGGCAGTACCGGACGGCCACCGACGAGGAGGCAACCGCCGACGATTTCGTGCTGTGCGCCGACATCTGGGTGCAGATCCGCGAGATGGAGACCATGGCAAAGAAGCCCTCGCTCCTGATCATCAAGGACCCGGTGGGACAAAAAGAGCCGGAAACACCCTCACAGTTGACAGAAACGGCCGAAATGGAAGAAACAGTTGCGCCGGCATCCGAGGTTATTTCCGAAGATCCCGCGCCAAAGAAAACCCACGGGAAGACCACCGGCGAGGGCAAGGGCGTGACCGCGTGGGCGGTCCGGAAACGGGCCGCGCTGGGCGCCCTGGCCAAAGCGAGGGCGAACGGCGTCACGCTGGCGTCCATCGCGTTCGAGTCCGGACTGTCTCTCTCCGACGTCATGGCTCTCAGCAACGGAGCGAAGATGGCGGCGCCGATCTGGTCACAGCTGGAGCGCGGGCTCCGGAAGCTCGGGTACCCGCCCGGAGGCCCGGAAGGTGAAGACGCGCCGGCGCAGCCCGCCGAGGAATAAAAAAGCCGCCCCGCGCGACCGGGACGGCCCTAAGTGATCCGAGGAAGGACCACGAAGACAAGAGGTATTATATGACAGATCTTCGGATTTTGCAAGGGGGAGGCGAGATTTTTGGCGACGGTCAGGGTTGAGAAGACCTCGGACTTCACCGTGCTGAGCAACGCCTTCCTGGACGATCAGAGGCTCAGCCTCAAGGCCATCGGCCTGCTGAGCTACATGCTGCGGCTCCCCGACGACTGGAACTTCACCCTGGAATGGCTCGCCGGGAAGCACAAGGACGGGCTCCGGGCCATCCGGAGCGCCATGGAGGAGCTGGAGGCCGCCGGGTACGTCACCCGGGGCCAGAGCCGAGAGGCGGGAAAGTTCGCCGGGAACGACTACATCGTGCGCGAGATCCCCGACGGGTTTTCCACACCGTCGTGCCAAAACAGCACAACGGTGAGCCCACCGTCGTGCCAAAACGCGATAACGGAAAACAGCACGACGGCGACTATATTAAAACCAAGTACTAAAGGACCAAGTACTAACCCCCCAAAGCCCCCCAGGGGGCGGCGAGGGTCCGAGATCCCGGACTGGGAGCCGGAGCTTTTCGAGCGGTTCTGGAAGGCCTACCCCCGCGGGGAGGACAAACAGGGCGCGCGCATCGAGTGGAACAAACTCAGACCAGACCGCAAACTCATGAAAACCATGAGTGCTGCGCTCGAGCGGGCAAAGGCGTCCGATGAGTGGCAGCGCGGCGTCGGGATCCCTTATGCGTGCCGCTGGCTGTCCAAGCGCCGCTGGGAGGATGAGGCCAGGGCCTCCGAGATCTCCCGCGCCGAGCCGGCCATGACCGGGGAGGTGGGCGCCCAGTGGTAGAGGACGCTCAGATCCCCCAGGAGATGAACGAACGCCTGGCGGACGCCCAGCTCGCGGTCCTCGGATCCATGCTGATCGACGAAAAGACCGTCCCCCTGCTCCTGCGGGTGCTCCGGGCCGACGATTTCCCGGACACCACCTATCGCCACATCTTCGAGGCGCTGCGTGAGGTGTTCCTCGCCGATCAGCCGGTCGACCCCGTGACGGTGCTCTCCCGCCTGGACAAGGGATTCGCGCCGGTGATCCGGGAGATCATGCAGCTGACGCCCACCGCGGCCAACTGCGAGGTCTACGCGCGGATCCTTCGGGAGGAGCATCTGCTCTCGCGGATCCAGGACGCCGCCCGCGACGTACTGTACGCCATGACCTTCGAGGACGCCTTCAAGGCCCTGGCCAAGGCCGCCGGCCTGCTGCTGGACGGCGGGTCGACGCGGGAGGCCACCTACGGCGAGCTGATGCACGATTACGTCTCCCGCATGAAGGATACCTCCAAGCCCGACTATATCGACTTCGGGATCCCCGAGGTCACGCAGCAGGTGCACATCTCCCCGGGCCGGTTCGTGGTCATCGGCGCGGACAGTTCCGTCGGCAAGACCGCGCTGGCGCTCCAATTCGCCAAGCATATCGCCGGAACCGGGAAGCGCGTGGGGTTCTTCAGCTACGAGACGGCCCTGGAGGACGCAGCGGACCGCATCGCCGCGAACGCGATCGAGATCCCGCTGAGCACCACAAAGGCCAAGACGCTGACGGCGAAGCAGCTGGCCGCCGCCGAGGCGGAGGACGCCAGCTGGGGCGCCCTGCCCCTGAAGGTGATGGAGACGGCGGACTTCACCGTGGAGGATATCCGGGCCAAGACCATGACCGAGCGCTTCCGGGTGATCTTCATCGACTATGTCCAGCTGATCCCCACCGACTACAAGGACGCCAAGGACGCGGTGAGCTACATCTCCAAGAGCCTGCACCGGATGGCCCAGCAGCTGGGCGTGACGATCTTCGCCCTCAGCCAGATCACCATGCCGGAGAAACGGTCCGACGGATCCCGACGGTACATCTCCAAGGAGGACCTCAGGGAGTCTAAGCAGCTCAAGATGGATGCCGAGGCGGTGCTGCTGCTGGACATGTGGGACACCAAGACGCTCTTCGGAGACCGCATCCTGATCGTGGGGAAAAACAAGGACGGATCCCTCGGGAACGTCCGGCTGAAATTCGAGCCGCAGTACATGCGCTTCTCCTACCGGCCGCCGGAGCCGGAAAAGGAGAAACCAAAAAAGGAGGCCGAGGACGAAGACTTCCGGCAGACCAAATTCGAGGAAATAGACGAGGACAAGGAGCTGCCCTTCTGAGGCAGCGGAAAGGACACGAAGACAATGGCAAAACAGACACTGAACGAGGTCCTGGCGAACGACAGCGCGACCGTCGCCGCCATGTTCGGGGCCTCAAAGAGCGAGACGGCGCCGGAGGGCGAGATCCTTCTGGAGCTTCCGCTGGACAAGATCTGGCAGAACCGGCTGAACTTCTACGGGGTCCGGGACGTGGAGTCCCTGGCCGACAGCATCAGGATGAACGGCCTCATGGATCCGCTGGTGGTCTACGAGGTGGAGCCGGGCGGACCGTGGTGCCTGATCAGCGGGCACCGGCGCTGGGCGGCGCTGCATACCCTCAACGCCGAGACGGCGCTCTGCCGCGTCGTGCCGAAGCCCCAGAGCAAAGCGGCGGAGACGCTCATGCTCATCCAGGCGAACAGCACCGGGCGCGTCCTGACGCCCATGGAGACCGCCTTGCAGGCCGAGAAGATGACCGACGCGCTGATCCAGCTGAAGCTGGACGGCGCGGAGATCACCGGCCGGCTGCGGGACATCGTGGCCGACGCCATGGGCACCAGTCCCACCGCACTGGCCAGGAAGAAGGTCATCAACGACAAGCTGGCCGTACCGGGCTTCCGGCAGGCGTGGAACTCCGGGAAGATGCCCGAGACCGTCGCCTACGAGCTGGCGCAGCTGCCGCGGGACGATCAGTACAAGGCGCTGGACCTGATCATCGACACCGGGAAGAACTACGAGTCGGTGGACATCAAGACCGTGCAGAAGGTCAAGCGTCAGATCGAGAACGGAGAGAGCTCCAAGCAGGACCTCTACATCGAAGCGGAGAAGCGCGGGATCCCCATCAAGGACGAGGACTTCTCTCCCCTGCTGGCCGAGCTGGTGGCGGAGGCCATGCCCAAGAGCTGGCAGGCAGGTCTGCGGACGTGCCGCACAAAGGCGGAAGCGCTGGAGCACCTGCACAGGTTCGGGTTCCGGCATGAGTCCAGTGCGGGAGGCCGCGTGGATTATGAATCGGATCCGCAGGCGCTGACTATCAAGAAGCCGATCCGGAAGCGGCTCAAGTGGGCGGACGTGTGGGAGCTCCTCGCGCTGCACGCTCTGAGAGAGGAACCGAAGGCGGAGGAGCCGGCCTACGAGTGGGCGGAGCCGCGGGAGTACGAGCCGCCGATTGTGGAGGCCGAGCAGGTGATCAGCGAGGTGGTGTCCGAAACGGACACGGCGCCGGAATGGCGTCCGGTCGCAGAGGATCCCGAGGAGGGCCAGACCGTATGCGTCATCGAAGTGCACCGCAACACCTACTGGGCGGACGTCTTTGTTTTCCACAGCGGGAAGTACTACGCAGTCAATGACACGACCGAGGCAGGCGAGCAGATGGTCTTCAACTCCGCCTGGTGGTTCCCGGTCCCTGATGTTACGGAGGAGATGGCGAAATGAAAACCTTGAAGATAAAAATCACTTTCACCGAGGAGATCCTCGGGACCGCGAGCAACAACCCGGACCTGTTCAGCGACTACATCGCCAGCAAGGCTCCGGACGCGAAGACCACCGAGGAGGAGATCGAAGATCTTGGCGTGGACGGGAAGGTCGAGAAAAGCATGACCATCTTCCCGAAGCAGGACGGCGTCCCGTTCCTGTACGACTACCAGATCAAGGGCTTCCTCAAGGACTCCTGCAAGGCGCTCCGGAAGGTGCCGGGCACGGTGTCCTCGAAGGTGAAGGCATACAAGCAGGAGATCGACGGGCTGGTGTTCCCGAAGCCGAGGAAGATCCCGATCCATGTGAACGGCGAGATCGGCATCTGCGAGAGGCCGCTGCGGGCCAGCACGCCCATGGGCGAGAGGATCGCGCTGAGCATCAGCGAGAGCTGCCCGGAGGGGAGCTGGATCGAGCTGGAGATCGTCACGCTGACCGACGGCATGGAGGACCTGGTCCGCGAGTGCCTGGACTACGGCGCCCTCCGCGGCATCGGACAGTGGCGCAACAGCGGCAAGGGCCGCTTCGTCTGGGAGGAGACCGGCTGAGGCAAAGCACTGCGACGTCCGCCATGCGTGGCATAGGCGGAGCAGGGCGATGCGGAGCTCAGCTGAGGAATTGCATCGGTGAGCGATGAACGGCAAGGGCATAGCGCTGCGTAGCCAGGCGCTGCTGAGGCTTGGCACGTCAATGCCGTGCCGCGAGGTGCTTCGCAGCGGCATGGCAGCGCGACGTATGCGCAGCACCGCCTGGCAGAGGAAAAGCTCAGCGTTGCCAGGCAGCGCGATGGCTCAGCCTGGCGATACGAGGCAGGGCAACGGCTTTGAATTGCGACGAAAGGCAGAGGCAGAGATCTGCCCCGAGAAGCAAAGGAACAG
>Ga0310690_10004374_pt1 | contig 20093 bp, 19 predicted proteins | sample AusTroGonzalo_MG_2_FD_207661 | JGI IMG/M metagenome (GOLD analysis project Ga0310690, IMG submission 207661) | Bovine rumen microbial communities from tropical cattle in Woodstock, Queensland, Australia - Gonzalo_04 (v2) (version 2) | ecosystem: Host-associated > Mammals > Digestive system >...
GGCGCCGTGACGGGGATAGGCGGAGGCGAAGCCTGCCACGTCAAAGGCGTAGTTGCCGATCACGTCCATCGTGTGATCCAGCCTGGTGCAGTTGACCACAGAGGAGCCGGCGCCCTGATAGCGCGCCTTTTGCGCAAACTCGCCGATCACCGCCACGCGGCTTCCCTTGGCAAGGGGCAGGATGTTCCCCTCGTTCTTCAGCAGGACGATGCTCTGCTCACTGCACTTTTGGGCAAAGGCGTGGTGGGCGTCCGCGTCAAAGGGTTTGCCCTTATGCGGATCCACCGCCTTGCGGGTGGAGAGCATCACATCCAGCAGTTCGTCTACCCGAACGTCGATCTCCGACTCGCTGATCCGACCCTCCGCCACCGCCTGCATGAGTTGGCGCGGTCCGTCGCCGCCGGTGCCGGGCATTTCCAGATGACTGCCTGCCCGAACGCCCTCGGTAAAATCGTTGTTGGCGCCCCAGTCGGACACCACAAAGCCGTCAAAACCCCAACTGTCCCGCAGGATCTCCTGCAAAAGATGGGCGTTTTCATTGGCATAGACGCCGTTGACCATGTTGTAAGAGGACATGATAGACTTGGGATGCCCTTCCTTGACGGCGATCTCAAAGTTGGTCAGATAGATCTCCCGAAGCGTCCGCTCATCCACCACGGAATCCGACGCCATGCGCCGCAGTTCCGTGTTGTTGGCGGCAAAATGCTTGGGGCAGGCGGAGACGCCGTTTGCCTGCATTCCGCGGATATACCCCGCCGCCATTTTGCCCGCCAGATACGGGTCTTCGGAAAAGTATTCAAAATTGCGGCCGCAAAACGGATTGCGCTTGATATTCATGCCCGGCCCCAGCAATACGCACACGTCCTGACTGGCGGCCTCCTCGCCCAGCATCCTGCCCAGCTCCTCACCCAGCGCCACGTCCCAGGAATTTGCCATAGTGGCGGCGGTGGGATAGCAGGTGGCAGGCAGAGAACCGCCCAGACCGAGCTGATCGCCGGCGCCTTCCTGCTTGCGGATGCCGTGAGGTCCGTCCGACAGCGTCATATTCCCGATGCCCAGCCGCTTGACGCTCTGGCTCTGCCAGAAGTCTCTGCCGGACAAGAGGTGGCATTTTTCCTCCAGCGTCAGTTTTTCGATCAGATCCGAATGCTTCATGGTCCACTTCCTTTCCCGATTCTCGGTGAAAAACAAAAGACACCGACCGATACGCAGGGACAGATCGTGTCAGCAAAACCTTCATCAGCTTGTCCGACTCCGCGGCTCACATACTGAAGGATGTGGGGATGACGATTCCGGATAAGCTGGCAAGGGCTGCACGCCGCGTCCCGTTTGAACGATGCGTATCAACCAGTGATCTTTTTCATCATTATACATGACAGGTACTTCGCTGTAAAATACCAATAATGCAATCTGCTATAACTTAAACGCATGGCAAGTACGAATTTTTGTGCATCATTGACAGTTTTACGGAAAGGTTTTTTCCAAATCTGTCACTAATTCTCTTTTTTTATTGCGGTGCTGTATAAAAAGAGGTATAATACGGTTGCGGTATAATTTGCGTGCATATTTATCTGAAAGGACGGGGATCGGGTCCATGGTGGAGATCAAACAGCTCCGGCAGCTTGTTACCATCGCCGAATGCGGCACCATGACCGCCGCGGCAAAAAAGCTCTATCTCTCCCAGCCGGCGCTCAGCCGCTCCATGCAGCGGCTGGAGAGCGCGCTGTCGGTGAACCTTTTTGACCACGGGCAAAATAGCGCCCGACTCAATGAGACCGGCCGTCTGGCGGTGGAACGCGCCGGAGAGCTCCTGCGCCAGATCGACGCGCTCCCCGAACAGCTCCGCGCCTTTGCCCGCAGTTTGAAAACCGTTTCCATCGGCGCCAGCGCGCCGGCGCCGTTGCGGGTGTTGACGGAAGCGTTGCGCCTGTATTACCCGGAGATGATCGTCGCGCCTGTCATGACGGGGCAGGAGGAGCTGATCTCCGGATTGCTGGAGGATCGGTTTCAACTGATCCTTGTTGAAAAACCGCCTCAAGCGCAAGGCGTTCTGGCGCGAAAATACGTGACGGAGCGGATCTGCCTGAGCGTTCAGCGGGATCACCCGCTGGCCGGACGGGAATCCGTGTCGCTGGCGGATCTTGCGGGGTTGACGATCCTGGGCTATGAGAACATCGGGCGCTGGGCACTGCTGCACCACAGGCTTCACGACACGCGGCTCATCATCGAAAAGGATCCGGACGTGCGCAAGGAATTGATCATCCACGCCGCGCTGCCCGCGTTTTTGTCCAACATGAACGAGGCGTTCGGGGAGCTTTCACGGGAGCGGGTGCCGGTTCCCATTGACGATGAAGAGGCAAGCGCCGACTTTTATCTGTGCGCAAAAGAGAGCGGCGAGGCGTTTCTTGATCGGCTTTCGCCCTCCGCCGGCGTTACGGCGCCGTAAAAAACAAAAAGGGAGCGACCCTTCCGAAGAAGGGTCGCTCAGCGTGTCAAAAAAGCCTCGCAGAGTTCGCGCCGCGCACGGCGCGAAGACATGGAATCGTCATTTGCCGCGGCGTGTACGTGGCAAATGACACCGCTCAGACTACGAAGTGTGCGCATGGTGCGCCATGGGCGCACCATGAGTGCGCGCAGTAGGCTGCAGCCCTTTTGTCAAAAAACGGCAGAGCCGTTTTTTGACAGTCTAAGCGACCCTTCCGAAGAAGGGTCGCTTTTTTCTGTGCAAAGGCGCGCGGTTCAGCACAAAAGCTGTCGCCACGTCTGGCGTCCGATCACACCGTCGGCGGTCAAACCGCGGTTTTTTTGATACGCCACGACCGCGGCATACGTTTTGGCGCCAAAGCCGCCGTCTACCGCCAGACCCGCGTCAAAATAGGCGTTGAGCAGTATCTGGGCGGTTTTGACAAAGCCGCCGTTACTGCCGCGCTGAAGCACCGGCAGAGATACCGTGCAGGTGTCCGGCGCTGGATCGGACTGGGACGGCGGTTGGGACTGGGACGGCGAAAAGCCGTTCTTGCCCGCCGCCTTGATCTGCGAGGGATAATCTGTGAGCAGATAGTCCTGATCGCACACCACGCCCGCGATTTTGTTGCTCCGCAGGAGATTCGTTTCTCCGCCGAATTGCCAGATCCCCATAGGCTGAAAGGAACAGGTCTTTGTCCAAGACGCTACCCAGTGGGGCACCGCGGATAGCTCTTCATCGTAAAAATACACGGGAAACGCCGCGCGGAACGAGTAAATACCGCCGTACATCCCATAGCTCTCTATCTTCTCCAGCCATGCGCGCACAACGTCCGTCAGCGCCCGTTTACCCAGCGCCAGCTGCTCCTTGTTCTCCACATCCATGAACACCGGCAGTTCAAATTGCCGATCTTTACAGCAGTGCTGGTAGAAATATGACGCCTCCTGCCGGGCCTGTTCCACCGTCAGCGCTTTGGAAAACCAGTAACAGCCCACGTTCAGACCCTGTGCCTTTGCCTTTTGATAGTTCTCGGCAAACCGGCTGTCCACGTATAATCCGTCGTCACCGCCGCCGCCTTTGATGATGACGAAGGTGACGCCCTCCGCCTTGGCTTTGGCGAAGTCAAACGCGCCCTGCCAGCGAGAAACGTCGATCCCAAACTGTTTCAAACCCCATCTCACCTCCTGCCTTCCATCTTATGTGGCGGCGGTGTCTTTTGTGACGCGGTGGTATTCGGCGCTGGACGCGCCCAACAGCGCGCCCAGCAGGATGGAAAGCGCCGCGCAGGTCTGCAAAATCTCCTCGCCCCGAGGCCAGCCCCAAATGCCGGAGAGCGTGCAGTAACACACGCCTACGGCGTCCAGCGCGATCATCGCCACCCATTTGAGGATATCGTATACCTTGTTGTTCAGTTTCATCACGCGTCCTCCTCGTCCTGACCGAACAGGCTGGGCGCCATGCGAAGTTCCACCAGCTCCGTTTCCAGATCCAGACCGCCGGCAGTTACCGGACGCACGTCCAGCCAGAAAGACTGGGACGGATAGAAAAGCCGCGTTTCCTCCCGCGTCCAGGGTACCAAGAGCCGATCCGCGCCTACGCCGATGCAGTTGCCGGTGCCGTCGGCTTTCCAGACGGCGCCTTTCCGCGCGCCGCCGTTTTTATACTGCCGGTACATGATGTCCACCTGTGATAACTCCGCCAGCGTGACGTTCAACAGCTCGATTTCCATGTATGCGTTGCTCTCGCGTTTCATGTAATGACCTCCCATTGCTGTATTTCCCGATAGATCCTGTCCACGAACGAGTTTCCCCGAAGTGCCTTATACGCCTTGTATTCGCACACGAAGTTCTCGTATTCGTACTGCCGGATGCTCTGTTGCGGACGGTTGCGATAATAGGTGCGAAGCATATTGCTCCGCAACAGGCACTTTTGCCCTTCCCGCAGGCGACTGGCGCCGGAGACCCATTCCCGCAACGGACGGATCAGCAGCACCAGTGCCGCCGCCACCGCCGTGACGCAGGAACAGATTTGCGACAAGAGCGATAAGTTTTCCATGCTCTGTTTGCCTCCTTTCTGTTCAGCTCCCCTGTCTTTCGGGGGGAACGGCGGATCGGTGACCTGCCCTGTTGCCCTTGCCACGGCAACAAAAAGACCTTCCGGCGCGGGCCGCGTCGCGCCGGAAGGCGTTGAGGTGGAAAATGGGGGCTTTAGCGCCGCCCCGGCTCTAAAAAGAGAGGACACAGCAGGAAGAAGAGGCTCCCCAGAACAGCGTTGACCGCCGTCGCGCCCAACAGCGCCGCCGCGGGAGAGCCTGCCGACAGACCGATGAGGAGGATCGCCGCATCCGGAAGCAAGCCGAAGTAGAGAAACAGGACCTGCACCACCTGCTTAACGGTTTTTCCGGCGGATACCGATACCGACAGGTTGATAAACGTGCCGGTGGCGGTTCCGAAAAAGTCCACCGAGGCGATCAGCAACAGCCAAAGCAGCGCTTCCGCCGCGTTGCCGCGCAACAGCAATACCGCCGCCAGCATGGCGGGGAGCGTATCCAGAAGGCAGTTTACCACGCCTGCCGCCATGGAGCAAAAGAGCTTGCGCTCCATGCGCTCCGGCACCAGACGGAACAGATCGGTACGGGTATCCTCATTCAAAGGATCGCCCAACGTGCGGTAAAACACCAGCACCGCCAGCACCAGCGAAACGGGGATCACGCTTTGGCTTTGAAAAACGTATCGGCACAGCGCAGACACTGCCAGCGCCGAAAGGAGATACGTTTCCGCCGTTTTGGTGAACACGCCCAGTCGGGCGAAGCGAAAGCGGTTATAGAGCGTTTTGAAGAAGAAAACGCTTGCGCCGTGCCCGAAATGAAACGCGTCACGCCGGATCTTTTCACTGCGCTCTTTTTTCCGATGCACAAGAGTCAATCCGCCGCGCCGCCGTGCCTGCGCCGCCTGCTCCATCAGCTCCGCCGTTTCCTCCGAACGCGCCATGGCGTCCTCATAGAAGTCCGCCTTGACGTGGCGCGTTATGATCAGCAGCGCGCATCCTGCCGCCACACAACCGCCCACGCACAGGAACATCTTGCCCCACGCGCCCTCGATGGCGAACATCACCGTGCCCTTGAGCCAGCCCCACACGGGGATGGCACGGGACGCCGGCGCGGCAAACAGGGCGACGGCGGCATCCCAATAGGACAGTCCGCTTTGCCGCTGATAGATGAAATACGCCGCCGCCAGCGCCGCCAGAACGCCGTAGACCCCACGGCGAAGGCGGGGCTTAAGACCCGGATGGGTGGAGCCCACGGTATATAAAAGGACTTGCAGGAGCTTTCCCAGCCCGATCGTCAGGAACCACGCCAAGATCAGGGAAAGCGCCGCCCACAGGCTCATGCCCACGTTTTTGATCAGGTTGGGCAGTTGAAACAGCAGATACACACTGCCAAAGAGGATCATGCCCAACTGGGTCATCAGCCGGAATAAAAGCACGGATTGGGGTTGAAGCGGCGCGGAAAACAGCAAATTCACGTCTGCCGGCAAAAAGATCTTACTGCCGTTTTTATCGGCGCCCAGCGCGTTAATGAAGAGAACCGCCAGGATGACCGCGCCGGCGATCAGTTCTACCGCGGCGTGACCCTGCGTCGCGGCAGGAAGGTCGATCTGGGCAACCGGATCGTCCGATACGGCGCTGTCGGCCGGCTGTTCCACCGCGGCGCCGTCCTCTCCGCTGTCTATAAGAGAAACGCCGATACCCACCAGCGCGCCCAGCACCACGCACGCCGCCAGCACGATCAAAACCCACGTTTTCAAGAGCTTTCGGATCTGGTTTTTCACCGAGTGGAGCGCGTAGTAGAAAAACCACTTCATGCGCCGGCCTCCTCATTTTCGCGGCTCATAGCGTCCGGCGCGACGCCTTCCGTGACCGCAAAGAACAGCTCCTCCAGCGTGCGGCCGCTCGCTTCCAGCTCCGGACGCGTAACGTCGGCGCACAAGGCGCCGTTTTGCATGATCAGCGTCCGGTCCCACAGCATATCCACGCTGTCGATGATATGGGTGGAGACTAACAGCGTACTGCCGCCCTGCCGCAGTTCATCCATCACGTTTTTGAGCTCTTTGATGGCGTGAGGATCGAGACCGACCATGGGCTCATCCAGCAGAAGGAGCTTCGGCTGCGGCAGAAGACCCAGACAAATGTTCAGTTTTTGCTGCATACCTTTAGACAGCTCATCCCCGAATTTCTTTTTCTTATCGGCAAGCTCAAAGCGCTCAAAGAGCTGCTCAACGCGCTGCTGATAATCGTTCAGCCGATACGCCCGCGCCAGAAATTCCATGTGCTCGGATACCGTCAGGTTGGGATAGAGGGACGGCATCTCGGGAATATAGCCCACCAGACGCTTTGCCTCGACGGATTTGTTGTCATACGCGCCGATCCGGATGGTGCCTTCATACCGCAAAAAGCCGATCACGGATTTCATCAGTGTGCTCTTACCGGCGCCGTTGGGACCGAGCAGGACGGTGGTGCTTCCGTCATCCAAGTGAAAGCTCACGTCGTTGCAGGCGGCGATCTTACCGTATTGTTTTGTCAGATGTGATACGTCCAGCATATTGCTTCTCCTATTCCTTGTTTGCGTTTTCTCCCCAAAAGCGTTCCGCCGCCAGAGGCGGCGGAACACGGTATTATTCCAGTGTCGGCAAATCGTCGCCGTCGATCCATTCCTGCACGTTGACCACCTCAAATTCCGTGGGCGTGCGGCGAATGACCACCCGTTCGATCCCTGCGTTGATCACCGTGCGGCGGCACATGGCACAGCAGGTGGCGTCGCCTTGCAGTTCGCCGGTCCGGGCGTCCCTGCCCACCAGATAGAGCGTGGCGCCCACCATGTCGCGCCGCGCCGCGGAAATGATGGCGTTTGCCTCGGCGTGGACACTGCGGCACAGCTCATACCGCTCGCCGCGGGGCACCGCCAGCGCCTCCCGCGTGCAGTAGCCCATATCCACGCAGTTACGCCTGCCGCGGGGCGCGCCGTTATAGCCGGTGGAAATGATCTCGTCGTTCTTTACAATGATGGCGCCGTATACCCGCCGCAGGCAGGTGGCACGCTCCAGCACCGTCTGGGCAATATCCAGATAGTAGTTCTCTTTGCTGATCCGCTCCATCTCTGTCTCCTCCTTGTACGATCGTATAATAACCTGTTTTACGGGGAAATTCAACCCTCCCGCAGTTTGAAGAGGTTTTTATCACCGGCAAAGTTGCTCATCTCGTAGAGCACCAGCACGTCCGTGATCTCCTGATCGGATAACAGCTCCGGCAGTGAGCGGTTGAAATACCGCAGATCCAGCAGCGTGACCGTGTCATATTCCTGCACCAGGAACGGCACGAAGCAGTTGGCAAAGGAGTCCTTGATCACCAGCAGATGCCGACCGGTCTGCGCACCGGTGGTGATGGTCACCTGTGCCCAGTTGCCGCCGAAAAACACCTTGTACTGATCTTTTTCCGCCAGCGCGTCCATGCGGTACAGGCTGTCCGTTACCGCGCCGTCGCACACCACCTGCGACACCGCCGCCTGCGGCGCGATGGAGATCGTATCATACCGGCTGTCCGGCAGAAGGACTTTGGAATACAGCGTGCCGCGAAACGCGTCACTGACCGGCTCCAGCGCCCAATCCCGCACCGTGTGTTCCGTTGCGGCGCACCACACGCCGTAGGCGGCGAAAGCGCCCTCAGTGGTCCAATGGTGATCGGTGCGATAGAACGCGTTCTGCGTGTCCGCCAGCGCCGCCGCCACGTCGATCACCTGCGCCTGGCCCACCGCGGCGCGAAGCTGTTCAAACCTTGGCGCGTCGTCATACATCGGCGCACCGGCGGGCAGTTTATCCGACAGCACCGATCCGGGCGAGGGCGAGAGCAGTATGCGGCAATCCAGCGACCCGTTTGCCGCGAAAAACGCCGCCACCGCCGAGAGATTCTTTTCGTAGTTGGCCTGGAGGAACTCTTCCTCCGTTACGCGGGCGAGGTAATACCCGTCCGCCCCCAGATAGACGCCGCCGATGTCACGTTTTCCGGCGAGGCGCCGCAGGAACGAGGCGGTGCCCATCCAAAAATCCCGCAGAATGATCTGATCGCTCTCGTACGCTTCCGCTTCCTGACTGAACTTACCGGACAGGACCCGATCCGCCGTGAGGGCGGGGGCAAGCTGTAAATAGCGGTTTTCGTTGTCGGAAAACGATTGATCGGGCGACAGGAGCGAAGCGGCGGAGAGCGCCAGCAATATGACCGCCGCGACGAACAACGACGGAATGGCTCGTTTCATGCGCTCCCCTCCTTAAAAACGGAAATATAAAAACGGATTATAGCTGTCGCCTACCAGAAACGCCATGCTCATCAAGAGCAGCAGCGCCGTACCGCACGCCGCCAGCGCCGCGCCCCAACGGGGCGAGAGGCGCGCCTGCCACCGCCGCCACAGCGCCGCCGGCAGCGACGTGCACCCCGCGGCGCACAGCGCCAACAGCGGCGCGCTTGTGCGCAGAAGATACCACGTGCCGCCGTCTGCCGCCGTGCCGGAGAACAGAGCGGTCACATATTGTCCCAGGGCGGGGAAATCCGTTATGGCAAACAGCACCCAGCCCAGCACGAAGCAGAGCCACGTGTAGACGTGACCTACCGCGGCGGGCAGTTTTGAAAGGCGTTTGAGCAGAACGGTTTTTTCCAGCACCAACAATAGACCGTAGTATAGACCCCACAGGACGAAGTTCCAACTTGCGCCGTGCCACAGACCTGTTAGGAACCACACGATCAGCAGATTCAGGATCTGCCGCGGCATGCCCTTGCGGTTGCCGCCCAGCGGAATGTATACGTATTCCCGAAACCACGTGCCGAGACTGATATGCCAGCGGCGCCAGAATTCCGTAACCGAGCGGGACTCATAGGGATAGCGGAAGTTTTCCAGAAACGTAAAGCCGAACAGATGCCCCAGCCCGATCGCCATATCGGAATAGCCGGAGAAGTCAAAATAGATCTGGAACGTGAATGCCAGCGCGCCCAGCCACGCCGTGACGACGGGGGGATGCTCCATGGCGCTGACGGTTTCCCACAGAGCGCCCATCTGGTTAGCCAGCAAAACCTTTTTGGCAAGACCCACCACAAACCGCTGGGCGCCGCCTGCCGCCTCCGCCAGACTTTCCTGCCGCCGGTGCAGTTGATGGGCTACGGTTTTATACTGCACGATCGGACCGGCGATAAGCTGGGGAAACAGCGTCACGTACGCGGCAAAATCCAGCACGTTCCGCTGAGCGGGTACTTCGCCCCGATATACGTCGATGGTATAGGACATGGTCTGGAAGGTGTAAAAGGAAATGCCGATGGGCAGTGCCAGCCCCAGCGCGGGGAGACCCAGCGACAGAAGACGGTTGAGGTTCTCTATGGCAAAGTCGGTGTATTTGAAGAAAAACAGGATCCCCAGATTTCCGGCGATCGACAGCAGCAGCACCGCCTTGGCGCCGCCCTCCCGACCGCGCGCGCGGAATCGGGCGATCCCCAGACCGTTGCAGTAGTCAAACACGGTGGAAAAGAGCATGATGAGGATATATTTCGGCTCGCCCCAGCCGTAGAACAGCAGGCTGAATACCAACAGCACCGCGTTACGCCAGCGGCGGGGACATACGTAGTAGACAAGCGCTGCCGCCGGTAAAAACAGCAGCAGGAAAACGGTGCTGGAAAATACCATGTGCTTCTCCTCTCCGACACCGAAAACGTGGGGCAGAGCGACTCTGCCCCACGTCGGCTGTCAAATTTGGTTATGTGATATCCTGAAGCTTCCCGATCAGATAACTGCTCCGGATGGCGGACAGATTGTTGACAAACACCACGTCCTGCACGCCGTTTTCCCGAACAAAATCCGTCAGTGAATCACCGCCCCAATAGCGGTAGTCTATTACATACACGGTGGAATAGTGATCCACCAGATACGGCACGAACGCGTTGCCGAAGGACTCCTTGACCACCACGCATTTGCTCTGATCCGTCACGTCGGGGTTATTGATGACCGTAAAAGGCTGATCGCCGGCGATGAAGGTGTTATACTTCATGCCCGCCTCATAATCCGTGGCGTCATAGATGATCTTCCAGCGCAGCGTGTTGCCGCCGGTATCGGTGAAATCCAGCATCGCCTCGGTAGTCACCGGATGCCATGCCTCCACCACGTCGGGATGGGCCGCCATTTGATCGTTCTGGTTGCTGTCCCGGTAAAAAGAGCCCAAGAAACCGGCAAACTCATCTTTGGTATAGTCGCGCAACTCATGGGGCGTGATGCCTTTTTCACCGCAGAAAGCGCGATAGGCATAGTAAGCGCCCAGCGCCGTCCAGTGATGGTCGGTGCGGAAATAGATGTACTCCGTGCGGTGGCGCATCAGCGCGTCGTTCAGCGGCACATAATGCACCGATGCGTTCAGCATGGCGCCGATCTTCTCCTCCGCCGCCGCCTGATCGTCAAAGAGGTTGTTGCCCAACAGCGCGTCCGGCAGTGTGATGCCGGAGCTGAGCGGGACCGGCAGGACGTATACCGACGCTTTGCCGGCCAAGGCGTCCGCCGTGCGGTTGACCGCCTCGGCATACTTTTGGGCGACGCCGTCCACATAGGTATACATCTCAAAGCCCGTATCACCGATGCGATAGAGCGCGTCATACTGCTCCTGATCGCCGGTGATGGCGATGGTCTGATACGGCTCCTTGGGAGGCTCCTCCGGCGTATCGTCTTCCGGTGTGACAGGCTGATCGACGTTCGTATCGGCGGGAACAGGGTCGCTGATATCGCCGCTGTCCGTCGCGGGCGATTTTTTGCCCGACAGTACCGCGATCAGCACCACCGCCACGATCACGATCGCCGCCGCTGCCAGCATCCACAGCTTTGTGCGCCGCCGCCTTCTTCTATGTCGTCTGTTCATCCCAGTTTCTCCTTGATGATCTGTTCCGCTGTTTGGGCGTCGGCGCTTACGCACAGCACCACGTAGACGCTCTTTTGCGCCAGAACGGCGTGGGTAAGACGCGCCGCCTCTTCCGGCAGATACCGCTGCATCTCCTGACGCTGATCCGCCAGGAAGGATTCCACCGCTGCCTTCAGCGTCCGCGCGTCATCCTCCGAGGCGCATTTTGCCACCAGGATCTCCTCCGCCGTGGTACCGGCGCTCATATAACTGTACGCCTCCGTGCCATTCGGCAGGACCAGATAATTTTCCAGCTGGGACGCCGACAGCTCCCGAAGCTCCGATTCAAACGATACCTGCTGCCGAAGCGCCTGCGCCAGCGCCGCCGCATCCACCTCCGGCGCCGTCTGCGCACCGCAGCCGACTGTCAGCAAAAGCGCCAACAGAGACGCCAAAAAAGTGATCCCGCGTTTCATGCCAAAGCCACCGCCTTTTGCACCATATCTTTCTTCTTTCTATCATAGTACAGTTTTGAGGAAAAGAAAAGCATAAAATCCCATTGCGGCACATTTTTCTTTTAAAAAAACGCGCCGTTCTTACCGTGTGGCGAACCAGTCCACAATGCCCGCCAAAATTTCCACCGCCAGATCCATTTCCTCCACACACACGTGCTCGTAGGGCCCGTGGAACGCATAGCCGCCGGTACCCAGATTAGGGCAGGGCAACCCGCGGAAAGAGAGCTGCGCCCCGTCGGTGCCGCCGCGCACCGGCTCACTGACCGGCTCCCGCCCCGCGCCGCGGATGGCGCTGCGCGCCGCCTCCATCACCCGGGGACAGCCGGCGATCACCTCCGCCATGTTGCGATACTGATCGGTGAGGGTCAATTTCGCCGTTTCCGCGCCGTATCGCTCGTTGATCTGCCGCGCCACGTCATGCATGGTCTCTTTGCGCCGGGCAAAGGCGGCGGCGTCGTGATCCCGAATGATATACTGCGCGGTGGCATGTGATACGTCGCCCTGCAGGGAGATCAGGTGATAAAAACCCTGCCGCCCCGCGGTATACCGCGGGCGCTCGTCCGGCGGCAACAGCGCGTCGATCTCCGCCGCTACCGCCGCCGCGTTGACCATCACGCCCTTGCCGCTGCCGGGATGGACCGATACGCCGATGATCTCCCATTTGGCGGCGGCGGCGTTGAACGTCTCATATTCGACCTCGCCGGCGGCGGAACCGTCCACCGTGTAGGCGACAGAGGCGCCGAAGCGCGATAGATCCATCAGCGCCGCGCCGTGGCCGATCTCCTCGTCCGGCGTGAAGCATACGCTGACCGCGCCGTGAGGGCGGTCGCCGCCGAGGAGCTGTTCGCACAGCGTCAGGATCTCCGCGATGCCCGCCTTATCGTCCGCGCCCAGTACCATGGTGCCTTCGGTCACGATCAGCGTCTTGCCCGCGAGGGACGGCAAATGGGGAAACCGATCCGGCGTCAGACATAAGCCGCTCTCACCCAGCGCCACGGCGCCGCCGTCGTATCCGCGGATGACGCGATAGGGCGACGGACCGCGTACACCGGTGGTCACCGTATCCAGATGGGCGATAAAACCCACCGCCGCGCAGTGTTCATATCCCGCGGTGGCGGGAATGCGCCCGTACACATAGGCGTGATCGTCCACCCCCACGTCGTGCATTCCCATCTCCCGCATTTCCGCCGCCAGCGCCAGCGCCAGATCCCACTGGCAGGGAGAAGAGGGCGTTTGGGCAACGTCCTCTTCACTGGCGGTATCAAAGCCGATATAGCGCAATAAACGTTCATACGCGCGCATAATAAGCACCTCGCTTTTCATTTTTTGCCGCTTCGGCAAACGGCGAAAGCGTTATTTTTCGGTAAATACGTCCCAGTTCCGGACAAAATACTCCGCGCCGGAATAGACCGTGGTGAGCAGGATCACACCCTGCAACACAAGCCCGACCGCCGCCGGTACGCCGAATAGAAGCAGGCAGATACACACCATGGTGGAGGCGGTTTTCACCTTGCCGGACCACCCCGCGGCGATCACCCTGCCTTTTTCCACCGCCACCAGACGCATGCCGGATACGGCGAATTCCCGCAGCAGTACCACGGCGAAGATCCAGCCGAAGAACAGACCCGTTTCCGTCAGATAGCACAGCGCCGCCATCACCAGACACTTATCCGCCAGCGGATCGGCAAATTTTCCGAAATCGGTGATCTGATGGTATCGCCGCGCCACGTAGCCGTCCAGCAGATCTGTCAGGCTTGCCAGAATGAAAATCCCCAGCGCCACGTAACGGTGAGCGGGAAAGGACGCGTATGCCGCCAGCAAGAACAGCGGGATCATGGCAATACGCAAAAGCGTCAGCTTATTGGCACTCGTCATAGGCATACCGATTCCTCCACCTCTCCTGTTAAATCGCCGTCCATTACGCCGGTGACGCGCACCGGCACGAATTCACCCGACGCCACGTCGCGCGACGCCGTGAAATAGACGTGCCCGTCAATATCGGGGCTTTCCGCGTAACTGCGCCCCACGTAGCACGCCGCCTGGGGATCAAAGCCCTCGCACAACACCTCTGTCACGGTACCCATCCGGCTTTCGTTGAACGAGTCCATGATCTCCGACTGTACGTCCACAAGCAGTTCGGCGCGGCGCTGTGCCTCGGCGCTGTCTACCCGATTCTCCATCTCGGCGGCGGGTGTTCCCTCCTCCGGCGAGTAGGGGAACACGCCCACACGCTCCAAACGCATCTGGCGCAGGAAAGCGCACAGCTCGTCGAACGCCGATTCGTCCTCGTAGGGAAGTCCTGTGATCAAGCTGGTGCGCAGGACAAGACCGGGGATCCGGGCGCGGAGCCGCCCGAAAAGCGATGTAAGATCCGCCTTCGTTTCCCGACGGCGCATCGCGGAGAGGATCTGATCGTTACAGTGCTGGATAGGCAGATCCAGATACTTCACAATTTTGGGCTCCGAAGCGATCACGTCGATCAACTCGTCGGTGATAGCGTCGGGATAGAGATAGTGGAGGCGGATCCAACGGAAATCCAGACGGCATAAGCCCCGCAACAGCTCCGGCAGTTTTCGCGCGCCGTAGAGGTCTATACCGTAGCGGGTGATGTCCTGGGCGATCACGATACATTCCTTCACGCCCGCGTCCGCCAACCGCTTTGCCTCCGCCAGCACGTCCTCGATCCGGCGGCTGCGGTACTTGCCGCGCAGTGACGGGATCACGCAAAAGGCACAGCGATTACTGCACCCCTCGGCGATCCGCAAAAAGGCGTAGTAATCCGGCGTGGTCAGCACCCGATCCAGCTCCTCCACCGGCGCGTGGATATCACCGAAGCGCCGCACCGTCTGCCCCGCCGCAAGAGACTCCAGCGCCGGCACGATCTCGCCGTAACTGCCGGTGCCCATCACGCCGTCTACTTCCGGCAGTTCCGATAGGATCTCCTGTTGATACCGCTGGCTCAAACAGCCCGTTACCAGAATTTTGCCTACCTGCCCCGCCGCTTTCAGACCGGCGACAGACAAGATCACGTCAATGGCTTCGCTCTTGGCGCTGTCAATAAATCCGCAGGTGTTGATGACCACCGCGTCGGATCCGTCGGGCTGAGACAGAAGATCCATACCCGCGTCACGGCACAGCGCCATCATCTGTTCCGTGTTCACCAGATTTTTGGCACAGCCCAGAGAAATAAAATGTACTTTCACTTGTTTTTCACGCTCACTCGTTTTCAAATACTTCTTCGCCCGACCGCGCAAGCACGGCGCGGACGGCATCCCAGGGGAAGCCGCGGCGCACCAACGCGTCCGCCAGTTTTTTGCGCGACGCGCCGTCCGGCGCGCCGATCTTGCCTTTGCGCGCTAAAAACCGCTCGATGGCCTCTTCATCGTCAGGCAGCTCCGACAGCGCCTGCTCCCACAGAGATCTATCAATACCACGCCGGAACAACTCCTGCTCCACGCGACCTCTGCCGTAACCCATGGCGGCGTAGTGCCGGACGATCACGCCGGCATAGGCGGCGTCGTCCACCGCGCCCAGCTCTTCCATGCGCTGTGCCAGCGCGTCCGCCTCATCCGGCGCGGCGCCCTTGCGCCGAAGCCGGTCGGACAGTTCCTTTCGGCTGAGCATCCGTCCGGCGGAAAGCTGCGCCGCCCGCTCCGCCAGTGACGAGCGACGGGCGGACTCACGCAGAGCTTCCGCCTGATCATCTTCCAGCTCCCGACCGGAATACAGATCAAACGCCAGCACCTCGCTGTCGGTTACCCGCAGGAGATCGCCGTTTTCCGTATAAAGGAGAACGCGGCCTTTTTTATGCTTGGAGCGTTCCAGCTTGACGATCTTCATTCGGCACCGTCGTCAAAATCATCGGCGGAGACGTCTACCGCGCGGCCCGCGGCGCGGGCGGCGATGCGGGACTGGTTGCCCATCAGCTTGTGGAAATTCTCACGCACCTTGCGCTCCAGATCCGCCGCCTCTTGAGGATGGGCGCGGAAATAGTCCTTGGCGGCGTCTTTGCCCTGCCCCAAACGCAGTTCGCCCATATTGAACCAACTGCCGCTCTTTTGCACCAGATCCAGCTTTACCGCCAGGTCGATCAGCTCGCCCAGCATGCTGATACCTTCACCGTACATAATATCGAACTCCGCCTCACGGAAAGGAGGCGCGACCTTGTTCTTGACCACCTTGGCGCGCACGTGGTTACCCACCACCTCGCCGCCGACCTTCAGGGTCTCCACACGGCGCACGTCGATACGCACCGAGGCGTAGAATTTCAGCGCCCTGCCGCCGGTGGTGACTTCGGGGTTGCCGTACATCACGCCCACCTTTTCCCGAAGCTGGTTGATAAAGATCACGATGGTGTTGGTCTTGTTGATAATACCTGTCAGCTTGCGGAGTGCCTGACTCATGAGCCTTGCGTGCAGACCCACAAAGCTGTCGCCCATCTCGCCTTCGATCTCCGCCCGGGGCACCAGCGCCGCCACAGAGTCCACCACCACCACGTCGATGGCGCCGGAACGCACCAGCGCTTCGGTGATCTCCAGCGCCTGTTCGCCGGTGTCGGGCTGGGAGATGAGCATATCCTCCACATTGACGCCCAGCGCCTTGGCGTAGGTGGGATCCAGGGCGTGCTCGGCGTCCACAAACGCCACCTCGCCGCCTTGCTTCTGCGCCTCTGCCAGCACGTGGAGCGCCAGCGTGGTCTTACCGGAGGATTCCGGTCCGTAGATCTCCACCACGCGGCCGCGGGGCAGACCGCCGATCCCCAGCGCCAGATCCAGCGCCAGAGAGCCGGTGGGGATCACCTCCACGTTGGCGACCTGCCCGTCGCCGTAGCGCATGATGGAGCCCTTGCCGTACATCTTCTCGATCTGCTGCATGGCGGTGTCCAGCGCCTTCTTCTTGTCGGAACTTGCAGGGACGGTAAACATCTCTTTCTTTACTGCCATGGGTATATATCCTCCTTATCCCTTCCATACGGGTATAATACGTTAGATTCTGTCCGGAAAAGCGGACTTTTCTTCGACCCGTGTGCCGTAGACCACCCGGGAGATCCCGGCGGTGTCCGGCACGATCTCCAGATCCCCGAAGCCGGATCTTCGCATCAGGCGCAGCACCTCGTCCGCCTGCCCGACGCCCACTTCAAAATAGAGCCTGCCGCCGGTACACAGACAGTCACGCCATCTTTCACACACGGCGCGGTAAAAATCCAACCCGTCGGCGCCGCCGCACAGTGCCAGATGGGGCTCATAGTCCCGCACCGACGGATCCAGTCCGGCGATGTCGCCGTCGGGAATATACGGCGGATTGCAGACGATACAGGCGAACTCGCCCAACTGCATCGCCGGCTTTTGCCGCACGTCCGCCTGATAAGGCGTGGCGCGACCGGTCAAGCCGCAACGCCGCACGTTTTGCCGGCAGATCCGCAAGGCGCCCTCATCCAGCTCCGCCAGTACCACATGGCAGTCCCGAACGTGGGTGGCGACCGCCAGACCCACACAGCCGCTTCCGGCGCACAGATCGAGGAGCCGCGGCGCTTTGAGCGTTTTCAGATAGGCGATCGCCTCCTGCGCCAGAAGCTCCGTATCGGTGCGGGGGATCAGCACGCGCTGGTCAACGTCCAGCGGTAAGCCGTAAAACTCCCACTCGCCCGTCAGATACGCCACCGGCTCGCCGGCAAGCCGCCGCCGAACCAACTCGTCAAGGCGCTGTTCCACGCTTTGGGGCACGTAGAGCCGGGCATCACGCGCCAGCTCCTCCCGCGTTTTTGACGCGGCGTAGCATACCAGCTCCCGCGCTTCCAGCATGGCGGCTTCCACACCGCTTTGGCGCAGGCGCTGCCGCAGATTCAAATAGAGATCGTTATACGTTGTTGCCATGATCTACACCCCTTACCAGGCGTCTTTCCCTTGCTGCTCCGGCAAAACCAGCTTCAGCGACTCGATCGCCACTTCCAGCATATCGTCATCCGGCTCGTTGGTGGTGAAATTCTGCATCCACATACCCGGCGCGGACAGCACGCGGGTCAACAGGTTATCATGCCGCCCCACCCAGCGGTTGAACTCGTACGTTACGCCCACCACCGGAATCAACAGCGCCAAGTGCACCAGAAGCCTCACCCAGACACTGCGCCACGCCACATAGCTGAACGCCACGCTGGAAAAGAGGATGGACACGATGATGACCACAAAGAGGAAACTGGTGCCGCACCGCGGATGGTGCATGGGCTGAAGGCGGGCGTTTTCCACCGTCAGCTCCAAACCCGCCTCATAGCAGAAAATGGTCTTATGCTCGGCGCCGTGATACTGAAACACACGCGCCACGTCTTTCTGGCGGGAAATGAGGATCATATAGCCCATAAAGATCGCCACCTTTACGACGCCCTCAATGAGATTGTGTACGGCGGCGGAGGAGAGGTAGGGGTCCGCCAGCCCCGCCAGAAACGTGGGCAACAGGATGAAAAGCCCCACCGTCATTCCCAGCGACAGGAGGACCGCCACCCACAGGATCACCCGCTGGAGCTTCTCCGCCGGCACGTGTTTTTCCAGCCACAGATCCAGCTTGCCCGGCTTGACGGACTCGTCGTCAGGGAAGTAATCCGCCGAAAACATCAGCGCCTTGACGCCGTTGACCATGGAGCTGACAAACGTCACCGCGCCCCGAATCACCGGAAGACCCAGCACAGGATATTTGTCCCGGATCAGCTTCAATTCCTCCACCCGCCGCACCAGACCTTCCGGCGAACGTACCACGATGGCCTGCTTTTCCGGACCACGCATCAAAATTCCCTCGATCAGCGCCTGACCGCCGATAGACGTGCGGAACCGGCAGGCGTTTTGCTCTTTGCTCATATCTGTTGCCTCACTTCTGCTACAGGATAGCACATTCTTTTCAAAAATGCAACACTTGTTCTATTTTTACTGTGCCTCCGCCGGCAGGCGGATGGTGACCACCGCGCCGCCGCCCTCGGCGTTGGCGATGGTAAAGGTGCCGCCGTGGCGCTCCACGATCTCATCGCATACGGCAAGACCGATACCGCTGCCGCGGGCCTTGGAGGAACCCTTATAAAACTTCTGCTTGACGTAGGGGAGCTCCGCCTCCGGAATACCGGTGCCGTAATCCCGAACGGTCAGCACGTATTCATCGTTCTCCAGACGGATGCCGGCGGAGATCCGCTTGCCGGTGCCGCCGTGCTTTGCGGCGTTGTCCAACACGTTGTAAAATACCTGCTTGAGCCGTTCCGGATCTCCGGAAACGGGGCGGTCCAGGATCTGGTCGCCGTCGCTGTACTCCAGCGCGATCCCCTCCTGGCGCAACAGCTCGCGATAGGTATAAATCGCGTCCTCAAACTCCGCCTGCAGATCCACCGTTTCCATCCGCAGGGTGAATCTGCCGTCCTGCATTTTGGAAAACTCCAACAGCTCCTCCACCATGTTGCTCAAACGGCGGGATTCCTTGAGGATAATGCCCAGACCGCGGCGGGACTGCTCCTCGTCGCCGCCCACGTCCGCCAGTAACGTCTCCGTCCAGCCGCTGATGGCGGTCAAAGGCGTTCGCAGTTCGTGGGATACGGAGGAGATGAACTCCGTCTGCATTTTTTCGCTCTGGCTGATCTTCAGCGACATATCGTTGATATTGTCCACCAGCTCGCCCAATTCATCGGGATAGCGGTTGGACAGCTGGATCCCGTAGCTTCCGCCGGAAATGCGTTTGGCGGCGTCGCTCACCTCCGCCACCGGCTCCACCACTTTGTTGATGAACAGCAGGCTGGTCACCACCACCAGCAGAAGAACGCCCACGATGATCGCCGCCACCACGGCGCCGGTCAACAGAGCCTGCCGGTCGATCTGGCGGATGGAGGTCACGTAACGCATCACGCCCACCACGGTACCGTTGAAGACCAAAGGACTGCTGACCGACATGATCCGTTCGCCGGTGGCGGGATCGGCACCCTGATAGGCGGCGACCTGACGGCTGTCAATGGCGCGGGAGATCTCCGGCGTGCCGGGAGAGGTCCCCGCCGTCAGTCCGCGGGTGGAGGTCTCGATGCGGCCGGCAATGTTGAGAAACTGCAGTTCGATCACGTCGCTTTCATCGAACGTGGCGACGTATAGGGAGGCGGTGCGGTAGTATTCGCTGTAACTGCTCATGGTGTAGGTATTGAAGTAATCGGCGCCGGCCTTTGCCTTCGCCTCCAAAGAGGCG